>Ga0126307_10000330_pt1 | contig 30641 bp, 20 predicted proteins | sample Plot28_FD_89955 | JGI IMG/M metagenome (GOLD analysis project Ga0126307, IMG submission 89955) | Serpentine soil microbial communities from UC McLaughlin Reserve, CA, USA - Plot28 | ecosystem: Environmental > Terrestrial > Soil > Grasslands | place: USA: UC McLaughlin Reserve, Lake County... | reverse complement strand
CGACCGTGTAAATCCGGTAAGATTGGCAATGGCATCTTCCAGGTCTTTATTTATTTGCGTGTAAACTTCTTCCACTGTTGCACGAGGCTTGCCCTCAAGGCCATATGCCAACATCAATGGTACACCTAACTGGTTGTTGGGTTTTGTTGCCGCATCATAACGCTTGCCAAACAACTGTACCAAATTAAAATGTGCCCAGGCACGATAAGCCAATGCTTCCCCCTTGATGAACTTTTTATCAGTTTCCGGTCCTACTGCATTATCTATACTGCCAATAATTTTATTGGCGTTGGCAATAATGCGGTAATAAAAATGATAGGCAAAGTAAGGCGTACTGGAGCTTATGGTATTCCTATGGTCTGCCCAACGGTATTGCGGGTTAAAAAAAGCTCCGGAAGAAGTACTGTTGTTTATCAGGTCTTCACCCATTACATCCATGTTAATCATCATGGAGCTCTGGCCTGCCTGGTCCTGGAAAAAATACTGCGTCCACATAATGCGATGAATACCATTTAAGGCTACCAATGCATTATTAGTTGTCGTAAACACATCTGCCTCCTGCACCTGGTCTGTAGGCCCGGTATTAAGGTAGTCTTTCTTGCAGGCAGCAAAAGATAACAGCAGGAATATTAAATAAAGAAATTTTATTTTTTTCATAATTGTTTTCATTTAAAATGTCAGGTTAATGCCGGCGGTAATAGTGCGGGATGGAGAATACACATTTTGTGTTACACCGCTGTTATTTAAAACCTGGTTAGCAAAACTTTGGCTGGGATTCATTCCTTTTCGCTTACTAAACATGTAAATGTTTTCACCACTTACATATACCCTTGTGTTCTGTAAATAAGCACGGCTAAGTAAGCTTTTAGGCAGCGTATAAGACAACGTTACGTTTTGAACATTCAAATGTGTAGCACTGATCAGCCATCTATCAGATGAAGCTCCATACACACTAGTTCTTCCGGCATCCATACGAGGAACATCTGTGATGTCGCCAGGCTTTTGCCACCGTCTTAAAATATCGGGATGCAATGCAGTGCCATAAGTTCCGGCGTGCATTAATTGCGCATAGGTGGCATCGTACACCAATCCGCCAACCTGGTAGTTTAGCTGGAAGGCTAATCCAAAACCCTTAAATGAAAAATTACTTAAAATAGACCCGTAGAAGTCAGGTACGGCACTACCTTCATAATGGAATTTTGCATTGTTCTGATCTGTTGTAACGGTATCATTGCTGTTTCCATTTTTTATAACACGGGAATTGGATACATTCCATGCATTAGCTACAAAGAGCCCTGCTCCATCACTTGGGTCTACACCATACCAGTCACGAACCCAAAATTCGTAGCGTGAATGGCCAACCTCCCACTGCTGCACAGTAAACGTATTAGCGGGAATGGTAGGCGTATTTTCAGGAAGTTTTGTAATCTTGTTTTTAAAGGTTGTCCAATTAATTCCCATATTCCAGGTAAAATCTTTATTTCTAAGGATGTCACCATTAAGGTTAACCTCTATTCCTTTATTGTACATGGCGCCAATGTTTTGGGTAAGGGTTAGTGCTCCGCTTGAAACGGGAGGTGGTACTCTGAACAACAGGTTACTGGATTTCCTGTTGAAATATTCCAGAGTACCGTTTAGCCGGCTTTTGAAAAGGCCAAACTCCAGCGCAATATCAAACTGGGAATTTACTTCCCATTTCAAATTCGGGTTTCCGGCATCTCTTGAGGGTACAGCACCTGGTTCTGCATTGTTATTATTGCCAAGATTGTAGAAGTTTTGATAAGCATAATATACAGGAGCTCCGAGGCTTTCTTCAATTATGGCATCATTACCCACAAGCCCATAAGAGCTTCTTAATTTTAAAGCGCTAATTACAGGAACGATTTTCATAAAACCTTCCCTGTCTAAACGCCATGCAGCCCCAACCGACCAAAAATTGCCCCACCGGTTTTCAGGAGCAAAACGGGACGTTCCATCACGGCGTAAGGAGCCTGATATAAAATATTTGTTATCGAAGTTGTAATTGGCACGCGAAAGAAAGCTCTCAATTTTATATCGGTCTGTATACGAAGTAAGACTGCTTGTAGTTGTATAGTTTGCAAGTTCCGTTATACCTTCAAATACCTGCCCGGTCCGCAGATTAGTAAGCGTTTTATAAGTGCCGTCAAAAGTTTCATGTCCTGCCAGTAACTCCACCGAATGACTGCCGAATGAACGGTTAAAGTTCAATAGCTGGTTAATGGTCATGGTGAGATTATCAAAAGCATTCCGCCTTGACCTTCCTGAAGGTGCGCCATCACCTACAATCCTATTCTCAGCCTGGGAACGCAGGCTATTGCTAATATCAGCTGTAATATTAGTGGTGAACTTAAAGTTTTTCAAAAAGCTGATTTCACCATAGAGCCTCGTATTTAAAACATTGCGCTTAAGAATATTCTGATTAAGAATGGTTTCATAAATAGCGTGACGTCCGCCGGCAATTGGACGATTTGCATAAGGGGCACCACGAGAGCCAAGGTTACCTAAATCATAAACCCTGTTTCCATTAGCGTCTAATTCGTAAGCCCCGGTTGTTGGATCATGCACATACACCGGGTAAATCGGTGCTATTATTCTGCTTGCATAAAAGGGGTTCACCAAGCCGGTACTGCTGGCATCACTCGCACCCTGGTTAGCTTGTGTAACAATACCCGCTAACGACAAACCTGTTTTGAAAAATTCAAAAGGTTGGGTATTTAGATTGAGCCTTCCGGAATATCTTTTATAATCAGAATTTAAAACGTAGCCTTTTTCATTGGTGTAGCCTAAAGAAAAGTAGTAATCCGTTTTAGGAGCGCCGCCACTTACACTTACTGTATAATCTCCCCGGTTTCCATTTCTCTGAATGTCTTTTAGCCAGTCCAGGTCATCGGCCCATAACAATTTAGCAGAGGAGTTCAGTGCACCATTCGTGCCTATAATTTCTGTATTGCCAACATTAAAAGGATTGTATCCAACCAATTGCTTAATATCAGAATAAAACCTGCCATTATAAATCTGCAAACCGGCATTATTACCAGTAGTTTGCCTGGGCATTAAACCTGAAGCAATTTTATTGGCGCTATCGATGTTTAGTGCAGGCGTAGTTGTAGAAGCAGGATAAACTAAACTATTTCGATACCCCTCCCACATGATGGGATAATATTGAAAAGCATCAATACGGTCATACTCAGGCAGCGCCCTGGAAATAAAACCTTGTGCAATATTGGCCTGGACCTGTGTGCGATCCTTTCTCCCCTTCTTTGTCGTAATCTGAATGACACCATTGGCTGCACGGGCACCATAAAGCGCAGAAGCAGCTGCATCTTTCAATATGCTTACGTTCTCTATGTCGTCCACATTAATATTACTAATGTCATAATCGTAGGGCACTCCATCTACAACATATAAAGGCGCATTGGATGAACTCATGGAACCGTAGCCTCTTATACTTACAGCACCCGATGATCCAGGCTGCCCACTTGCTGTGGTGGTAGTAATACCGGGTGCCATACCAGCAAGGGCACTGATTACATTTGTAACCGGCCTGTTTTCTAATTCTTTTGAAGTAATCTGGGCTACTGAATTGGTTACAGCACCTTTTTTTGCAGTACCGTACGCCACTACAACTACTTCCTGCATTTTTTGATCGTCCTTTTGCAAGCTTAAATTAAAAGTGGATCGGTTGGCCAAAGAAACTTCCTGCGCAGCATAACCTACAGAAGAGATTACCAGAACTTGTGCTCCAGGAGGTAAGCTAAGCGAAAAAGAACCATTGATATCAGTTGTGGTACCAATACTCGTTTCTTTCGCTCTTACAGAAGCGTTGGAAATACCAACTCCATTCTCATCTGTTATCTTACCGGTAATAGTTCTTGTTTGAGCTATCACCTGCATACAGAGCAGAAAAAGCCCAATGCTGGATAAGATTCTTTTTCCCATTAGCATTATGTTTTTTGTTAACAAAGACCACAAATTCATATCATTTGTTTCAAATAAACCACGCACAATATGTCAAGCATGAAAATGAAAGTGCAAGACCAAAAAAATGATATTTAAAGAATGAGACTTCCCTATAGCCGAAGCATGAAAGTTTTGCTTTGAAACAGAGCTGTTAAGTCAATCCATGAGGTTTAAACTTATTTAAATACTGAGTAGTTGAATAGCGATAGTCTGAAGTATGTTTATCTATATTATCTATGAACTAAACACAAATGAAGGTTCCCTAAAGACTGGTTATGGATAGTGTTTGCCTGTGCAACAAGTCAGTGTTGTAAAAAACTGACAAAATTAAAACGCTTAACAACACTATTTCCCGTTCATCAATTGAGCAATATGTGACAAAAGCTTTACAACTATAAGGAATAACTTACGAAATAAATCGTGGATAATGGAAGAGACAACTACTATGAAAAAGAAGAAAACAAGACTTATTGTTCGCAAAGGAAATGAGAATATAGCGCTTAAAGTGGAGGACATCGCTTTTATTTATAGGGATAACACCATTATTGTAGCTGTGGATAAGGAAGAAAAAAAATATTTGTGCGACAGAAACCTTTCGGCTTTGGAAGAAGAGTTAGATGAGTCCATGTTTTTCAGAGCCAATCGTAAGTATCTTGTTAACATTCACTATATCAGAGGATTTAAAACCTTTGAAAAAGTAAAGTTGGAAGTCAGCTTAACGCTTCCATCTAATGGCCATAATATTATTGTAAGCCAGGAAACTGCACCCTTGTTTAAGAAGTGGATTTACGAAGAGTAATAATAAACTTTAAATCAACACTAAAAAAACATCTTCCGATGTACTGTCTTTTATTACTTCACTTGAAATGGAAGTTGTCCCGTTACTATTTTTCCATTACTATTAATCCCTTGCCATAGAATCACATAATTTCCCTTTTGATCACAAGTATAAAAATTCAATGTAGTTAGTTCGTTCGGATTAACCGAAATAGTAGAATTCCAAAATAAGGTATTTCGGAAATCGGGAGTGCGGCTTTTCAGTTGTTCAGGAGATTGATAAGCAGGTACATAAAATTCCCGTTGTAGTTGCAGACCGTCAAAATCAACTGCAATAAGATGAGGATCTAAATCCAGGTCTTGTAATTCACCACCATACGTTGAAAAATTAACCAATCCTACAAAACTGGAGCTCCCTAAAATATAAGGTCGGGGTATAATATCAAGTGTTTTAAATTTAAGAGGATCATAGTAAAATATCTCGTTTATATTCTTAAGGGGAATTCCGTTCAGTAATACCAGTATATTATCATCGGAAAATTCTCTACGGTCTTCGTTCAGGAGCTTCATAAACAATTTTCCATTTCTTACCCCTACATTAATTTCTCTTACATACTCTCTTAAAACTTCCTCCATTGTTGTAAACCTTCTATAGTCATCTAACACATAGGTATAAGCCGGACGGCCAAAAAAGGGAAATGTGTCTTTAAGTTCAGGCATGATGAAGTTCCTGACTTTGTCGCTTGCATATACATTCTGGACCTGCATACCTATGCTGTAATCTTCCAACAAGCTGTCAACCGCATTTCCAGATAACGAAAACTCAGGAACAGGGTAGTCAGAATATTTTTCTGCAAACGGACTTAAAAGAGAAATAGAGTAGGAACTATCTATCCCATTGTATATCTGGGGTACTATCTCACCGGCACCATAATAGTCCTTCACCTCAAATTGCACAATTCCTGCAGTGTCAGATTGTGCTGTATATAATTTGTGTTTTGACCCGGGAATAGAAAGAAAAGCGGAAACCTTTTTGCCAGCGCCACCTGTGCGTGTATCCGTGATCCTTGCAGTTACTATCTGACCGTTGTATTCTATAGAAAATTTATGCAAGGGATTTGCTTCATTTAAAATGTCTTTCCATTGAACGCCGTTCCATCTTTGTACCAGCATTAAGTTTTCAGTCGCCCGTTCAACCTCCTCATCAACGCCAGATAGATAATAAGAAGGTGACTCTATAAATCCGAATAAATCAGACTTAAGCCACAAGTCACTGGCTATATCTGTTTCATCCATCTTTTGCACCTGGTCTGTTCGGTACACTGCCAAAGAAATATTCGCTGGTAGTGATGTTGTGTCTTTAGCTGAAAAAGATATCTTAACCTGTTGCCTGGAAGAATACATTTCCTTATCAGTTACTGCTTCAACAGCCAATTTTTGTGAAGGCCGTTTAAAATAAAGACGTTCACTTAAAGTTTGTTTGTCATTATTAAAAACGGTCAACTGGTTGACTCCTTCAGGCAGTTTGTTTTTATCAATAACAAAGACAGCTTTTCCGTCTTTTAAAGTGCTCCGCTCAGCAAATGTTATTTGTTCTCTTGTACGGGCAAGCAGAAAGATATCCTTATAGTCTTCTTTATTATTTGTGCTAACCGTTACAGTAATGTGGTCACTTTCTGTATTGTCGAAACGCATTACATACCCTGAATCCTGCATTTCGGGTAGAGACCTGGTTATTGTGCCGCCGTCCGGCAGTTGAATGATAGCCTTATAAACTTGATCAGAAATTGAAATAAAATCAAAACTTCCTATGCCTGATTTTAAGGTTTGAAAAACAGCAACGGTATCATCATTTCCATTTACGACAGCACCCTTGCCATTTACTCCCCTGCCAAACTGATCACTTATTTTGAAACCTACTTTACACGGAATGCCCCTAACCAGGTTACCCCCTTCAGGAAAAAAATCAACGTTGTAGTTAACAGTTGCTTTGTATGCTGCGACGGGTGGGGCCTTTAACGGATTTATAATTGTAATGACCTTTTCAAAAAACAGACGGGCATCAAAATTTTTCATCCAATTGGTGTACGCTCTAAGTTTGTAATTTCCAGAACTAAGTGTAAGTGGGAAGTGAAAAGAACCATTTCCCGCGCCATTATTCAAAGCTATTTTAGCCTGTGCTACGGGCTTGTTTTCTTTATCCAGCACTTCTATATAAGCCACTTTACTTAATGCAAGTGGTTTATGTGATAGGGCGTCAACAAGGTAAGTTTTGAACCAAAGTATCTCCCCTGCCATGTACAACCGCTTGTCGGTATGCACATACATTTTTTCCTGCAAAAACTTACTGTTGTAGGTTTCGAAATTCGTTTTAAGGGCCAATAGGACTTCGGTTTGTGATTTACCTGGAAGCGCTATCAGCAGCAGAAACAGAAAAGTAAAAAAGCTGATCACCCTGTAGAAATATGAAAAAGATTTAATCATGCTCATTTCAAAATTTACCAAAAACTTGGCCTTGCCAGAAGTCCACCTCTTGTCCTGCAGTCCACACATGGCGGTGATGAGACAACATATTTCTCTACCATCGTCACCGGATCATTAATCAAAGTAACAGGCAGGTAGGCAGGCATATATGTCCTGATGGTGTCAGGATTATTTGTAATTAATTTTTCTTCGCAAAACATGCGGAAGGTTCCACCAGCTTCTCCGCTCGTAATAAAGATCCTTTTTTCTTCCACCGACGAGGCACTCAAAAAACCAATCACCAGTTCCTGCGGATCGTTCAGGCAATGTATATTTCCTCTGAGTTCGGAAGGCTGGGCATCAAAAATAGTTCCCAGCGACTCAGTGTTTTTCTTCATCAATTGCAAAAACTCGTAAGCTTCTTTTGTTAAGGCATATTGTTTTACCAAAATGCTGTACCGTACACTTAACTTTTCTGAATTAGCTGGTATGTGCAAAAGAGGAGCTTCAGAGATAATATCGGTTTGTAATTGCGTACTTGACCGGACTAAAATAACATTGGAGCTAAGATATTTCCAGCAGGCAAAGGTTCTTTCATTAGAAGGCATAAGAATAATGGTTGCATCGCTTACCCATTTATACATAGCATCATAATAAGAATGTATCTCCCATGTTTCGTCATAATCCCACCGGTAATATTTTGTATTGTTCGTTGCATCATGCGTATTGGCATAGATCCTGATACCTTCATTCTCCTTCTTCCAGCTAATGCTGTCAATTGGCGGCGTCTTTTTAGCCATTATGTAATCGGACTGATACTCTTTACCATTGCTTGTTTTGATACGAAGGCGATATTCTTTGCCTATTACCAGAGGTATCTGGTTAATGGTGTATCGCCCATTGCCTGCTTCTGTAAGCGTATAGGAACTGTTATCTTTGCCCTCAACCGAAACTTTGGCTTTCAACTCAGGCTTAAATGCTGCCGGGTCTTTTAAATTTAAGACCCTTGACAATATAATAGTCGTGCTTCCCTGCCCGCCGTTTAAAAAACCATCTACCACCAGGGATGACTGGTCAGAAGGGCGTAAAGGAAGATCATAACGATCTTTGCAGCCACTCACAACCAGTAAAAAAATAAATATAAAAACTTCGGGTTTGCGCATTTTAAAACCTGATATTAAAATTGATGAAAGGAATCATGTTTCCAAAAATGGATAACCGGTACCCATTTACACGACCATTCTCTGAAACATAATAAACAGAAAATGGATTTTTCCTGCCGGTAAGATTGTAGATACCAATAGTCCAGGAATTGTGTGTCTTCTGCTTTACTTTGTAGTTACCATCAATATTCATCGAAAAATCGGTTCTGAAATAATCAGGTATCCTGTAAGAATTCCGATCGGAATAAGACACCCTTTGAGAGCCTGCATAATAATACCGTCCAACCGGTAATGTAATGGGGCGGCCCGTGCTGTAGGTCATATTTAGCGACAGGCTAAACCTGTGATTGACTTTAAAATTTCCTACCATAGTAACATCATGCGGTTTGTCATAGTTGGCCGGATAGTACGCTCCTTTATTAACTGGTATACCAATAGTAGAATCGTCCATCTTAAGTAACACCCTGGAATAAGTATAACTGATCCATCCATTCAATTTTCCACCTGGTTTTCTAATCATGACTTCAGTGCCGTAGGCTTTGCCTTTTGTTTGCAGCACCTCTGTTTCTATGTCATGGTTTAATACAAGGGTTGCGCCGGGCTTGTAGTCAAGGTAATCTTTGATGCGTTTATAATATACTTCCCAGGAAGTTTCAATCGTATTGGATTTTAAATTTTTATAAATACCCAGCGAAACCTGGTCACCTCGTTGCGGCCTTATGTTCGGATCACTGAGCTTCCATATATCAGTAGGGGCAATAGCTGTAGTGTTAGAAAGTACATGCAGGTATTGTCTCATAGAGTTATATCCTGCTTTTACGGAGAAGCTGTTAGTTATGGAATAACGAACAGAAACCCTTACTTCAGGAGCTTTGTACGTCTGTGTTATTTTATTCTTTTCGTAAGATTTTTTTTCTACAACAGTAGATTCATCCCGTGGAACTCCGGAGGCATATACCGCCACTTCTTTAGGCCCCAAATTGTTAAACACAGAGTAACGCATTCCCGCTTCCAGGGAAAGTTTTGTTGAAACGGTGTAGCGGTCGGAAAGGTAAAGCGCTGATTCAAGTGCCTGCTCAGGAGCAACAACATCTGTGGCTACCAATGATTCTTTACCCCTTGGCACAAAGGATCCGGGATGGAGCTTATACAAAATAGAATGAACACCGAAATTCAAATTGTGTTTAGCATGAAGCAGGTAAGAAAAATCAGCTTTAAAATTTGCCTGGCTGATATCAAATGAAAGTGTATAGGCGTTTACCTTGTTTGCCTCGCTAAACACTCCATATTTATATTGATCATAACCTGCCGTAAAATAGCTTAACAGCTTACTATTAAAATTGTGTTTCCACTTTACTGAAACATTTCGGTTGCTGTAATTATAAGTTGTATCACTCGCCAGGTTAAAACGGTCATTGCTGAAATAACCAGTGAAATAAAAATCATTCTTTTGATTCATGCGATGGCTGATACTAAGGTTGCCGTCATTAAATGAAGCTTTCGCTCTATCATATGGATCCGGCAATAGAGAGATCAGCCAATTGGCGTACGTTGTACGGCCCCCGAAAATAAAAGAGGTTTTATCTTTTAGAATCGGCCCTTCAATATTAAGCCGGCTTGTAGTAACACCAATACCTGCAGAACCCGTAATATTTTTTTTATTTCCTTCCCGCGTGGATATATCTAAAACGGAGGAGAGCCGCCCTCCATATTTAGCAGGGATACTGCTTTTATAAAGTTCTACATCCTTTACAATTTCGGGGTTAAAGGCAGAAAACATTCCAAAAAAATGGGATGGATTAAAGATGGTGGCGTCATTTAACAAGATGAGATTTTGATCTGCAGATCCACCTCTTACATTAAACCCCGTACTGGCTTCCCCTACCGTTTTTACACCCGGCAAAGTAGTCACTACCCTGAGAATATCTGCTTCCCCAAATACAGCAGGCATTTGTTTGATAGTTGCTATAGTTAAACGCTCTACACCCAATTGCACCCTGTTGATGTTGGATGTTTTTTGAGTAGAGATCACTACCTCTTTTAATGTGGTGACCTGTTCTTTTAACTCTATATCAAGTTTGCCTTCTCCGTAAATGATTACCTGGTACCGGGCATCCTTCATCCCAATGCCCTGCACACTAAAGGAGTAAGCGCCGCCAGGCAGGGAAAAAAAATAATAGCCATATGGGTCAGTGGTAACTCCCCTGTTCAACTTTTCTATAAAAACAGAAGCATTGACGACAGGCTCACCTGATCTTGCATTACGAATATGACCGGTAACTATAAAATTTCCTGGCCGTATGCTGCCGCTTTTTGTGCCAATCTCATACAACTTATTTTCTGTTGTGGTTCTAATTACGGTTTTTGCGCCCGTACTAATATTAAGACTGGTATCATTCGGAATACCGCGGGGATTTTTGTGCGGGTAAAACCCAGGGGCAAGCATTGTAACCAGTTTTATTTTTTTCGTGATAAAAACATGGTTTTGCCTGTCTATTGCAAATTGAAGATCGGTGCCCTGAAAAGCCAGCTTTAGCAGGCTATCGATGGATTGATCCTTTGCCTCGACGTTGATGATAACGCTATCGACGTCCGGAGCATTGTAATAAAAATAATAGGGACTGCCTGTCTCTATGCTCTTAAAAAATTCCGGAGCAGCCATGGCTTCAAATTTCCCATTAAATAGATGCTTGTTATTTAGCTGGCATAATGCCGCAACGGGAAACAAAAAAAACAAAAGCAGGCAATGGGCTCGCAACATATTAATCAAACGCTTTATTATACTGTTCAGCAATGGTAAGCAAAGTAAATTCAGGGGCTTTCCTGAACTTGATTTTGTTTTTCTTGAGGTATTGTTGTATTGTTTTTCTTTTGTCGGGAAGCAGTTCTAAAAACGCCTTTGCGTTTTTAATAGAGTAATAAACACCATCTTTCAGTACATAAAAATGATCCACACGTATGAATTTTAAATTCACTTGTGTTGTGATTTTTTCATCAATGACAACCTTTCGTTTCACCATTAGATGGATCTTGCCTTTTGCCAATTGTTCATAAAAGCCTTCTGGAATGAGGGAATTAGTTTCTTTACGCCTATAGATAAACGGTGAATTCAAAAAAGAGAAATACTCAACCCGCGGACTAAACAGAATAATACCCAGACCACTACTGGGTTGTTGAATAATAACTTCGTCCTTTAGCATATCATACCGGAGAGGTACTTCTCTATAAAAAATGCCCTCATAAAAAAGTTTGCTTTTTTCCCAGACATTGGACTTATAATAAGCGGAGCCCTCAATTGAAGGCGAATAGCCCGTGTGCAGTACACCGTTATATATGGCAAGATTCTGGCCCTTGGAATCAAGATAGGCCTCTATAGCTTTTTGAGAAGCCGAAGGACGCAAATTTGAGTCTGCCATCAGTTGAGACCTGGTGCAAAGGGAGAACAATATAAACAGTATAAAAAATATGCATTTTCCCATAAGCTGCATCCTTTGTGGCTAACCCTTTTTAATCTAGCCCATAGTTCTATACTTTAAGCAAGGTTAATCAGACCTAAAAGTTAAATAAAACTTGCCTTATTTCAGGAAAAGCTAATACGGCTGCCTAATTAATATTGTAAATAAATTAGCAAAACTGAATTGGGCCTGCTCACTGCAGACTATATCAAACAAAAGGCTGGCGAAGCCAACCTTTTGTTGAAGTAATGTTTTTTACAATGAGTAGACGTTGAAAAATCTTACAATTCATCTTCAAAGAAACCGGTCCTTTGATGACCCGTAATATTATATACTTTCCCGGGGTCATTAGAAAACTCAACCTGTAAATAGATACTGTCTACAACTACCCCGGTTTTAGAATGACCGCCCCCCGGAACTACTTTTCCTTCAAGCACTTTTACTGTACGGCCGGCAGTTACTGTATTATCTGCTGCCGCCATTGGCCTAAATGAAAGGCTTGAATAGTCCACATCAAGTTTTGATTTAAACCGGTAAGCAGCAGTAGCATTATTATGATCGTCAAACCATATTTGACTACTATTAGCGTCTGAAGTATTATAGGTATAAATATGCTGGACTCCGGTAACGGGTGTATTAGGAGCAGCATTGTTGAAATAAGTTACAAACCACTCTCCAGCCATCTTGTAAGTTGAAGTATACTCGATATCCGGTTTCTTCGTGCAGGCTGAAATCACCAGCATAAAAATCAGTGGCAGACTATAAATTCTTATATTAAATTTCATAACTGGAATAGTTTATTGTTTAACAAATGTTCTTAATGCAGTGCCATAACCGCCGGCAAAAAGTGAATATTTTATTGTAGCCGGGGGAGTTGGATTATAGTCTTCACTGCCGGAACTAACAAGCCCAAAATCAGGAGAAATTTGCTGGGGTATTGCTATTTTATTTCCTGTATAGTTTACGGCTATAGCCGTGAGGCCTACGCCAACGCTTGCTCCGCCCGGATTTTCTACCGTATATACTCCTTTTGCGGTTTTTGTCCATGTACTGGTTACGCCTGTAGCGGCCCGCAAATAAGTACCTGACAAATCATTTGCGGTAACATCATTACCTATAACTACAACAGTCCGGAAGTCGCTTGCAGTAAAGCCGTCAGGATTTGCAGCTGTGTATGTTAAATCATATACACCGGGCGTGGCTGTATTTACAGTCCCTTCTGTTGTGTACTGGGCGGTCTCTTCACCCAGTTTAGCAGTAGCTCCTGCTTCAGTATACGTCGCACCCTGGTTTAAAATCACTAACCTGTTTCCATTGGTCTCAATTGTTGGAAATACAACAACCCTTGAGATACCGACTTTCTCAGGTGTATTGTTAACCTCTTCTTCTTTGGCACAACCAAACAAAATAAAGGCTATCAGAACATATAAACTACATTTCATAAGCTGTGTTTAAATTTTATTGATTATCGAACATCCCACCATACTTTATCTGTAATCAGCTTTTCAGCGGGAGTATTAGAGTTTTTACTTCTTTCTGAATCCGGAAATATTAGTCTTTTTGCAAACAAGCCATTTGTAATACCATTCTTTGGATACACAAAGCGACCAGGAACATAGGAGGCATCAGTTGAGTATACGGTACTTGTACGGGGATACCCGGTACGATTGCGTTCAAAAAACGCTTCCAGCGCATGAGCATCTGCCATACTTGCCCACTTCTGGACAATGATGGCTTCTATTTTTTGCTCAAGGGTTCCTGAAGTAGGATAGGCATACTTGCCACCTGCAGCGATAAATGGTGCTGCATTATATCCATAGCGTTCAAATGCAGCCATAACTCCCGCATCATATTTAGCTTTTGCTCCCGCACCGCCAAAATATCTTTCCAAAGCTTCGGCCTGTAAAAAATTCGACTCTGCGAGTGATATATAATCCACCGGGTCGGTTGGACCAACCCTGGCTTTTGATGCAGAATTAAATGAACTTCCGGCATTGAAATCTCCCTGATGCAAACCACTATAGGTATTAGTTGTACCTGTAGCCGGTTGATAAAAAGAAGGTATGCGTGGATCGGAATTTGCCTGCAACCAGGATAAAAACGTCATGCTTGCCTTTAAGTTGGCATCGGTATTTAACTTTCTAAAGTTGTACTCATACAGAGGATTGCTTTTATTTGGCTCGTCTTCAAAAACTGTTACAGAAGCGTCTACATCTAAAAACGGCGCACCTGCGGCATACATAGCCTTAATGCCTGTTTCCGCTTCGGCAGGTTTTGCAAAACTCATGCGCAGGTACAACTTCAATTTAAGCGTATTCGCAAACTTTATCCAGTTTGTGATTTTCCATGTAGGATCGGAACTTGGAAAGACTAAATCCGCAGTACCCCCGACTGTGTTCGTACTTGCTTCAAAATTTTTGGATAATGCTGTATCCAATTCTGCAAGCAAGCCTTTGTAAACCGTATAACCATCATCAAACTTTGGCTGCAGGTTATTGCTTCCTTGAAATGTTTCTGTATAAGGTACCTGGTCATATAAGTCAACTAAAACCTGGTAAGTATAGGCCTTGATGACAGTGCCCATCAAATAGTAGTTCCAGTCCTGATTTTCCTTTGCCTTATTAATAACATACTGTGCGTCGTTCAGTGCACCTGCGTAAAGTTCATCCCACGTAGGGCCATAGTCAGTTTTTGTCAAACTGAACTGATCAATATTCTTGTATTGATTGGACGTGTTATTCTGTGTCCAGAATTCGGCCCAAATACCTCCCAGAATAGCCAGGTCACCACCAATTCTTCCTATGGAAGAAGCCACTGCTGCCGGAAGTACAAGTTTGGGACTGCCTTGCTCAAGGGAAGGGTTATTAGGATCCCGGTTTATATCGAATGTTTTTTTGCACGAGAACAGCAAAAGCAGTACTGCACAAAATGAAATTGTCCTTATATTTAAAATCTTCATGTAATTAAAGTTTAATTGTTTAATTAAAACCCTATCCTGAGGGCAACTCCATAGGATCTTATGGAGGGTGAAGCTGCCACTTCTCCGAATTCACTTGTAAAATCATTGCCTATGTCTGACACTTCAGGATCCATAAACAAATTTTCTTTGGGTGTCCATATCAGGAAGTTTCTTCCAATTAGTGATAGCGTAATTGATTGAGCACTGATTCTGCTTACCCATTGTTTAGGTAAGGAATAGCTTAATGTTATATCTCGGAGTTTGAGAAATGATTTTGGCATTAAATATTCTCCGTAGATATAGCCCTTATTAGTGGCCGAATTATAGCGTTCATTAAAATGGAATACATCAACAGGGGTGGTATTTTCTATGTAAATAGGCTTTCCTGCAGCATCAGTTCCGTTTTGAACAACAGAATTAGGAATGATATAAGGCCTTCTATCGTTGTATTGCGTTTTGTATGCATTACCTGTAAAATAAGCCAGGTCCGCAGTTCTGGAAAACATCATACCACCAACCCGGTAATCAAGCGTAAATCCTAATCTCACATCTTTGTAGGAAACAGAATTGTTCAAACCCATAATAAAATCCCTCTGCACGTCTCCATAAAGTACATCCTGCGTTGTTACCGAATGCTGGCCTGTAGATGTTGCAACAATCTTCCCATCTTCTGTTCTTTCATACGTAGGAGCTTCAACTAAACCCATAGGCTGGCCGGCACGGGCCACCATTTTTATATCCCTGTATGTGGCAAAATCAACCTTATCTAAACCTACAGGTAATTCAATGACCTTATTTTTATTTTTTGTGAACGTATAATTTATGTCCCAGGTAAAGTCCCTGGTTTTTACCGGAACCAGGTTTACGGCTAATTCAATTCCTTTGTTTTCAACTTTACCAAAATTGGTAATTATAGATCTATATCCCGTTGTAGCAGCAATAGGAACGTTTATGATTTGCCCGTCAGAAACCTTTCTGTAAACCGATACGTCAACCCCAAGCCTGTTCTTAAAAAATTTAGCTTCCGCTCCTAGTTCAACTTCCGTAGTGATTTCAGGTTTTAAAGCATTATTTCCAATGACATTCGAAACTTCAAATCCCGAAATATTATTAAGCGGGAAGGTCAGGTTTCCAAAGCCAAGTAATACATCTCCCGGTACCAAAACAGATTCTAATGAATACGGAAGTGCATCCCTACCGGTTTTACCATACGCAGCCCTCAGCTTTAAGAAGTCGATGCTAACGGGGGCCAGATTGGCAATTTTAGATACAACCAGGCTTAAGCTTGCACCCGGATAGAAGAAAGTGCGTGCATTTGCAGGCAAAGTGGAAGACCAGTCATTTCTTGCATTTAGCGCCAGGTACAGGTAGTCTTTATAAGCAACTGTTGCTTGCCCATAGGCGCCAAGTAATCTTCTTTTTGAAATTTGCTCCTTGGACACAACAGCGCCAGAGGAATTAGACAAATTGTAAAATCCGGGAATAGTAAGCTCTGTGATTCTTGAGCTAAACAACCTGGATTCACGTTCGTTATAATTGGCCCCTACAAAACCTGAAAGATTAATATCGTCACTAACATCTTTGTTATAATTCAAAAACAGGTCTGAATTATATTCTCCGGCAAAATCTGCCCTTTCCGTTAAACCTCCTACAGGAGCTCCGGTAAATGCAACCCCTTCGTCATTTGTAGGATTAGGTCCTCTCCATGTATTAGGAGCTGGTATCTCTACCGCCTGCCAGTCTTTTAATCTTGCATTGGTTACATCCGCTCCTGTACGCCATTGGATATTGAATACATTGCTCAGTTTATAATTCAAATCAACATTACCAAAAAACCTGTCGCTACGCATTTGGTTGCCATTCTCAAAAAGTGAGAAATAAGGGTTGGAGGCGTATGGAGTAAAGTAGTTATTAATATTAAAGAACTTATTCTTATAGTCTTTAAAATCAACTATAGGAATATCACGGGCAATTTGCAGGATGTTTTCAAACGTAGAAGAACCTGCAGCATCATCATCTGAACTTACTGTTTTACCATTTTTATTGATATAGTTTAATGAACTGCTGATGGTAAACCTGTCACTTGCTTTTAACTGGCCCCTCAATGATATTGTATTACGCTTGTAAGAATCAGCATCTGTAGGAATGATCCCATTACTGGAAACATTTCCATAAGAGAAAAAGAAATTGGCATTTTCATTTCCACCTCTTAGAGAAACAGAGTTGTTGAACTCAGTACCAAGGTCATAAAAATCTCTCACATTGTCCTCCAATGCTGTGTAAGGCTTAATCAGCCTTGAGTTATCTACCTCGCTACCCCATAGTCTTTCTCTTCCATCCAGTCTTGGGCCCCAACTGCCGTTTTCTTCTTTCCAATGCTCTCCATTCCATCCTTGTCCCCATCCATTTTGCCATGCGGGTAAGCGGCCTACTGAAGAAAACATGGCAGAACTGCTAACATCTACCCTTAGCTCCCCTGCTCTGCCTTTTTTAGTAGTAACCAGCACCACGCCGTTTTGTGCCCTGGAACCATATAATGAAGTTGCAGCAGCACCTTTCAATATGGTAATATTTTCAATATCGTTAGGGTTTAAATCATTCAGTCCATTACCAAAGTCTGTTCCTCCCTGCGCATTTAAAACATTTTCAGGACCCCTGGATCCTGATCCCAGTCTGCTGTTGTTGAAAGGAACCCCATCAACAATGATCAATGCCTGGTTACTACCCTGAAGAGAAATATAGCCCCGTAAAATGATTTTGGAGGAAGCGCCTGGTTGGCCGCCCATAGTAGAGATATCTGCCCCTGCTACTCTCCCTTGCAGACCATCTAAAGGACTTACAGGTGCAGTACGCACAACTTCATCCGACCGAAACGTTGTAGCAGCATAGCCAATTTTTTCACGGCTTCGGGTTTGACCCAAAGCTGTCACAACCACTTCTGATAGTGCTGCCTGGTTTCCCAATGTGCCATTCACTGTTATTTGGCTTCCTATGTTAGTTTCCGTTCCCTGGAAACCGGAAGCGCTAAATACGAGTGTAGCATTAGGAGCTGCCTGAATAGTAAAATTTCCATTCTCATCAGCACTTACAGTGGTTGAAGTGCCTTTAACTGAAACTGTCGCGTAAGGAACAGGTCGCCCTTGTGCATCAGTAACACGGCCGGCGATAGCTCTACCTTGAGCAAACACTTGCACAGATAGCACAATGGCCAGAATACAAGTTAGAAGTCTTTTCATAATGTGTCTTTTGAGTTTATTTTGGAACATTAACCCAGCAGTCGTTTAATCGTATAAAAGCAGTAAATAGCATTAAGGAAATGCTTTGGTTAACATTCCGAGATTGATAAGACATCAATTTGCAACAAATTGCTATGAAGCAGAAAGGGGTTTTTTACCAACCATTAAATTTCTGACGCGAGCCATGATTAAGGAAATATGAAATCTTTGCGGTTTGTCATTATTGCGTTTGTTATCATATCACCTGTATCAATAACGAAAGTGGTTCTCTGGTAAAACAAAATAGATGATTTCTCCATCTAAAACGGGTGACTACTCCCAGATCAAACAAGTATTACTATCGCAATTTTGTGGTCTGGTCATGTTCTAACTAAATTATTTGCATGAGAAAAAAATTGTTGATGGCAGTTGGATAAACCTGAATCATAAGCTGATTCTTCGGTTTTAAAGTCCGTGTCATTAGCCCGAGTTGTTCACGCTTGCAGATTTTACAACAAAAAACAAATTAATAGCGGGCATAAGCCATATTCTATTTTAAAAAGTATGACCTAATTAAAAAAATGAAAAAAATTATCGTATCACTATCATTGATATTGGCAGTTGGATTGACGCCGGTTCTGGCTAGAGATGAAACAGGTGCTGGCAAAAAAGCAAAAGAATCTTTTGAAAAAGAATTTGTCGGGGCCGTGTTTGTTGAATGGAGTCGGAAGGAGATCATTTAAAAGTGCTATTTGTTTTGAGAGAACATCGGTTACAAGCTTATTACAATTCAGAGGGTGTGCTCCAAGGCTTTGCCAGGTCTGTTTTATTTAAAGAGTTACCATTGGCGGTAATGTTGTCCCTTGATAAACGTTTTGCAGGTGCTGACTTAAGTAATATCCTGGAAATTACAAACGCTGAAGGAACGTCTTATTGGACAACAGCCGAAATGGAAAATAAACGATACCGCGTCAAAGCTAATCCCAACGGCACTATTCTAAAAATAGATAGGAATAAGTAGCAGTATAATACAAGGGTTTGATAATTGCCCTATGTCACTTACTCCTGTTTCCATATAAGCAGATATAGGCAATAGAGGATAAGAAAAAAACCGGCAAAAGCCGGTTTTAAAACATTTATAAATTGATTCACCTTAGAACTTATCCCAAAATATTTTGGTTTCTACTTTGTCGCCTCCAATTTTAGATGCAGCTTCAGTATAACTTGCATTGTTTAAGGTTTGTTCATTGGTGGGATAGGTGAAACGGTTAGGGAAACCTGATTTAGCAGTTGTCAATACAGGCAGTACCGGATAATCTAATCTCCTATACTCTGTCCATGCTTCATAACCACGGTTGTTCATAGCTAACCATTTTTGTGTGCCAATTTTTTCCTTATAATTACCGGGCGCAGTTGTATAAGCAATAGCCGGTTGCTCCAGGTAAGCATCAGCCTGAATAGACGTGCCTCCCCAGTATAGAATAGAGGCACGTATCGCATTTTTATAATGCTCCTCTGCTGTTCCGGCTACATTAAATCCGCGTTCCTTGGCCTCAGCCCTGTAAAATTCAATTTCCACGTAGTCTAGCAATAAGGCCGGATAGTCCTGTGCGGTAACCCTGTCACTAACTTTTGCATAATCCGAAAACGTATTGTTGGATCCTAGCTTACCACCAACATACACTCCCCCATCATTGGGTTTGAAATACAGGGAAAGACGTGGATCACTCGTAGCCTTAAGTTTATCTACTAACGTATTACCAGCTATAAAATCCTGGCGGTTACTTTGGATAATGTCAACCCAGATAGGGTTGGTATTAGGAGTGACTTTTAGGTAACTAAAAGAAGCATTATCAGCCGCAGATTGAAAAGCTTTTGCATCGGCTTGTTCCACTGCCGTTTTTGCCTTGGCTGCATCCACATCAGCCACCGTCATACCAAGCCTGATCTTTAAAGAATTGGCAAATTTGATCCACTTCGCAACGGAGCCGCCATATACCAGATCGGCGGTTGCACTAAAGCCGGCACTGGCCGGATTTAAAGCGGCAATATCAGCATCCAACCTCACAAAAAGGTCATCATAAATGGCCTTCGCATCATCATATTTTGGAAAAAGATTTTCTGGATTTAAAGCCTCGGTATAAGGCACATTGCCAAATGTATTAACCAAAATGGAATAGGTATAAACCTGCATTATATCAGAGATAGCCACCTGGTTCTTTTTTGTTCCTTCATCAAGCACGGTGACATCAGAAGGAATCAATCGCTGTGCTTCTTTAAGATCGACTAAAACGTCTCTATACAGCCGGCCCCACCATGCTTGTGGTATGCCACGCGTTGTGAAATCATAGTTAGGTTCATCCTGATAAGTAGTTGTAGCCCACTGTTGCACCACCAGCCTGTACACGTTGGTATTTACGTTTGTGCTGGCAAGACCATCCGTTAATGTCTTTACCGCATTGGAAAACAAGGTGGCCGGCGGCACATTACTTGGGCTCTTTGTCTGTTCATTAAATCTTGAGATATCCTTGGTGCAAGCCATCAGCAACAACAAGGGAAGAGCTATAAAAAAATACTTTTTCATGAATAATAATTTTAAAATTTCAATCTTACATTAAAACCAACTGTTCTTGTAGTGGGATAAGCTCCACTTTGATAACCCTGGATATTACCCGAGGTAATGCTTTCTTCCGGGTCAGCATAAGGAAGGTTTTTATGAATGATCCAAAGATTTCTGCCGATCAGGGAAAGATCGATTCCCTTAAACGGAGCCATTCCCCGTGTAACTTTTTCCGGCAGCGAATAAGTAAGGGTCATTTCCCTTAGCTTAACATAGCTGGCATCATAAACAAAATTGGCGGCCGGATTTCTTTCATAACCATAATAACCGGTAGATGTATTTTCTACCCTTTTTGTATTTGGCTTTCCATCGGCTGTTACACCCGGCACAATCAAGCCACCCCCTTGTGCGATAGGGCTTCTTTTAGGTTTTCCAAGATCGTTGTCACCAACCGTTTCAGGATAAATACCTGTGTCCATACCATAATAAAGATCAAGGGAAAATAAATCACCCCCCTGGCGCATATCCACCAAAAAATTAAGGGCGAGATTCTTATACCGTAAACTGTTGGAAATACCACCGATCCAGTCGGGGTTAATATTGCCAATTACATTATTGGTAGTAGAAGTAATGGTATAAAAGCCGTTGGCACCTACTAGTTTTTCCCCGTTTAAATATGTCCAGGTTTTCCCCTGGATGGTACCGTAAGGCTGGCCCAAAGTAGCATTGATTGAAACTCCTCCCTGCAGGCTAAGAGGATTGATCTGCAGGTTTGTACTCTTATCGTAAAGCTTTAATACTTTGTTCCGGTTCCTTGCCCAGTTTACATTCACATTCCAGGCAAAATTTTGTGTTTTAACAGGACTAGCATACAGTGAAAGTTCGATCCCTGTATTTTCAATATCTCCGGCATTTACAAACTTGTTATTGTACCCGGTAGCTTGTGAAACAGCCACTGAAAATATTTGTTTTATACTATGAGTTCTGTAATAAGTAGCATCAAATCCTACCCTGTTTTTTAGGAAAGCCATTTCTAGGCCTACCTCATAGCTTCTCGTTCTTTCTGGTTCTAACTCCAGGTTATTTTTGATATCTGGCAGGGAGAACAAAGTGGCGCTGCCAAAAGACGCCGGCTTAAAATAAATATCTGAAGTAGTACCCCAGGGGGCACTGTTACCAACTTCTGCATAATTTGCCCTGATTTTACCAGCAGAGAGCCAGTTAAATTGAGACAAAAGCCTTGAAAACTGGAAGCTAAGTGATACGGAAGGATATTGGTAAAAATTATTGCTGATAGGTAAAGTAGAAGAACGGTCAAATCGTTCGGTAGCATCAAGCGTCAGAAAATCTTTATAACTCAGCGTAATCCCTCCAAAATAACCGTCTGTAGCAATCTTTTCTGCCACTTCATCCGTTGGAAGCACGTTTAATGGATTCGCAGAATTAGATAAAGCATATAAACCTGGAACTACCAGTCCACCGTTGGTAGTAGCATAAGTGGATTGATTATTAGATCTCCTGAGATTGGTGCCTAGCAAGGCTTTTAAATTAAAATCTGCTGACAGGTTCCTGTCCAAATTTGCCATCAGGTCGTAATTCAACTCCCGGAATGTATGGTTGTATTGTGTGTAAGCCGGCACCGCTACACTACCTACTGCAATTCTCTCTTCATGTATTTCGTCATAAGAATCAAGCGAAATTCTGCCCAGGAAATTTAGCCAGCTGTTAGCTTTATAGTTGAGCGCTACGTTTCCAAAATAACGGTTCCGGCTATCGGTCTCGTAATTTTGATACCGCACCCAATAAGGATTATCCATGTAAATAGGCTTTAAACCCGTGGGCTTGGTGGGATCGGCCCAGTTCCATGTTATATTTTGCCCTGTCCTGAAGTAAGCATCTTTCAGCTCCATCATATCTACGTTGGCCTCATACCACTGACGGAAAGATTGGTTTACATTGTATTTACTGTAGCCAGTACCATAGCGCCCCTTGCCATCTATCTTCGAGAAGTTTACAGCTGCCAAAGCACTTAGCTTGTCTGTAACATTATAGTTGGCTCCAAAATTTACCAGGTTCTTTACGAGTTTGCTATTAGGCAAAACCCCTTTTTCGTCGCTTCTTGTATAACCAATTTTAAAACCTGCATTTTCATTACCACCACTCAACAAAATATTGTTATTAGTAGAAATAGCGGTTTCATAAAAGGTAGAAGGATCATTTTGAGCAGCAACCCAGGGCCGCTGTTTTTTGTAGTAGGGCGAACTGGGGTCAAAGGAAGTCCAGTCATACACCATTAAATTAGGGTCAAACGGTAGCCCATAGCTGGCATCTTCCGTTGTTGGCACAATCAAACTCATAGTACCTGTACCGAAAGCATCTTTATACCACAGTCCCGTATTAGGAGATCCTGAAGCAACCGTGCTATAACCGGTTTGTGCATAGCCGGCGCCATATTCTTTTTGGTATTTTGCAAAAGTGCTTTTATCAATTTTGCCTACCGTAACGCCTGAATTAACGGTAATACCCAAGCCTTTCCTCGCTTTTTTGGTAGTAATCATAACCACACCATTGGCGGCACGTGAACCATAAAGCGCAGTAGCGGCCGCACCCTTCAATACAGTAACCGACTCAATGTCGTCCGGATTTACATCTGCTGCTGCGTTACCGTAATCGTAGCTCCCAACAGGGCGGGTATTAACGTCATTAACGCGGCCGGTGGCCGTTGCGGCATTGGTAGTATTAGAGTTATCAAGAGGCACCCCATCAACCACAAACAGAGCCTGGTTATTGTTAAGGAGGGATTTGGTACCACGGATTACAATATTGGTAGAAGCACCCATTCCGCTACCCTGTCTTATTTCCACTCCCGAAACTCTACCGGAGAGAGCGCTAACGAAATTATTACTTCGTGACTGACTTACTTCTTCCCCGTTAAGTTGCTGGGCAGCATAAGGAAGAGTGTTCCTGTTTCGTCTAATGCCTAATGCTGTTACAACCACCTCCTGCATAGGGCCTTCACCTTTCTCGAGTATAAAGTTTAGAGTGGTGCCGCTTACTTTCAGCACCTGCGCCCTGTGGCCGGTTGCCGTAACAGTAAGCGTAGCGTTAGGGTCAACCGTGATGCTAAAAGCACCATTGGCATCAGCCATGACAGAATTATTATTTTTTCCCGTTTCAGAGACAGTAGCATAGGGAATGGCCATCCCGTTGTTGTCTCTAATAATACCAGAAACGGTTTGGTTTTGTGCAAATACTAATGCGCTAAAAAGCATTAGCCATAAGAGCAGCATAGATGATTTTCTCATTCTCTAGTTTTTAGAATTAATCAGAATTGTTGTGGACTTTGATGTCTCATTAACCTTGGTTGCGGTGCGATTTTATAGGACTATTGTCAATGCAATGAAAGAGTAATCTGCCTCTTATAGAGCTGACAAACTTTTCAAAGATTTAACATCGAGGAAGGTAAACAACATTGGTTTTTTATTGTGGGGGCACTACGCGAAGCATGACAATTTCAACTTCAACTTCATATAAACAGGAATGAAGCATGAAATGGGCTAATTCAAAATGCGAGGTAAGAATGAAAATCTGGAAGAAAAAGCCCGCTTTATTTGTTGGCTTTAACAGGGTTCTATATATTTTGAAAAAGAGAATTTCTTGTCTTTCTTTATATGTCCATGAACAAACTTGCGATATTGTTCTTACTTGCTTTAACAGTTTCTTCAGTCAATTGCCAATCGAAGAAAGCACCGCTGTCTCAAAAAGAATGTACAAGGATTTATTTGGACACGCTGTCCAGAAAATGGAAGGATATAAAATTTGCCTTGGGTGACGATGAAGGAACTATTGTCTCAAAAAAAGGGGATTTGGAATTAAAACATTATACGGATAACGCCTACCTGGAATATAAGAACAGTCCCGATTCATTGGGACCCATCCTGAGCCGTTATGCTACCGCTTCCGAAGATTTATACGTTGAAAAGAAATGGGATGTCGGGGCGATTGTGCCTGTTATCAAACCATTGGCATTTTTAAGGAGTATTGAAACAGAGACGGATGACTCATCAAACAATGGCTACGTATGCCAAAGCTATAACGAAGATCTTGTTATTTGCTATGCCGCTGATAACAAAAACAGCATGCAATACCTTTTAAAAGAAGAATATGATTCTCTCCATATTTCAATTGACAGCCTGCACCATCTGGCTCTTGCCAACCTGAAAGAAAGGCTCGGAGAGAACGTGCAGATTCATGGCAGTGAAGGCTATTATATGGTGACGGGGGGCGGAGATTATGAAGCCAGCATGATTTTATTCGACGAATTATGGACAAAAGAAAATTTCTCCGTTAAAGGAGATTTGATCATGGCCGTACCGAACAGGGATTTGTTATTAGTGACGGGGACGAAAAACACCCGGGCATTGAAAAAAATCAATGCTGTTGTGAAAGAATCGGATCAGAATCCTTATCCTGTTTCCTCCCATTTGTATCGTTGGGATGGTAAGAAGTTTATCAACTGGCGTTAAATAAACCAGGCAAAGGTCGATGATTTACCCCGATAATAGACTCGATGCTGGAATAGTAGCAGAGTCCACCAAATTGCTTTAAAATTGCTCCCCGTTTTGCTCCAAAACACACAAAACTCGCCAAACATAAGCGTGGGGCAAGTCCCATAATTCACTTGCGGAGACTGAGGGATTCGAACCCTCGATACCCTTTAGAGGTATACACACTTTCCAGGCGTGCTCCTTCAACCACTCGGACAAGTCTCCATCGTAAAGAAGGTTGCAAATTTAGGCTTTGTATCTATAGCCTGAATAGCTTTCTTGCATTTTCTGTGGTTAATTCTGCCACCTTTTCTATATCCAGACCTGTAATAGAAACCAGCTTTTCCGCTACCAGTTTTGTATAAGATGGCTCGTTCCGCTTTCCTCGATAAGGAACCGGGGAAAGGTAAGGCGCATCTGTTTCAAGGATCACTTTATCCAAACCAGTTTTTTCAACCACTTTGTCCAGGCCAGAATTTTTAAAACTGACCACCCCACCTATACCAAGCATAAAAGAGGTAACTGCAATTTTCATAGCTTGTTCATAGTTTCCTGAAAAGCAATGAAACACACCTCTAAGTTTAGGATATTGCTGTACCACTTCTATACATTCATCAATAGCGTTGCGGGAATGAATCACAATGGGTAAGTCATATTGTAAAGCAAGGCCAACCTGGTAATGAAAAGCTGCATACTGCTGTTCCGTAAATGTTTTATCCCAATAAAAATCTAAACCGATCTCTCCAATGGCCACAAATTTTCTCTTTTGCAAATAGCCCTCAACGGTTTCCAACTCTTTTTTGTATTCCTTATTTACAGAACAGGGATGCAACCCCATCATAGCTATACAAGCGGGATATTTCTCTTCTACCTGCAGCATTATGTCATGCGTAGAACTATCAATAGCAGGCATAATAATCTTAGATATTCCGGCTTCTTTTGCCCTGGCAATACAGTTCTGGCGGTCGGTATCAAATTCGGGCAAATAAATATGCGCGTGGGTATCAATTAGATACATGATTAAAAAAATTATAAGCCAAAAATAATTGTATCAAACCTTTAAACCCCTATCAAATATTACGTTCTTACGTCTTTAATCCCTGTTACCCAACTACTGCCTTATGAAAAAAGCACGTTTGATTACCCAATTTATTATTATAGTTCCTTTTATTTCCCTTCTTATAATTGGTTGTAAAAAAGAAACAAGTGATTCTGGTTTATCTCCCAGCCAGGAAGAAGACGTTGTCACAATTTCATCGCAATCTGAAATAGAAAGCGAATTTGTTTTTAATGATGTATTTGACAATGTTATAGGCGTCAATACAGAAGTAGGCGTTGGCGGAACCGGTGTTTTTGAAAGAAGTGCTTCCGGACTAATACAAGGAGGTCGTGAAACAAACACAGACAGCATTCCTACCTGTGTTACACTAACAGTTACAAGGCTTAATGCCCCTGCCTTATTCCCTGTAAGGATTATAATTGATTTTGGCGGTGGTTGTGCAGGCAAAGATGGGCATACCCGTTCCGGAAAAATAGTTACCACTTATACTGGAAGGATAACAGTTCCGGGCAAATCTGCTTCTACTACTTTCGAGGGATTTAAATTAGATAGCATCTCGATCCAAGGGATGCACACCATAACGAACACTACTGCTACTGGTTCCATTCAAAGGCAATTTACTGTTGATATAGATGCCAGACTTACCCGGCCAGCCGGAGATTATTCGCAATGGGTTAGCCGCAGGATTATTACACAAACAGAAGGCAATGGAACTCCTGATATTTCCTTTGATGATGTTTTTTCTATAGCTGGTTCAGCGCATGGTAAAGTAAAAAGAGGTAATGATTTTTACTCCTGGCATTCCCAAATTATGGAGCCGCTTTTGAAAAGGCTTTCGTGCCGTTGGGTCTCTCAAGGCATTTTGAAAGTGTGGAGAGAAAGCCTTAGCAATAGTTCTCAATGGACAGCAACCCTAAACTATGGTGATGGAACCTGTGACTATTCAGCCAATTTAACCATAAATGGGGCTACCCGGACCGTTATATTGCCCCGCTGAAAAATAACTGAAGAAATTATTTAGAAATTTTATATTCCAAAAAAGTTTTTACCTTTAAACCAGTTTTCATAGGGTACGGATTAAAAACGGGCCAGGGTTTCTACCCAGGCCCTAATTATTTATAGGCTCTCCTGTTATACATTCGATCTTTCTGCATATATAATTTTCTTTATGCAGGTGATCCAATACTTGTGGTAGAACAAATTGCAAATGTGCAAACGCTTTTTCACTATCATGAAAAACAATAATTGACCCCGCAGTATAATTTTTTACCACGTTTTGCAGGCATTTTTCTTTGGTGATGGCTGGGTCAAAGTCAGCACTTAAAACATCCCACATAATCACTTTTGCATTTTCATGTTTTAAGGCTGTTGCCATTTGCCTCGCCTGTGTTGACCTGATTCTCCCATAAGGTGGACGAAATAAATTTGTTTTTACCAAGGCCGAGGCAGCTATAATATCATCCAAATATGTTTTTGTATTTACTTTCCAGCCATTCAAATGATGATAAGTATGGTTCCCTACTGCATGGCCTTCCTCTACTATTTGGTTATATACCCCGGGAAATTTTTTTACATTATCACCTATGCAGAAAAAACTAGCCTTAGCATTATAACTTCTTAACTGATCCAAAACCCAGGGAGTAATTACAGGGTGAGGCCCATCATCAAAAGTTAGATATACTTCTTTTTTGTTAGTAGCAATATTCCACACGTAGTTAGGAAAAAAACGTTTGGCTATCCATGGAGTTTTTATAAAATACTGGTACATTCTGCCAAAGATACTTAACGTGCTATGTCATTTATGTAGCCAGGGTTCTAATCTTAATGAAACGTCCCTTGCGTCGCACTCTTTAGCGGCAACAACTTTTATCATCTTACCAGTCAACAGGCTTGCCTGTCAAATTAGCAACATAATAAAATTTAAATTTGTCGCTTATGACAAAAAAGGTTAGAGTACGCTTTGCTCCAAGCCCAACAGGTGGATTACATCTTGGTGGTGTTCGCACCGTATTATACAACTACCTGTTTGCAAAACAACATAAGGGTGATTTTATAGTTCGAATAGAGGATACGGATCAGAGCAGGTACGTGGCAGGGGCGGAAGAGTATATTTTTGAAACGTTGAAATGGTGCGGGCTGGAACCGGATGAAAGTCCGGTTAAAAGAGGCAGCTTTGGACCTTACCGCCAGAGTGAACGAAAAGAATTGTATAAAAAATATGCAGAGGAACTGGTTCAGAAAGACCTTGCCTATTATGCATTTGATACAACGCAGGAATTGGACGAGATGCGAAACCGCTTACGCACAGACGCTAATTCAAACCCTCAATACGATCATACTGTACGTATGCAAATGCGCAACTCGCTTTCACTTTCACAGGAAGAAACAACTAACTTATTAAATCAAAACATTCCCCACGTCATCCGCATCAGGATGCCTGAAAACGAAACCATTTCTTTTACCGACATGATTCGTGGTGAAGTAAGCTTTGACACATCTGTTATAGACGACAAAGTTTTACTGAAAGGAGATGGTATGCCCACCTACCATTTAGCAGTGGTAGTAGATGATCATTTAATGCAGATAACTCATGCCTTTCGGGGCGAAGAATGGTTACCGAGTTCTCCTGTTCATATTTTATTGTGGCGCTATTTATTTGGAGAAGAAGCGATGCCGCAATGGGCGCACCTTCCATTGATACTCGGCCCTAATGGAAAATTGAGTAAGCGTGATGGCGCTAAATATGGCTTTCCTGTTTTTGCTAGGAACTGGAAGGACCCAAAGACAGGCGAGACAATAGAAGGTTTTAGAGAAAGAGGTTTTTTACCACAGGCTTTCGTGAATATGCTGGCCATGTTGGGATGGAATGATGGAACAGAGCAGGAGCTTTTTTCACTGGATGACTTGATTCAAACTTTTTCGATTGAAAAAGTGCATAAAGGAGGTGCCAGGTTTGATTTTGAAAAGGCTAAATGGTTCAACCATGAATGGATAAAGAAGTTGCCCGTTGCTAACTATAAAGCTGAAGTAAAGAAAGTTTTTAAAAACAATGGTTTGCAAATAACAGATGATGAATATTTAGAAAAAGTGATATCAGCCGTGAAAGAACGGTGCACTTTACTTAGCGATTTCTGGTCGCAGTCTTATTTCTTTTTTAAAGCTCCTGAAAAAATTGACACAACAGCTGTAAAAGCAAAATGGAATACTGATAAATCAGACTTTTTTAAAACTTTTTCAAAGTCATTGACCAGTATTAGCGACTGGACGGCTGTTTCTTTAGAAAATTTATTCAAGCAACTGGCAGAGCAGGCAAATATAAAACCGGGTGAATTGCAACTGCCTTTACGGTTAATGTTAGTTGGCGAAAAGTTTGGTCCTCCTGTATTTGAGATCGCGGCTATTTTAGGGAAGGAAGAAACTGTTTCAAGAATCCATTTCGCTTTGGATGAATTTGATAAATTGTAAGTCAACTTACTGTTACTTCTCAGCTACATTCATCACTTACTAATAGGACTTCAATTTCAAACTTCCTTTGCCGAATCCCATTTGTTTATTGTATAGTAAACTAAGTTATTTTTGACCATCTCGTATGGATAAAAAAATAAACAGGCCCATAAGGATTTTAGTCGCCAAAGTAGGATTGGACGGCCACGACAGGGGTGCTAAAGTAATTGCAACAGCTTTACGTGATGCAGGTATGGAAGTAATTTATACGGGTCTTCGCCAAACGCCTGAGATGGTAGTGAATGCAGCGTTACAGGAAGACGTCGATGCTATTGGTATCAGCATTTTGTCTGGTGCACATATGACTGTGTTTCCAAAAGTAGCTGTACTTATGAAAGAAAAAGGAATGGAAGACGTGTTGCTTACAGGCGGCGGAATTATTCCTGATGAAGACATGCAACAGTTGCAAACACAAGGTGTAGGAAAACTATTTGCACCGGGCACGCCTACAAATGAAATCGCTGGCTATATTACGAGCTGGGTTCAACAACATCGTTCATTTTAATCTTTGGTATGTTTAAGACTTTACTAACCTCTTTAGAAAATGGAATTTTTATCATTACTATTAACCGGCCCGATAAACTAAATGCACTGAATACAGATGTAATGAACGATTTGGATATAGTAACAAGAGAAATAGAAGACAATAAAAACATTCGTGGTGTAATTCTTACCGGCTCTGGCCAAAAAGGATTTGTAGCAGGCGCAGACATCAGCGAGTTCCTTGGCTTGTCGGGTGGTGAAGGAATGGACCTTGCAAGAAGAGGCCAGGAAATCTTTTTCAAAATTGAAAATTGCAGCAAACCAGTTGTTGCTGCTGTTAATGGATTTGCTTTAGGAGGTGGATGTGAACTGGCTATGGCATGCCATTTTAGAATAGCCAGTGACAATGCAAAATTTGGGCAGCCGGAAGTAAATCTTGGCTTGATCCCGGGTTACGGAGGCACACAGCGCCTG
>Ga0126307_10000329_pt1 | contig 30738 bp, 34 predicted proteins | sample Plot28_FD_89955 | JGI IMG/M metagenome (GOLD analysis project Ga0126307, IMG submission 89955) | Serpentine soil microbial communities from UC McLaughlin Reserve, CA, USA - Plot28 | ecosystem: Environmental > Terrestrial > Soil > Grasslands | place: USA: UC McLaughlin Reserve, Lake County... | reverse complement strand
CGCTTTCGATCGCTTTGGGCAGCGTGCGTCTGAGGCCAAGGTGGCGGTGATCCCGGCGATGGGATTCGACTACGTCCCCGGAGACATGATCGCCTCGCTCACCGCCGAGGGCATGGGCGAGCTCGACGAGCTCAGCGTCAACTACTGCTGGCAGGGATTCACGCCTAGCCAGGGGACCGCCCGCAGCGCTCTCGAGATCATCAGCGGCACCGGGATCGAGTGGCGCGACATGGCGTGGAGCCAGGTGGGGGGCCAGGTCGTGGCGGGCACCTATGAGTTCCCCGCACCCGTGGGCCGCCAGCGGATGATCCGCTACCCGGCGGGTGAGCAGATCACCGTGCCGCGCCACATCGCGACGCGAAACGTCCGCACGACTATGAACGCCTCCGCGTTCGGTCCCCAGCGGCTGGCCTCGCTCTCCGCCGCGATGATGCGCCCGGCTGGGCTGGCGATGAGGACCCCGCTGAAGCGCCTGGCCGGGGCGGTGATCTCGCGGCTCCCGGAGGGACCCACGCCCGAGCAGCGCGTGCGGATGCGCTGGATGATCGCCTGCGACACGAGGGGCGGCGGGAACAGGCGCCGCGGTGTGATCAGCGGCAGGGACGTCTACGGCCTGACCGCCGTCGCGGTCTGCAGGGGGGCGATGATCGCCGCCGGCCGGGGCTTCGACGCCCGCGGCGCACTGGCGCCGTCCCAGGCGTTCGATTCGAAGGACTTCCTCGAGGGCCTGGATCGCTTCGACGTCCGCTGGAAAGTCGAGGGTCTCGAGACACCGCACCCGGTCGAGGCCTGATCCGATGCCGATCGGATTGGACGCGCGACGGCGCCGAGCCGTCAGCCTGGAGCGGGCGGCGGGACCCGAGACACCGCGCTGCCCCGCCTGCGGCGAGCCGCTCTTCGTCTGGATCGAAACCTACGTGAAACGGGTTGCGCCTGGCGGCGCACCCTCGCATCACGGCGAGCGCGAGGACCAGGTGATCGACCGCTGCGAGAACTGCGGACTCGTCCTGGTACGTGGTGAGATCCCCACACCCGAGGATGCGGTGGAGAGGCTGCTCGCCGGCGCCGAAGATCGCGATGGACGCCTCGCCTTTCGGGCCGCGAACGCGGCCAGCCTGCAGGCCTGGCTCGGCGCCGAGAACTGGGCGGCCCTACGGATCCCCACAGAACGGGTTGCGCCTGGCGGCGCACCCTCGCATTACGGCATCGAGCCGACCCCACGCGCCGCGTCCCTGCTCCTCGCCCGCCGCGGCCTCGAGATCCGCCGAATCCGCCATCTCGCCGGTCCGGGTATGGCGTCGATGTGGCAGACCCTCCTCAACCTGCTCACCTTCCACCGAGACTTCGCCTCCGAGGCCGCATCGCGGCGCCTTCGCTCCGGCACGGGGCGCAGCCGCGCCGCCTTCTGGACCGATGCCGTCGTGACGGTGCTCGCAGCGGTCCCGACTGCGTTCATCGCCGTGCTGCTCGAGAGCGGCGCTGTGCTGGCGCGCCGCGGCGGCGTGATCGAGGTCGAGGCCGAGCGGCTTCCATCTACTGAGTGAGCTCGACAGCCAGGGAGGCGACCTCATCAGCCGCGCCGACGTGGGGCGGCGCCTGAGGCGCGTCGGTCTCCCTCGCGGTGGCGCCCTCCAGGTGGTCGGCCAGCGCAGCCGCAGCGTCGCGGAGCAGCGGAGGCGTCGAGGACCCCGTGACGACCGCCGACGGCCGCGCGGCCGCCGCCAGGCTGGGCAGCGGTGCCCGCCATCCGGTGGAGATCCCCATCTCGGCGATCACGCTCGTGGGCCGCTCCCGCGCCGAGGCGATCATCCGATCGGGCAATCGGGTCACGCCGGGCCCGAGCGCGGTCAGGGCGCCGGAGAGATAGAGGTCGATCACGCTCTCGCCCGCGCCGGCTGCGATCTCGAGACGGCGGCGGTCCTGGGAGAGCGCCTCGGTCGCCGTAGGGACGAGTTGCAGGATCGGGGGCTCAACCAGCACAGTCGCTGCGACCAGCCCGGGGCGGCGGAGCAGCAGATCGAGAGCGACCATCGCCCCCACGCCCGCACCCACGACGACCGCGGGAGCCGCCTCCGCGGCCTCGAGCAGGGCCGCGGCGTCCTCGCTCTGCTCCTCGACCGTGGTCCTTCGATACTCGTCGGGCGCACTCGACTCGCCCCAGCCGCGACGGTCGTAGTCGATTGCGCGCGCCCGTTCGGATATTGCGTCCGCGACCGGCTCCCAGACGCTTCGGTCGGCCGCCGTCTCGTGGACCAGCAGGACGGGAGACCCCTCGCCGCGCTCGCTCCACCCGATCTCGATGCCGCGGGCGTCGAGGGTCGGCACGGCCCCTAGAGGTTGCGCCAGATGCGGCCGATCAGCGGCAGGGCAACCGCCCTGGGGCTGTGCTGGCCCGCCAGCGCGCCCGCGCGGTTGAGCAGGCCGGGGACGACGACCCGCTTGTCGTGGGCCGCCCCGTCCACCGCCTGCCGCGCGATGTCCTCCGCCGACATCCAGACCGGCCCCGGCGTGCGGTCCTCGACGCCGGGAACCTCGGCGACCGCCATGAACTCGGTCCGCACGGGCCCGGGGCAGACCGCGGTCACGGTGACGCCCGAGCCACGCAGTTCGGTCCGCACGGCCTCGCTGAAGGAGAGGACGAACGCCTTGCTGGCTCCGTAGACCGCCGACCCGGGGAGGGGCTGGAAGGCTCCGAGCGACGCGATGTTGATGACGCTGCCGCGGCCTCTCTCCACCATCGAGGTGATGAACCGGCCGGTCAGATCGACGACCGTCTCTACGTTCAGCCGGACCATCTCCACCATCCGCTCGCGGGGACTGCGCGCGAAGTCGGCCTGGTGGCCGAAGCCGGCGTTGTTCACGAGTACCTCGACGGTCCGGCCGCGGGAGCGCAGCTCCTCCTCGAGGCGATCGCGCTCAGCGGGATCGCCGAGATCGCAGGGGATCACCTCCGCCCCGACGTCGTGGTCGGACGAGAGCTCGATCGCCAGGCTCTGCAGCCGCTCCTCCCGGCGGGCAACCAGGACGAGCGAGAAGCCGCGCGAGGCGAGCTCGGCCGCGATCGCGGCGCCGATCCCCGATGACGCGCCGGTCACGAGCGCGGTGTTGCTGACCGAGGGTTCGGGCAGAGCCACTGAAGCAGGCGGCTAGTCCTGAAGGCCCTCGCGGGCCTCGCGCACCAGCGTCACGGCCTCGGGAAAGACGATCCGGATCGCGTCCCGCACCTGGACCGCCTGCTCGTCGCTCGAGCCGCTCAGCTCGAGCGAGCTGATCGCGGCGACGGTCATCTCGACCGCGAGCTTGATCGCATTGTCGGCCCACGCCACCTTCTGGGCGCCGGCCATCTGCTCCTGAAGCTCCTCCATGCGGCGCCGCATTTCCTCAGGGTCGCCGAAAAGTCCGCCGAAGCCTTCCATGCGCCGATCATAGAGCGCGCCACTCTTCCGCCGGGAATTCGAGGCGAGGTGCGCGCCCCTCGTGACCCGGGTCGGTCGAGCGTCGGGACCGTGCGCGACGCCGTCACAGCAGGGCACAGGGGCGCCGCCTCGGTCGAGTACCTGGCGCTGGCCGGGCTGATCGCTCTCGCGATCATGGTCACCGTCGCCGCACTGGTGGCGTCGCCGCCGAGCCGGGGGGAGCGTGAGCTCGGCGAGATGCTCGCCCGGCGGATCGCCTGCCCGCCGCGCTATCCGGTCCCCTGCGGCCGCAACCCGCTGGCACTGGCCTATGGCTTTCCGCTCGGGAAGCTGGTGGTCTACCTGGCGCCGGGCCCCGCCCTCGTCGGCGGCGAGCTCCCAGTCGACTTCCGCTACTGCCGGCGGTCGAGTTGCGCCGCGCCGGGATCGAGGCCCGGCCTGACCGCGTCGGGTAGACGCGTCACCGAGTTCACCTCGGTCGAGGACGCCCGCAGTGCCGGCGGCGCGGTCCGGATCACCTACTGGCTCTACCGCCCGGGTCAGCACTGGCAGCGGATCGAGCACATGGCGGGCGCGCCGGAGATCGCGGCCGCCTCCGCGATCCGCCTCAGCCTCGAAGACATCCCGGCTCTCGTACCGCTGGAGACGCTTCCAGGCCGGGACCATTACGCATTCCCTCCGGGCGAACGCCCACCGTGGCAGTGGTCGCTTCCGTCACGGCCTCGTTCGTAGGGTGATCCATCCGGCGGTCGCGCAACGATCGGGGCATGCTGCTGGTCAAGGTCGTCTGCTCAGCTCCCGAGTGCACCGAGGAGCGCGAGATCTCCGTCGAGGATCTCGACGAGATCGACGCCAGCGTCTGCGACTGCGGACACGGGTTCGCCGTGATCGCGATCTCGGAGCTCGACCGGGTGGGGCGGTCGGGCTCGGTCGTCTCCCTCCCCGAGCGACGCCGCGCCCAGACGCGCCGCGCCGCCTGACCCGGCGGCTCGCGGCTAGGCGTGCTGCCCGGCTTCGCGGCTCGCGCTGCGGATCAGCCGGCGCCAGTCGGTCGTCCGGAAGACGAAGACCAGGGCCAGGGCGCCGAGCACCACGGTCCAGGCGGCGATCGCGATCTGCTGGCCCACCGAATAGGTGAGCACGGCGATCGGCCCCGGGCCGACCAGGGTCGCGACCAGGAGCGCCTGTTGGGCGCCGGCCCCGCCAGGCGTGAGGGGGAGAAGGTTCGAGACGGTCTGGACGCTCATTACGAGCAAGACGTTCTGGAAGGAACCGCCGACGTTGAAGGCCTCGAGGAAGAACCAGTAGGAGAAGAAGCGCATCACCCAGCCGACTCCCTGCCAGGAGGCGACCGTGCGGAGATAGACCGTCGGCGTCGCCAGCACGATCGCGCCCTGCTTGATGTGGTCCCAGAACTCCTCGACGCGGCGGGCGAGCACCGCGAAGAGGACGATGGCCAGGATCCCCAGCGTGGTGATCGTGAAGAGGAGCAGGCTCGGGTGCTCCGCCCAGAAGGCGATGTCGAAAGCGGGCAGGTCGGGGAGCTCGGGAGGCTGCGGCAGCAGGCCCTGGGTGAGCGCGTAGACGAAGACCAGGATTCCGAATGTCGTGTCGAAGACCGAGCCGACGAAGAACGACGAGACCACGGTGGTGTAGGTCGACCGGCGGATCGAGCGCTTGGCGAGGAAGATCTTCACGGCGTCGCCGACCCGAGCCGGGACGATGCTGTTCATCCCCGCGCCGACCAGATAGGCAGCGGTGATCCTCCAGAAGGGAACCGACCGCTCCGGATAGGCCGCCCGCAGGGTGTTCTGCCAGGCGCGGCTGCGGGCGAGCAGGTGGGCGAGGTAGAAGGCCAGCGCGATCACCATCGACGGCCAGCCGATGTCGGACAGCCGGTGGAAGAACTCCTCGGCGCCGTGCCGGAAGCTGTCGAGGCTGTTGCCGAGGTCGACTCCGAGCGGAGGCGTCATGGAGTCGCGCCCCTGACCTGCTCCTTCTCGGCGTTGAAGAGAGCGCCCACCAGGAACGCCAGGTTGCCGAGCCAGAGCCAGATCAGCAGGGAGATCAAGGCGCCCAGGGTGCCGTACGTCTTGTCATAGGAGCCGAAGTGGGAGACGTACGCCGTGAAGAGCAGCGAAACGGCGAACCAGAGCGCCGTGCCGATCACGGCGCCGGGGAGCACCGAGAGCAGCGAGCGGTCGCCCGGGCGCGGCGTGTGCCGCGGCGCGAGCGCGTAGACGACGGCGAAGGCGGTGAGCAGCGCGGCGGCCCCGATCGGCCAGCGCAGGTAGCCGACGAGGGTCGCGACCAGGCCGGAGAAGCCGGCGGCGTCGGCGATGCTCCCGAAGAGCGGCCCCGCGACGACCACCGCGAGAAAGGCGATCAGGATCAGCAGCGCCAGCAGGGCGGTCAGCCCCAGCCGCACGCCGAGGTTCGGCAGGAACTTCCGAGGGCTCTTCGCGCGGTTGATCGCCTCCAGCGAGCGCATCGCCGCGCCCATCGCTCCCGACGCGGAATAGAGAGCGAGGGCGAGGCCGACGGCCAGCAGCACTCCGGCGTTCCCCCGGTCGGAGAGAGAGGACCGCAGCGCGCTGTCGATCGCCTCGACGGCGCCGCCGGGGGCGGCGTCGCGCAGCGTGTCGACGATGCTCTGGTAGGTGTCCGGGTACTCCCCGACCAACGCGAGCGCCGAGACGACCACGATCAGCGCGGGAAGGAGCGAGAGGATCGAGTAGTAGGTCAGGGCCGCGGCTCGATCGGTGACCTGCACCTCGCCGAAGCGGCTGTAGATCGCCTTGGCCATGGCGACCCACTGGTCCCTACCAGACGGCATCGTGCGCCTCCATCACGCCGAGTGCCGACTCGATGGGCAGCCCGTTCAGCGAGCCGGTGAAGGTGCCCAACGGCGCCTCGTAGTCGGATCGCGCAAGGAGCGGGATGCCCTCGTGATGGGTGCGCTGGGTCTCGACGCTGAAGTTGAGCCGCGACTCGTCCTCGAAGTGGATCGCCTCGAGGCCCTGGAACTGGACCGGGCCAGGCTCGATGGGCTGCCCTGCGACCCAGATCGCGCGCTCGCTCGAGCTGGGCGGGTCGTTGATCCCCGTGACCAGGTTCCAGGCCACCTTGCGCCCGCCGCGGGCGGTGCCGACCCCCGCCGACCATTTCCACGACGTGTAGCGCTGGTGGTAGCCGGCGGAGTCGTCGATCACGCCCAGTCCGTCGAGCTGATGGGTTCGCCTCCCGATCCGGACCTCGCCGTGGACCGGCATGCCGGCGTCCTTGCGCGTCCACGAGTAGCCGTCCTCGCCATTCGGGCACATGCACTCGATCGGATACCCCTGGCCGAACTCAAGCTCGAACTCGATGTTCCCGGCGCGCACGCGCGCCGAGCGTGCCAGGATGACCACGTCCCGGCGCCGGCCGGGGAAATCGCGGCGGGTGCGCTCCCAGAGACGCCGCCGCTCGCGGTCCCAGATGCCCCAGAAGGTCATCGCCGCCGGGCCGACCTGAACGACTGCTGCGAAGACGATCAGCCTGTCCGCGAACGCGCCGACCCAGCGCCAGCGCTTTCGAAACCGGCGCCCGAGCAGCAGCGGCATCGGGTCCGGAGGGATCGGCAGCGGCGGTCGCTCTTCCGGGCTCCCGCGCCAGGGAAGCTCGGCCACGTGTTCGGAGAACCGCGCGGTTTTCAATCCAGGAAGCGGAGGATCTCGCCCGCGATCTGCTCGCCGCGGTCCTCCTGCAGGAAGTGGGCCGCCCCCTCGATCTTCACCTGCTCGGTGACGGTGGGAATCCACTCGACGAAGCGCTCACCCGCGCGCGGGAAGGGAAAGACCGGATCGCTGTCGGAGAACGCGACGAGCGCCGGTTTCTCCCACCGGCCGAGCGCATCGACCACCTCCCGCATCTTCGCCGCCCCGGGGGCGCCCTCCTCGGTCGGAACCAGCAGGGGGAATTGCGCCGCCCCGGCCTTGGACTCCGGCGTCGGGAAGGGCGCGTCATAGCCGGCGACCACGTCATCCGGCAGTTCGGTCGTCGTCGCTCCCTGGATCACGAACCCGACGGGCAGGTCCGGGTTCTTCTCCGCGAATTCACGCCACGCCATGAAGCCCTTCGAGACTCGGCCGGTGAAGAGCCCCGTGTTGAGGATGACCAGGGCGCCGACGCGATCCGCGTTCTCGACCGCCCAGCGCAGGCCGATCGGGCCGCCCCAGTCCTGCACCACGACCACCGCGTCGCTCAGCTCGAGGCCGTCGAGGACGGAGCTGACGAGCTCCACGTGGCGGTCGTACGTGTACCAGCCGCGGTCGGTCGGCTTATCAGAGCGCCCGAAGCCTGCGTAGTCGGGGCAGATCACCCGGTGGCCCGCGTCGACCAGGGGGCCGAGCATCTTGCGGTAGAGGTAGGCCCAGGTCGGCTCGCCGTGGAAGCAGACGACCGGCCGGCCCTCCCCCTCGTCGACGCAGTGGAGTCGCAGCCCTTCGAGTTCGGCGTAATGCGGCTCGAATTCGTAGCCGGGCAGGCCCTCAAAGCGCTCGTCAGGGGTGCGAAAGACTTCCATCGGTGGCGAGGATATGCGGCTGCGCTTGGGCAGGTGGCCGCTAACATGCCCGCCTCCGTGGCTGCCGTCGTAACTCCAGCCATGCCTCCCGCGACGCACGATCCCTCCGACGAGGCGATGTGCCGCAGGGCGCGCGAGCGCTTCACGGCCGACCGGAAGCGCGGCGGCCGCGTCCCCAGGCGCCGTCGCCGCCACGCCACTCTGCCCAACCTGATCATCATCGGCGGGCTCAAGTGCGGGACGACGAGCATCCACCACTATCTCGGTCTCCACCCCGAGGTCAACATGTCAAAGCCGAAGGAGCTCAACTTCTTCGTCGAGGAGCTCAACTGGGACCTCGGGCTCGACTGGTACCAGGGCCGCTTCGACGAGCGCTTCCCGGTCCGCGGCGAGTCCTCCCCCCACTACACGAACCTCCCCTACTTCGAGGGCGTCCCCGAGCGGATCCACCAATACGTCCCGGACGCCCGGCTGATCTACATGGTCCGCGACCCGATCTCGCGGATCCTCTCCCACTGGCGCCACGGGGTGGGCGCCGGCTACGAGAACCGGCCGATGGAGGAGGCTCTGGCGCGTCCCGATCAGACCTACGTCACCCGCTCGCGCTACTGGATGCAGCTCCAGCCGTTCCTCGAGCGCTTCGACCGCTCCCAGATCGAGGTGATCACCCAAGAGGAGCTCCAGTCGGATAGGGAGGGAACGATGCGGAAGGCATTCCGCTTCGCGGGCGTCGACGAGAACTTCTATTCGGAGCAGTTCTCTCGCGAGTGGGAGAAGTCGACCGCGAAGGAGTCCGAGCGCTACCAGTTCATGGAGAAGCTGATCAAGCTGCCGGGCTTCCGGTCCTTCGACCGGAACTTCGACCGCTTCCCGGAGCGCCTCCGCTGGATGGTCGAGAAGGTGGTTCACGATCCGGAGGCACCGTCGGCCCCGAAGCCGGAGCTGCCTGATTCGATCCGCGATTCGCTCACCACCCAATTCAGCGAAGACGTCGCCGCGCTCCAGGAGTTCGCCGGGCGAACGTTCGAGGGCTGGAAGAAGTACTGAGCCGCCCGGCAAGCCGGGTAACTAGTCTGGGCCGCGTGAAGATTTCCGTTGCAGCCGACGAGCGGGTGGGCGTCGCGGAGGCACTCCTGGAGGAGCTCCGCCGGCGCGGCCACGATCCGATCCCGCATGGAGCGCTCGCCGAAAGCGAGCGGGACGACTGGGCCTGGGCCAGTGAGGCCGCCGCGCGCGACGTCGCCGAGGGCCGCGCCGAGCAGGCGATCGTCTGCTGCTGGACCGGAACGGGCGCATCGATCGCAGCCAACAAGGTCGACGGCGTGCGCGCCGCCCTCTGCCTGGATGCGCAGACCGCGGACGGAGCACGCAGGTGGAACGACGCCAACGCCCTGGCGATCAGCCTGCGCGCGACCTCCGAGGCGGAACTCGCCGAGATCCTCGATGCCTGGTTCGGCGGTGAGGCGAGCGCGGACTCCGACGACGCCGCCAACGTCGAGCACATCGCCGAGATCGAGGGGGGCGCGTGACCGAAGGGTCGACCCAACTGGCGCCATCCCGGATTCCCGGCAAGACCCATGCGGTCCGGCGGCTGCTCCCGGACGCCGCCGAGACGACGGTCGCCGAGCAGCTCGCCGGGCTCGACCTGAAGCCGCTCGCCCCGCCGGACCGGCCGTACCTGATCCTCAACTTCGTCACGACCCTGGACGGCCGCGCCGCCATCGGCGGGCGCTCGGGGCCGATCGGGAGCGCGACCGACAGCGAGATGCTGCAGCGCCTCCGCACTCGGGTGGACGCGGTGATGATCGGCGCCGGGACGATGCGGGCGGAGCGCTACGGCCGGATTGTCCAAGACCCCCAGTTCCGCGCGTATCGGGAGCGCACCGGGCTGGCGCACGATCCACTCGGCGTGATCGTTTCCAACCGACTCGACCTTCCGTGGGACGCGAGCCTGTTCACGGACGGCGGCGGGCGTGTCGTGATCTTCACCGCGTCGGACCAGGAACCGCCGGAGACCGCGACCCCGGTGACCGTCGTCCGCCATCCCGATGGCGTCGACCTCGCCGAGGCGCTGGCCTGGCTGCGCACCGAACGGGGCATCCGCTCTGTGCTCTGCGAGGGCGGGCCCACACTGCACGGCCGGCTCCGGGAGGCTGGCCTCGCGGACGAGCTCTTCCTGACGATCGCGCCGAAGGTCTCCGGCGGCGAGGGCCCGCGGGTCCTGGAGGGAGCCCTCGTCGACATCGACGAGGTCGAGCTCGCCTGGCTCCTGGAGTCCGAGAGCGAGCTCTTCGCCCGCTACCAGGGCATCACGGCGGGTCCGGGCGGCGCGGAGTAGTTTGCGAGCCTACCCGGCCAGCGCCGCACCCCTGGATGCGGCCCAGCGGCACGCCACTGACCGGATAGGCTCTGGCCGTGGACTTCAAGCCCTCGCCCGAGGTCGAGTCCCTCCTCGAGCGCATTCAGGCGTTCATGGACGAGCACGTCTACCCGGTCGAGGGCGAGGCGATCCAGGCGATCGACGACGAGGTCGAGCCCGGTAAGCCGTACCCCGAGATTCTGGTTGGCATCCGGCAGACCGCCAAGGAGCAGGGCCTCTGGAACCTCTTCCTCTCCGACGGTGAATACGGCGCCGGACTCAGCAACTGGGAGTACGGGATTCTCTGCGAGCAGATGGGGCGCAGCCCGGTGGTGGCGCCGATGGCCTTCAACTGCTCGGCCCCCGACACCGGGAATATGGAGATCCTCGTCGACCACGGGACCGACGAGCAGAAGGAGCGCTTCCTCCAGCCGCTGCTGGACGGCGACGTCCGCAGCTGCTTCTCGATGACGGAGCCGGAGGTCTCCGGCTCCGACCCGACCACGCTCCAGACCCGCGCCGAGCTGGTGGACGGGGAGTGGGTGATCAACGGGCACAAGTGGTTCACCTCGGGTGCGAACGGCGCCGATTTCGCGATCGCGATGGTCGTCACCGACCCCGACGCCCCTCCGTACACGCGGGCGAGCATGATCCTGGTGCCCATCGAGGCACCCGGCTTCGAGCTGATCCGAAACGTCTCCGTGATGGGCCACGACCAGGGCCCCGGCCACTGCGAGATCCGCTACACCGACTGCCGAGTGCCGGAGGCGAACCTGCTTGGTGAGCGCGGGGCCGGCTTCGTGATCGCGCAGGACCGGCTCGGCCCAGGCCGGATCCACCACTGCATGCGGGCGATCGGGACCGCCGAGCGCGCCATCGAGATGATGTGCGAGCGCGCCAACTCCCGAGACTCCTTCGGCGGGCCGCTCGCGGACAAGCAGTTCGTCCAGGACTTCATCGCCAAGTCCCGCATGGAGGTCGACCAGGCGAGGCTCCTCACCCTCTACGCCGCCTGGCAGATGGACACCGAGGGCAAGCGCCGCGCCCGCCAGGCGATCTCGATGATCAAGGTGGTCGCGGCCAACGTGGTCATGGACGTCCTCGACCGCGCCATCCAGGTGCACGGTTCGCTCGGGATGTCAGACGACACCCCGCTCGCCGGCATGTGGCGCTTCTCGCGCATGCTGCGTGTCGCCGACGGCCCCGACGAGGTCCACAAGATGGTGATCGCTCGCCGCGAGCTGAACCGGGTCGCCAGACGCGCCGAGGGCGCCGACTCCGGGGAGGAGCAGCGCCATGCCCCGGTTGCCGGGATTGACGGATCCGCCGAGCCGGCGAAGGCGACGACCTAGCGCAGCCGGTCGGCGGCCTCGCTCGCGGCGTCCGCGAGCCGCTCGACGATCTTCGCGAACTCCTGGAAGCCCTCGTCGGTCTTGCCGTACTGGCCCGAGGCGTAGCGGGCGTAGACGCCCTCGAGGATGATCGCCAGCTTCCAGTAGCCGAGCGCGACGAAGAAGTCGATCTGGCTCAGGTCGCGGCCGGAGCGCTCCGCGTAGCGCTGCCTCACGTCGTCTCGCTTGGGAAAGCCGGGGGCGATCGTCGCGGGGGCGAAGAGCGGCATGAAGTCATCGCCATCCTGGGACCAGTAGACGAGCAGCATCCCGACGTCCGCGAGCGGATCGCCGAGGGTGCAGAGCTCCCAGTCCACGACCGCCGCGACCTCCCCGGAGGAAGAGAGGATCATGTTGTCCAGCCGGTAGTCGCCGTGGACGATCGTCGCGGGGCCCTGCTCAGGGATCCGCGCCGAAAGGCGCTCGTGGAGGTCGTCGACCGCGGGGAGCTCCCGCGTCTTCGACTTCTCCCACTGGCCACGCCAGCGCCGGAGCTGGCGCTCGACGTAGGCCTCCTTGCGGCCAAGCTCGCCCAGACCGACCTCATCCGGGTCGACCTCGTGGATCGCGACCAGCGTGTCGACGACGCGCTCGCCGATCACCCTCCGCTCATCCCCCTCGAAGGTCTCGGCGTCCTTCGCGGAGCGCAGGATCGGCCCCTCGACGAAGCCCATCACGTAGAAGGGAGCGCCGTTCACGGATTCGTCCTCGCATACGCCGACCACGGGGGGCACCGGGACCGGTGTGTCCTGGAGCGCCGCGATCACCCTGTGCTCGCGTCCCATGTCGTGGGCCGAGCCCAGCCTCTTGCCGAGCGGCGGCCGGCGGAGCGCCCACGCATGCCCGGCCGAGTCCCGAACGCCGAAGGTCATGTTGGAGCGGCCGCCCGAGATCCGGTCGAAGCTCAGCGGCGGCTTCGCCTGGGGGACGTTCGCCTCGAACCAGGACTCGACGCCGGCACGATCGATCCCCTCGGGGGCGTCCTGGTGTTTAGCCTGCTGCTCCATGACGGCGAGCCCAGCATATGACGGCGACTCCTCCGCTTTGCGTCCGGGGGCTCCTAAGGCTGTCTTCTTCGATTTCGGCGGGGTCCTGACGACCTCGGTCTGGGACAGCTTCGCCGACTTCTGCCGCAGCGAGGGCCTCGAGCCGGACACGGTCAAACACCTCTTTCGCACCGATCCCGAGGCGATCCGGGAGCTCCGCCAGCTCGAGACGGGCGAGATCACGGAGAACGAGTTCGAGCAGGCGTTCGGACGCCGCCTCGGTCTCAAGGACCCTGTTCACCTGATCGACAGCATGTTCTCCGGAATGAAGCCCGACGAGCCGATGGTCGCCGCGGTCAAGGACCTTCGCGCCGCAGGCCTGCTCACCGGCCTGATCTCGAACTCCTGGAGCACGGCGCACTACGACCGCCAACTGCTCGCCGAGCTCTTCGACACGGCGGTGATCTCCGCCGAGGTCCACATGCACAAGCCTGAACCGGAGATCTACCGGCTGGCCGCCGACCGGCTCCGGGTCGAGCCCACGCGCTGCATCTTCGTCGACGATCTGAGGGAGAACTGCGAGGGCGCCGAGGCGGTCGGGATGACCGCCGTCCGCCATCGCGACGCGCCCGAGACGATCGCCAGGCTCGCCGAGCTCACCGGGCTTACATTGACTGCTTCGCCGTCAAACCGCGCCGACAAGCGGCCGCCCGGCACAACCGCTCGGGGCTCCGCCCCTCGCTCATAGCGCGGCGGCCTGGTCGCCGCTAGCTGCCCGCCGCGATCATCGCCACGCCGGCGAGGGCGAGCACCACGCCGGCCCACTGCAGGGTCTCGAGCCGCTCCCCGAGCACCCCGCGTGCGAGTGCGACGGTGAACGCCGGATACATCGACCCACCGACTGCGACTACCGGTAGGACCCCCTTGGTCGACGCAATCGCGAAGAGGCCGTTGGCCACCACGTCGAAGGCGCCGATCACGATCAGCACCGGCCAAGCGGCCGCCACGCCATCGAGCCGAGGTCGCGTTGCGAGCAGCGCCACGAGAACGGTGGCCACCCCGCCAACCCTGACGGCGAGGATCGCCCAGCCCGGGCGGTCCGCCGCCGCGGCATCGAGGCCGGTGAAGAAGATCCCGAAGCCGAGGCCGGCGACGATCGCGAGGACGATGGAGAGGCGGGCGGCCCTGGGAGAGTCCGCCTGCTCAGATCGCTCCTCGTAGCTCAGGATCACGACGCCGGCGATCGCCGGAACGATCCCGATGAGCTGGATCGCTGCGGGCGAGTCGCCCTGTACCAGGCCGAACCCGACCGGGACCACGACCCCGAGGGCGGCGATGGGCGCGACGACGCTGACCGTCCCCATCGCCATCGCCGAGTAGAACGCGGCCAGGCCACCCAGCGACGCGGCGCCTGCCACGGCGGCGATCGCGAGTTTGCCCGCCGAAATCGAATCCGCGCCGGTCAGCGCGATCAGCAGCGCGATCAAAACCAGACCCGCCGGCTGGGAGACGGCGAGCACCCCGAGCACGGGAAGGCGCCGGGTCTGCAGGCCGCCCAGGAAATCGGAGACCCCCCAGGAGGCGGCCGACGCGAGGCTGATCGCTAGCGCGAACACCCCGCCGGAGTCTGACGGCCCTACTTGCCGAGGCCGTTGAGCGTGTTGTTGACGCCGCCGATCACGTTGTTGACGGTGCCGTTGACGGAGTCCGTCGCATCCCCGGTGCTGCCGCCGCCCGGAAGCTGGACGCTTGGTGCGCTCGGGGTCTGGATCGCGGGGGCCGACGGGGTCGTGGTCGCGCTGCCGCCCGATCCGCCGGAGCCGCCGCCGGTTACGGTGTCCGACCCGCCGTCGGTGCCGGTCGAGCCGCCGCCGCCGATCCCGCCGCTATTGCCGCCCTCGGAGACGCCGCCAGGCGAGGCGGAGCCCGGTGAGTCAGACCTGCTGGCGAGGGCCACGACCGCGTGATTCAGGTTGTTGCCCGGCTTAACCGGCGCCGAGGCGGGCGCGGCGCTCGGCCCGCTCGTGACCGCGGAGAGGCCACCAGCGACGCCGGAGAGGCTGGTGCCGAAGCCGATCGCGGCCGCAACGGCGACCGGAACGGCCAGGAGCACCGCTCCTGCAATCCCTCGCGCCACCATCCTGTAGCGCCACCAAGCAAGCAATCCTTTACCCATGGCCATCCCTTCGCGGGCGTAGTGTACGGGCCTCAACGGGGCTCCACAAAAACGATGAGATTCAACCCTTCTCTGACTTCGCGTCTGCGAATCGGCTTTTTGGTGCTGTTCGCTTTACTCCTGCTCGTCTCCTTGCTGGGAGTCGGACGTCTGTTTCAGGTCCGCGTCAACTACGAGGACGACATCACCCGGTTCTCGCAGCTCGAGCTGGAGAGCGAGCGTCTGCGCTCCGCGTTCATCCTCGAGCAGGCTGCCGCACGACCGGCGATCGGCCAGAAGCTGCCCAGCCAGACTGAGCTCAACCGGGCCGCCGCCAACTTCTCGGAGGCGGCGGGCCGCGCCCATGACCTGACCGGCGACGAGGCCGGACTCTCCTCGAGCCTGTCCCAGCTCATCGCCAACGAAGCGGCCTGGCGCAAGAAGGTGGCGCAGCCGCTGGTCAACGGCAACATCCCCTCCCCGGGCCTCGAGAGCAGGCTGACAAAGGAGGTCACCAACAGCGGCGACGCGCTGGCGACGGGGACGCGGAGCGCGCGCGACGATTCGCGCGACGATGCCCGCGCGGAGACGCGCAACACGACCCTTCTCGTCGCGGCCGGGCTCGCCGGGGCGCTACTGGCCGCGCTGATCCTCTTCTCGGGCCTGATCAACTCGATGCGGGCGCCGCTCGGCCGCCTGGTCGAGGGGGCCAGAAGGCTGGCGGGAGGCGACCTGCGGACCCGTGTGGAGGTCGGCGGTCCGGTGGAGATCGCCACTCTGGGCCGGGCCTTCAACGAGATGGCGAACTCGCTGGAGCGAGACGCGCGCGAACGCGACCGGATCGAGCAGATGAAGGACGACTTCGTTCTCACGGTCTCGCACGAGCTGCGCACACCCGTGACCGTGGTGAAGGGCTTCGCCGAGATGCTCACGGCACAGCGGAAGTCCCTGAACGCGCGGCAGTACGAGGCCGCCGAGGTGATCGCCGAGAGCTCGGCGCAGCTCCAGAAGATGATCAACGACCTCCTCGACCTCGCACGCAGCGACGCCGGCAAGCTCCGCATCGAGCCCAAGGCGACGCCCGTGGAACCGCTCGTCCAGCGGGTGGGCCGGCAGATGCGGCCGCACTTCGAGGAGAGGCACCAGCGGTTCACGGTCAGCGTGGAGAACGACGTGCCGGAGGTCGAGGCCGACGCCGACCGCGTCGCCCAGGTGCTCGCCAACCTGCTCACCAACGCGAACAAGTACGCACAGGAGGGCGCCCAGGTGAGGCTCACGGCGACGCGGGTGGGCGACGAGGTGGAGTTCGCGGTCTCCGACGACGGGCCGGGTCTCGGCGGGGAGGAGCTCGACCACGTCTTCGATCGGTTCTGGCGGGCGCAGAGCGGCGAGACCCAGGAGGTGGGCGGAACAGGGCTCGGGCTCGCGATAGCCAAATCGCTCGTCGAGCTCCACGGCGGAGCCATCTCCGCAAACTCCACTCAGGGCGAGGGCGCTACCTTTCGCTTCGTGCTGCCGATCGCCAAGGATGGACAACCGACGCGGACGGAACCCGCGAGCAGGACGAAAGCGGGAGCGCCCGGTTGACGCGGCTGCTCGTCGCCGACGACTCCGAGACCGTCCTGCTCATGCTCGAGCGGCGGCTGGAGATGGAGGGCTACGACGTGGTCACCGCGACCGACGGGTTCGAGGCCCTGGAGCGTCTCCGCGAAGCCGGCTCGCAGAAGCCCGACGTGATCCTGCTCGACGCAATGATGCCCAACATGTCGGGCACGGAGGTTCTCGAGCAGCTCCGAATACAGGGCTCGAAGATCCCCGTGCTGATGATCTCCGCCCATCTCGACGCCCAGGAGCCTGACCGGATGCGCTCGCTCGGAGCCTCGGACTGCATCCCGAAGCCGTTCGAGTGGGAGGACCTGATCGGGAAGATCGAGGAGCTCGCCGGGAACCCGCCGTCCGACGGTGATTCGAGTCCGGACGGAGACTCCCGCCCGGACGCGGGCTAGCCCCGGGCGATCTCCATCCGGATCTGCTTGCCCTTCAGCTTCGTACCGTCGAGGTACTCGACCGCCCGCTCCGCCTGATCCGCGGCCACCTCGACGAAGGAGAACCGCTCCAGCACCCTGATCGAGCGGATCGCGTCCTCGGGCAAGACGGCGCCCTCGGTGAGGGCCCAGTTCAGGTCCTCCTCACTGAGGCCGCCTCGCCGGCCGCGGTTGACGAAGAGCTTCACCGTGCCGTTCGGCGCCTCGGGCGGCGGTCCCTCGCGGTGGCGCGGCGTCGGGGCGTGCTCCAGGCGTTCCTCGGGCGGCTCCCACTCGCCGATCGGGGCCTTCACCACGCGCTCGATCTCCTTCAGCTCGCCCGCCTGCTTCGCGGTGGCAAAGGTGATCGCCCTGCCGGTTCGGCCCACCCGGCCGGTGCGTCCGATGCGATGCACGTAGATCTCCGGGTTGTTCGGCAGGTCGTAGTTGATGACGTGCGTGACGTGCTCGATGTCGAGACCGCGCGCGGCGATGTCGGTCGCCACCAGGAGGGGTGTCTTGTGCTCCTTGAACGAGATCATCACGCCGTCGCGCTGGCCCTGGCTGAGGTCGCCATGCAGCGCCTTCACCCGCAGCCCCGCGTCGGCGAGCTGCTTGCCGAGGCGGGCCGCACCGATCTTGGTGCGGACGAAGATGATCGCCTGCTCGGGCTCCTCCTCCCGCAGCACCTCCTCGAGGCGCTCGAGCTTCTTGCGGGGCTCGACCATCACGTAGGCCTGTTCGACCGAGTCGACGGTCAGCTTCCGAGGTGTCACGCGGATCGTGACCGGGTCGTACATGTACTGCTCGGCGAGCTTGGCGACGGGGCCCGGCATCGTCGCCGAGAAGAGCAGGGTCTGCCGGCCGCTCGGGCACATCCGCAGGATCCGCTCGACGTCCTCGATGAAGCCGAGGTCGAGCATCTCATCGGCCTCGTCGAGGACCACGTAGCGCGCCGCGGTCAGCACCAGAGACTGTCGCTGGATCAGGTCCATCATCCGCCCGACCGTGGCGACCACGACCTGCGCGCCGTGGCGGAGGCGTGATTGCTGTTCGCGGATCGGGGCCCCGCCGAAGACCGCGACTACGTTCACGTCCTCGAGGTGCTCGGCGTAGGCCCGCAGCGCCTGAGTGACCTGGATGCAGAGCTCTCGGGTCGGCGTCAGCACGATCGCCTGGGTCTCCTCGTTCTCCGGGTCGATGTACTCGAGCATCGGCAGTCCGAAGGCGGCCGTCTTGCCGCTGCCCGTCTGCGCCTGGCCGATCACGTCGTGGCCGTTGAGCAGCTCGGGGATCGCCTGCGCCTGGATCGGCGTGGGTTCCGCGTAGCCGAGCTCATCGAGGGTCTGCAGCAGGCCGTCGGACAGGCCGAGATCTTCGAAGGAGGTGGCGACCTCCGATGCGGCGGCGGTGTCGTTCATCACGCCGCGGGGTCGAGGAGGAGCTTGCCGGTGGTCCCGCGCTCCTGCATGTCCTTGTGGGCCTGCGCGACCTCGCTGAGCGGATAGGTATTGCCGATCACGATCTCGAGCTTGCCCGAGGCCACAGCGCCGAGCAGGTCGGCGGTCATCGAGCGGATCAGGTCTCGCCGCCTGGCGACGAGCGCAACGAGCCAGAAGCCGAGCACCGACTTCGACTTCTGCAGCAGGTAGTTGGTTTGGATCTCGTTCGGATGCCGGGCCGCGTTGCCGAAGACGACCATCCGGCCGAGCATGCCGAGCGCGCCGAGCTCTCCCTCGAAGCCGGTGCCGCTCATGTGCAGGACGACGTCGACCCGCTCTCCCCCGTTGGCCTCGATGATCGCCTCCTTCAGGTTCTCGGCGCGCGAGTCCGCGGTCGCGTCGGCGCCGAGACGCTCGGCCAGCGCTCGCTTCTCCTCGTTCGACGCGAGCCCGATCACCTTCGTCCCCGCGCGCTTGGCGAGCTGCACCGCGATGCTCCCGGTGCCGCCGGCGGCGGCCTCGACCACGACCGTTTCGCCCTCCTCGACGTGCGCGCAGTAGTGGAGCAGCGCGTGCGCGGTCAGGCCCTGGAGCAGCAGGGCCGCAGCTTGGTCGTCGCTGACCTCGTCGGGAAGCGGCACGAGCCACTCCTCGGGGGCCGCGACCTTCTGGGCGTAGCCGCCGTTGACGAGGAGCGCCGCGACCCTGCGGCCGTCGGCCGTGGTACCGCTGATCTCGCCGCCCGGCGTCAGCGGCAGGGTCTGCTCGGCCAGATAGTCGTTGCGGATCGCGTGGGTGTCGGCCCAGTTGACCCCCGCCCGGGCTACGTCCACGACGACCTGCCCGTCGCCGGGCTCCGGGTCGGGCAGCTCGACCAGCTTGAGGACCTCAGGCCCGCCGAACTCCTCGATCTGAATAGCCTTCACGCCGCAAGCGTATGTCACTGACCGTCGTGGGCAGCATCGCGTTCGATTCCGTGCGCACCCCATTTGGGGAGCGAGATCGAATGCTGGGCGGGTCGGCCGTCCACTTCTCCCTCGCCGCGAGCTTCTTCACCGACGTACGCGTGGTCGGTCCGGTCGGAGATGACTTCGGCGCCGACGAGCTCAAAGTCCTCGAGGACCGGGGGGTGATCACCGAGGACGTCGAGCGCGTCGCGGGCGGCGAGACCTTCTTCTGGCGCGGCCATTACGAGTTCGACATGAACGTCGCGCACACGGACGACACCCAGCTCAACGTCTTCGCCGACTTCGACCCGAAACTCTCGGAAAGCTCACGCAACGCCGAGATGCTCTTCCTGGGGAACATTCAGCCCGACTTGCAGCTGCGGATACGGGGCTCCGCCGAGGGCACGGAGTTCGCCGCCCTCGATTCGATGAACCTCTGGCTCGAGACTGAGCTCGATTCGCTGAAGGCGGTGATCGCCGAGGTCGACTGCCTGCTGCTGAACGACGCGGAGATCAGGATGCTCACCGGCGAGCCCAACCTCGCGCGCGCGGCCCGAGCTGCGATGGACCTCGGCCCGCGGGTCGTCGTCGCGAAGCGCGGGGAGTACGGCGCCGCCCTCTTCAGCGGCGACGACTTCTTCGCGATCCCCGGCTACCTGCTCGAGGATGTCCGCGACCCGACCGGGGCCGGCGACAGCTTTGCCGGCGGCTTCCTCGGCTACCTCGACAGCCGTCGCGCCGCTGGGGACTCGGTGCTCGAACCGGCGATCCTGCGACAGGCGATGGCCTACGGCTCGGTGCTCGCCTCGTTCAACGTTGAGGACTTCGGGACCGAGCGGGTTCAGCGGCTCTCGAAGGAGGACATCGAAGAGCGTTTGCGGGAGTTCCGCCGGATCACCCACTTCGAGACCGAGTCGGCGCCCTCGGCCTCCTAGGTCCTGATCCGCGCCTCGTCCACGTCGAGGTCAGCTTGGATGCGGCGGAAGAGGTCCTGCTTAACCCGACCCTCGTTGCGCATCTCGAGGAGGGCCGCCCGCTCGCGGCCGATCAGGTCCTCACGTAGGCGGCGGTAGCCGCTGAGCGGGTCCTCGATCGGGGTTCCGCCGTCCTTGCCCGAGAGCACCGCCACGCAGCGAGCGAACCGCGCCTGATAGAGCTCGCGCAGCCGCTGAATCGCGTTCTCGGGAATGCCCTGCCCCGTCGCCTCGATCTCCTCGAGGCGGTCGAGCGCGGCCTGCGCGGCCGCGAGACGGGCGACGGCCTCATCCGGGGACCAGGCCTCGTGGGCGCCGAGTCCGAGTCGGCGCACCACCCAGGGGAGGGTCAGCCCCTGCCCGACCAGGGTGAGGAAGATGACGGCGACCGTCAGGTAGATGATCAGGTCGCGGGAACCGAGGGGCGCCCCCGAATCCAGGCTGAAGGGCAGGGAGAGCGCCGCGGCGAGCGAGACCGCGCCCCGCATTCCGCTCCACCCGACCAGCGCGTTCTCCCTCCAGTCCTCCCCCGGCGACCAGCTACGGGCGCCGGGGACCATCCGGCCGAGTAGCACCGGCAGGAACGGCCAGACCATCCTCACCGCGATCACCACCGCCGAGACCAGCAGCCCGTAGCCCACGATCTCACCCACGGAGAACTGCGCGCCGACTTGCCGCAGGACCTCCGGGAACTGGAGCCCGACCAGCACGAACAGGATCGCGTTGAGGGCGAAGATCAAAACGCGCCAGAACGCCTGCGCGTTGAGTCGGGTGTCGGCGTCGTAGATCTCATGGGATCGCCAGCCGGAGTACAGACCAGCCGTCACTGCGGCCAACACGCCCGAGGCACCGACGCCGTCCGCCAGCGCGAAGGAGGCGTAGGCCAAGAGCAAGGTGAGCACGATCGCCAGAGGCGGGTCGTCCAGGCGGCGAATCGCCCTTGTCGCGAGCCAGGCCGTGGCGAGGCCGATGGCGACGCCCCCGACCACCCCGACGATCAGGTCGTCCACCACGGTCTCCGCGGTGAACGCACCGCTCACGAGAGCCACGACGGCGACCTTGTAGGCGACGAGCGCGACCGCGTCGTTGACCATGCTCTCCCCCTCCACCAGGGAGGCGACGCGATCGGAGACGCCGACCTTGCCAAAGGTGGCGATCGCGGAGACGGGGTCCGTCGGGGCGACGATCGCACCCAGCACGAACGCCTCGGCCCAATTGATGCTGGGGATGACCGTGTGGGCCGCAATCGCAACAGCGACCATCGTCGCCAAGGACAACCCCAGAATTAGCCAGGTGAGCGGCAACAGCTCGGAGCGCAGCTCCCTGGGCGACGCCCAGTATCCGGCCGACTGCAGGATCGGGGGCAGGAACACCAGGAAGACGACATCGGGCTCGAGCTCGAGCGAAGGGCCGCCCGGAATGAACCCGATCCCCAGGCCACCCAGGACGAGCACGATCGGGTAAGGGATCGCGATCACCTCGGCCAGCCGCACCAGCACGACGGCGACGGCGACAAGTGCGATCAGTGTCTCGATGTCGTTCATCGAGCGAGCGAGTCTACGATTGCCGCCTGGCCGAGCTCACTCCACCTCTCTCCGCCGAGGATCACCTGGGGCCCGGCCGAGCTCGATTCAGGGGGTCATTCGCCGCGTGTGCAGCGCGACGTCGACAGCGGCCTCGCCAGCGGCCTCATGGGCACTCCCTCGTTCTTCGTCGGTGGGCGCCTGCACACGGGCTCCTTCGACGCGCAGTCGCTCATCGCGGCCCTCGAGCTGACCGCACGACCCTGAGCGCAGCTCAGTACCGGATCACAACCAGGCCGATCGCCATGACGACGATTGCCCAGGAGAGCCCCCGCAGCGACCCGTCCAGCGGCGCGGCGATCTCCGCGGGGGTCAGTGGAATCGTCGTGCCGTCGTCGAGGCGCTGCTCGCCGCTGACCGAGATCGTTCTACGGCGCAGCCGCCGGACCGGAGTGGAGAGTCGCCGCTGAACGGCGGTGAGCCCGAAGCAGGCAGCCGTCACCAGCGCGCCCGCCACCACCGTCTTCGCGGAATCGAACGAAAGCGTGTTGACCCACCACGAGGTGAGCGCCGGAAAGGCGCCCCAGGAGGCGGCCAGCCAGAAATCGGTGTGAAACCGGCCGCGGAAGAGCTCGAGGTTGTACGCGACCACGATGAAGCCGCCGACGAGTACGAACGGAATCAGGGTCGCGGAGACGATGAAGCACCCTGCGATCCCGATTCCGATCGCGCCCGCGAGTGACACCACGGCGAGAGTGCCCAGCGTCCGGTCCGAGAGCTGGGTCTTCAGGGGGCGGCCGTTGAGCTCGTCGAGGGTGTGCGCACCGATCCCGACTGCGAGGAAGAAGGCTGCGAGCGTGGCGATGAAGCGGTCGGTGTGGATCTCGGCAGCCGCGGCTGCCCCGAACGCGACGTTGGCGAGGTGCCAGGCCGTGTAGGGCGGGTGAAGCACCGTGACGAGGTCGCGCCACCCCCCGGGCTGCAGGGCGTAGAAGGCGGGCCGCTTCAGTTGCGTGTCATCGGCCACGCGTCCCCCAGATCACGACGCCGGCGCCGAAACTCATCACGCGTGCCTGTACCTCGTCGATCCCGGCCGCCCGCCAGAGCTCCAGCTGCCGGTCGAGAGGCAGCCGGCGGTACAGGTCGCTGATGCTCGGGCCGAGAAAGCGCCCGACCCGGTACCACTCGCGCGAGATCAGGCGGCCGAGAACCGGCATCACAGCGCGGGTGTACAGATGCCACAGCGAACGCGCGAGCGCATTGGGGGGAAGCATGAACTCCAGCGAGGCGATGCGTCCGCCCGGCTTCACCACGCGGGCCAGCTCACGCAGGGTGGCGCTGGGATCATCCACGTAGCGAAGCAGGTACGTGAAGGTGAGATGCTCGAACTCACCGTCCGCGAAGGACAGCGACTCGGCCTCACCGCGAGCCAGCTCGATCTGCGCCGCGAGCCGCGGCTCCCGGTCGAGCTTCGCGCGGGCGCCGGCGAGCATCTCCGGGCTCTGGTCCAGGCCCACGACCGAGCACCCATAGCGCCGGACCAGGGCGATCGCGACCATGCCCGTCCCGGTGGCGACATCCAGCACCCGGTCCTCGGGCGCCGCCGCGATCTCACGCACGATCATGCGGCGCCATCGCGGGTCTTGGCCGAAGCTGAGGAGGGCGCCTGCGAGGTCATAGCGTCGCGGCAGGCCTGAGAACAGCTCCAGGGTCTCCTCCTTGCTGAGCCGGTTTGCCGACATCGCCACCGTGAGAAGATATGAGGCGTAGGACTTCACACGATCGAGGAGGTCCGATGGCGACCAAGCAGGAGACCGAGCAGCGGCAGGCAGATTCCTCGCAGGACGGCGCCTCCGGCGGCGACACCATGAGCGTCACCGACAACCGCACCGGCAAGACCTACGAGATCGAGATCAGCGACGGGACCATCAAGACGATGGACCTGCGCCAGATCAAGGTCTCTGACGACGACTTCGGCCTGATGGGCTACGACCCGGCCTTCACCAACACGGCCTCGTGCCGCTCGGCGATCACCTTCATCGACGGCGAGGCCGGGGTTCTCCAGCATCGCGGGATCCCGATCGAGCAGCTCTGCGAGCAGTCGACCTATCTCGAGGTCGCCTACCTGTTGATCTTCGGCGAACTTCCCACCCCCGCCCAGCTCGAGCGCTGGATCTTCGACATCACCCACCACACCTTCGCCCACGAGGACATCAAGAAGTTCAACGAGGGCTTCCGCCACGACGCCCACCCGATGGGGATGCTGCTCGCCAACGTCGGCGCCCTCTCGACCTTCTATCCGGACGCCAAGCACATCGACGATCCGGAGGAGCGCTACATGGCGGCGATCCGGATGATCGCCAAGATGCCGACCCTCGCCGCCTGGGCCTACCGGCACAGTATGGGGCTCCCCTACGTCTACCCCGACAACGAGCTCTCCTACTCCCAGAACTTCCTCTCGATGCTGTTCAAGATGGAGAGCACGTACAAGCCGGACCCGCGCCTGGCGAAGGCGCTCGACGTGCTCTTCATCCTGCACGCGGACCACGAGCAGAACTGCTCGACCAACGCGGTCCGCTCCGTCGGGTCCTCCGGCGTCGATCCCTATTCGGCCGTCGCGGCGGGCGTCGCCGCGCTCTACGGGCCCCTCCACGGCGGCGCCAATGAGGCGGTGCTGCGAATGCTCCGCCGGATCGAGACCGTCGAGAACATTCCCGACTTCCTCGAAGGCGTGAAGAACCGCGAGGAGAAGCTGATGGGCTTCGGCCACCGGGTCTACAAGAACTACGACCCGCGGGCGCGGATCATCAAGAAGCACGTCGACGAGGTGCTCGAGGCGACCGGAGACAACCCGCTGCTCGACATCGCCACGGAGCTCGAGAAGCGCGCACTCGACGACGACTACTTCACCTCGCGCAAGCTCTACCCGAATGTCGATTACTACTCGGGACTGATCTACGAGGCGATGGGGATCCCGACCGAGATGTTCACGGTCATCTTCGCCATCCCGAGGACCTCGGGCTGGATCTCCCAATGGATGGAGCAGAACGAGGATCCGGACCTGAAGATCGCACGGCCGCGCCAGATCTACACCGGACGCCGGGACGTCGACTACACGCCCACGGACAACCGGGACGGCGAGGAGAAGATCACCGGGCCGCCGGCGAAGCGGCCGAAGCGCCCGCGGCGCGGCGCGTGAGCGACACTGCGCCGCGGGTCCTGTCACCGTAGGAACCTCCCATCGACGCTCAGTAATCGCGTCGATGGGCCCCTCCTACGGTGCCACCCGCGGCAGTGACGGTTACCCTGCCCGCGGGTGAGCTGGAAGGTCACCGTCAGACATGGGAGCTCGGTGGGGCGCGAGAAGTTCGGGACGCTCGACGAGGCGATTGACGAGGCTCGGCGGCGGGTCGAGGAGATCAGGCGCGGTGGACTGCCCCCGATCAGCGTGTTTCGCACGCATACGCCCGATCAGCGCGTCCAGGCGCGAATCGAGATCTCGGGACCCGGGCTCCTCCGCGGCAAGGAGGGCGGCATCGACGTGATGGGTGACGGCACGGCGATCGCGTACACGGGCGCGATCCGCAAGGAGCAGATCGATGCCGACAGCCTGGATCAGGCGTTCGAGCACCTCGGGAGCGCGCTTGGCGGCTGATCCGGTGGGAATAAGCTCCGGTCGATGACCGAGAGCGTCGAGGTCGGGCGGCGCGTGCGCCTGCCCAACGGAGCCGAGCGGCCGATCCAGGTCTTCATCAACGGCACGGAGCAGAGGGAGGGCGCGGACTACACCGTCCACGGGCGCGACATCATCTTCTCGCGCCCGCTCGTCAAGGAGAAGCTCAGCGGAGCGCGTTGGATGGCGATGTTCCTCGGCCTGTTCGGCAGCTATGGGAAGAACGAGACCGTCGACGTGCACTTCCGATACGGCGGCAAGATCCAGGTGATCACCGATGCGAAGGTCGTGGACTGATGCGGGTCTGCCTGATGATCGAGGGCCAGGAATCGGTGTCCTGGGAGGACTGGCTTGCGCTCGCCAAGGCCTGCGAGGAGAGCCCGATAGAGGCGCTCTTTCGCTCCGACCACTACGGGTCGGTGATGGACAGGACCGATCGCGGCGCGCTCGATGCCTGGGCGACCGTCGCCGGCCTCGCGGCCATCACCTCGGACCTGACGCTGGGAACGCTCGTGTCTCCGGTGACGTTCAGGCATCCCTCCGTTCTGGCGAAGAACGTCGTCACCGCCGACCACATCGCCGGCGGCGGCCGGATCGAGCTGGGAATGGGGACGGGCTGGCTCGAGGAAGAGCACAAGGCATATGGCTTCCCGTTCCCGCCAGTGGGGGAGCGCTTCGAGCTGCTCGAGGAGCAGATCGAGATCGTGCGACGCCAGTGGGGCGAGGGGCCCCTCGACTTCGACGGCCGTCACTACCGGCTCAGCGACGACGCCCTGCCGAAGCCACTCGCCCCTCCCAATCTGATCGTGGGCGGCCGTGCGAGGCCTCGCAGCTTGAAGTTGGCCGCCCGCTGGGCCGACGAGTACAACCTGGTGATGATGACCGCGGAGGAGTGCTCCGCGGCGATCCCGCTCATCAAGGAGGCATGGCAGGCGGCTGACCGCCCCGAGCCCGTGATCTCGCTGATGACCAGCTGCATCATCGGCTCGGACGAGGTCGACCTGCTCGAGCGGGCCCACGCCGTCGCCGAGATCCGAGGCGACGACGCCACCGATCCAGAGACTTACCTCGAGGCCGAGCGTCCCAACTCCCTGGTCGGCACCGTCGCGGGGCTCAGGGGGCAGCTCGCGGAACTGCAGGAGATCGGCGTCGGTCGGGTGATGCTCCACTACCTGACGCACCGCGACCTCGACGGCGTCGGCTACATCGCTGAGCTTGCGGAGCTCTAGACCGCGGCTGGCTCGCCGGCGCCCAGTCCGACCAGGTCGGCGACCCGCTCGCGATGATCGCGCGGGGTGCCGAGCATGCGGCCGGCGACCCGGCCGCGCTTGAGCCAGAACTGGAGCTCGTGCTCCCAGGTGAAGCCGATGCCCCCGAGGACCTGAAGGGCGGAGGCAGGAGCCTCCCAGCCGGCATCGGCCGAGCGGGCACCCGCCATGGCCGCCGCGAGGGGCAGCGACTCGGGCTCTGCGTCGGCGGTCCAGGCCGCGTAATAGGTGAGCGAGCGGGATTCCTCGGTGGCCAGGAGCATCGCCGCGATGCGGTGGCTGACCGCCTGATAGGCGCCGATCGGGCGACCGAACTGCTGTCGCTCGCGCGCGTAGTCCGTCGCCATCTCGAGCGTGCGCTGGGCGATTCCCGTCAGCTCCCCCGCGATCGCGACCGCGAGCCGGTCGCGGCCGGCGTCGACGTCGCCCGGAAGGCGCTCCCCGACCGCGTCGGAGACGAGGCCATATGAACGGGTGGAGTCGATCGCCTTGAAGCGCTCGAACTCGACCTCGGAAGCCGGAGCCAGGAGCGCGCCTTCGCCATCGAAGGTGACGACCACGTCGGCGATGGGCACGTCGCAGAAGAGTGTGCTCTGGTCGTCGGCGAATCCGCCGAACGCCCCGGTGGCCTCTCCTGAGGCGAGCTTCGGCAGCCACTCCGAACGCTGCTCGTCGGAGCCGGCGGCCGAGATTACGAGCGCGGCGCCGGCCGTGCCGAGCAGCGGGCTGGGTGCGCAGGCGTACCCGGACTCCTCGAGCAGCACGGCGAGCTCGACCATCCCGAGGCCCTGGCCGCCATCCTCCTCGGCGATCGCAATCCCCGGCCAGCCGAGCTCGGAGATCTCGTTCCAGAGCCCGTCGTCGTAGGCGTCGGCGTCGGCCAGCTCGCGGACCTTCTCCGGCTTGAAGCGGGAGGCCAGGAACTCGTGGGCGGTCCGCTTGATCTCCTGCTGCTCGTCGTTCAGATCGAAGTTCATTCCGCTACCTCAGCCGCGGCAGGCCGAGCACGCGCTCGGCGACGATGTTCTTCAGCACCTCGGTGGTGCCGCCCTCGATCGAGTTGGCGCGGGAGCGCAGGAAGCGGTAGCTCCACTCGGTGCCGGCCCGCATTCCCTCGGGGCCGAGGACGTCGTTGCCGAGCTCGGTAAGCGCCTGGTTGTAGTCGGCCCACTCCCACTTCGAGAGCGATCCCTCCGGGCCCGGGATCCCGCTCTTCATCGTGGCGGTCAGCGCCCGCAGGGCGCCGAGACGCATCGCCTCGATCCCGATCTGCAGCCCGGCGATCTTCTGCCTGATGACCGGGTCATCCGCCAGGCCCCTCTCACGGATCACCGCCAGCAGGTCCTCCATCGTGCGCTTCAGGCCCATCACCGCGGCGGCGCCGAGCCCCGCGCGCTCGAACATCAGCGTGGTGATGGCGACCTGCCAGCCGCTGCCGACCTCGCCGATGACGTTCTCGTTGGGGATCTCGGCCTCCTCGAGGAAGATCTCGTTGAACTCCGCCTCGCCGGTGATCTGACGGAGCGGCCGAACGTCGACATTCGGCTGATCCATGTCGAGGATGAAGTAGGTGATCCCCTTGTGCTTCGGGGCGTCCTGGTCGGTGCGGGCGAGGAGCATGCAGTATTTGGCCTCGTGCGCGTAGGTCGTCCAGACCTTCTGACCGGTGACCTTCCAGGTGCCGTTGGCCTTCACGGCGCGGGTCTTGAGAGAGGCCAGGTCCGATCCCGACTCGGGCTCGGAGAAACCCTGGCACCAGATCTCGTCGCCTGAGAGGATCGGCTCGAGGTAGCGCTCCTTCTGGTCCTCGTCGCCGTGCGCGATCACCACGGGTCCGCCCATCACCAGGCCGAGCACGTTGGCGGGCATCGGCACGCGCTGGCGGGCGAGCTCCTCGTTGAAGATCGACTGCTCGATCAGCGTGGCGCCCTTGCCCCCGTACTCCTCGGGCCAGGAGATGCCGGCCCAGCCGGCCTCGTGCATCTTCTTCTGCCAGGCGCGGCGGAACTCGAACTCCGCGGCGTCGTCACCCTCCGGGGCGGGTCCCGGATGGTTCTCCTCCAGCCAGCTCCGGACCTCGTCCCTGAAGCCGGCCTCCGAGTCGGTGAGGCTCAGATCCACGGTCGGAGCCTACGTGAAATGGGTTGCGCCTCGCTTCCCTGTGGCGCACCCTCGCATCTGCCGACTGGCCAGTCAGCCCTCCGCGCGGAATACTGCCGCCGATGAGCGCCTTCCTGGAGCGAATCGGAGTGGAGCTGCCGGTTGTGCAGGCGGGCATGGGCGGCGGGCTCGCCGGACACCAATTGGCCGCGGCGGTCTCAGAGGCGGGTGGCCTCGGCACGATCGGGATCCTCGGCCCCGATCAGCTGCGGGAGGAGCTCGCCGCAGCCCGGCGTCTGACCGACCGGCCGATCGCGGTGAACCTGCTGCTCGTCCTCGCTCGGCCGGCGCATTTCCACGTGGCGGAGGAAGCCGACGTCCTGGTGACCTTCTGGGGCAGGCCGCAACGGCGGACGTCCCGGACCTGGATCCACCAGGTCGGCTCGGTCGAAGAGGCGCTGGCCGCGCGACAGGCCGGAGCAAACGCCGTGATCGCCCAGGGCGTGGAGGCGGGAGGGCACGTTCGCGGGACAACCCCGGCGTTCGAATTGCTCGAGCGGGTCAAGGCGACGGTCGGCCCCGACTACCCGGTGCTCTCGGCGGGCGGCATCACCGACTCCGCAGAGACCCGCGACCGCCTCGAGGCAGGCGCCGAGGGGATCGTCGCCGGCACCCGCTTTCTGATGTCTGCGGAGAGCGGCGCCCATCCCGACTACAAGGAGCGCCTCATCGATGCGCGGGCGACGGTGCTCACCGAGCTCTTCGGGCTCGGCTGGCCCGCACCTCACCGGGTCGTGCCGAATGCCGCCACGGAACGCTGGCTACGCGGAAACCCGCGCGGGCCCGCCTGGATCCGGGCGATCCACAGGCTGAGCTCGTTTGGGGCCTCCCGCGTGCCGATCTCGATCCAGCTACGACTCGCGGCCACGCAGCGTCCCGGACGGCCACTGTACGGCCCTGCCGCGGCGACTGAGAACGGTCCCGACAACCTCGTCGACGCGGGTCCCCTCTACGCCGGGGAGTCGATCGGCCGCATTGACGATGTGCGCCCAGCGGCCGAGCTCGTGCGCGCGCTAGCGCCGTAGCCCGGCCGCCATCGGTCTCAAATAGCGACGAACGTGTAGTCCCGCTCCATCCGGCCGTCCGCGGCGAGCACAAGGAAGTTGAGACCGGCGCCGGTCACTTCGCCGTCGCCGTCCACAGCCTCCCAGTGGAACTTGATGACGTCATGGACCCGGTCGGCGTCGTCGCGCCGCCGAAAGCTCCACCCCTCCGTCGCGACCCAGTGCTCGTAAGCCGAGGTCACGCGAGCTTCGATCTCCGTATGGCCCCGCGCCTCGATGATCGCGCTTCCCCCGACTCCCGGTCCCGCTGCGATCCGGCGGGCCTCTTCGGGCGGTTGCAGGATGTGCTCGCCGCCCTCGCTCCAGAGCCCGGCGATCAGCTTGCGCCGGCGGTCGGGGTCGGCCTCGTTCCAGAGCGCGATATAGCGATCCGCGAGCTCCGCCGCGCTCTGCTGTGCGTTGTCGATGTACTCCGCTGCCTCGGTCATCGGCTTTCCTCCATCGGTTGGTTGACGATGAAGGTCAGGCTCCCGGAGAAGGGGCCTGGCGTCGATTACCTTCTGTGTAACGTTGGGCGGTGGCCCTTCAGACCGAGCAAGAGCCGCAGACCGCAGGTGAGCTGATCCGCTTCTGGCGCACCCAGCGCCGCCTCACCCAACTCGAACTGGCGCTGGACGCGAACGTCTCGACCAAGCACCTGAGCTTCGTCGAGACCGGCCGCTCCAAGCCGAGCCGCCAGCTACTCGTCCACCTGGCGCAACACCTCGACCTGCCGATCGCGGACCGCAATCGCCTGCTGCTCGCCGGCGGCTTCGCCCCTCCATACCTGGAGCAGCCCTACGACGGGGAGCT
>Ga0126307_10000328_pt1 | contig 30742 bp, 21 predicted proteins | sample Plot28_FD_89955 | JGI IMG/M metagenome (GOLD analysis project Ga0126307, IMG submission 89955) | Serpentine soil microbial communities from UC McLaughlin Reserve, CA, USA - Plot28 | ecosystem: Environmental > Terrestrial > Soil > Grasslands | place: USA: UC McLaughlin Reserve, Lake County... | reverse complement strand
CTGAGAATTCGACGAATGTCGGGGGGTATAACGCGGATGACAGGCGGCGCTGTTTCCGGCAGTGGCGACCACTGTCCCTGAGAACGCAGCCATCCGCCCAACGGCGAAACCATCAATTGCTCTGCCTCAATCGGTTTCGGCAAATACGGAACTGCTCTAAAAAAGCCAGCTTCTTCACCAGAACGTGTCACTGACACGACGTAACCGGGTACCTGGTAGCCCTGAAAGCCAGATGTGAGTGCAACGATCTGATGGCGGTCATTGGCCGACATGGCAGTACGAGCTAGATAGTCGTCCTTCTTAATAGCAGAAGGGACATCTTATGGCTTATAGTCAAGCGACCAGATTGCGCGCAGCGGCGCGGACTGATTGCGCGAAAGCTCGACTGTGCCGTCCGGTGTTATTGGCGTCTTAGGGACCTTCAGTGCCAACCGCGTGTGCCATAACTCCGTGCGTCCTCTTGAGGTAAATAGGCCGAATCGATGTTTCCACACCACCTCCTGGTTTGGAGAGATCACCAATTTGTAAGGCAGCTCGATTGCTGTCTCGTTGGGTGCAGGGGGTTGAATAGCAGGTGCATTTGAAACCTGATCGTCCGAGGGAGACCTGCCGATCGCCGCGATAGGACTAACATTAAGATCTAAACCTGTCCAATTAAGCAGCCCTTCGATAGAAAATGGTATGTATCCTCTGTATTGGTCTACCATTCTAATCAAGGGATTAATCCTTGATCTATACGGTAAGCCAGTGGGTATACCATTACCATATTGAGGAATTTCCGTCAATTCCTTTGGCTATGCTGCTGCTACATTAATCTTAGAATTTGCAGGTGCAACCGGCATATTCAGTCCTGCAAATCCCAATGCTCTCAAATTTTCAATTGCCCGACCAAACCAAAAACTGGAAACATTATGGCACCTATGAATATAATATAATCAAATATTGCAATAGCCTTAACACCAAGATTACATCTTGCTGAGTTGTTCTACTATTTCCCTCCATGCTCCTATGAAGGTCATGAATACTTCAGCCATTAGGAAAATGATAACAAATAGAGTGATTTTTTGAGATAAAAGTGAATGGATTACCAGTGTCATTTTTGTTATTGCTATCATCAATAATTCGTAACTTACTATGATACTCCCTAACAGCGTGTGTATGGAGATATTATATGGTTGTTATAATCCCACCAATGCTAACTGCAGAGCAAAAATCAATGGTTTTTGCATCTCATTGATTATAATGGCCGGGAATGCAATATTTACCGCTGTGAGGATTGCAAATATGGCAACCCCAAGTAGGGACAATGACAACCGCAACGATAACCGCCGATCTCTCATAATTGAGTGTGGTGATCATAATAGAGATCGTAATGCTAGTTCGGATGGCGATCCGATTGGTCATAAAGACAGTGGCCATGATTGGTATGCTCAGTTAAAGAATAATAAGATTGAAGATAATATTTACGAGAATTGTAAAGGAGTATGTGTCGTTTGGGGTTTCAGGTTCGGGAATAATAGATCCTTTAAACCTAAGGACAACGAGTTTAAGAAAAATAAATTAAAAGCGGGAAGTGAACGTTCAGTGCTCCTAGAGTTCAAGAATAGTGGTGGAGGAGATGGAAATAAGTTTAAAGATAACGAAATGGATGGAAGCGCAGCAGATCGCGGTGATCTACTCCGAAGCGGACTAGAGGACTAAAGTAAAGCGATTTAGATCACACCATAATTCAGAAAACCAGATGTAGGGGATTTGAAGCACAGAAGTAATACCACTCTCTCAGCGCACTATCCCCCTATATCTTCCAATATCTGATGCATAAGGAGGATTTTAAACATCAGGAGTTGTCTCTCCAACCCTCTACTCTTGTACCTGCAGAACCCACCAATCTCTAAAACACCCTAGAAATCTAAACATTAGAGGATGGGTATGAAGCACCATAAATGGCAGAGGTAGGGTTTTGTTGCTATCTCTGTTTTTTCTTCTTGATTTCTTTTTCTTTCATTACTTTATCCTACAGCAACAACTATGACAGTATCTAGATCAAAGAGTTCCTCTAGGACCCGCCTATAAAATCCCTCAATCCAAACGTGGACAGTATTGCTCTAATAGTCTTAAAAGCTATTGACTCCCAACAAGTGCTCTTGCAAAAGCTCATTCTGCGGAGTTGTAACATACCTATTATACAACAATACAACAAGTGTATGCTTACTGTGAGCTGTCCAAAGATGGGCATCATCATAGCAGAACCTCCAAATTCCAGGTAATGCTTTTATATTTCCATAATAGAGACACACATAGTGACGGTCATTCAACCTCTGCTGACTTACCTTCGAGAAACCTTAAAGCCCTTTGCACATGTCCCTCAAATAGACCTGGACGAGGAATTTTTCAAATGAGCAGCAGCCAATTTACTTATAGGAAGAGGATTCAAAACATGTCTCCAGATGATCTGCGGAACTTAAGGGAAGCATATTCTGGAATGATGGCGTTAGGAGATAACAGAGGGTATAATTACCTGGCAGGCTTACATGGCGTTCCTCAATGGTATTGTTGGCATCACCAGCGGAGGAGAGGGTCCAGTCTTGCATTACGAATCTTCTTGCCTTGGCATAGGGCATATCTTTACATGTTCGAACAGGCTGCCAAGGACATCGTGTCTGGTGTTTATGTACCTTGGTGGGACTGGAGATTTGAAAGATCACAACGCGAGGCAGTTCCTAGAGCTTTTGCCGACGAAACCGTTGATGGGCAGCCTAATCCCTTAGTCAAGGCACACATTAGCGCTCCAGGAACTAGTGTAACTCCTCCAACTGATAGAGATACCAGAAGATTTCCTGGTGATCGCGCAGAGCTCCCTACTTCAGCGGATGTAGATTTTGCCTTATCGTTGTCGGATTATGGCGATTTCAGCGATGAAATTGAAGCAATCCATGACAGAATTCACGGATGGACAGGTGGGATTCGCGGTACGCTTAGCGGTGATATGGCGTCAGTTCCTTTTGCGGCGTGGGATCCTCTTTTTTGGTCACATCATTGTATGATTGATAGATTATGGTGGTTATGGCAGCTTCGGCATGGTATAAACAATATGCCCTCTGAGTTACTTGATGAAGAGCTATCGCCCTTCCCCTTTACAGTACGACGAGTTTTAAATGTACATGAGTTAGGCTATGATTATGCAGGTACTGTGAGTACGGTTGGAGGTACTTCGAGGTAGGAGATCGGAATGGCACGAGAAGAAATACCAAGACCAAAGATATATGTATCAGACCCTATTGCTTTGGACTTTAAACCAGGAGACAAATTTTACCGGATCGATCTCGAAATTTACGGATTAGATCATGGAGGGGCATCCTATGAAGGCCGAGTCTTTGTCAATAATCGAAAGGCAAATCATAATACTCCAAAGACAAATAGGAGTGGATACGTTGGGTCAATTCATGTATTTGGACATGGTGGATGCTTTGGTGATGTAGGGCATTGCGAAGTAAGAGCCGATAGAAGGGATTATGACTTGAGACCCTCTCATCCTCTAACAAAGATGTTTACTCGCATCATCATAACAGAACCGCTGCGAAAACTAATCGAAAAGGGTGCAAAAGAAGCCACGTTTACAATTGTTCCCGTAGTCAAAGGCGGAGATCCAGAAATGTGTGACTTTGAGAACGTAATAAAACTTGACAGCCTCTCACTTGTTACTTTTGATGAGTGAGAGAACATGCCTGAAGGATCTTAAACAAAGAATAACAAGAAAACTACTGGTCTTCCTCTTTAATTTTCTCTCTGAGCTCTTTTGCCATATTTTTGAATCGCTCTATAGTGTTCTTGCGAGCTTCCTCATCCGGGTTTAAGGAATGATATTTAATACTACTATATGCACTTGTAAGCCGGGATGCTTCAAGCTCTAAGCCTAATTGCTTGGCTTTTTTTACTAGAGACTCATACTCATCCTTCAACGATTTCTCGGGTGCTTGGTTGTCCATGATGGTTCAACTCAGTTCACGAAGCTCCTCTTAGACTTCTCCGAATTATCTTCGCATCTTAAGATACTAATACCTTACTACCCTCTTTGACAAAAGAGGGTGATCGCTCTGTCACAGCTCACCTTGATCTTTATACAAATCAAGTCCAAGAATATTTTATCGCTGGCTACTAAATGAGGTCTATTATGGAGGCAAATCTCTACAAGTGAAATCACCTTAGCGTATCACAATTCTTAATATTTGACATAATAATTCTTTATGATAAAAACGGATAATTCTCCACTAACAGCAAACGACGTCAATGGAAGTTCCACTATTGTACTTCACAACTTGGGCGGTTGCTCTATGGGAAAAGACAGAGATCACGGAGTAGTTGATAGTTTTGGAAAGGTATACAAGGGTGATGGAGCCTCATTGACCGATCCTTATCCAGACCTATATGTAGTGGATGGAGCAATCGTTCCAACTTCCTTAGGTGTTAATTCATCTTTAACAATTTCAGCACTAGCATTTAGGATCGCAGAATATATTCCAGAAATAGGTTCAGCAAATCTTCCAGTAGAATCAGTTACCACTAGCAGTGGAAAAGAAATTTACTTTCCAAGATAGTTTTATCATAACTATTCTATTCCGGGGTGGTACATTTTGATAGTGTATAATTTTGGTTTGATCATTCACTTGCTATTTTTTAGCAATTGCATATTGTACTACTGTGTATATCAAGTGTAAAGATAGAGGTAGAGAAACAGTAAATCCGTCCTACCTTTACTCTAATTGTTATATCGGCTACCAACCTAAGGTAAGCAATGGATACAAACTCTTACACTACACATTTGTGTATGTTTAGACCCACTGCTGCAACTGCTGTAACTGGGCTCGATATATTATTAGCAGACAGCGATTCAATCATGTTTCATCAGCTACAGGAAGATTCATCTCGAAGACAAGAATCATGAATAGGGCTTCAGATGTCAAACAAATGTACCCTCTGAGAAAGCACCCCCAGTTTTCGTATTAATAGACAATTCACCCATAAGATAGTCAATGACAGCGGCATTATCGAAAAATTAATAGCGAATGGTGAAGATTCTGATGAGGTTTTTCTTAAACAGATCATGTCTGAGCCTTTTGTCAGTATCCCACCAAATGCGAACTCCAATTCCTGTGTCGGATAATTTCAATAGTTAGAACTAGTTGTTTATGAATCGTTATCGGCATGATTATCAACATAAGAGGAATTGATCGTCGTTATAATACTGCGTCCAGTATGACCAACGATTGAAAAAATCAGAAGAGAGAGGCGAAAATACTATCTTAAATAATAAATATGCTCAAACCAAAAATTCCTTATATGTTATAACATCTGGTAATCCTCACTTGGCAACAGACAAGTGTGAGCCTGATAACCCAAAGAGTTTTTATATATTGATTATTGTTTCTTCAAATTGTTTTGTTTCATCAATTAATAATGCTTTTTCTTCTTTTAGCAATAAGTCATTTTCATCTCCGATAGATTTTACTTTATTTACGAAGTCCACAGTACGCTCTACTACTGTCTCATACCCATTTCCAATTTTGATGGCTTCTTGAATTTGATTAACGCATTACTCCAGTTCTTTTATATGAATAATATTTGTTCTTTCTTCGCCGTCGTATCCAGGATGCCTTTCTGCCAATTCCCTAACTTGATCTTTTAGTGATTGTATATCCATTTGAATCCGTGCATCTCTGCTGCCTTCCTCTATTAGCTTTTCAATAGTGTTGCATGAATAATCAAATATCTTGCCGGCAACATTATTACCATCGTCCTTATGATCTATACGAACTACTTTGGTTAATCTAAAGCGTCCTCCCAAAAGTTCCTTGTATTTTCTTGTAACTCCTTCCGTGTTTTTGCTACTCGCATCTTTTCCTAATATGTGATCGAGCTCTTCCTTGGAAGCTCCATTTCTTTCTGCTAGATTTTTTAGCCGCTTAACCAAATCAACATAATCAGTTACGACGTTTGCTACTTTTTCATCATAATCTGTTCTATCCGCAAGAAGTAAATCATGTTTTCTATTTTCTACAAAGTCAAGGTCATAAGATATTGGTTCTTCCTTAAGTTCAGACGGCCACACATCAGCAATATATACTTCAAGGTCTGGTACGTCGTTTTCCTCTTCATGTTCATCATCCGTCTTGTGTTCTCTTGTTTTATGCCAATAATCTCTATGGGCCTGTATTACTTCTCTCAAAGGTGTATTACTTCTATATCCGCCATCCCAACAGGCATGTTCTTCATCCTTTGGTTGCTGGCTGGAATCGTTACTATCAGTGTTATCGCTATATACTCTGAATTTGGGATAATCAAAAAAGTTTGGAAAAGTTCCACTTGCTAATGCGTGTTCAACTTGAATGCCTTCTTTATAATGAATGGTGTTTTTATCCTCATGGTATTTTGTTTTCTCAGAATAGCTGTCAAATGTAACAGCATCACCTGTTTTTACATCGACAGTTACTAATAGAAATCGGGGTTGACGTTCTTTTATTTTCTGTTCCTTTTCTATTTCTATTGGAAAATGCGCCAATTTCTCTAAAGTCTCTTTAAGAGAATAAGAGAGGAAATGTTTGTTGTCAACTCTCGGTGCCCAACTCGATTGGTCTGCAAAATCAAAGAACGCACCAAATATAGACCACGGCGGGATCCCTGTCGCTACATTCGGTGCTCCAAACATTTTAAATTGTTTGGATGAATAATACCTCCTGGCAGCTTCAGCCGCAGCAGGTATATACCATCCATTTATAAAATAGTCCTTCCAAAAACTTGGGTCTATAAGGAACCAATATCGTGTTAGGTTATCGCTCCATTCTTTCCACGAAGGATTAAAGTTCGAATGTACTGGCTCAAGCAATTCACTATTAATCTCTAGCAACTCTGTCGCATAACGCTTGAATAATGCACTCATAACATGCACAGTTTCCCACCAAAAATGATAAAGAGCATTCGCGTCTAGACTATCCGCCACGGTTGGCAGGTTGTATTTCTGATAATTCCAAAATTGTCTTACTTTTTCGACTGCATTTTCCCAGGTCTTGATATCATGATTATTACCGTCTCTAATCACACTGCTTGCCACAATTGCAGCATTCATAGCGCCGATGGAGGTACCTGCAACAATATCAAAAAGAGGTCTCTTCATATCCCTCATTTCTTTATTGGTATTACTATCTTGTGCTTCTTCGCCAAGCTTTTTAACTAAAGCCTGAAATACTCCCGCTTCATAGGCTCCAAGTGCTACTCCTCCTTGAAATATTATTGCTCTATGTACACGTTTTACAATCACTTTAGTATCATACTGAACTGGTTTATTATTATCCGTATTCTTATCTATAATAGATAATTTAAAATTAAGAGTGGTGGTAATTCTATTTTCGCCCCTCACATATGGAGCTTTAAATGAATAAATCCAATCATTTTGTTCTTTAGTGAGGTCAACATGCATGTTCTTGTCTGTTTGTTCATATGAGTCAAATTTTACCTTGTTTTCATCGTACGGTGTTGTGTTATCAGTACGTTTACCCATTGTGAATTCTCGAGCGTCCAAAATAACTCTCGAGCCTTCTGGAACTACATATTCAAATGGCAATAGTATGTTCAGTGGTGAATTCATTAATATTTATAACATTCGGAAAAGGCCCCTGCAAACTTATAGGGTCAATACTCACTTTTATGGATGGTCTGGACTGTTGATACATAGTGGTGAAATTATTATTATGCTACCGTTTCATCGTAATAGCCTGATGCATCAGGATTCACCTCTGAATCAGCTATTCACGATGTTGATTCTGATTATCTCTGCGAGTCTAATGACTTTTCCATAGAGATGGGTCTTTATATCAAAAATTAAGACGGTAGCACATAATTTGCCAGCGCAGGAGATGTACTGGTCCCTCTATCAGACAGAACTTCTTGTGATCCCCAACCTGCTGTCGAACTGCTTCTGCTTGGATGGGGCGGGAGGGTACTATAAAAGATTCTTTGATCATTATGGCTTCCCTCCCGATCTACTCCCTTCCAAGCCATAACTAGAACCACACCCGAATTGTCCAAATATCGCTATTTAACACTTTTATCCTCGAAGATGAATCCAGCGGGATTAGAACTCTCTGTATATATGGCTTCGGCAACACGAACGAGCTTTAAAGTTATCCCTGCTGATAATCATGTCAATAGCGTCTGAGCAGTCTGCCCCAGGTTCTGCCATATCCATATATCATAATTATTGTTATCATCTTTTCGTTTGATAGGCTAAAAAAAATTTGAACACTACACATATGGGAAGCACTATAGGGGTAAATTCTGGAGAGGATGATAACGCCGATGAAGATGCTCAGGATGATGCTATAACTATAGTTATAAATAATTGAAAACCTTTCAATTTTTACCTGGAATCCTTTCGCGATGCTCTCCTCATCATACTTGACGATGAAAGTGCAAGATTGAAAGTTCTCAAATTTGAAAAAAAATCCACGGAATTTATAGATGAACTTGCTAAGCAGATTATTGACGAGCTATCGAGAGATTTGGGAGATTTTGCAAAACTGCAAGCAAAGTTTAACCAATTAGAAACGCTGGCAGAAAAATCACTTTCATTATCAGAAGATGCTTGCAATGATATCGCTTATCTCTTCTATTTCACTGGTTCATTTCAGAACCCTTTTGTTGGTAAACAAGCATTGGAGTGGCTAAGCAAGGCCTATGAGCGTTATCCAAGTTCCAACCTACTGAAGTTTCTCTATCTGGGGCAGTTGTTTTCCGAGTCTGTAGGGACGGAAAATATCAAAACAATAAAAAAAGATTATGAGGAACTAAAAGCATCAATTAGAAAAGATCATGAGTTTTTCATTGACATATTAGAAAGGGCTGAAAGCATTAGTCTTTATGCATTACGACATGAAAACCTTCTCAAAGTAAACTACGATCTTTACCATGAAAGAATCTTTCCAGAAGCTACAATGGAAATATTCCCTCAAGCCCTAAGCTCGTTTTATCACTCAATATGCGCTGAATATTATAGAATAGCAGAGATAATAGAAGACCAAGAGAAGGCATCATTCAGAGCATTAGAGCTTTATGAGAATAATTCATTAGCTATAGCAGAAGTAGCCTACTTTAAGGTTGAGTCTAATACACTGGAAGCAGAGAATATGTTTAGAAAAGCGATAAAGTTGGCAGAGAGCCAATTTGCGAGTTCCCCAAAAGATAGACTCTTTATCAAGTCATTAGGATATTCTGGACTGGGATATCTATACAATAAACGGGCTATCTATGATATAGCTGAGAAACATTACAATGAGGCTTTGGAAATCCTACAGTCATCGAACTTTCAAAACCCTTTTGTAGATTACCTAAAAGATACTATTTTGCTTAATAGAGGTCGAAATAGACTTGATGGAGGCAGCAACATCAAAGGATCAATAAAAGATCTGACTGATGTCATAAGAAGAAATGACGATTTGGCGGCAGCTGCTAAGACAAATCTCGGTTTAATATATTATAAACAAGGTCTGTATGAAAAAGCCGAAGCTGAATTCATTGAAGCCATTGAGAGAAAACCTGACCTGCCCCATCCCTATTACAATTTAGGGGTACTGTATGCTAAAGAAGGGGGAGAAGGAGACCAAGGAAAAATAGAAAGGGCAAAGAAACTCTTTCAAACTGCACTTGACTTCGACGGCAGCAAAGGAGGCTTTAAGGAAGCAAGTGGCGCCCTCCGAGAAATAGAAGGATCTGGAACAAGAAAGAACATCCGAGACTGGTATAGTTGGTGGTTTGATGCTGCATCGTCCTCCTACAAGAAAGGATTGGGTATCACACTGCTGGCACTTATGCTATCTGGGCTAGTTTTGATAATCTATCAAACATTGATAAAAGAACAACCAGGAGCAACAATAACAAATACAACAACGAACATGAGTCAAAATTTGACATACTCAACCAGCCTTCCTAGCACATCATCAAATCCATCTAGCTTATCTAACTTGTCCAACTTAATACTTGGTAGTCTAGGCATCATAATCTTCTTTTTGGCATTACCTCTAGTGACGCACTTGAAGATAGGATCCATTATAGATTTGGAAATGGAATCTAAAGGTGAACGACCGCTGTTTTATGCGGGTCCTTCACTATCTTCTGTCGGGCAGACATGACCGAAGAAAAGCACTCATCAAAAAGAAGAATCTCTATTTTAATGGACTTGTCTTCTCTAATCGGTGCCATAATGAATCTAAACTTGACCCAAAGATATTATATTGGCTCTAACTTCCTATCTCTTGGTCCCCTGAAAAACCTTTTCTTGAGATATCTCTCGAATAAGAGGGTAGGATATCTTGCCTACAAATTGTTCTTGTAAACGGTTAATGTTAGCTTCTACGTTAGATGTAGAACCCGTCTAAAAGAGCTGATAATAGAGCGGGCGAGTCCGGACGTGAAGTGGTACCACTTCAAAAAGAGGATTCTTTGCTAGTATTTTTGAATGTGATGGAGAGCTAAAAAGGTTTGTTGTGATATAAGACCAGATGGATTTGAATAAAAATTTATTTGAATCCAAAGACTACCTTTGGACGAGCTGCTATGTCCACTATCTTTGCAGATACTTAAGTTTTATCAGAGAATGTTGCTATCGATCATATTCTTAAATACTGCACGTATGTGTTAAAAAATATGTCTGAGAGACAGGAATTGCCTAACGGGATATGGGAAATAGTTGCGAATGGGCATAGAGGAGAGCTAAATATAATCAAGGTTGAGGATGACGGCCGAATAGATGGAGATGTGAAATTCGGCATCGACACTCCTAACGAATACACAAACAAGATATTCGGACTGTGGGACGCTGACGCCTGGAAAACTACGTTTCTCCGGCAAAACGAATTGAAGTGGAAAGATCCTAAGCATACTCCAATACCTAACAATGGCCACGGAAGAGACCAGGTATATACTGGCTATATGTGGAAAGGCACGACGGGACCACCACCGCCACCTTATTTGTATTGTTTGGCAGGAAGTTTCATCGCATTCGGTGGAAGTATGGGTACTGGGGGAACGAAAGAAAGATCGGAATTCGGTTGGGTAGCCACATTTCCTTCTTCAACCTCAAGAAAATAGGACTCTTAAGTTCTGTGCAGGCAGTGGAATATGGCTGATACTCTAATACCAGACAAGCAGAGAGCTCTGATCCTTCAGGGTGGTGGCGCTTTGGGCGCTTACGATGCAGGCGTAATCCAAGTATTAATTGAAGGGCTTCCAAAAATAGATGTCGACAAAAATGAAGGAAACAGACCAATATTTGATATCATAGCAGGCACTTCTAGCGGCTCGATAAATGCTGCCCTATTAGTGAGCCATTTCAGAGACACGATGACGTGGAACGGGGCTGCTAAGAAACTTGTTGATTTCTGGAATGATAGTTCGTTTAACACTGAAGAGGAGATCGACTTTTGGATTCATTGGTGGAATAATGAGCACAATGGCGATTTGGCCGCTAGTTATGAGTCTGCAAGGAGATATTACTCGGCAAAGTATTTTCTGCAGCAAGGAGCAAGGGGAGTTTTCTCAAAGCCCGAAATGGTGATTGACAAGAGGTTTTTTGATAACGGCTCTTCCTTTCCGAATAACATTTGGTTCCAGTACAAGAATGACGGGCTGAGAGAAAAAATCAAAAGTTTCGGATTCCCAATAAAGACGAATCGTGGCCAACCTCGACTTCTCTTGGTAAGTACAAACATGAAGGAAGGTGCGACAATCACTTTTGACAGTTATTCAACCGAATCCAACTTTGGGCGATATCGAAAAGAATCTCACAAGTACATGAAGGGAACCATGAAATATCCAAAGGGCATTCAATCTGAACACGTTATGGCAAGCGCATCCGTCCCATTATTCTACGAATCTGAAAAAATAGGGAAAGAGGAATTCTGTGATGGCGGCGTGTTAAGCAATACTCCCCTTAGAGAAGTGCTACAAGCACACAGAGATTATTGGTATAAGGTAGTGGGCCAGAGCAAGGAAGGGGCTAAAGTCCCCGAGCTGGAAATTTACATAGTAAGTGTATGGCCTCAAGCAGAGAATTCTGAAAACGATATGCCGACAGACTATGATGGAGTTAAAGAAAGACTCTATGACATAGCGCTCTCGGATAAGACGGAGCATGATGAAAAAACGGCAATGATTGTTTCTGACCTCGTTGATATGGTAAACAAAATAACATCTATTGCATTATCCAATTTGAAGAATAAAGACGACAAGAAAGACTTCATGGAGGCTCATAAAAAATTGCTTGCAAGCAAGGCACAGAGCAGAGGTCGGGACGGCGAGAAGAGAAACTATGAATCCTTGATACAAGGTAGGGCAAGACTGGCAGGAGATATAGTCAGGATCGAATGTAAAGCCGATATCGATAGTATTTCAAACAAACTCTATGACCTTTCACAAATCACGATACAAAAACTCATTGCCCAAGGAGCAGAAGATGCAAAAGATGTACTCGATAAGATTAAAAAAATGGATAAGCAAGAACCGTAATTATGACATGCACGTCGGTCCGAGAAACCATGTTGGTCCTAGAATCTGATTCTTACAAGTTCTTGCAACTATTTCTAGAGCCATTACTAAATTCTAAAATCCCCAGTACTAGTTTCTTTAATTTTTGCATTTGCAAACTTGAACTTGGCTTTTTTCATATTAAAGGCTAAAGATGCGGGGTATTATAGATGATATTTCTCGGCTCATATTCTCATTTCATCAAAGTTGTCGGATTAGGTCAATTTTGTGTTTCAGCGGGGTTCTGTGGGATTAGCACTCGATATTATAGGGTCTGCTATTGGGCTTTAAAGCTTTCAAATATGCATCGAGTTGTTTTGGAAGAAAAATTCTGCCTCCCCGATTGAAATTCCCCTTCAATGTCTTTTGATAGCGTATGAGTCACATGGAAAACAGGAGAGTTGCAGGAACATAGTGGTCAAAATCTTCCTCAGGCCTAGTTTGAATATCGAAAAGATGGGTCGCATTAGAACAATTCGATTAGGGGTTAATTTTTTGTATTATTATCTTCCTAGCTCGGAGTTTTTGGTTGAATCCAGATAACCTTGGTCGTATAACTGTGTCAAAGCGACAAACAGTTCAACATACCATTTAGGAACGTTTTCCTGTACTTCATCTTTCGCAAGAGTTTCAAGATCAACATTCTGTAGCAGAGCCTCCAGAAATTCATGCTGATTTCTGTCCTTGAGAATCTCCAGTATTTGCTTCATGGTTTCTATTACTGTAGCAGCCCTCCTTGAAGGTTTTTTTACCGCCATATACTGTTCTACCGAATTAGCTAATTAATGATTATTCAAAGCAGAGGATCTACAAATCGAATAGTGAAGATAGTGATGCGGCTGACCAGGGGAGTCCAAGCACCAAGATGTCCGTCTGTTATTGCATTTTCTAAATGACCCAATATCGAATTTTTCAATCTAGTAACAACCACATCATTCCATTTGAGATAGTTTCTTCTTATTAAATAAAATAAGCATTTGTGTAACGGATTCGAATATGATTTAGTGCTACGAACTGATATTTATCTGTGCCAGTAAATTCTTTTTCTAGTAGGCAGTTATTATCTGAATAACGAACTAAAGTTGGCTGCTTAGGAAGCTATCAGAAGCTGTTTCTTCTACAGGGGGTCTGCTCCCGTAATAGGGAATTATCTGATTAAATGCTTATTAAATGGCATTATCACAATCAGATATTGCTACATGTTAGTTCCCATAGTGGTTTTCTTGAAGAAATTAAAGCTAAGCGGATCAAATTACCAAAGAGGGCTTTAAGAGCTGAGCTTGGAAACGTTGGTGACCTTACTTGTTCCATCCAAGAGAAGGGCCTACTCCAGCCGATTATCGTTAGGCCGCTTGATAATACTTCCTACTTTGAAGTGGTGGCCGGTAACAGGAGACTTCAGGCATGCAATAATCTGCAATGTAGTAAGATACTATGTCACATAGTTGACCTAGATGACAAAGAGGCCTACGAAGTCTCTTTAGTAGAGAATATTCAACACAAAACCCTTGAAGTTGTTGAGGAAGCTGAGGCTTTCAATAAATATGTTAGCGACTACGGCTACGGTGGAGCTTCAGAACTCGCCAGAAAGATTGGCAAGAGCCCGTCCTATGTAAGCAGGAGGATATCGTTACTTAAATTGCCAAAGGAGATTCAGAAACAACTTTTGCGCCAGCGCAAAAGTGCTAGCATTGCTCAAGAGCTTTTTTCATTGGATGCTCAGGACAAAGAGAGTTTAACTAATTTAATAGTTGACAAGAATCTTACAAGAGAAGACGTTAGAGCAATCATCAGTGATCTAAACTACTCCATAAATGATGAGGAACCGTTGCTTTCGTTCTATTCGAACAAGATAAAGCATGAGCGTATAATTGAAAGAGCGTTCATGAAGTGTATTACGTCATTTAAAGTTTGTATGATAAGGATCGACCAAATCCTAGATGATGTTGATCAGAATGACTGGCTCCTTAGAGAAGTATTGATGCAGTACAGGCAGTCTGTTCATAAAGAGATAGACAGCTTGCTCCGCGTTAAGAAGAAGATGATGATGACGATTGCAAGATATCCGAATAGAAAATTAAAAGTGCAGTAGTGCAGGACGAAATCTTTCTTACGACACTTTCAAACGATCCAAGTTTGTAAAGCCTGTTTGCAACACGCAAATAAAGCTCTATTACAAGCTTGACACAAAGAAAGATCTTATTTCAAGAAGAAATGAATGTACCTTGATCATCTCTAGAGAGCCAAATCATTGGATACAAATAAGAACGAAGAAATAAGAATCGAGAAAAACTTAGTTATTGCAACAAAGAATTCTTTTATAGCTAGATCAATTGTCCCAAAGTAATGATATCCACACCTTGGGCGATCTTGCTTTGCAAGTTCAATGATAATGGCTCAGAACCTCACCCTCGAAAGTTTTATGAGGACTTGTTTACTGTGTCAGGGGCTGGCAAACAAAACATGGTCGATTTCTTTACAGATATCTCACACGGAAAGTTAGATATGAGTGGAAATCAAATCTTTCCCGCCAAAGAAATTGGTTGGTTCACAGTCAATGCGTCTTTTAGGGAGTTCCGAAAAATAGTAGATGAAGAAAATGCTCGGGCCGAAGCTGAAACAGAAAAGACTAGAATCAGGTTAAACGGCAAAATTATTAGGGAAAAAAAAGTATTTCCGAATAACTCTGTTTCGAGACGTCCGTTAGTGAAATGGGCAAGAGAGGCTGCAGAAAGATACCATCCTGACTGGCCAAAGGTAGATCTAAGCGACTTCTATGGAGTACTAATAGTCTTTAACATACCAAGCGTAGACACGTTTGGAGGTCTAAACAATAACGCCGTTTGCGATGAAGGTAGTATCATACCCTCTGTTTTAGGTCAAGAGATGGGGCATGTATATGGGTTATCCCATTCTAGATCGAATCTAACCCCCAAAGATGAGTACACAGATCCGTGGGACATCATGAGTACTTTGGGGGACGCATTTATGGAACCACATCCCGTTTACGGATTAATTGGTCCGGGACTTAATGCTGCAAATATGGACGGTCGCGGGTGGCTCGACAAATCGCGGATGTGGGCACCCTCATACGGAGCCCCCGGAGTGGTTGATCTACATCCTCTCCACAGACGCGACCTACTAGACGGTTACCTTGGGTTGCTTATTGACCGGTATTACGTCGAGTTTCGTATGAACGAACGTTGGGATGCTCATTTTCCAAGCCCTGTAGTGCTAATTCACTATTTTGAAGACAATATCTCATATCTTGTGGGTCGTTGGCACTCGGATTTGAAGAAAACTGAAGGACCAGTCCTTACAAAAAAGGGTGACACGTTTGAGATTAGAGAGGGAGAGTCAGACATTTTCCAACATATTAAAATTAAATTACTAGACATAGACGTAGGTAAACAGAAGGCCAGGATATCCATAGAGTATAAAGCAATAGAGCCATTTATTTATCACAAGCTGCCGATTGAGTTTGAAAGTCCTGCAATGCCATTGACATTTCTGCGTCGAGCGAAGGACATTGCAATTGTGAATGAGAAAATCATTCGCACTCCACAATGGTCCCTCCGACCAATCCTGAAATCGCTAGCTGACATTTCCTCTTCAGAACAATTCAGTAGCGAGGATATTAGAAATACAATCCGTCGAGAAGCACTCGAGAAGATAATTGAGGTTGCCCACGAAAAACTTGACGAAATGGATCCCTTCCATACAGGGGTAGCACCACCAGCCCCAGCCCCAGGTCACTTGGGTGGGCATCCGCAGGACGGGGATGGAATGCAATAATGGAATATACAATGTGGTCATATTCCGTCTGTTATTTTTTCTCCCGGCAGACTCGTTTCAACGTCGTATATGAAAACTATTCTATTTTCCTTTCCAAAAAGGTGGCTTTATGGTAATGAAAATAGAAATCGTCCGTCCTGATGATTTGCTCAACCTGCGCGTCCAAGCAATCAACTTGCGACTAGATGCAGATATAGACCCCGAGAATCCGAATAAGCCGGTACTTGTAGTCGAAGATTTGCAGCAACCCTCGTACCTAATAGTCACTTTCCCTCCACAGGCAATCGCAGAAGGTGCGTACTTTCAGGCCGGCGGGATCAGGGAGGACCAGACGGCAAATGATAATAATCGTACTCGCCTACTTACCGATAAAGGTACGAAAGAGGATGACCCTAAGCTGGATATACCAGGCCAGCTCGATCAATCTGGTAACGAGGATGCGAATCCGCGGCGACAAGTTAGCGCTTTACTTGGGCGTCCTAGCCGACTCGTTTTCAAAGTGCCTGCGATTGCAAGAATACCATTTTCTATCGAAGGGCTGCTTAATTGGACAGATTTAGATCTTAATGTTAGTCCTATCGCGGCGATCGGCAGGTCTCCCTCGGACGATCAGGTTTCAAATGCACCTGCCATTCAACCCCCTGCATCAAATGAGACAGCAATCGAGCTGCCTTACAATTTGCTGATCTCGCCAACCCAGGAGGTGATGTGGAAACATCGATTTGGCCAATTTACCTCAAGAGGACGCACGGAGTTATGGCACACGCGGCTGGCACTGAAGGTCCCTAAGACGCCAATAACACCGGACGGCACAGTCGAGCTTTCGCGCAATCAGTCCGCGCCGCTGCGCGCAATCTGGTCGCCAGACTATAAACCAGATGATCCCCCTTCTCCTACGGAGAAGGATAAATATCTAGCTCGTACTGCCATGTCCCCTAATGACCGCTATCAGATCGTTGCGCTCACATCTGGCTTTCAGGGTTACCAGGTACCCGGTTACGTCGTGGAAGTGACGCGTTCTGGTACAGAAGCTGGCTTTTTTAGAGCAGTTCCGTATTTGCCGAAACCGATTGAGGCAGAGCAATTGATGCTTTCGCCGTTGGGCGGATGGCTTCGTTCTCAGGGACACTGGTCGACACTGCCGGAAGCAGCGCCGCCTGTCATCATCGACGTTATACCCGACGTCCGTCGGATTCTCAGGCCGCTGGAGTCTTTGACCATACATGGCGCAAATGTAGCAATAGCCCAGCCGGTGAATATGAATGAAGAATTGACGGCGATGAATGAAGAATTGACGGCGATCTCTGGCCTAAGAAGCCCGCACGGCAGGCATCAATTAGATCTTTCCGCATGGGCGCATATTGCTACGGAGGGGAGAGACCATTATGTCCGGATCGTTTATGACGGTGAATTGTGGCCGTTTCGCCATCCCGCCTCGCTAGTCAAGGTGACTGAGCGCAAATTCAGGGAGAATAATGGTATCGTGGGCGCATACCTCATTCAGCGCATGTTCATCATCGTACGAGAGCCGGACAAGGAAATTAACAACCATGGCAACCCCTTCAAGCACGTGCGGCTGACTACCATGGTCACTCCTGATATTGTCGACCCAGATACCGATAAAATAAAAATTAAAGGTGCTAACCGCTCATTCTGGGTGGCAGTTCCAGCGCCGACGGATGATGGTCACGAGCGTTTCAAGTTCCACGCCGTTGGTACCGATCATGGAAAGCAATCTATAGATTTTACGATCCCGCTAATATTTGTCTCAATCAGCGATGTAGAAGATACTGATAAAGCCAAGCTGGTGGCTGCAGAATACAACGATATTAAGAATGGAAATATTGAAAACAGCAAGGCGGAGATATTTGGACAGAAGATAATGTTTGCCGAACAGGACAAAGATGTGACCAAACGCAATGACAACACCCAGCTCGTCACAGAGGCACTGAACTTTATGGTGGACGCAGCCGGTAATCCACCGCGGATGCTCAAGGCAGATGTCAAGATTCCGCAGGTACAGGAGTTGCTCGGCTCAGATGCGCCGCCGAGCTCAATTCGCTACTACGAGGATTATGTCAACAATGGCTTTAAGTCAGCAAAAGGAGTTTTTGCACAAGTAGTGAAGCTAGACCCTGATAAATTCGACCGGGATAATCCCTTTGCCGCATTAGGTCCGGCCACCATCGGCGTGGATTTTAGTGCAGATAAGGCAGGAGGCTTTGCTACACCTAATATGGCCATTTCAACACTTACACGTGAGATAGGCCCAGTAGCAGGTGATATTAAAGACGCGGTCAACAACAAGTTCAATCCAAAAGAATTCTTCAGCGGCGACACGGCGCAGCTATTTGGAACCTTCAAATTGTTCGACCTAATTAATCCAACTACACTTGACAAAAACGCACCGAAGCTGAATGCGCTCACAAAAAATAATGATGACGGGAGCAAGTCGCTCATTGCGACCCTGCATTGGGAACCGGAATTTTTAGAGCCTACGAAGAGATTTAATGCTAAAGGCATCGTTAAAATTGAAAAGGATCGTAATGGAAAGGTGAGCGCTCTGAAAATCCATGGCAAGATTCAAAAGTCTATGAGCTTGAATGAGCCTATACCGGACAGCGTTGAGTCTGAGTTCACGGGTAAGCTTAACGACTTTAGCGTCACCATTCTTGATTCCGTCACTATTAACTTCGTGGAATTTTCCTTTACCTCAAGTAATGGGCAAAAGCCTGATGTAGACGTGAAGCTCTTCGAGCACCCTTTCAAATTCGATGGTGACCTCAAATTCATAGAGGAGATACGCGACGCAATCCCTCCAAACCTATTTGGTAAAGGATCGGGGCCGTCGATTGATCTTGTTGATAACCCGCTGGGCATCCGCGCAGGTTTTGCTTTGGCGTTACCGCCTCTTGCGATGGGCGTCTTTGCACTGAAGGACGTCAGCCTTGGCGCGGCGCTCACTCTGCCTTTCCTTGACGGCAAACCGGTATTCGATTTCAACGTCTCTGAGAGACAGCATCCATTCATGCTAACTGTTAGTCTATTCGGCGGCGGAGGGTTCTTCCGTTTGCAGCTCGATACAGCTGGGATGAAAGAACTGCAGGCTGCCCTCGAATTTGGAGCGGCAGCGGCGATTGATATTGGTGTGGCCAGCGGTGAGGTGCACATTATGGCTGGCATCTACTTCTCGCTTCAACGCAAGGAGAATGATCCAGGAGGAGACCTAACGGCCGTGCTCTCTGGATATCTGCGCATGGGCGGCAGCCTCAGCGTGCTTGGACTCATCAGGATATCTGTTGAATTCAATCTAAGCTTCACTTACGACAGCGTGAAAGACAAGGCGTATGGCCGTGCGACTTTGACAGTACATATTGAAGTTTTGTTCTTTAGCGAATCAGTTGAGCTGACAGTAGAGCGCGCATTTGGCGGAAGCAGCGATCCAACATTTGGTGACTTATTCACAGACCCGGAGGTATGGGGCAATTATGCTTTGGCATTTGCAGGAGGGTGAAAATGAGCATGGTGCTTGAACAAACCATTCTATTTACTGTAATGCCCCGTGGTATGAGTGTGAATACCGATTCCTTATCTGTCTCTGTTTTCGTGGCACCAAGGCTCGCCGGGGCAGCCAACCTCGGCGCCTTCAACGATTGGTTACGATGGACTCGGCATCTTAATGACGACGGCATGGAATTGGAGCTTAAATGTGGTTCCCGCACGCTTACTGTACCGATTGATCGCCGTCCGCTACGTCCAGATTTGTGGGAGCAGCTTTTCAAGGAAGATACACTGGTGCGTTCTCAGACATTCGATGATTTGTCTCATTATTACTTAGACCGGAGCATCATCTCCTACTCCGTGCGCCAATCGCTTAGCGCCCTGAAGAGTATCTACCAGGAAGCTAGTGTAACTCTGGCATTGCCCGATGGACAAGATGATTTTGGAGAAGATTTTGGAGAACCTGGTCTTTCGGCGGTGGGGTTCCCGAAAGGTAGACGCAGCTATGCCAACCGCTCTAGGCTAAACCATCTGGTCAAAGGATTAGAGGTACACTGGAATGGAAACGATGCTTCCAGATGGCGTGACATTGTACGTATACCAAAAAAACCCGGGCTATTAGCAGAGGTGCAGCCGACTCTGACAGGTCCAATTGACAGCGAGGGATTGATTGTGAGCGACCCCAACATCAGCGCTGAGCAAAAGAGTGGCGTCTTCACAAGCATAGCACGATCATTTGCTGTGTTCCATCACATGCCCACACCACAATATGAAAACCCACGAATCGACAAAGTCTTAGATAAAGATAACCTGCTTGACTTCCACCAAGCGCTGAGTTCGCTAAATTCCTATCCCAAGCTATTGCGCGCCTTAGGCCTTGTATTTGATCTTGAATTACCTCGTGATTTTGTGCAGGAAGCGGTGCTCGGCACTATCTCCGTCAGTAAGGCCAACCCCGGTTGGCAATGGGCTATCGATCCAAAGATACCGCCGCTTGCAACTTCATATGTGCATACACTGACCGGTACCCAGCGGTTTTTCTTTACCTCGCCGCGGCTCCTTGACCCAGTACAGCATCAGCCTCCAAACGATGCACGGGTCTCCTTGATAGTCCTCGGCTTACTGTATCTCGACCCAATATTATTTGGTTTAGCACAGGTAGATGTTGATGGCGCCATGCATAAGGCCATAATGCTCGCGGAGACCTCAACTCCGCCTCCTGGCCAAAACCTAGACAAGAATGCTCGTCCCGAGCTTGCGCAGCATCCCGAGGTATTCGATCCAGACGCCACATTACCTTCGCTTAGGTCTGGGGGCTTCTCCCTGTTTGCCGATGGGCGAGCGCTGCAGTTACTTGACACACTAAATCGATCGAAGGATCTCAACGAAGCCGTTCAAGGTAGCGGCAGTACTCAACAACCATCCATATTCTTTGCTGAGGATCTAGTTCGCGGCTATCGGCTCGATATATGGGATTCACGTACTAACGCATGGCATTCATTGCATCTACGCAGAGCCGAATATATGGTAGGGGACCTCCCATTCACGCCTGAGAGTAACATAGAAGAAGGCTTTGTGCAATTGGCAGCTACTCAGCCGGCCAAAGGCGCCGAACCAGTTACAAATGACCTTTATCTTCATGAGGCAATTGCTAGGTGGGCCGGATGGAGTCTGGGCGCGCCAATGCCTGCTAAGCATCTTACAGTGCCTGATCCTGATCCTGATCCAGATATCCCAGATAAAGCTAAGCCAGAAGATCAACCTATAACACCTTTCAAGGTGATGGCTAAATACCAAGTGCTTCCAAATTCGCTACCGGCGTTGCGCTTTGGCGTTCGCTATCGTGTACGCGCTAGAGCAGTTGACCTTGCGGGCAACAGCCTCAAAGTTGACGACAAGCTGACAGACGCACTGGCGACGACGTTTGCGTTGCCCGCTAATGCAGAAGGCTTTACCTATTTACGCTTTGAACCTGTGGGGGCGCCGCTGCTTATTCTGCGTGATGAAAAGGCAGTAATAGAATCAGGGTCGGCACTTGATCGCATAGTCATACGTACGTTTAATGATGAGATCGCCAAGGACAGCGCGGCTGCTGATACTACTACTGCTGCTGATCGGCATGTCGTGCCGCCTCGTACGAGCGTCGAGATGGGCGAGCGGCTTGGGATGTTTGATGATGCGAATGGTAAACTGAAGAGCGATGCTTCTACTTACCGGGTTATCGTTCAGCGTGACGCCGGAGAGTTTAAAAAAGGAATAATTAAGGTGGCTGGGGCAGACCCAAAGGAATACCCACTAGAATCTTCTCCTCGTATCGATGCATTACCTTATCTACCCGATCCTTTATCCCGCGGAGCTGCGATCCGTGATCTACCTGGAACGCCATCAGGAACAATTGGTAAAGTCCTGCCTGACTCTGGCGCGAGCGGCCCCATCAGATATGATCCTATAAGCGATCCAAACCCGCGGCCTGGGTCTGTTACCATGGTCAGCTTTGGAGGGAAAGGCGATTGGCAAGAAACTGTCGGCTTTAGGCTGACGCTTGACGAGCCTGAGGCCCATCAGGAAGACCTGAGTCCACATTGGGACCCGACCATGCGCCTGCTTACTGTTTATCTGCAGAAGGGACAGACTAAAGTCGTGCCCCTCAGCAGCTTTACGAGCATAGATGACCTGAAATTGATGGGCGTTTGGCAATGGCTGCGCGAGTACATCGGATGGATCTTTGATAATAACCGACCTCAGCCAAAGGTTTTGCTCCCTGGTAGAGACGTGGACCGGATTGCACATATACTTCAGAGATCTATTGCACATATACTTCAGAGATCTGTGGAAGGTGGGCACTGGATGCTTACTCCACCTCATCTAATCACGCTGGTTCATGCTGTTCAACAGCCGATTGGTCTTCCAGAATTTACTGCCTTGAGCGTTGATCACGAGGATGTGAAAGATTCAAAGTCGTTGCCGCTTCAAACTGCGCCCAACCGAGGGCGTACGGACCCAACTGAGCTAGCGACTATCACAGCGTGGCGGCAACTCGGAGGTACCGACGCGTATCTGCTTGGCGCACTAAAAGTTCACGGCGCCAGCACAGCCAAGATCAATCTACTGGCTACGTGGGATGATCCTGTAGACGATTTAATTGCTTCGCAAGCTGCACCGGTTGATGAGTTGCCGTTGAGTTCACTTAGCGAAGGATACCTGAACGTATCCGCCAATGTGGAACCACGGCCTTTTGAAGGTAGAGTTCGCCGAGTTGGTTACTACGATCCAGAACACGACCAAATTGCTTTCGTGCGAGCTGGGGACAGGCCAGAGAATCTCACTCAAAACAACCTGGTGTTCAAAGATAATGCCGCACCCTGTCATCTTTTCAATGACACAAAGCGTCACATTGTGACATATACTGCTGTAGCTACATCGCGATTTAGAGAATACTTTCCACATGAATGGAAAGATGAAGAATTCATTCGCCAAAGTAAGCCGATAATTGTAGACGTTCCTGCGTCTGCGCGGCCGCTTGCACCTGAAGTGGTTTATGTGGTGCCAACCTTTGGCTGGCAACGACAAACTGAGACAAATCTCAAACGCAGCATGCGTTTTGGAGGTGGACTTCGAATATATCTTGACCGGCCCTGGTTCTCATCCGGCGAAGGCGAGCTTCTAGGGGTTGCACTTTGGAGCAGCAAGAGCAACGGCTCGTTAGATGACGAGATGCGTGACAGGTTTAAGCCTTTCTTCACACAGTGGGGCATGGATCCTATCTGGCAGACAGGGGATCTCTCGTGGGTACCGGAGATCAATAATTTCCCTGATGCAGTGGAGCATGATTTGGACGTCTCCTTAGAAGAATCCTCAGCGAAAATTTCAGAAGAACGGCTTGGTCGAATCAATGTAGTAGGGTTTAAACCAGAGTTTGATGAATCACGGGGTTTATGGTATGCTGACCTTACCATCAACTCCCTCGCTCAGACATACATGCCCTTTGTACGATTGGCACTAGTGCGCTATCAGCCGCATGCCTTGGCAGATGCTAAGGTCTCTCGAGTCGTGCTGGCTGATTTTGCGCAGCTTACCCCTGATCGGTCTGCTATGGTCATTGCTGATCCTCATCATCCACTAACTTTGAGGTTGGTCGTCAGCGGTATTGCGCCTCGCGGCCCACAGGCAAAAATTGTCAGAGTGCCAGGCCCAATTAGTATCAGTCCACGGCCGACGCAGATAAAGGTACGTGTGCAGCAGCGTGACCCATCGCTTCAAAGTGATCTGGCATGGCATGATGTAACGCCCGACGTCGCACAAGTACAGGCTAAAGTGGACGCTCAATCTGCCTCAGATCCTGATTTGGTGGTATGGGATGGAACAATCACATTTGCCAAACCGCCACCCCCTGGAGAGTTCCGGCTGCTTGTTGAAGAGTATGAATTTATCTCTGCAGAATATACACTTGTAGGGGATGATGATGTAGTTAGGCAACCTAGCCGATTGATCTATGCCGAGGCGTTTGAGGTAGATGATGCATTAGTCAACGAAACATAAACGCGCCGGCTATGAGTTCTGAGCTCAGAGCCATTGATTTAGATTTAAGAGTTACAGATATATATTCTGCATATTCTGCTCATACTTGCTATCTGGATAATTATTGTCGCACGATGCTGCGTGTTGACTGTCCTCATGTATCTTAACAATGCACTACTAGTATAAGGAATTTATTTTAGGGTCGTTTTAGTTTAGTCAAATTGCTCATTAATGCGTTACTGCCCATCCGACATGTTACCTGTTACATCTGTTATGTTTAGTTGAGCAACCACATCTTGATTCAATATGCTTTCTGTTGGTACTTTGGTCACTATGACTGATCCGCCAAGTCGAGTCAATATTAACGATTCATTTACATTTAAATTGCCGAAATCCAAATTAGGGCAAGAAAGACAGACAGGTCCCGGTATTGGGATATCTTCTATTTGTATATCTCTATCTCTCTGTATTGGTTCGCATATATCTGGAAAGATCACGCAAATTGATAGAGGGTTGAGATCAAATATTGTCGGGCGGCCCAATGGGGTCGCTGCCGGCGACGCCTGTGCTGATTGTGATGATGCACTGTATCCCACAAAAGCTATAGAAAGTGTGACTATCAGAAATACTAAAACCACATGATATTTCATTTACTTGTTAATGCTGGTAATCTATTTACGTGTTCCCCTAAAAATTAATAGATTGAATGACTAATAAAGCAAGCAAATAATTAAAAATCAACATTGAATCGACGCATAGTGGAAGGGTAAAGCGCGCTGAGCTGGCATTTGCTTACGCGTTTGGCTGTTTCCTACTATGAAATGTGCTTTAACAGCTTTGGCTACGAACCTCCAGATCCTGTCAAGCATTTTAACTTACAATGGAATTGGTTTGTTTGAAATCTCTCGGATTGTGTCTTTCTTTCCTTGATCTATTAGCTGTGATATTGTTTGATGTGAGAGGTCAGTCCATTTATTTGAAATGGTAGTTTCGTTATTCTCTGTTCGTTCGATTCTCAATTTTTCATTTACATCGAATCTTCCAGTCATCAAATCAAGGTATGCCCTCGGCGTTCCATCCCTGAATTTACTTTTTGTTTTACTATCATTTAGCAATATTTTGCGAGCCACTTCCTTTTTTGCTCCTTCTTGTCCACTTGCACCTACAGCGTCTTTTGCTAGCTGCTGAACTAAGTCCCTTGCCAACTCGATATAGTCAGTAACAAATGTTGCCACTTTGAGATCGTATTGAGTCTTATCATAATTCATTATGTCAAACATCCTGTCCTTTGTCAAATCATAATCATCTAATGGAAGAGGTGTCTCATTTCGGGGCCAAAGGTTGACTACGAATATGTCTAAATCATCAGCCTTTAATTCACTTTCTGGTTGCTGCGTTTCTTCTTCTCTTCCGAACCTTCGTGGGTCTGCAGCGGCGCTTCTCGCTCTTGTCATCATTTCTCTCCAAAACACATTGAAGACTTCTTTAGTATACTGTTGTCTTTTACTCTCATTATCCTCTGCCTCTTCTCGCATTTCAAATATTGACTTTCCTCCATTGTTAATCATGGTCTTAGTTTCCCAGAACAACTTGTGCTTGCTTATCAGCTCTCTAATAGGGGTGTTGCTTAGCAATCCCCCATCCCAAAATAGTCGGGAGTTCTCATGCATTTGATTATCCCCTTCCTGCTTCCCTCCACGCTCGGGTCCGTTAAGACCCTTAGGAACCCGCTGATAATCGAAAAGTAACGGAATGCAGGCACTTGCCATTATGTGCTCGACCATAATGCCTTCACTATATTTTATTGTGTACTTGTATTGTTTTTTCAGCGTGTCATAAGCGTATTCTGATTTGTCTGAATAACTATCAAAAACAACCGTTTCACCTTCCTCTACATCAACGCTACACATTAGAAGCCTTGGTTCGTTTTTGGCAAAATCCGTCTTCAGATTTTCTAAAACATACTTTTTCACACTTTGTTCTAATGGATGATTGGAGCAGCGAAACCAGAGGTTATTAATATCATCAAGACGGTTATTGTCAAAGAATTTATTGTCATACAAGGGGAATTGCCCCTCTATTGGCTGAAGCACGTTTTTTGCTCCTCCGTACAAGAATGCTTTTGCAGAATAGTATCTTCTTGCAGCCTCAGCCGTTGCGGCCTGCGGATAGATGTCACGCCACGCTTTTACATCATTCCATATCTGATAGTAGGTGTCATAGCTAGTTATCGATAAGTCTGGCGTAGAAGCTATTTGATCTGTCCAAAATTCTTCGAGCTTATCAGCAGAGCCTTCCCAGCATTTTAATTGGGTCCATGAGGGATTTTGTTTTTTATTTTTCAAGACATGACTTACGATAATTGCTGCATTTATTGCACCTATTGAGGTGCCTGCAATAACATCAAAGACATTTTCATCTGTTCTGTCCTGTCTCTCAAGGTTTTCAGAGATCCAACCATATAGGATTCTGTATACGCCGGCTTCATATGCCCCTAACGCACCTCCACCTTGCATTACGAGTGCTCGCTGCTTTCTCTTTTTTGATGCAGTAGTTGTGATTGACATGTTGCGATAGAACCTATGCAATTATGATTACATTCATTGCACAAAAGGAGTTCTACAAAGGAATGAAATTGAAGACGAGGTTGAAAATGTAATCTGTCCTTGTAGTGGTTGAGTGTCTATATCATGAAAATATAAATAATTGGACCAAGAATTACAAAAGAAGACTTGTTATGCGGTTAGCCTCATTTAATGTTGAAAACATGTTCGAGCGTGCATCTATCATGAATCTTTCTACGTGGGATGAAGGCGGACAAGTATTACAGGACTTTGCGGATCTGTCTGATTTGATTCAAAAGCAACAGTATTCGCAAAATGACAGGGATAAGATATTGGATATAATGAAGCGAAATAAGGGGCTGCTTACGACAGGTGAAAGTAAACATATTCGACTAAATGAAATCCGAGGAAGATTGCTTAAAAAGAGACGGAATGCACCTATAGAAATTGGAGTAAATGGCCGTGATGAGTGGATAGGTTGGTTTGAACTAAAGCGCGAACCTGTTAAGGAAGCAGCAATTGAAAATACAGCACGTGTCATTAGTGAGGTTAATAGTGATATTTTTTGTATGGTAGAAGTAGAAAACCGAATTGCAGCAAACCACTTCAACGATTCAGTCATTCCAAAGGTTGGTGGTCAAAAGTATGGTCACGTGATGTTAATAGACGGTAACGATGATCGAGGGATCGATGTAGGTATTATGACTAGGGAATCATTCGACATTAAATCAATAGTAAGTCATGTAGACGATGCCGATGCACAGGGAAGGATCTTTAGTCGTGATTGTGTTGAGTACGAAATTACAACTCCCTCAGGAAATAAATTGCTGGTGCTAGTCAATCATTTTAAGAGTAAAGGGTTTGGTTCACAGCAGGAAAATGATGCAAGGCGTAAGCGTCAAGCCAAAAGAGTAAGAGATATTTATGAAAAGCGTTTGAATGATGGATTTGAGTTTATGGCTATTGCTGGGGATTTGAATGATACACCCGACCGAGAGCCGTTAAAACCATTGCTTGGTGATGGTTCGAATCTTATTGATATAATGCAACACCCTGATTTCACAGGTGACGGTCGTGATGGCACTCATGGCAACGGAACAAAGAATGGCAAACTAGATTATATCTTAATGTCTCCTCAATTAGCCAGTAGGGTCCAGACGGGAGGAATTGAACGGCGCGGTGTTTGGGGTGGAAAAAATGGAGACCTTTTCCCTCACTTTCCTGACATCAAGACTGCTAAAGATGCTGCATCTGACCATGCAGCTTTGTGGGTAGAGCTCAACCTTTAGTGAGCATTCAATAAGAGAGATATATCGACAGCGTTCCTCCAAGCCCTGGGGGGATCGACCTGAATTTCCTCATCGTGAGATGTCTTCCTGATATGTCAAGCTCAGAGGATAAGGAAAGATTAGACGGGTCATACATGTTTTGCAGTTATAGGACAGATATGCAGCTGAGTGCAGATATGACTAACATTTCGGATCTGTTTGAGATGCATGATCGGGTCTTTGTCTTGAAAGAATCTGAACTACACAAGTTGCATGTAACCAAAGCAAGCGTGCATAAGTTCTTTATTAGTTAAGAAATAGTCTATGAACTATTATTAATAGAAAAGAGGGCCCAGAGGGTTCCGAGAGAAAAAAAACCTCCAAAATTCAGACTCGATAGGAATCAAAGCAAGAAATGAAACTCATCATATAATTATTTCATACATATCTCTATTAGTTATAGACGGCATGGGCGCGAGTCGCTTGCAATGCAAAAGCAATTTTTGATATGTCGTTGGTTGGAGGTCGTAGTTACTTTCCTCTACCATTTCCTTCAAGTCATGCGTCTTTATCATTTTCTTGCAGATACAAGAGCAGCATGGACCTGTAGAGCTTTCTAAAGGTGATTACGTAGAGGTTGATACATACTAAAGGATAACGCGACAATTATTGAGGCAGTGAGAACGCCACGCGCCAACAATTAGCATGAAGAATTAAAAGACTTATTTTCAAACAATGAATCAACATCCCTTGGAAAATCTAGAAACACCTGTTATATCTTCCTGATTTGGCGGCTAAGTTTGATATGTCAGAGGTTAAGGCAAAGGCTACATTTTTTTAACTGCTCCTCAACTTCTATTCTGTAGAATTGGCTCTTGTAAAGAAAGATCCGACTTTCTCGAAAATTCATAGGATCCCTTATCCTGAAAATGTTGGTGAACCTGTAAAATTTGTCAATATATATATAGAGAGAGATAATTATCATTAGGGGATTGTGCTGTACGTAAGAACGATAGAATAAAGAGTAAAAGCTACAGTTGCAATTACAATTATTTCTACACCAATCTTGCGGTTCAATTTGTTGTATTATTCTTCCTTTCTTCAATCTTCTTATGAATAAAAAAAGATTGCAAAAGGCCAGAAGTATATTTTGATCCAATCAAAGAACTTAGAATAACTCCTGCAGCCAATGCTCCAAGTCTACCGGAGTAGGTACGTAAGCTTTTCTGTTATCTGCAGGCCTCTAACAATGGGTACATTGCAATCTTCATTATTTGCTCTGACCATAGCTGTTACCTCTCATAATCAGCAACATGTTGGGTGAAAGAATAAAAAATACCACGTACTAAAAATACTCAAAAAAGTTAAACCATAAATGTTTGAAGGGATTCAGTTGATCCAAAAATGTTTTAAAGGACTCGATTATCCCTCCTCCTCCACCAACTCCACTACCTCCACTGGTGGTTGCAATGTTTTTAACACCATTTGCACAAGTATCATCATATATTCTCACACCGCCTGTCGCCATTGGTAGATCACCTTTGTTAATTGCTACATTTGGACCCTCAACCTTCCAATTTGGAAAAAATGCAGAATATGCAACATTTGCTGCAGCTTCAGCACATTGTAATTCTAAATTAGGATTTGTTTCACATTGGCCAGATGGTTTTATTATTGGCGAGAGAACGCTGACATTGACATACCAAACAGGAAGTGTATGAAAATCAGGTACAGCAATTCTTTCTTGAGGTGTTGTTATTTGGCACTTATCTGATGATTGTACATTAGCTGTTATATTCGCACGGACGACAGTCCAACCCAATGCATTCTTAACTTCAAGTATATGATGGCTACCACCAACGAAAACTTCTGCAGGTGTAAAATACATTAGGGGTTCAAACTTAAGTTTATTGTTCTCATCAAAGACGGCAGTGCTTGTAATGGTTTTAACAGTACCGTCAGGGCTTTTTGTATTCAAATGAATTTCTGCAACATAATCTCCGGTCTCAAGAAGTTGTGCTCTTCCAAATGGCCAGTCTTGATCAGTTTGTAAAATTTCCCTATAGGTTTCTTGTAATTGGGGCGAATTAAACTCGGTTAGTCCCACCACACCATCTGCATTTATGACTGCTTTATGATCCTGGGTTTGGTTAACTAGACCGTTACTAGAAATAAAGAATGTATTTTCTATTATCTGATCTATCATTGTCTGCTTTGCAGCTGGATCATCCTCAACTCTGACAGGCTCTCCAATTTCTGATGAGCTTACAAAGTCGGGGACGTTGACAACGAGATCGCTTATGTTCTCCGTAATAACGTTCTGTATATCAGTCCTTGTAATTACCGGTGCCACCTCTTCGACAGTTTCATTATTTATAAATGGGGTATTTTCATTACCAGCGGATTGTTGAGTATCATCAAATTGTTGAGTATCATCAAATTGTTGAGTATCATCAAATTGTTGAGTATCATCAAATTGTTGAGTATCATCAAATTGTTGAGTATCATCAAATTGTTGAGTATCAT
>Ga0126307_10000327_pt1 | contig 30814 bp, 28 predicted proteins | sample Plot28_FD_89955 | JGI IMG/M metagenome (GOLD analysis project Ga0126307, IMG submission 89955) | Serpentine soil microbial communities from UC McLaughlin Reserve, CA, USA - Plot28 | ecosystem: Environmental > Terrestrial > Soil > Grasslands | place: USA: UC McLaughlin Reserve, Lake County... | reverse complement strand
GGCCTCGTGCTCACGCCGGGCGCGGTGGCGCTCGCCATCATCTCGCCGCTGGCGGGACGGTGGTCGGACAGGATCGGGGCTCGTCCCCTCATATTCGCCGGGCTTGGGACCATGCTGCTCTCCGTACTCTCGATCTCGACCTTCGGGGCCGGGGCTACGCCCGTGCTAGTCTCGCTGGGCATGGTCGGTGTGGGCACCGGGTTCGCCTTCGCCAACTCCCCCAACATCAACGCCGCTTCCTCCGCCCTGGAACCCGACGAGGTTGGCACCGGACTCGGCATCTTTAACGGCGCGTTCTTCCTCGGCGGCGGGACGGGACCGGCCGTGATCGGGGCTTTCCTCGCGGCCCGCAAGGAGGCTGAGGCCGGCGCGCTGAACCCACTCTACACGCTCGACGCCGCTCCGTTCTCCGACGCTTTCTTTGTCCTTGCTCTGGCCCTCCTCATCTCACTGGCGGCGGCGGTCGGGCTTAGGAGCACGACCTCAAAGGAGACCAAGTGAGCGACTACGGCAGGGATCTCGAATTCGGCGTGAGCGTGGAGCCGCTCGCAGACCCACCTGAGTGGGCGGCGCGCGTCGCAAGAGCCGCCGATGTGGCGGGGCTGGATCTCGTGGGTATTCAGGACCACCCCTATCAGCGACGTTTTCTTGACACGTGGACGCTCATCTCGACGCTAGTGCCCGTGACCGAACACATCCGCTTCTTCCCTGACGTGGCCAACCTCCCGCTCAGGCCACCGGCCATGCTCGCGAAGGCGGCTGCCAGCCTCGACGTTCTCTCGGGAGGCAGGGTGGAGATGGGCATCGGCGCCGGGGCTTTCTGGGACGCCGTAGTCGCCATGGGCGGCCCGCGCCGGAGCCCTGGCGAGGCCGTCCGCTCCGTCGAAGAAGCCATAAAGATCATGCGGATGGTGTGGAGCGACGAGCGTTCAGTGCGCTTCGACGGCGAACTCTATTCCTTGAAGGGCATGCGGCCGGGCCCGCATCCCGTGCATGACATAGGTATCTGGGTCGGAGCATACGGGCCGAAGATGCTCGACCTTATCGGGAGGATCGCCGACGGCTGGGTGCCTTCGCTCGGCTACGCGCCGCCAGGGCGGCTCCCCGAGATGAACAGGAGGATCGACGAAGGGGCACAAAGAGCAGGAAGGGAGCCGGGGGAGATCCGTCGCGCCTACAACCTCTCGGGTAACATCGGAACCGAGGACGAGGGCCTCCTCGAAAGCCCGGCCTCAAGATGGGTGGAGACGCTCACGGGGTTCGCCCTTGAACACGGGATGGATACTTTCATCTACTGGCCCTCCGGAGATCACGAGCGTCAGGTCGAGGTCTTCGCGGGCGAGGTCGTGCCCGCGGTAAAGGAGGCCGTCCTGACGGAGCGCACCTGAGGCGCGATGATAAACTGCCGTCTCTGGCGGCGATCGAGGGAGTCGTGTTGGGCAAGATGGCGTACAGGAAACCAGCGCGGCGGCGTAAGATCCACAAGGCCGGAGTAGGGCTGATGGGTGCGAAGAGCCTATTCAGCATACTGAGCTTCCGGAGCGTGGGGAGCATACTCAGTGCGGGCTCCATCTTGTGCATCGCGAGCGCGGGATCCGTGTTGAGCATCGGCAGCGCCGGCAGCATCCTGAGCATCGGGAGCGTGGGCTCCATCCTTGGCGTCGGCAGCGCGGGATACAGGCCCTCCCGAGAACGGGAGGACCAGGAAAAACCCTAGGAGTGCAGGCATTTCAGCTGGTCAGGCCTACGGACCGACGACCGCGATGTAGCGTCCGGTGACGGCGGCTGAACTCTACGTAGAGGATCTGGACCCGGCAGCCGTCGTCGCTGTCGCCAGGCGGGGGGCGCGGGTGGCGATGGGTAGGGAAGCCCGTGGGCGCATGAGCGCCTCACGCGGGCGCGTCGAGATCATGATCGACGACGCACGTGCCGTCTACGGGGTAACGACGGGCTTCGGGGCGCTCGCGAACACCAGGATCGCCGCGGAGGAACGCCTCGAGCTGCAGCGCTCACTACTGCGCAGCCACGCCGCCGGTATAGGTCCGTTCGTCGAGCCTGAGCTCGTGCGTGCAATGATGGCTATCAGGGCTAAGACCCTGTCCGCGGGCTACTCAGGGGTCCGCCCCGAACTCGTGGATGCCCTGATGGCGTTCCTCAACGCGGACCTTACCCCCGCGGTCCCCGAATACGGCTCTATGGGCGCGAGCGGAGACCTCGCCCCCCTCGCCCATATCGGCCTCTGCCTCGTTGGGGAAGGCCGGCTTTTGGAACGTGGAGAACCGGTCCAGACCCATGATGCCATGGAGCGCGCCGGCATCCGACCCTTCCGGCTCGCCACAAAAGAAGGTCTCGCCCTCATCAACGGCACCGACGGTATGCTCGCGATGCTGCTGCTTTCCCTCGAAGACCTGAAGGTCCTCCTTAAGACCGCCGACGTGACGGCGGCGATGTCGGTCGAGGCCCTGCTCGGCACGGACCGCGTCTTCCGCGAAGACCTCCACTCCCTGCGGCCCCATCCCGGACAGCTCGCGAGCGCCGGCAACATCTCGAAGCTGCTTTCTGGCAGTCCTATCGTGGCCTCCCACCGGGACTCGCCCCACCTCGTTCAGGACGCCTACTCCCTGCGCTGCGCCCCCCAGGTCTTCGGCGCGGCCAGGGACACCTTGGAACACGCCTCGATGGTAGCCGGCCGCGAGCTCGCCTCCGTCACGGACAACCCCGTCCTGCTGCCTGACGGCAGGGTCGAGAGCGTCGGCAACTTCCACGGAGAGCCTCTCGCCCTCGTGCTCGATTTCCTCGCCATCGCCGCCTCCGAGGTCGGGGCGATCACAGAGCGCAGGATCGACCGCCTGCTCGACCCGGGACGCTCGGAGGGCCTGCCCGCCTTCCTCAGTCCGCGACCTGGCGTCAACTCGGGGTTCATGATCCCCCACTACACGGCCGCGGCCCTTGCGGAAGAGAACCGCCGCCTCGCGAACCCCGCGAGCACGGGCTCCCTCCCGACCTCGGCCATGCAAGAAGACCACAACTCGATGGGCTGGAGCGCCGGCCGTAAGCTGCGCAGACTCCTCGATAACGTCTCGACAATCCTCGCCATCGAAGCGGCCTGCGCGGGCCAGGCCCTCGACCTCCGCGCCCCCCTGCAGCCCGGCCACGCTACCAACGCCGTCCTGGAACGTATCCGGCAGGACGTGCCGTTTATCGGGAGCGACACCTTCATGGCCCCGCACCTGGAGGCGGCAGAAAGTCTGGTGAATACGGGGGCCCTCATAGCAGCGGCCGAGCAAGCCATCGGTCCTCTCGCCTAAAGCGACTTGCATGTCAGCTCTTTGCGATTGCTGAAAAGCTGAAGTGCTGACAGGCTGAAATGCGCGCTACAATCTCTGGGTTCATCAACGGGAAGGAGAACGATTGACCGCCGAGAGCCAAGAGACCAGGATCCCCGAGAAGAGCGGGTAGGGTACCTCCTCTGGCCGGCAGGGAGACACCTTCGGGAACCGGGACGCTCCGCAGGGCGCTCGCCTACCTCCGCTCGTACAGGTGGGAGAGCGGGGTCGCTATCCTTTCACTGCTCCTTGTCTCGGGGGCTAACTTGGCGACGCCGGTGCTCATCGGGCGGGCCATCGACGAAGGCATCGGTCCCCGGCGGCTCGGAGTCATTTTCGTCGTGGTCGGGTATCTGGTCGGGCTCGCGCTGGCAAGGGGCCTTTTCACGTTCTTGCAGGGGTATCTGGCAGAGAGGGCATCACAGGGAGTCGCCTACGACTTGCGGGATGCGCTCTTCGAAAGGATAGAGCGGCTCTCATTCTCATACTACGACAGGGTACAGACGGGCCAGCTCGTCACCCGCCTGACCAGCGACGTGGAGCAGATCCGCACCTTCGCAGGCACCGGCGTCGTCCAGCTCGCCAACGCCGTCGTGATGCTCGTGGGCACGACCGCGTTGCTACTGTACCTCGACTGGCGGCTCGCCCTCGTCGCGCTGTCCATAGTTCCTATCATCGCCGGGTTACTCGTTCGCTTTGTTGGTAGGATCCGGCCGCTATTCAGGGAGGTCCAGCAGACGCTCGGACGGCTCAACAGCGTCCTGCAGGAGGATCTTCTGGGGGTGCGTGTGATCCGGGCCTTCGCCCGCGAGGACTACGAGACGGACCGCTATTCATCAGTTAACGACGAACTGTTGGACAAGAACCTGTCCACCGTGCGGGTGTTCGCGAACAACTTTCCTTTCGTGTTTCTGTTCGCCAACCTCGGGACGCTAGCGATCATCTGGTACGGCGGCTGGCAGGTTATAGGCGGAAGGCTCTCGGTCGGGGATCTCGTCGCTTTCAACACCCTGCTCGGCTTCATGCTCTTCCCGATCCTCACGATAGGCTTCCTCTCGGCGAGCATCTCGCGCGCGGGAGCCTCGGCCCAGAGGGTCTTCGATGTCCTTGACGCCCCCCTCGACGTAAAGGACACTCCCGACGCCTTCATCCTCCCCCCTCTCTCCTGCAGGGTCGACTTCGACGATGTCTCGTTCCGGTACCCCGGCAACGAGCGTGACATCCTGGGCGGCGTGTCCTTCACCGCCAGGCCAGGGCAGACGGTCGCCATTCTCGGGACCACGGGCTCGGGGAAGTCCACGCTCATCAACCTCATCCCGCGCTTCTACGACGTGACCGGAGGAGCCGTCAAGCTCGACGGCAACGACGTGCGCGACGTGACCTTATCGTCCTTGCGCTCCCAGATCGGGATAGTTCTCCAGGAGACGCGCCTCTTCTCAGGCACAGTACGAGATAACCTCGCCTTCGGAAGACCCGAGGCGACCGACGAGGAGGTCGTGGCGGCGGCCGAGGCGGCCCAGGCCCATGAGTTCATCATGGGGCTCTCGGATGGCTACGATACCGCCATCGGCGAGCGGGGCATCGGGCTCTCGGGCGGACAGCGACAGCGGATCGCCATAGCGCGGGCGCTCCTGATCGACCCGCGACTACTCATCCTGGACGACAGCACCTCTGCCGTGGACGCCGGGACGGAGGCCGCGATCCAGGAGACCCTGGACCGGCTCATGCGCGAGAAGCACCGCACGGTCTTCGTCATCGCCCAGCGGGTCTCCACGGTGTGGGACGCAGACCTGATCCTGGTCCTCGACGATGGCAGTATCGCGGCCAGCGGTACCCACGAGGAGCTCCTACGCGAGAGCGAGCTCTACAACGAGATCCTCGGCTCCCAATTGCTCTCACCCTCGGAGACAGCAGCATGAACGGAGGGCCAAGAAGGGCACGGTGGATTACCCACCTTCTGTCCGATCGAAGAGAGGAGTACACGTGGAGAAAGGGATAATCAGCGCGGAGAGGAGCGAACCATGAGCGAGACCGCAGGCGAACGGACAAGAGACCATATCTCCTTTCTGCGCACCCTGCGCGCGGTCCGCTCGTTCCGTACCGACCCGGTTCCGCAGGAGGTCTTGGACGACATGCTTGAGGTGGCACGCTGGTCGGGGAGCGCGGCGAACAAACAGCCCTGGGAGATCCTGGTAATCCGTGAGCGGGAGACGCTGCGCTCCCTAGCCTCGGTCGAGGGATACGCCGGGCACCTGGCCGGGGCGCCGCTCGGGATCCTCCTCGTCATGGCCGGCGATCGGGCCGAGCAGGAGACCTACGACGAGGGGCGGCTCGCCGAACGGATCATGCTCGCCGCCCACGCGCACGGTGTCGGTTCGAGCATCGGTTGGATCGTCGGCACAGGCAGGGACGCTGCCAAAGAGCTACTCGGCGTACCACAGGAGAAGGTGGTGCGGACCGCGATCTCCCTCGGCTACCCCGACGAGGGGGCTCGTAGGTTACGCGCCGGCTACGGGCCGGCCCGCAAACCCCTCGACGAGATCGTCCACGAAGAACGCTACGCTTAGGAGGCTCATGACTGGTTCCTTCGACGCCCAGACCCTAAGGCTCCTCGACGAGACCAGGGAAGTGCGCATCGAGACGCGCCGTGACGTTGACTCCCCCGAGCACCGCACGATCATCTGGGTCGTAGTGGTCGAAGGCGAGGTCTTCGTGCGCTCGGTGCGCGGCCAGAGAGGCCGCTGGTACCGCGAGATCTCATCGAACCCCGAGGGCGCAGTGCATGTGCAGAACCACCGCCTTCCCGTGCGAGCAGCCCCCGCCACCGAAGAGGCTACAGTGGATGCGGTAAGCGCCGCCTTCAGGAGCAAGTACCAGCAATCCTCGCCAGCCTCTACAGAAGCCATTGTGCGTCCCGAGACCCTGCCAACGACCCTAAAGCTCTCGCCAGCCTAGGATCAAGCCTCAAGAGGAGGACCAAGATCAGGAGCATCGAATCCATCGCGCGCGTGCCGCAGGAGCGGGCCGGCGACCGGGCCGCTACCACGCGGCGGCTCCTCGGGGAGTTGCGCCCGTACTCGGGCAAGCTGGTGCTCGTTCTCGGGCTCGTCTTGCTCGGTGCGGTGGCGCAGGCGGGAGGGCCGTGGCTGATCGGACGCACCATAGACCGCTACATCCTGCCCGGCGACGTGGCCGGGCTCTCCAGGATAATGCTCTTGCTCTTCGGGGTCTACGTCGTCGGCGCCGTCGCCTCGCGCGGCCAGGTCTTCCAGGTCGGCTCCATCGGGCAATCTCTTCTTGCCTCCATGCGGGCCAGGATCTTCGACCGGCTACAGCACCTGCCGCTACGCTACTTCGACCGCCAGCCCGTCGGGGACCTGATGAGCCGGGTAACCAACGACGTAGATACCCTCAACCTGCTCTTCTCGCAGGGGCTCACCCAGCTGCTCGGGTCTCTGTTCAGCCTCATCGGGATCGTGGTGGCGATGCTCTTCCTCGACTGGAACCTCGCCCTCGCTTGCTTCACGATCATCCCCATCATGCTCCTATTGACCTCCTTTTTCGCCCGCCGGGCGAGACGCGCCTTCCGGCTGACACGCGAGACGGTCGGGGACGTGACGGCCGGAGTTCAGGAGGACATCGTCGGGGTGCGCGAGGCGCAAGCTTTCAACAGGACCGAGGAGAACATCGCCCGCTTCAGGCAGCGCAACGCCGCCAACCGCGATGCAAACGTGCAGGCCGTTGCGATAACCTCAGCCTTCGCCCCCACCATAGACATGCTCTCGACCCTGGCTACCGCGCTGGTCATAGGCTACGGCGGCTACCTCGTCTTCGCCGGCTCGCTCTCGGTCGGCATCCTGACCGCGTTCTTGATCTACGTCCAGCAGTTCTTCCGTCCGATACAACTCGCCTCCCAGGTCTACACCCAGGCCCAGGCCGCGGTCGCCGGGGCCGAGCGCATCTACAACATCCTCGACGAAGAGCCTGAGCCAGACGACCCAAAGGACGCCAGAGAGCTCGGCGCCGCAAGGGGCCGCATCTCATTCGAACACGTGACCTTCGCGTACGACCCCGGCCGCCCCGTTCTGCACGACGTGGACTTCGTGGTCGATCCCGGCATGACGGTCGCGCTCGTCGGCCCGACGGGAGCCGGCAAAACGACGATAGCGAGCCTGATACCGCGCTTCTACGACGCGATGGAAGGGAGGGTCCTTATCGACGGCAGGGACGTGACAGAGCTCTCCCCCAAGAACCTGAGGGCGAACATCGGGATCGTGCTCCAGGAGCCTTTCCTGTTCTCGGGCACCATCGCGGAGAACATCGGCTACGGCCGTTCCGGCGACCCCTCGGAGGCGACGCGTGAGGAGGTTGAGGCTGCTGCCCGCGTGGTCAACGCCAACGATTTCATCACGGCCCTTCCCAAGGGCTACGATACGGTCTTGGGGGAAGGCGGGGGATCGCTTAGCCATGGTCAGCGTCAGCTGCTCTCTTTCGCCAGGGCGGTTCTGACCGACCCGCGCATCCTCATCCTGGACGAGGCGACGAGCAACGTAGACACCCGTACGGAGGCGATCATCCAGAAAGCCCTGGCCACGTTGCTTGCGGGCAGGACTAGCATCGTCATCGCCCACCGCCTGAGCACCATCAGGGGCGCGGATCTCATCCTCGTCATAGAGAGAGGCAGCATCGCCGAGCGTGGCAGCCATGCAGAGCTGATGTCGAAGGACGGCCTCTATTCGGACCTCTACCGCCGCCAGTTCCGTGAGCCTGTTCCGTCAGGAGGAAGATCATAACCGGGCCCGAACAGGCGGCCGACGGTAATATTCAGGGTGGCGATAGACAATTCAGAGGATGAGAGGAGTCCGAGATGAGCGTGCTCCCGGAGAGAATTTTGCTTCCGACCGACGGTTCGGAGGACGCCGTCAGGGCGACAGAGGCGGCCTCCGACCTGGCCAAGAAGGGCGGGTCCGAGCTTCACGTCGTCCACGTCTGGCACGACATTCGGGGGTTCGCGCACGACTTCGTAAAGAGGGAACTTAGGCGCCAGGGCCAGGAGATACTGGACGAGCAGGTAGAAAGGATCAAGGCCTCGGGAGGGGAGGTCGCAAAGGCGCATCTCAGGCAAGGACGCACCGCAAACGAGGTCATTGCGCTCTGCGAGGAGATCGACGCTGGGCTCCTAGTCGTCGGCAGCCGCGGGCTTGGTACGGTGCAGCGCATCTTGATGGGCAGCCAGTCAGAGGAGATCGTGCACCGCGCCCAGGTCCCCGTGCTGGTACTGACGGGCGCAGAAAACTTCTGGCCACCGGCCCGGATCGTAGTCGGCGAGGACTTCTCCGACGATGCACGCAAAGCCGGAGAGCTCGCCGCCGGCATCGGCAAGCTCTACGATGCCCTAGGGTTGCTGGTCTACTCTCACCCCGATCTACCCGAGGTCCCTCCTGGGGAGACGAGGTCCACGGTCCAGAACCTCACGGAGATGCGAGAGAGAGACAAAGGCATGCTCGAAGACAGGGCCGAGGCGCTCGAGGGATTGCTTGGTAGGAGGCCGGAGACCAGGATCTCCGGCGGATACCCGGCCAACGTGCTCCTCGAAGCTGCCCAGGAGGTGCGACCGTCGCTGGTGGCCCTCGGCAGCAGGGGCCGGACGGGGATAATACGCACCAGGCTAGGGAGCGTCTCGACCAAGGTCGTGACCGCGGCGCGTGGGCCCGCCCTGGTCTATCCGCACGTCGACTAGAGTAAGGGAGGGCCAGAATGCCGCAGACCACCGGGATCCATCACGTGACCGCCATCTCGGGCGGGCCGCAGCGCAACGTGGACTTCTACGCAGGCACCCTTGGCCTCAGGCTGGTCAAGAAGACGGTCAACTTCGACGATCCAGAGACCTATCACCTCTACTACGGCGACGGCGCGGGGAGTCCTGGCACGATCATGACCTTCTTCCCGTGGGCGAACGCGCCGGGGGGACGCATCGGGGCCGGGCAGCTCGTCGTTTCCTCGTTCTCCATCCCGACCGCCTCCCTTGGCTACTGGACGGAGCGCCTGGTCGAGAAGGGCGTCCGCTTCGAGAGACCCCGCGACCGCTTCGGCGATACGGTCCTCTCTTTCGAAGATCCTGACCGCCTGCGCATAGAGCTCGTCACCGCCGAAGACGCAAGGCCCGGACGGGCCGCCGGTCCCGTCCAAGAAGAGCACTCCATCAGAGGCTTCCACCACGTAGCACTCGCCGTCGAGGCCACGGACCGAACCGCCGCCTTGCTGACCGATACCCTGGGCTTCCGGCGGGTCGATGAGGCGGAGGGTAGGATCCGGCTCTCAGCGGTCGAGGGCGGTCCCGGAGACCTTGTGGACGTGGTGAACGCGTCCGGCTTCCCCAGGGGCAGCATGGGCGTTGGCACCGTGCACCACGTCGCGTTTAGGGTCCCTGATGAGGAGGCCCAGCTCGCGCTGCGCGAAGAGGTCGCCGCCATCGGGTACAACGTGACGCCCGTGCTCGACAGGAATTACTTCCGCTCCATCTACTTCCGCGAGCCAGGCGGGGTCCTGTTCGAGATCACCACCGACCCTCCTGGTTTTGCCGTCGACGAAGACTACGAACACCTTGGCGAAGCCCTCAAGCTGCCGCCCTGGCTAGAGGCCCGCCGCGGGCGGCTCGAAGAGGTCCTCCCACCATTACGCGTCCCTGCAGGAGAGGGCGCATGAGCGCCGATCTGGGTTTCGTCCACCGCTACCTGCCGGGCGAAGACGAGGCAGGCCCGACGCTCCTGTTGTTGCACGGCACGGGCGGGAACGAAGAAGACCTCATACCACTCGGAGAGACGCTCGCCCCGGGGGCGGCCGTCCTCTCCCCCCGCGGCAAGGTCTCGGAGTACGGTGCTCCGCGCTTCTTCCGACGCCTCGCAGAAGGCGTCTTCGACCATGAGGACCTCCTGTCTCGCACGCACGAGCTCGCCGAGTTCGTGGAGGGCGCATCGGAAGAGTACGGCTTCGACCCATCGAAGCTCGTCGCGGTAGGCTACTCCAACGGGGCCAACGTGGCCGCGAGTATGATCCTGCTTCACCCCGGGCTGTTGCGGGTCGCGGTCCTGTTCAGGGCGATGGTCCCGTTCGAGCCAGAGATGACGCCGGATCTCTCGGGCATGCCCGTCTTTATGGCAGCAGGACGCGCTGACCGCATGATCCCACCAGACAACGCCGAGCGCCTGGCCGATATCCTGGGTGAAGCAGGAGCAGATGTAGACCTCCGCTGGCGCGACACGGGCCACCCCTTGACCTACGAGGAGGTCAACGAGGCGAAGAGGTGGCTTGCAGGCATACTTCCAAAGTTCTCCGAAACTTAGGACGACGGTCGGTAACCCCCTACCCAAACGGCCAGGTTGCCGGGGATGTTAGAATTTTCTAGGGCGTCCGGATGACGAACGGGCGCGATTTGCGGGCTGCAACAAGCATTTGACGATCGTATTTGAAGGGCGGGCGGTATGGCGAAGCCGGTAATACTTGCGGTGGACGACGACCCGCAGGTGCTGCGGGCCGTGGAGCGGGATCTCAGGCGCCGATACGCGCGCGAGTACAGGGTACTGCGGGCGGACTCAGGGGAATCGGCGCTTGAGACTCTTGGCAAGCTAAAGCTGCGGGGCGACCCCGTGGCTCTGTTTCTGGTCGACCAGCGGATGCCGAAGATGACGGGCGTCGAGTTTCTGGAGCAGGCCATAGAGCGCTATCCCGAGGCCAAGCGTGCCCTGCTTACGGCCTACTCGGATACCGAGGCCGCCATACGTGCGATCAACGATGTTGGCCTGGACTACTACCTCCAGAAGCCGTGGGACCCGCCCGACCAGAACCTCTACCCAAACCTCGACGACATGCTCGGCGACTGGCAGGCTGACTACAGGCCACCTTTCACAGGCTTGCGGGTCGTCGGGGACCGCTGGTCGCCCGAGTCGCACCGCACACGGGAGTTTCTGGCCCTCAACCGCGTGCCTTACAGGTGGCTGGACATCGAAAGCTCAGAGGAGGCGCGAGATATCCTCACCAACGCCGACTCAGGGACGCCAAAGCTACCGCTCGTCGTCTACGAGGACGGCTCTTACGCGGAGGCGCCGCAGAACAGGGAGATAGCCGAGAAGATCGGGCTTCAGACCCGCGCTGGGCACAAGTTCTACGACCTTCTGATCGTCGGCGGTGGACCATCTGGCCTGGCGGCCGCAGTCTACGGGGCCTCGGAGGGCCTGAAGACCGTCCTCATAGAGCGCGAGGCCCCTGGCGGACAGGCCGGAACGAGCAGCCGCATCGAGAACTATCTCGGCTTCCCTGCCGGGCTTTCGGGCGGCGATCTCGCGCGGAGGGCGGTGGATCAGGCCAGGCGCTTCGAAGTGGAGATCCTGACGCCCCAGGAGGTTAGCGCGGTACGCGTGGAGGACCCTTACCGCATCGTGACGCTCGCAGACGGGACGGAGATCTCGTGCTTCGCCCTGATCATCACTACCGGCGTCTCCTACCGGAAGCTAGAAGCAACCGGGGTAGACCGCCTCACGGGCCGCGGCATCTACTATGGGGCGGCCCAGACGGAGGCGTTCTCGTGCATGGGCGAGGACGTATATATAGTCGGGGGGGCGAACTCGGCGGGCCAGGCTGCAATGTTCTTCGCCAACAAGGCGCGCAGGGTCTTTATGCTCTATAGGGGCGACGACCTGGGGAAGAGCATGTCGGACTACCTGGTGCGCCAGATCGAGGCCAGAGACGAGATCGAGGTGCTCCTCAACACCAACGTGGTCTCTGTCGAGGGTGACGATCACCTGGAGCGGATAACAGCGAAGAACTCCGTGACCGGCGAGACCGAGACCGTCCCGGCACACTCGCTTTTCGTCTTTATAGGGGCGGCGCCGAAGACGGAGTGGCTCGACGGCCTCGTAGAGCGCGACGAACGAGGATTTATCATCTCGGGACCAGATCTTATGCACGAAGGGAAGCGTCCCAAAGGCTGGCGGCCCGATAGAGATCCGTTCCTACTCGAGACGAGCGTGCCAGGCATCTTCGTCGCCGGGGACGTGCGCCACGGTTCGGTCAAGCGCTGCGCCTCGGCCGTCGGAGAGGGCTCCATCGCCATCCAGTTCATCCACCAGTACTTGACAGAGGTGTAGGGATGCAGGGCGTTATCGACGTCCTACGCCGGATACCACTCTTCGCGCAACTATCGGACGAGCAGCTCACCTCTGTCGAGCGGGGCAGCGAGATTCGGCTACAGCCTGGCGATTACGTGAAGAAGGCGGGAGATCCCCCCGACGGTTTCTACGTCGTGATCGAGGGCCAGATCGAGTGGAAGAGCAGGATACGCCAGCAAGACGTTTTCGTGCAAAGCCTAGAGGCCGGGGACTTCTGGGGCCACGAGCTTCTGCTCACAGGGAAGCCTTACCCGGTGAGCGTACGCGCCTTGACCGACGTTCGCCTGTACGTGCTGGAGACGGATAATTTCTGGCGGATGCTCTCGGATTGCCCCTCGATACTGCGCAATCTCGTCGCCATCCTGGTCGAACGCTGGGGGAACCTGGGGGAGGCCGAGCAACAGCACGCCAAGCTGATCTCACTCGGAACGATGGCCGCCGGCCTCGCCCACGAACTTAACAACCCCGCCGCAGCCGTGGAGCGGAGCGCCCAGGAGGCCCGAGCGGCATTCCACAGGGCCTCCGCGGGGGCCGTCAACCTCGGCGCGCTGGTAATGAGCCCCGAGGAACGTCACGTCGTCGCCGGGCTGCCCAAGGAGGCGGCGACCCGCGCGGAGAACGCCCAGGAACTCGACTCGCTCGAAAGGAGCGACCTCGAAGACGAGGTGGCGCTCTGGCTAGAGGACCGCGGCGTCGCGGAGGCGTGGGACCTCTCCCCCACCCTCGTCGGTGCGGGCTTTGACGCAAAGTGGCTGGACGAGCTCGAGGGGCGCCTCTCGGATTGCTCCGTTGGCGATGTGGTGGCCTGGCTCGCCGCCGAGGTAGCGGGTGACGAACTGCTGCGCGAGATCCAGCACGCCTCGACCCGCATCTCCGAGCTGGTGGGGGCCGTGAAGTCCTACTCCCACATGGACAAGCTGGCCTCCAGGGAGGTCGACGTGCACGCGGGGTTGAATAGCACCCTGATCATGCTCGGGCACAAGCTGAAGAAGGGAGACATCGAGGTCGTCCGCGACTACGAGAAGGACCTCCCCCACGTCTGCGGAAATGCCGGCGAGCTGAACCAGGTGTGGACCAACCTCATCGACAACGCGATTGACGCCGTTGATGGCCACGGCCGCATCACGATCCGTACGGCCAGGGAAGACGGGAGGGTTCTGGTCGAGGTCGTCGACGACGGTCCGGGCATCCCCGAGGACGTACGGGAACGGATCTTCGACCCTTTCTACACGACCAAGGACGTGGGCAAGGGCACGGGACTCGGCCTGGAAATCTCCTATCGCGTGGTCGTGGAAGACCACAAGGGGGATATCCGCGTCCTCTCCAGACCAGGCGACACCCGCTTCCAGGTGCGACTGTCGGTGGATGGTCCGAATGACTCGCAGGCGGTCGTTGGCAGGGACCTTCCGACGGAGACGGATGCATCATGATGCGCGCCCCGCAAGATGCGCGCGAGGAGCAGCGCCTCACGTCCGAGCAGGTCGAGGCGCTGATGCCTTACGGCACGGAGCTCAAGGTGCAGGCCGGGGATATCCTCTTCGACGAGAGCTCCATCGTGGACGCTTTCTACGTCGTGCTCGAGGGAGGGGTCGAGATCTCGCGCCTCGACGGCGCGGAGGAGACCCGGCTTCTGACCCATGGGGCTGGCGAGTTCACCGGCGGGCTCGCGGTGCTTACGGGGAGAAGCTCGGTCCACAGGGCGCGGGCGGGCGTGCCGAGCCGCATCTTACAGATTGACTCGGAGACCTTCAGGCGCGTGGCCGTCGAGGTCCCTGACGTGGCCGACGTCTTTATCTCGGGCCTGGCCAGGCGTATGCGCCAGACACAACGGGCCTACCGCCAGCAGGAGAAACTCGCCGCCCTGGGCAAGCTCTCGGCCGGCCTCGCCCACGAGCTCAATAACCCCGCAGCCGCGGCGAGGCGGGCCTCCGAGGATCTCAGCGGGGCGATCCTAAAGGCCCAGCTCACCGCAATCGGACACGACGAGCGCTTCTCCGCCGGGGAGCGCGAGGCGCTCGTTGCTCTGCAACGGGAAGCGGCCGTGGGCGACGACGCCGTCCTCGACCCGATCTTGCTGGGCGACGCCGAGGATGAACTGGCCGGGTGGTTGGAGGAGCACGGCTTCGATGAGCCGTGGGATGTGGCGCCGACTTTGGCGGAGGTGGGCGTGGACGCGGAACGTCTGGAGAGACTGGCCGAGGTACTCGATGACCGCTCGCTGGCCCAAGGCCTCGGGTGGCTCGCCTCGACGCTGGATCTCGTCGCCCTGGCCGCCGAGATCGGGACGAGCGCGGGACGCATCTCCGAGCTGGTCGGGGCGATGAAGGAGTACACCTACATGGACAGGACGGCGGTCGGGGAGGTCGATGTGATCTCCGGCCTCGAGAACACCCTCACCATCCTCGGTCCCAGGCTGAAGGACGTCACCTTGCGGCGGGAGTACGAGGAGAACCTGCCCGAGATACCTGGGCGCGGCGGCGAGCTGAACCAGGTGTGGACCAACCTCATCGACAACGCGATCGACGCGGTCGACGGACGCGGTAATATTATCGTCAGGGCGTATGTGGAACGTATGCGCGTGGTTGTCGAGGTCGTCGACGAAGGGCCAGGGATACCACGCGAGGCGCAGGGGCGCGTCTTCGAGCCTTTCTACACGACAAAGGAAGTCGGTGCCGGGACCGGACTCGGGCTGGATATCGTGCGGCGGGTCGTCGCTGCCCATGGGGGTGAGATCTCCGTCCGGTCAGAGCCAGGGGAGACACGCTTCACCGCAAGGTTACCTTTAGGTACGAGAGAGAACGGAGGTTGATCTCGATGGGAAAGACTAAGGTGTACGAGGAGATCTGCTCCAGACAGCACCACGTAAGCACGGAGGTGCTCGAGCAGATCGTCTCGCTGGCGGTCGAGATCGCTCGCGAGGGTCGTGAGGGTCGAAAGATCGGGACGCTCTTCGTCGTCGGCGACTCGGGCGAGGTTATGAAACGGTCCAAACCCCTGATCCTTGACCCTTTGCAAGGACACCCCGACGAGCACAAGCAGATAGAGAACCCCGACATGCGGGAGACCATCAAGGAGCTGGCCCAGCTCGACGGCGCCTTCCTCGTCTCGAATGCGGGCGTGGTACTCTCGGCCGCCCGCTACATCGACGCCGCTTCCGACAGCCTCGACCTGCCGCTCGGGTTGGGCAGCCGCCATGTGGCCGGCGCTTCTATCTCCCGTCAGACGAACGCCGTCGCTGTCGTAGTCTCGGAGAGCTCATTGGTCAGGATGTTCGACGACGGCGAGCTGGTCTCCGAGATCGTACCCGAACTCTGGATGATAGACGGCTACACGAGCCGGATGGAGGGACGCATCTTCACCCGCCGCGACGAAGATATAGCGGTGATAGGCCGTGCCGAGTAGGGCCGAGGAGGTGCTCGATTTCTGGTTCGGCCGTGAGGGCGAGCCCGGCTACGGCGAGTTCCGCGAGGCGTGGTTCCGCAAAGATCCCGAGTTCGACGCCAGCGTCACGGACCGGTTCGCTGATCTCTACGAGGAGGCGGCCGCCGGCGGCCTCGACGGCTGGCGAGATGATGCCAGGAGCTGCCTGGCGCTCGTCATCGTGCTCGACCAGTTCCCCCGCAACATGTTCCGCGGCGACGGGCGCACCCACGCCGCCGACGGGGCGGCGCTCGAGTCCTCGAAGTACGCCGTCGAGCACGCGCTGGACAGGGAGCTCCCTGCTTTCCAGAGGATGTTCTTGTACATGCCGTTTATGCACAGCGAGAACAGGGAGGACCAGCATCGCTCCGTCGAGCTATTCAGGCTGCTCGCGGAGGAGCCCGGCGGGCCCGATGTAACTTCCTACGCCGACAGGCACAGGGAGATAGTCGAGCGGTTCGGGCGGTTCCCGCACAGGAACGGGATCCTGGACCGGGAGACTACGCCCGAGGAGGCCGAGTTCCTGAAGACGGAGGGCTCTTCGTTCTAAGCCGCCCCCGCCTGAGGAGAACGTCCATGAGGAGGTTTATCCAGATGTTCCAGCAGCGGTGCGGCCACATGAGCCAGATAAATGACGTAGAGCCATCGACGCAGGGTTGCGAGGATTGCCTTAAGACGGGCGACACGTGGATGCATCTAAGGCAGTGCCTAATCTGTGGGTACGTGGGCTGTTGCGATCAGAGCCCCAACCGCCACGCCACAGCGCACTTCCACGCGACCGAGCACCCTATCATCAGGTCCCTCGAGCCAGGGGAAGACTGGCGCTGGTGCTACGTCGACGAGATGCTGGTCTAGATTAGGGAGGAGATAGCGATTAGAGGGGTGGAACTTCGCCTGATGTCGGTCCGGCCATGCATGGGCTAGAGTTTCGGCTAGAGTTTCTGATCGGGCTTCTCGGTATCGTGGCGTTGCTCGCGCAACTGGCCCGCATGGTAGGCGTTCCTTACCCGATCTTCCTGGTCTTAGGCGGAATAGGCGTGGGGCTCGTGCCTGTATTCCCCGACGTGGTGCTCCCGCCCGAGATCATCTTCCTCGTCTTTATCCCGCCGCTGTTGCTCTCTGCGGCGCTGTCGTCCTCGCCGCGCGACCTGTACGCCCACGCCAGGCCGATAGGACTGCTCTCCATCTGCCTCGTGCTCCTGACCACGAGCACCGTTGCTGCGGTCACCCACTTCGTCGTCGGGCTGCCGTGGGCCGCGGCCTTCGTGCTCGGTGCGGTCGTCGCGCCCACGGACCCCGTGGCCGCCGAGGCAACCTTCCGAAGGCTCGGCGTCCCCGACCGCGTGCAGACCATCGTGGGCGGCGAGAGCATCATCAACGACGGTACGGCGCTCGTGGCATATAACATAGCGGTCGCGGCGGTAGTTACGGGTACGTTCTCCGTGGCAGGGGCAGGACTGCAGTTCCTCCTGGTTAGCGGGGGTGGGATCATCATCGGTGCCGTCGTGGCCAGGCTCGTCACCCCGCTCTACAGGCGCCTTGCGGACCCTACTATCCTGGTGGTATTCACCCTGATTCCCGCCTATGCCTCCTACATCCTGGCCGAGAGGATCGGAGCCTCTGGCATCCTCGCGGTCGTCACCCTGGGGCTCTACGTGGGGTGGCAGGCCCCGAAGCTCTTTACGGCCAGGGCGCGCGTGCAGAGCTACTCTTTCTGGGAGGTACTTACCTTCCTCATGGATTCGCTGCTCTTCATCCTGGTCGGGTTACAGGTCCCGGTGATCCTGGACGGCATGAGCGAGTACTCCTTCGCGCAGCTCCTGCTTTACGCCGCGCTCGTCTGCGGAGCCGTGATCGGGCTGCGGTTGCTTTGGTTCTTGTTCGCCCCGAGTTCCATCCCAGCCCTCGACAAGCTGCTGCGAACTAGGTACCTGAGGGCTCCGTGGCAGGAGCGGCTTGTGATGGGCTGGAGCGGGATGCGTGGCGCGGTCTCCTTAGCGGCAGCCCTGGCCGTGCCGTTGCAGACGCAGACAGGGGCGGAGTTCCCCCAGAGGGACCTTATTCTCTTCCTCACCTACTGCGTGATCTTCGCCACGCTGGTCTTCCAGGGCCTGACCTTACCGTCCCTGATCGTCTATTTAGGCGTGAGAGACGAGGGGAACGACGCCCGCATGGCCGAGTTGGAGGCGCGCCTGAAGGCCACCCGCGCAGCACTGGGAAAACTCGATGGGATTTGTGACGACGAAAACGTACCGGCCAGCAGCCGCTCGCGGCTGCGTGAGATCTACGAGGAGCGCATCCGGCGCTACGAGTCGGGACTCGAGGCTGGCCACATCACGGATGAGTACCAGGAGAGCTCGGCGGCCTGGAGCCGCTGGCGGCGAGAGCTGTTCGACGCCGAGCGCGAGACGGTAGTCTCCCTCCGGGACGCGGGCGAGATCAACGCCGACGTAATGCGCCGCGTCGAGCGCGACATAGACCTCGAGGAACTGAGGCAGAGCGGTTGAGAGAGGAGCAACTATGCCGACTATGATCGTGCTGGTCAACCTGAAGGAAAACGTGCTCCCACAAGAGTACGAGCGCTGGCTCGAGGAACGCTACGTCCCCGCGATACTGGACCTGGCCTCGGTAGACGAATGGCACGGCTACAGGGTCGGCGGCCTTCCAGAAACAGGCGGCGAGCCACCATACCAGTACGTCGTTTCAGTCGGCATCAACGATCTGGAACAGCTGGGAAGGGACATGGAGAGCGAGCAGGTACAACGCCTCCTCGGCGAGCTCGGCCAGTACGCCGACGTTACGCAACTTATGACCGAGCGTTTTGTTTGAGGGCGGTGTGCGGAAGGATCGGATAAGGCTTCAGGCAACAGGTGTTCGAAACGTGGCGTGCGCCGGGATTATAGGTGTGAGAGTTGCCCCAGCTTGAGATACTTATTGGTCTTCTCGTCGCGGTGGCGGCACTGGCCACCCTCGCGACGAGGCTAAAGGTACCCTACCCGATCCTGCTGGTCCTCGGTGGATCGGTGCTCGGGTTCGTGCCCGGGCTGCCGCGGGTAGAGCTCGACCCCGAGCTCGTGTTCCTGCTGTTCTTGCCGCCGTTGCTGTACGTCTCGGCGCTCTTCACCTCGTGGCGCGACTTTAGGGCCAACGTCAGGCCGATCTCGCTGCTCGCCGTAGGACTCGTACTGATGACGACCTTCGTGGTCGCAGCGGTCGTCCACACCGTCGCCGGGCTGCCCTGGGCGGCAGCGTTCGTGCTCGGTGCGATCGTCTCCCCCACCGACGCCATAGCCGCCACCACGGTCGCCCAGCGCTTAGGCGTGCCCCGCCGCATCGTTACTGTCCTTGAGGGCGAGAGCCTCGTCAACGACGCCACAGGCATCGTTGCTTACCGTGTCGCCGTCGCCGCCGTGGTCACGGGCGCCTTCTCGATCTGGTTGGCAGGCCTGCAGTTCGTCGTCGGCGCAGTGGGCGGGGTCGCCGCCGGCTTCGCGGTCGGCCGGCTAGTCGTATGGGCGCGCCGCCACCTCTCGGAAGACCCCTCCGTACAGAACATCGTCTCGCTACTCACTCCCTTCGTCGCCTACCTGGCTGCGGAGGAGCTGCCACACGGCATGTGGGAAAGACTGCACGCCCTGTTCGGCGTTCCGGCGGATCTCCACTTCTCCGGGGTTCTCGCTGTGGTGACGACGGGGCTGTACCTCGGGCGCAAGGGGCCGTACATAACCTCATCGGGTACACGCCTTCAAGGGTTCGCAACGTGGGAGCTGATAACCTTCCTTTTGAACGGTCTGATCTTCATCCTGATCGGACTGCAGCTCGGGAGCGTGGTAGAAGGGCTCGACAACTACACGGCGGTCCAGCTCGCTTCCTACGCGGTCCTGGTGAGCCTGACGGTTATCGTCGTCCGCGTGCTCTGGGTCTTCCCTGCGACGTACCTGCCGCGGAGGATCAGCCGCCGCATCAGGGAGCGAGACCCCTCACCTCCGTGGCGCAGCGTCTCGATCGTAGCGTGGACCGGTATGCGGGGTGTGATCTCGCTTGCCGCGGCCCTCGCGCTGCCGCTCGAGACGACGTCGGGCGTGCCGTTTCCCGGGCGCGATCTGATCATCTTCCTGACCTTTTGCGTGATCCTGGCGACGCTCGTGGTGCAGGGTCTCTCGCTGCCGGCTGTGATCCGGGCCCTCGGCCTCGAGGACGACCGCATCGGGGAGAAGGAGGAGACCCACGGCCGCATCCAGGTGGCGGAGGCCGCTATCGAGCGCCTGGATGAGCTGGTCGACGAAGACTGGGTTCGCGAGGATACGGTGGAGCGCATTCGCGGCATGTATACCTACCGCCGCAACCGCTTCGCCTCCCGCTTCGACGGCGATCCTGACGGTGTCGAAGAACGTTCGGCCGCCTACCAGCGCCTCATGGTCGAGCTGCTCGGGGCGCAGCGCGAGAGGCTCGTCAGGATGCGCGACGAAGGTAGCATCGGGGATGAGATCATGCACCGCATAGAGCGTGACCTCGACTTGGAAGAGTCACGCCTGGAATTATAGTCGTTGCCCAGTCGGGCGGTTCGCGAACCACCCCTACATTAAATTGTACGAACCGAACCTCATCCCCCCGTTGGCGCTTCGCGGGGATCACAGCCCGCGCATCCTAGTACGCGGCCGTCAGGATCGCCAGCGCTTCTCCGGCCCCGTCGCCGTACTCCCCGGCGATAGCTTCGAGGTCCTCCTCGGGCACCCCAACTTCGCCTAGTCGGCCGGGCAATCCGAGGTCCTCGACCAGCGATGCCACGCGTTCTGGCGGATCCCCGCCGAGCGCTTCTGAAAGCTCGTTCCATCGCACGTCCTGCACGCGCTTCCTCGCGAGCCGCAGGCTCGGTGCAAGCGTGATACAGGAGGTTATGCCGTGTGGGACATCGTAGTTGGCCCCGATCCTGCGCCCCAGCCCGTGCGAGAGGCCCATCGGCGTGTTCGCCGGCCCGAAGTACGAGAGCCAGGAGGCCAGCTGCAGTTCCAGGCGCACCTCTAGATCTTCTGGCTCGCGCTTCGAGAGCGGCAGATACTCCATCAGGCGCCGCGTCCCTTCGAGACCCGTTACGTCGGTGACGGGATGGTCGCCCCCGTAGAGGAAGCCTTCGATTGCGTGATCCAGGGCCCTTATGCCGGTCGAGAGCCAGAGCTTCTCGGGTGTGAAGACCGTAGATTCGGGATCCAGCACCACGATCTGCGGAACCGTCTTCGGATCGACGAAGCCCCTCTTCCTCCCCGCGCTCTCATCTGTAACCCCTGCTCTGTCGGCCCACTCCGCACCGGAGAGGGTAGTCGGGACCGCCACTTGTGCGGGATAGCCGAGCTCCCGCGCCACCGCCTTGCTGCCGTCTATTACGCTGCCGCCGCCGACGCTGACGAGGAGGTTCGCAGCTGCCCTCTCCGCCTCGACGGCAGCCTTCTCGACCGACCCACCGGGGGTATGCTCCCCGATGCCGGCGAAAGTCCCCGCGTGCCTGCCGCCGAGCAAAGCCTCGACGCGGCTGATGAGGCCGGTCTTCTCGTTCAGGCTCCGTCCGGTGATGAGGAAAGCCCGATCGTAGGACCGGGCCTCATCTTCGAGCTTCTCCAGAGAATCAGCGCCGAAATGAACGCGCGTGGTCTGAAGGAAGGTGTGGGTACCGCTTCTCACGGTCCCATCGTACAGCTATGCGCGGCTACGGTCGACCGCGGCGTTCTCCCAGCCGTGGCTTCGGAGGTACTGCTCGAAGGTGACGAGCTCCGGGTTTACAAGGATCAAACGCCCCCCGTTGCCCCCGCCTTCTGTGCTACCTCCTTCGCTCGTCTCGTTATCCGAACGCGTGCGCTACAAAAGCGGACTCGAGTCCGCTTTAAAGTGCGAGGGTAGCGCGGTAGACTGCCGGTGTCAAGGTCCTGTGGAGTGTGATGGATGTGGAGCGGACACAGCGGGCGGGGTGGAGGTTGGATCATCTGGGCTGTCCGTCGGGTCGGGAGGGCGAGCGCAGCGACGCGGCGCGCAACAGGCGCCTGATCCTCAGTACGGCGCCCAAGCTCTTCGAGGAGCGTGGCGTCACGTGCGTCACGATGGAGGAGATAGCTAGGGCTTCAGGCGTCGGGAAGGGTACGCTCTACCGGCGCTTTCCACACAAGGGCTTTCTGTGCCAGTCACTTCTCGACGAGCCCACTAGGCATCTCCAAGAGGAGACGCTGGAGATCCTGCGTGAGCCCCGAGCGCCGGCCATCGAGAAGCTCGACGCTTTCCTGGACCGGCTTGCGCTCTTTACTGCCGAGAACCTGGATTTGCTCTATGGCGGCAACGAACCATTGTGCGGGGCTGACCGTCTGGAGCGCTTCTCGCACCCCGCCTACGACTGGCGCCGCTCGACCATCCTCGGGCTCTTGCGGGCTGCGGTCAGCGAGGGAGACGTAGAGGCCGGGCTCGACCTCGAGTACGTGGCTATGGCGCTGCTCGCCCCGCTCGATGTGGACCTCTTCTACTACCAGCACAGGGTACAGGGACTTCTGGCCGGGCGGATAAGCGCGGGGGTGCGTGCCCTTTTGCCCCGTGCAAGATGAGACGTTAGACGACAGAAAGGAGGAAGTAGATGGAATTAGGTGGCTTGCACCACATGACGGCGGTCACGACGAATGCAGCGGAGAACGTGGCGTTCTATACGGAAGTGCTCGGCCTGCGGCTCGTGAAGAAGACGGTGAACCAGGATGACGTCTCTGCCTACCACCTCTTCTACGGAGACGAGGTCGGCAACCCTGGTACCGAGATTACCTTCTTCGACTGGCCCCATCTGCGCGTGGCCCCCAACCATCCCGGCGCAGGCGAGGTTTCGACCACCGAGTTGCGCGTCCCCGACCGCGCCGCGCTCGACTGGTGGACGGGACGTTTCCAGAACTTCGGCGTGAAAAACGACGGCGTCAAAGAAGATGGTAACCGCGCCTATCTGGATTTCACCGATCCTGAGGGGCAGCGGCTTCGTCTCTCCTCCGATGAGGGCGAAGGCGTGCAGGGCGGTGTTCCATGGGAGACGAGCCCTGTTCCGAAGGAGGTGGGCATCAGGGGACTTGGGGCCGTCGACCTGACGGTGCGGGAGTTGGATCCGACGGCGTGGGTTCTCACCGAAGTTCTCGGCTTCCGAAAGGCGGGCGAGCACTCGAATGGAGGAGGTCGACGCGTGACCTTCGAGGTCGGAGTCGGGGGTCCAGGGACCACGGTAAGGGTGATCGAGAAGTCCGACGCGCCGTGGACCCACCTAGGACGTGGCGGCGTGCATCACATCGCTTTCAGGACACCGGACGACGAGGAGCACGCGGTGTGGAGGGAGAAGATCCGTCGCGCCGGCCTCGGGGTTACGCCGCAGATAGACCGCTACTACTTCCGTTCGATCTACTTCCGCGAGCCTGGCGGGGTGCTCTTCGAGATCGCCACCGACGGCCCCGGTTTCGCCACGGACGAAGACCAGGATCACCTGGGCGAGAGGCTCTCCCTCCCCCCGATCCTGGAGGAGCGCAGGGAGGAGATAGAGGCCGGGCTCGATCCCATAACCGTAGAAGGTGGAGCGGCACGAGGTTGAGGATTCCAAAAGAGATCTCGGCGGGGAAGCATAGCGTTCAAAGACGGCGATAGATTGCCGACCCGCAGTGGCTCCGGCGCCCGGGCTTCCCCACCGACTTTGATTGAGGCGATTCGACAACGGAGAGCCTCCTGCTAACGGCTTCCGGATCGACGGCTTGGCCTGCATGAGTACCACGCGGGATCTCGCGTGGGCCGATGCCAGTCTATTACGCCTCCTAGGGACTCCGGCGTCCGCTGTATAATCTGTCTTATGCAGTACGCCAGGACCAAGAACCTGCCGGAGAACGTCGACCTCATGGTCCTCGAGACATCGGGTACGCTGCGTGAGGATATCGGCCCCGACGAACTCCCAGGCTTTCTGGCGGACAAGGACTCGCTCGTCTGGTGCGATATCTACAGCCTCCAGGGTGGGCAGAACGGTCCCTACGGCCAGCTACTGCGCGAGGTCTTCGGGTTCGACGCGCTGACGATCGAAGACTGCTTTACGCGGAGCCATCTTCCCAAGGTAGACGTCTACGACGATTACCTCTTCGTCGCGCTCTTCTCTTTCCACCTCTCGGAGAAGACCCGCGGCGTGCAGACCGTCGAGGTGGACACGTACGTAGGGCAGAACTACGTAGTCTGCGTCCACGCGCGTCCCCTGCGGGAGTTGGACAGGGTGAGGCGCAGGTTGCTCGCGGGGAACGACTTCGTCGCCTCCTCACCGGCCAACGTCGCCCACACCGTCTTCGACGCCATCGTGGACGAATACCTGCCGATCATGAACCGTCTCTCGGCGATGGTCGACGGCATAGAGGACGACCTCTTGAGCGAGGGTGAAGACGCCTCAGATAAGGTACTCGACACCCTGTTCCATCTCAAGCACGAGTTGACCGCCCTCAGGCGTTTGGCCGTTCCCTTGAGGGACGTCGTTGGCGTCCTGTTGAGGCCGACGACCAGGCTCATACCAGAGGAGAGCAGGGCGTACTACGACGACGTGCGCGACCACCTTCTAAGGGTCATAGAGGCTTTGCACCTAAATTCAATCTTGCACCTAAATTACAAAGTCTGCACCAAAATTACGAGCGGTTACAAAGAAAGGGCTGATTTGACCTTGCACAAAAAGCCTTGGCGGGTAGCGCCCGCCAATATCTGCAATTTGCTACAGCGGTAACTTTCTGTGGTATGGTGCAGTTAACGGACGGTGGTCTTAGGCCGGTTGGGGGTTTTCTCCTAATACCCACTCCATCCACAAGCGTACGCTTGAGCCTGCCCATCGCCCGCCATTTACGGGCCGGGCGCTTTAGGACATCTCACCCGGCCCGCGTTTTGCTAAGAAGATTCCTCTTCCTGCCGCTTCTTGGCCCACCGCGCTTCGGCGGCTTTCTTGGCTATTGCGGACCTCTGTTCAGGAGTGAGCTTTTCGGCGCGGGCCTTTCCGCCCTTCGCGCCCCCGAGCTTCCCTAGTGCTACGGCTGCGGGATTCTTTTCTTCGGTCATGCAACGATTCTAGCCTACGCGGTCAAGCACGACAACGGCTGAACACCGCGCTATGTCCCATCTAACGGCAGGTTGTCCTAGTTTATGGTAGTGACGTACCCTTGTACCCGCTGCTATATTGCCCCGCGAAATGAACGCGCCCTCCGATAGAGATTGCCTAGACTTCCTCGAAATGGTCCGGTGGAACGGATTGCCGGCCTGTCCTTACTGCCATTCCGAACGAACGTCCATGATGCCTAAAGAACGCCGCCATCGCTGCAACAATTGCAACACCGCGTTTAGCGTCACCGTTGGCACAGTCTTTCACCGCACACACCTTCCACTACGAAAGTGGTTTGCAGCAATTTCATTGATTCTTGACGCTAGAGAGCCAATCACAGTACGGCACCTCGCTCAAGAACTTAGCATCAATAAGAACACGGCTTGGCATCTCAATAGACGGATTGGAGTCGCTTTACTGGAACCATCTCAACGTGACCTACTACTCGAAATTGCAGAGATGAATGAGACGTTAGGAGCAACAACATGACTGAAGGTGTGGCACAAGCACTCTACGGGTCACAAGACAACCCGCTACGTATTGGTGACCTCGAAATACCCTGCTATGTACTTGAAGGGGAGCGGCGTGTCTTGGTTCAGCGTGGCATCGTGTCGGCGCTTGGTATGGCGCGAGGCAGCAGCGCCAATACTGGCGGTGACCGACTTGCGAAATTCACGGCGGGCAAAGCGCTAAGTCCCTATGTTTCTGCGGAATTGCTCGCGGTGACCGCCAATCCAATCAAGTTCCGTACCCCTAACGGCAATGTTGCCTACGGTTATGAAGCAACAATACTTGCCGACATCTGCGAGGCCGTTCTGCAAGCGCGCGTTGATGGAAAGCTCCAGAAACAACAGGAGCACATCGCCAAGCAATGCGAAATCCTGGTGCGCGGCTTTGCGAGGGTCGGGATCATCGCCCTCGTTGACGAAGCGACGGGGTTCCAGAACGTTCGGGCGCGGCGAGCACTCGACAAGATCCTCGAAAAATGGATAAGTGACGAGCTTGCTAAGTGGGCAAAGATGTTTCCCGACGAATTCTACGAACAGATGGCACGGTTGCGCGGCCTGCATTACTCTGAGATCGCTACCAAGCGGCCCGGTTACATCGGTCGTCTAACCAACGACATCGTTTACGAGCGCCTTGCTCCCGGCGTCCTCAAAGAACTCAAAACAAAGACACCGAAAGACGACAAGGGCAGACGCAAGTACAGGTACCACCAATGGCTGACGGAAGACATCGGGAATCCGCGTTTGCGAGAGCACCTATGGGCGGTCATTGGCTTGATGAGGGCATCGAGTAACTGGCGGAGCTTCTACGGCTTGCTCAATAGAGCGTTTCCGAAGTACACGGATCACCCCCAACTGTTCATAGATTACGAAGAGAACGAGGCTAGTTAACACTTAGAAAATTCCTGCAAAATCCCATATTCTACCGTTGTAATGCTTGAGCGTGTAAGTACACTTACTGCATGAAGAACCTTGAACGCTCAAGCACCTGGACCGCTTACAACGCCGCGCAGACAGAGGAAAAGCGGCGGCTCATGGTCCTCCTAGCTGATCTCTCAAAGACCGTTGCCCAACCGGAGCAACAGGGCAGAGGTAGGCCACGGCTCCCCCTCTCGGACATGGTGTTCGCTGCGGCCTACAAGGTCTACGTGGGCTTCTCTTCACGGCGATTCACGACCGACCTTCGGGATGCTTTTGTCGCGGGACACATAGACAGCACTCCACATTTCAATTCGGTGAGCAACTATCTTGCGAAACCGGAGCTTGCGGCCATCCTGAAGGATCTCATCACCATGAGCAGCCTTCCCTTGAAGGCCGTGGAAACAGATTTCGCCGTTGACTCTTCGGGCTTTAGCACTTCGAGATTCGCGCGGTGGTTCAACAAGAAGTACGGGCGGGAAGTAGATAACCGAGAGTGGGTCAAGGTCCATCTCATGTGTGGCACGAATACCAAGATAGTCACTAGCGTTGACGTTAGCGGCTGGACCGCCCACGACACTACGTACTTCGTACCCCTTGTTGAGACAACTTCCAAGCACTTTGAGCTTGGCGATGTGCTAGCAGACAGAGCGTACCTATCCCGCAAGAACTTCAAAGCCGTAGAAGAATTAGGTGGCACGCCGTTTACTCCGTTCAAGTCCAACACCCTAGAGCCCACCAAAGACGAAGAACCGATATGGGCCAGAATGTACTACTACTTCATGTACAACCGGCTAACCTTCATGGAGCACTACCACATGCGCTCTAACGTCGAATCGGCCTATTCGATGATAAAGGCCAAGTTCGGAGATAGCCTTCGGAGCAAGAGCGACACCGGACAGGTTAACGAAGCTCTGTGCAAAGTGCTCTGCCACAACATCTGTGTGCTCATCCACGCCATACACGCCCTGAAGATCGAGCCGGTTTTCAGGCAACCTCTTCAGGATGCTGGCTTGAATTATGCAGTTTTGTCGGATGCCGACTCTAGCTGACCATTCACTTCTACAACGTTCTTTGAGTTGCCTTGCACAACCCACGTTGATTCGGTTGCTGCTTCGCGGGAGTCGGCGACGAAAATCGACGACACACGGGCCACATTGCCGTTAAACTCAAACTTTGTGGTCAGCACTTGTGCCGTGTTTTCGCTCATGAGCTACCTCCTTGCGGTGGTTCGTTTATGTGCAACGATACTGTCCTCTTATCTTCCCCGTTAACTAAGATGTGAAAAGCATGGCTGCCAGCCCTGTGAAAATTGATCATCTGTAAGTCCAGTACTTGATTGACGAAGGATCTAGCCCCTGGGCGTGCGGGCGGCGGAACCGCAAGCGGACCTTCCATCGCCAACACTTCAGAACCATCCTCGTCTAATAGGGTGATGCGCATGGTCTTTTGTGTCCCAATCTCAGCGGGACTGGCTTCGTAGGTAACGACCAAGAACATCCTCGGATAAGTAAAAGGGACGGCTTGGGGATTGATTTGCTCAAAGACGCCAAGGATATTGAGCTTTCCTTCTTGGGAAATGAGGGCATAGTCCGCCAGAACCGCCAACGTCACTTCCACTGCTTATACCCCTTTTCCGATGGAACCGGGAGTATACACCGCTCATCCGCCCCTTGCTCTAGTGGTGTTCGTGCTGCTCATGAGAACAGACGGCGATAAATTGGCAGCAAGAGAGCGCGGATTTTTTGTGCAGGATTCCGAGTTGCACAAAAAAGCGGGCCTAACGGCTATTTCTTGTGCAAAGCCGGTCATAGACATGATCGACACCATGCGCGACTACCTGGCGGGCTCGCTCGACATCTACACCACCCAGCAGACCCAGCGCATAAACCAGAGCATGCAGCGGCTTACGGCGATCTCCCTAATCTTCCTGCCCTTGACTTTCATCACGGGGATCTACGGTATGAACTTCGTCTTCATGCCTGAGACGCGGTGGCACCTCGGCTTCTACGCGGTCCTGGCTTTGTGCGCGCTGGTCGGCAGCGGGATGTTGTACTACCTCCACCGCAAGCGGATGCTCTAACCTCCCGGCGCTTTACATCGTCTTTGGCAACCGCTATACCTCTAGCGTGGCCGAAACAGAGGTATCCAAGACCCGCGGCAGGGAAGGCGGTATTCGCCATAGGCTGCGCAACCGGCCCCGCCTGCGCCCCAGGGTCTACGGCTACCTCACGGAAGAAAAAGAGACCCTCAGGCAGGGATTCGCCGCGCTGTTTCTCTCCTCGGCCGGGGAGCTCATCGCGGGCATCGTGCTCGCCGGCATCTCCGGCACCCTCGAAGCGCTCGTCGGGCTGGCGGTCCTGATCCCAGCTGCCATAGGGATGCGCGGCGCCATCTTCGGGGCGATGGGAAGCAGGCTCTCGACCTCCATCCAGACCGGCCTGTTCAGTCTGAACCTCAGGCGCGGCGTGCTCGCCGAGAACGTGCAGGCTGCGGCCGTCCTCTCGCTCGTCTCCGGTGTGTTCCTCGCGTTCCTGGCGCGAATCCTGTGCGGCATCCTCGGCGTCGAGACGGAACTCTCGGTCGTCGACTACGTTGTCATCTCCACGGCGGGCGGGATCATCGCCGGCGTGCTCCTGCTCGTGATCACGGTCCTCGTCGCCCGCCTCTCGGTCGCCCGTGAATGGGACATGGACAACATCGCGGCCCCGATGCTGACCGCGGCGGGGGATATCCTCACCCTTCCTTGCCTCGTCGTGGCGACCTACCTTATAGGTATCCCTGTATTCTCTTCGCTACTGGCGGCCGTGCTGGTCCTAGCGGCGGTGGCCGCCGCGTACTTCGGCCTCAGGGGAGGCGTCGAGAACCTCAGCCGCATCCTGGCCGAATCGTTCCCCATACTGGCCTTGACGGGGACCGTGACCATCCTGGTCGGCGTCGCGCTGCAGAACCGCGAGGAACAGTTCACGACGCTTCTGGCCCTGAGCATCCTTCTTCCGGCCTTTCTGCAGGAGGGTGGCGCCCTCGGCGGCATCCTCTCCAGTCGCCTCTCCTCGAAGGTCCACCTCGGCCTCATAGAGCCGCGCGGGATACCGCAGTTCGCGGCCCTCAGGGACTTCACGTTGACCTACATCTTTGCCGCCGGCGTCTACGTGTTCATCGGTGCGGCTTCGCATCTCATAGCCGTGGTGCTCTTTCCGAGGGGGGCGAGCCCTGGCTTCCTGATGATGATCGGGATCAGCGCGCTTGCCGGCATGATCGCCACCACGACGGCTGTGCTTGCAGCCTACTACGGCTCGACCCTCAGCTACAGGCTCGGGTTGGACCCGGACACCTACGGTATCCCTATCATCACGGCGGCCGTGGACCTGCTCGGCTTTATGAGCCTTATAATAGCCCTTATCGTTTTCGGATTGGCGGGGTAAGAGATGCGTGAGACGCGACCACGGAACCTGAAGGAGATGCTGGTCGAGGCGAAGAACACCTCGGAGCTTATGGTCGACCTTGCCTACGCGGCGATCTTCTACAACTCCGAGAACCTCTCAGAGGAGGTATCCCGGCTGGAGGAGCGACTGAACGACCTCGTCTTCGACATGCGCACGCTGGCCATCCTTGCCGCGAGAAGCCCCGCCGACGCCGAACAGATGGCCGGCATTCTCGGAGTAGTACAGGACATCGAGAAGATCGGCAACGCCGCCATAGATATCGCGAAGATCGTGGTCAAGCGCCTCGGTATCCCGCCCGAGCTCCTGCACGATATCCCCGAGGCCGAAGAGATACCCTCCCGCGTGCGCGTGCAGGCGGAGAGCCCCCTGGACGGCCGATCTCTGGGCGATGTCGACCTGCCCTTGGAGACGGGGATGCGCCCCATCGCCATCCGCTCTGAGGACGAGTGGAACTTCGACCCCGAGCCCGAGGACGTCCTGCGATCAGGCGACGTGCTTTTCCTGCAAGGTCCACCTGAGGGTGTCGACGAGGTCAGGGAGCTCGCCGGCGCCCGTCCGCTGGAGGACGCCCCTGAGCCCACGCCGACCGCAGGCGAACTCTCGGAGATCGACCGCGCTGTCGACATCCTGATCGAGATGAAGAACCTCTCCGAGGTGGCGGTAGGTCTCGCGTACTCGGCCCTCCTCTACGACGACGCGGGGCTTGCCCGCGAGGTGATCGCCATCGAGGACGAGATGGACGAGATGCGCTACCGCCTCGAACGCTGGGTCCTTCTCGCCGCCCCGCACGTGGAGGACTCCTCGCGTCTCAGGGGACTCCTTCATCTCGCAACCGCCTCGGAGACCATCAGACTGCGCCATGGAGATGGTGTGGGTCGTCGAGAAGGGCGAGGAGGTCCACCCCGTCCTCTCCGTGGCCATC
>Ga0126307_10000326_pt1 | contig 30864 bp, 31 predicted proteins | sample Plot28_FD_89955 | JGI IMG/M metagenome (GOLD analysis project Ga0126307, IMG submission 89955) | Serpentine soil microbial communities from UC McLaughlin Reserve, CA, USA - Plot28 | ecosystem: Environmental > Terrestrial > Soil > Grasslands | place: USA: UC McLaughlin Reserve, Lake County... | reverse complement strand
GTCGTTGTTCCATGGTCGCATCGTCCCGAGAGCTGACGAGCGACGCCCCGGCGTGTGATTCCTCGAGAGTTGGTGATCGCGCTCGCCGGGCGACCGGGGGCGACGAAGAGATCGCTCGTCGCGTCGCGCTGGCGTCGGTCAGCGCCTGAGCGCGAGTTCGAGTTGGCACCCAGTCGCGCGCTTCCGCGGAATCGGCTCAACAGAGCCGATGTCGCACGGATTCTCACTTGCCGTCTCCATATCGGGCCGCCAAAGTCGGGCGGCTGCGCTGCCTGCGCGGGATCGGCACGCTCAATAGCGCCGGCTATCAGGTGTCGTCGGCGAAGGCTCTGGCCGCGGCCGCCGCGCCGCCTCGCGCGGCGTCGATGTAGCCGTACGTGCCGCGCTCGCGCAGCTCGGTCGCGGCCTCCACTAGCGCACCGAGCGCCGAGAAGGCGAACCAGCCGCCGACGGAGACGCGGCTCACGCCGGCCGCGGCGAGCTCGGAGACCGGAGGCAGTCCGGTCCAGGCGAGCACGTTCACCGGCCGGTCGACCGACTCGACCACGGAGCGGATGTCCTCGATGCGGGTGAGCCGCGGTGCGTAGAGCACGTCCGCTCCGGCGTCCTGGTAGGCCTGCAGTCGCGCGATCGTGTCGGCGAGTTCCCCCCGGCCGACGACGAAGTTCTCTGCGCGGCCGGTAAGCACCAGCCGTCCACCCGCCGCGTCCGCCGCCGCGGCCATGCGTTCGGCGGCATGTTCGATTGCATAGAGCGGCTCGTCCTGGCGCCCGGTCGAGTCCTCGATCGAGCAGCCGGCCAGGCCGGCGTCGACCGCGCCCCGCACGGTCTCCGCGACGCCCTCGGCGTCGTCGGCGAACCCGTTCTCGAGGTCCGCGGACACCGGCAGCGGGGTGGCCGCCACGATGGCGGCCGAGTGGGTGAGCGCCTCCTCCCGCGTGACCGAGTTGTCCACCCGGCCGAGCGTGGCGGCGAAGCCGCTGCTGGTGGTGGCGAGCGCCGCGAAGCCGAGAGAGGCCAGCAGTTTCGCCGACCCGGCGTCCCACGGGTTCGGGATCAGTAGCGGATCGCCGGGGCGATGGAGGTCCAGGAAGCGCTTGGCGAGTTCACTCATGAGGTCAGTGTCGCTGACTCGGGCCAGCCCGTCGTTCACTCCGACGTCATCGGACGCGTCGTTGCCGCCAAGAGCAGAGCAGCCGCCTAGTACCGGTTCACGGAAGTTCGTTCAGGCGGCCGGCTTCAGCCGGCCGCGTTGATCGAGTCGGTCCAGGAGCGCGTGGAGGTCGCGGCGGGTGAAGGTCCAGTTGAAGGGTGTGGCGGTCTTGGCGAACTCGGCTTGGAAGCCGAGGACGCGGTCGGCGAGGTCGTCGAGGCTGTCGAAGTGGCAGGGGGTGAGCGCCTTGCGCGCCAGGATCGAGAAGTAGATCTCGATCTGGTTGAGCCACGAGGCGTGCTTGGGCAGGTGCACGAGCACGAGGTTCGCCCAGGCGCGCTGGAGGCGGTCGATCGCTTTCTGGCCGCGGTGGACGGTGCCGTTGTCGACGACCCAGTACACGCGCTGGGCAGACGCGTAGGGCTCGGTGGTCATCACCGGCTCGACGAGCGCGTCGAAAGCGTCGTTGCTGATCGTCGGCCCGCAGGAGCCGAACATTCCGCGCGCCGGGTCGTGCACGTCGATCGCCGCCAGGTGGGCCAGCGTCCCGCGGCGGCGGTACTCATGCTCGACCAATCCTGGCCGACGCGGGCCCGGCGCGACGAGCGGGTGGCGGCGCAGCAGCGCCTGCAGCTGAGTCTTCTCGTCGGCCGAGATCACATAGTCGCCTGGGTGCAGGCGCCGACCCTGCCAGCGGCGCTCATAGAGATCCAGCACGACGCCGGCCTTCTCGCGAAACTCCGGGTCGCGCGGAAACACCCACGAGCGCCACGCCCACGGCCGGATCGCGTCTTCGGCCAGCCATCGCCAGACCGTCGTGCCCGAGACCTGGCAGACGATCCCGCGCGCGACCGCCTCGCGCGCCAGCTCAGCCGCCGACCAGCGCGACAGCGGCCGGCCGGTCTGGGCCGGCAGCTCGCACGCCAGCGCCTTGACCTCGGCGATCTCGGCGGGGGGAAACGACCGGGGACGTCCCGGCCTGGGCCGCTCATCTAACCCCGCCAACCCCTCCGAGGCGAACCTTCGTCGCCACTTCCCAGCCGTCTTGTCGGTGCAATCCAGCCGCCGCGCGATCTCGCTGTCGTGGTAGCCCTCGGCCGCCAGCAACACGACCTTGGCGCGGATCACCTCACGATGCGAACGCGTGTACTGCGCCGCGCGCCGACGCAGCTCACGCTCCTCCGCTTCGCTTAGGCTGATCGCCGCCTCGGCCATCGCCCACCAGATTCGCCACCGTCATGGCAACTCCTCCCGGACGTATTTCCGTGAACCGCTACTAGCCGCAGCCGAGTCGCGCGCATGCCCGCAATACGAGCGAGCACGGGCGATGCCGCGCCTTCTCCAACCCGCCGTCTCCACTTTGGATCGCATCCGCCGGCACGCAACACGGGTCCGAGCGGCTGCGTCGTCACGGCAGGAGGGTGAACACGTCGGTGTGACTCGGCCGGACGACGCCGAAGTGGCGGTGGTCGACGGTCGCGAGCTCGGTGAGGCCGAGCCGCTCCGCGGCGGCGACGACCGACGCGTCGACCGTGCCGAGCGGGAGGTCGCGGTAGCCGGCGACGAGCTCGGCAATGCGCAACCAGTCGGCGGCGAGCACGGGCTCGATCGCGAATGCGCCCGCGGCAAGGTCGCCGAGGAAGCGGACCTCTGGCTCGACGCCGAGGCGTGTGGCGAGGAGGAACGTGACCTCGGTGATGACGAGCGTGGGAACGATCAGCGGACCTGGATGCGTCTCGAGAAGCTCGAGAGACGAAGCGTGGTGGGCGTCGTTCGCATCGACGTAGGCGTAGAGGGGACCCGCGTCGACGACGATCCCGGCTATCGTTTGACCTCCGCGGCGAGGATCTCCTCGATCCGCTCGGACACGTCGCTCACGCCGCTGTGGCCGGCCTTAGCAGCGCCCAGCCGACGGCGGCCCGAAGTCCCGACCAGATAGGCCTCGAGAGCCTCGCGGCTGACGTCGGAGATCGTCACCCCGCGCCGCTGCGCTTCATGGCGCAGGCGGGCGTCGAGCGCTTCGGGAATCTTCACAGTCGTGCGGCGTATGTATGCCAGCATACCATCTCCCGTACGTTGGGAGCGGCATTCGCTGCCATCCGTAGCTCATGTGCTACACTGGCGTCATGTCCGACCACGTCTCCGTTCGAGACCTGCGGAATCACACTGCCGAGGTCCTTCGCCGGGTCGAAGCTGGGGAGCGTCTGACCATCACGGTCGACCGTCGGCCTGTTGCCGAACTGGCTCCCCTCCCTGGCCGCAGCAGGTGGGTGCCCCGTGATCGCGCGGTGCATGCGCTCGTCCAAGCTGACGCGGCACTGGCCGGCGAGCTGGCTCGAGTCCTGCCGGACACCGTCGAGGACTTGTGAGGGGACTCCTCGACACGTCGGTGTTCATCGCCGTCGAGCAGGGCCGCATCCTTGCGACGGATCGACTGCCCGACGAGGCGGCGATCTCGGTTGTCACCATTGCCGAGCTTGCGATTGGAGTCCACTTGGCCGAATCCGACGAGGTCCGGGGCCGCCGCCTGCGCACGCTCCAGGCGACGCAGGCGACATATGCGGCGCTGCCCGTCGACGAGGCGGTTGCGTCGGCATTCGCCGAACTCGTCGCGATCGCGCGACGGGCAGGCCGACGCCCGAAGGTCCAGGACACGTGGATCGGCGCGACCGCTCGCGCGCACGGTGTCTCCGTCTTCACGCAAGACAGCGACTTCGACGGCCTGGATGTGGACGCAATCCAAGTCTGAACCCGATTGGTGCCGTCTGGCCGCCGCCGACAGAGGTGCTCGCCTACCTCGACCCGCGAAGCCGAACAGTGGGTCATGGACCGCCCGATCGCCGAGCTAGGCTCCGTCCGATGTTCGCGACCTCAGGACGTGCGCAGCTGGCGTACGAGTGCTCAGGCGCCGAGGACGGCGCCGACGTGCTGCTGATCCACGCCGGCGTCAACGATCGCCCCAGCTGGCACCACGTCGTCGACCGCCTCAGCGGGCGGCACCGGTGCCTCGCGTACGACATGCGCGGGTACGGCGAGACGACCTACGAGCGCGAGGACGGCTGGTCGCCCGTCGCCGACGCACTTGCCGTGCTCGACGCCGCCGGGGTGGAGCGGGCCGTCGCCGTCGCGTGCTCGATGGGCGGTCAGGCGGCGATCGACCTTGCGCTAGCCCACCCCGGGCGCGTGGCCGGGCTCGCGCTCGTGGGCACAGCCGTGCGCGACGCGCCGTACCCCGAGCTCGAGACGGGACCGACGGCCGAGCTCAACGCCCTGATCGAGGCGGCCGACGCGGCCGGCGACCTCGACGAGGTCGGCCGGCTCGAGGCATGGATGTGGCTCGACGGGCCGGCCGCACCGGAGGGGCGCGTGGGCGGGGCTGCGCGGGAGCTCTTCCTCGACATGAACGCCCGCGCGCTGCGCGCGGAGGATCCCGGCGAGGAGGCCGAGATCCCGCCCGCCTGGCCGCGCCTGGGCGAGATCGCGGTCCCGACCCTCCTGTTGGTCGGGCGGCTCGACGCCGAGGAGATCGTCGCCATCGACGAGCAGGCGGCTCCGCTGATCCCCGGCGCGCGCCTGCAGTTCCTCGACGGGGTCGCGCATGTCCCGCACCTCGAGGGCGACCGGGCGACGCTGGACGAGCTCACGGCGTTCGTCGACGCGTTCGGCTGAGCCAGCGGCCCGCCTCGTCATCGGCGTCGGCCCCGATGCGGCCGCAGGGCAGGGCAGATCGGCCGTCAGGCTGTGTCAGAGCGCTGTGCCGGGCTGCGGGTTCCCCACTCCAGCCGCGTCACACGCTCGTTCAGGCGCTCGAGCAGCGTCACCCGCTGGGCGAGCGATTCGATCTCGCGGTCCTGCGCGCCCGCGCGACGTTCCGCGAACATCAGTGCGCTCCCGGCGCCCACTCCCGCGCCGGCGAGAGCGGCGATTCCGGCCAGGGCGGCGACCTGCTCCCATGGATTGTCGTTGCGTCCCATGGCGCGGGACTACCCCGCGGTCCACGCCGGCACTCAACTCGTGCCGCGCGGTCGATCGGCCGCGCCGCGACCGATCATGCGAGCCCACTCCTGCGTCCACTCGTCGATTCCGTCGAGGCGAGCGAGCAGACGCGCACCGGACTCGGTCAGCGCATAGTCGCCGGCCTGATCCTTTGCGACCAGCTGCGCGTCCCTGAGCTCGGCGAGCCGCTGCGAGAGGACGCTCGTCGACATGGAGTCGCAACGGCGGTGAAGCGCCTGGAAGCTCGCCGGTTGCTGCCGCAGCTCCCAGAGGATCCGCAGTGCCCAGCGACGACCGAGCAGATCGAGCAGCGCCAGCATCGAAGGCGGCGTCGGGGAAGGGTCGCTTGCAGGCAATGGTTTGGGGGTGGCCGCACTTCGGTATTCGAAGTAGACTTCGCTATCCGAAGTCTAATGGGAGGGTCCATGCCACAAGCACGTCCACTGCACTGGCTGTCGGAGAGAGCCAGCACCGGCTTGCGGGAGCTGCCCTCCAATGCGGCCTGGCTGCTCTCGCGGGTCTTGCCGGCCGAGTCTGCGGGGCCGGTGGAAGCCACCCGCGAAACCGCTCGCAGGATCAGGGCGTCCGTCGAGGATGCCGTGCCGATGGGCGACTCGGTCGAGTCCCGCATGAAGCGCGCCCGCGCGGCCGCCGAGCGCGCGCAGCAAGCCGAGGACGACGCTGTCGCGGCTGCCGAGGAGTCCAAGCGGAGCTCCGAGCACGCCCGGCAGGTGGCCGAGCGCAATCGCTCGCAGATCGCAGAGCTAAAGCGCGAGGTGAAGCGTCAGCTCGAGCAGCGCGTCGCCGAAGCGCGCCGAGCCGCCGACGAGCGTGTCGAGCAGGAGCGCGCGGCCGCGCAAGCCCAGGCCGACGAGGAGCTCGAGGAGCGACAGAAGGAGGCCGAGGAGGAGGCGCAGGCCGCGCGGCGGGAAGCCGAAGTCGCACAGCAACGCGCGAAGGAGCTCGTGGCGGAGGCGAACGACCGCCTTGCCGAGGCCAGGGTGTTGGCCGCCGAGGCGGCGCAAGCTGCCCGCGCCGCGGCGGAGGAGGCGCAGCAGCGGGCGCAGCAGCTGGCCGCCGACGCCGAACAGCAGGCGAAGGCCGTCGACAGCCGGGTGGCCGCCGCCGCGCAGGTCGGGAAGGCCGCCGCGCTCTCCGCGGAGGACACCGCTGCGCGACTGGGCAGCCGCGAGACCGACGGCGAGTCTCCCAGCAAGACGGAGAACTCCTCCACGTCTCGGCCGTCGCCATCGACGGGCGCTCGAACCTGACCAAGGCGCAGCTCATCTCAGAGACCAAGCGGGCCTCGCGCTCGACGCGCTGAGCCTGACCAAGCGACCGACAGAGAGGATCGACAATGAGACCGCTACGGAGAAGGACCCGTTTCGAGAAGGCCGTCAAGGCGGCCCGTGACGCCAAGCTGCCTGCACGCGTCGGATCGGCAGTATCGGACTGGCACCCGCCCAAGGCGGTCAAGTCGGGGGCCACGGCGGTCGTCGCGGCCACCGCGACCAGCGCCGTGATCTCGGCGCTGCGACGGCGGCTCGAGGAAGGGAGGAGCGATCAGTGAGGCTGACGACCTTGCTGATGTTCGGCGCCGGATACGTGCTGGGGAGCAGCGACTCAAGGAGCACCGCGCGCGCCTCCGAGCGGGCGACGGCGAACCTGATCGCCGTGCCCGACGGCGGCAGGCAGATCTCTGAAGGACTGGTCGTCGAAGCGTCCGTCTTCGCCCGGCTGTTCAGGATCCGCCTCCTTGCCATCGACGCCGGACTGGTTGTCTCGCCGGCGCACGTGAAGGGACGATCGCCGGCCGTCACGCCGCACACGGGCTCCCGGGCGATCGGCGCCGGACTCGTGGCAGCCGAGCGGTTCATCGACGAGGGGGCTGCCAGCCTCGCGGCGTCCGCAGCCGCCGGCACAACCGCATCGCCCTTGCAAGCGTCCCCGTGACGTACGCGAGCCGGTGTCGAAAGCAACGACGAGGTCCTCGACCGGGACGGTCAGTTCGACGCGGCTGGACATCGGCGCACGGGGGCGTAGTCTTAGCGACGATCCGCTCGAAGGAGGTGGTCCCTCATGTGCGAGCAGGGTCGATACACGCGAGGCGACGAGGACCAGGCGCTGGAGGACATCCGGCGTCTGTTCGAGCGCTACCGCGCGTGCGCGCGGCAGCCGGACCGGTTCGAGGAGGACGACGAGGAAACGGCCGAGCTGCCCGACGTGACCCCGGCGCTGACGATGCGCTGAGGACGCAGACGCTCGGGGCCGCGGGCTGCCGACATGGCCCCACGGCCCCGAGATCGGCCCCCGGTCACGTCAGTTCCCTCGGCCGCGCTACGGCTAGTACGACTCGAGCGGATCGCACCGGTCGTCGGGTTCCGCAACGGCAAGCTACTTCCACCCCGGGCCGGGCGAATCCCCCGAACGTCTAGTTCGTGCGCCCCGCGGAGCGGGTGCCAAACTGGAGCCCCGCGACAAAGGAACCGCCGACATGGCCTCGACCCTGCAGACCGCTGCCGCACCGCCGATCGACGCGCTCGACTTCCTCCGCCTCGCCGACGGCCTCTCCGACGAGGAGCGCCTGATCCGCGACAACGTGCGCGCGTACGTGCGCGAGCAGCTGATCCCGCAGGTGGGCGACTGGTTCGAGCGGGGGCTGCTCCCGCGCGAGCTCGCCGGCCAGCTGGGCGATCTCGGCGTGCTCGGGATGCATCTCGAGGGCTACGGCTGCGCCGGCGCGAGCGCGACCGCATACGGGATCGTGTGCCAGGAGCTCGAGGCGGGCGACTCCGGGCTGCGGTCGTTCGTGTCGGTCCAGGGGTCGCTGGCGATGTTCGCGATCTGGCGCTTCGGCTCGGAGGAGCAGAAGCAGGAGTGGCTGCCGCGGATGGCGGCCGGCGAGGCGATCGGCTGCTTCGGCCTGACCGAGCCCGACGCCGGCTCGGACCCCGGCTCGATGCGCACGACCGCGCGCCGTGCCGGCGACGACTGGGTGCTCAACGGCACGAAGATGTGGATCACGAACGGCTCGCTCGCCGACGTCGCGGTCGTGTGGGCGCGAACGGACGACGGGGTGCGAGGCTTCCTCGTGCCGCGCGACACGCCGGGGTTCACCACGCAGGACATCCACCAGAAGCTGTCGCTGCGCGCGTCGGTCACGTCCGAGCTGATCCTCGACGACGTGCGGCTGCCCGCTTCGGCGCAGCTGCCCGAGGCGGAGGGGTTGCGGGCGCCGCTCGCGTGCTTGAGCGAGGCGCGCTTCGGGATCGTGTTCGGTGCGGTCGGCGCCGCGCGCTCGTGCTACGAGGCGGCGCTCGAGTACGCCGGCAGCCGCGTCCAGTTCGGCAAGCCGATCGCGGCGTTCCAGCTGACGCAGGCCAAGCTCGCGCAGATGCTCCTGAAGGTCAACCAGGGCGCGCTGCTCGCGCTGCACCTGGGGCGGATGAAGGACGCCGGGAAGCTGCGGCCGGAGCACGTCTCGTTCGGCAAGCTGGCGAACGTCAACGCGGCGCTCGAGGTCTGCCGCGAGGCGCGCCAGGTGCTCGGGGCGAACGGGATCACGCTCGAGTATCCGGTGATCCGGCACATGAACAACCTCGAGTCCGTCGTCACGTACGAGGGGACGGCCGAGGTGCATGCGCTCGTGCTCGGCCAGGCGATCACCGGGCACGCCGCGTACCGGTGAGCGAGCCGCTCGCGGTCACCGGCGCCAGCGGCTACGTCGGCGGGCGGGTTGCCCGACTGCTCGCCCAGCGTGGCGTGGCGCAACGGCTGGTCGTGCGCGATGCGGCGCGGGCGCCGCGGCTTCCGGCCGCCGAGGTGCGCGTCGCGCCGCGCTACGGCTCCGGCGAGCAGATGCGCGCCGCGCTCGAGGGGGCCGGCACGCTGTTCCTCGTCCCGGCCGAGGAGTCGGCGGACCGGGTCGAGCAGCACAAGACCGCGGTCGACGCCGCGGTGGCCGCCGGCGTGAGCCGGATCGTCTACCTCTCGTTCCTCGGCGCGTCCGCGAGCTCGACGTTCACGCTCGTGCGCGACCACTGGGCGACCGAGCAGCACATCCGCGCCGCCGGCGTCGCGTTCACGTTCCCGCGCATGAGCATCTACCTCGACTTCGTGCCGCGGATGGCCGGTCCCGACGGCGTGATCGCGGGCCCGGCGGGCGAGGGTCGCGTCGGAATCGTCGCGCGCGACGACGTCGCCGACGTCGTGACCGCCGTGCTCACGTCCGACGGCCACGACGGGCGCGCCTACGACATCACCGGCCGCGAGGCGCTCTCGCTGGCCGAGGTCGCCGACCAGCTCGCCGAGCTGTCCGGCAAGCCGATCACCTACAAGGACGAGACACTCGCCGAGGCGCGCGCCAGCCGCGCCTCCTACGGCGCGCCCGACTGGCAGGTCGAGGCCTGGATCAGCACGTACACGGCGATCGCGACGGGCGAGCTGGCGACGATCAGCGACACCGTCGCGCGCCTCGCCGGCCACGAGCCGACGACGCTGGCCGAGTACGTCCGGGCGCACCCGGACTGCCTCGACCACGTGACGGTCTAGCGTCGCTCCGTCGCGGCGAAAGCCGCTTCCCACTAGACTGTCCGCTGCACGAAGGACCGGATCGCCGCGCCGCCGCTTACGCGGCGCGCTCCGGAGAAAGGAGGACCGCATGACGCGGATCCGTTGCCTGCGCTGTCTGCGGCTTTGGTTCGCTGAGCGCGTCGGAGACCGGGCGAGCTGCCCGTTCTGCGGCGGGGCGCTCGACCAAGAGCCGCGATAGCGATCGGATGCCGGGCGGCTCGGATAGCCGCCCGGCACACCGTAACGTCGCCGAAGCCGAGCGCGAGGAACGAGCGACTCGCCTGGCAGGCGAAAGCTAGCTTCCCATCGTCTCCGCCGGCATCTCCATGCCCTCACCCGGGATCGTCAGGCCGGGGATGACGTCGGGCGCCGCGATCAGCAGCACGCCCAGCACGACGAGGACGGCCGCGGTTCCCCACGTCGCCGCGCGCTTCCACGGGACCGTCTTCTCGCAAGCGATCAGCGCCGCGACGAACGCCATCGCGGCGATGCTCATCACGCCGAGGGCGAACAGCGACGCCATCAGCGCCCAGCAGCAGCCGAGACACCAGGCGCCGTGGCGCACGCCCATCCCCGCCGCGCCCGTCAGCCCGCCGCTCCGGCGGCCGAGCAGGAAGCCGATCGGGCTGCGGCACTTCGCCAGGCAGGCATCCTTGGGCCGCGTGAGCTCGTACGCGGCGGCGAGCAGCAGCGTGCCGCCCGCTAGCCACCGCCCCCCGCCGTCCCATGCGAGCGCATCGCCGGCCAGCTCGCGCCCGAGCACGAACACGCCGTAGGCGAGGACCCCGGCGGCCGACCAGGTCAGCAGGTAGCCGGTTGTGAACGCCAGCGGCGCCCACGGGGCTCGCGTCCGCGTCATCCCGGCGTAGAGCGCGACCGTCGGCGAGACCGACGGCAGCATCATCGCGGCCATCATCACGACCCAGACGCCGAGGAACCAGGCGAGCGCTCCCGGCGGCGTTCCGGGTCCTGCGTCCATTCCCTCCATCCGGTCGGCCGTCCACCACCAGCCGACGGCGGCCAGCGCGAACAGGAGCGCGATAAGCGCCAGCCGGGCGCGCATTGCCGCGAGCGCCGGGCCGAGCCCGCCCGGCGGGGCGCTCGTCATCGCCCGCCGCCCAGGAGAAGCTCGACGAGGAGAAGCCTGACTTGCCCTGCTACTCGATCCCGAATGCATTGATGTTCGAGTGCGTCGCGCGCGCGATCGTCGAGTTTGAGCCAACCCGATGGAAGATACCCGCGAGCCGCGCCGGCTGACCGATGACTCACGCGGAGTAGAGCTGCTCGACGTAGTCGCGCACCATGCGCGTCGCCGAGAACGCGGGCCCGTTCGTCTTGAGCGACGCGCGGACGCGGGCGAGCCAGGCGCTCGGGAGGCCGGACTCGTCGCTTTCGTAGAACTCGCGCGTGACCTCCTCGTCGAGCAGCCGGTGCAGCTCGGTGCCGTCGCGCTGGTCCTGCGCCGCGTGGTCGGGATACTCGTCGCCCGGCAGCGCCCAGCCGTTCGCGCCGTTGTAGCCCTCCGCCCACCAGCCGTCGAGCACGCTGAGCTGCAGGCCGCCGTTGATCGCCGACTTCATCCCGCTGGTGCCGCTGGCCTCGAGCGGCGGCCGCGGAAGGTTCAGCCACACGTCGCAGCCGCGCACCATCCGCGCGGCGCTCGACAGGTCGTAGTCGTCGAGGTACACGACGCGGCCGCCGATCTCGGGCGCCCACTTGAACGTGAACAGGTGCTGGACCATGCGCTTGCCGTCGTCGTCGCGCGGGTGCGCCTTGCCGGCGAGGACGAGTTGGACCGGACGGCCGTCGGAGAGCAGCGCAAGCGCCCGGTCGGCGTCCTGCACGAGCAGGTGCAGGCGCTTGTAGGTGGCCAGTCGGCGGGCGAACCCGATCGTCAGCGCGTCGGGATCGAACGAGCCGGCCGCGGCCTCGACGTAGCCGCGGGGCTCGTCGCGCCCGAGCCGGTCGGTCACGCTCCTGGTGCGGACGTAGGCGACGAGGTCGGCGCGCTGCGCGCTGCGCACGGCCCACAGCTCTTCGTCCGGGATGCCGTCGACGCCGGCCCACGTCCCCGGGTCGGCCGCGTGCTCCAGCCAGCCGTCGCCGAGGTGGCGGTCGAGCAGGGCGCGCATCGGGCCGCCGATCCAGGTCGGCAGGTGCACGCCGTTCGTGACGTGGCCGATCGGCACGTCGTCGAGCGCACGATCGGGCCACAGGTCGCGCCACATCCCGCGTGCGACCTCGCCGTGGCGACGGCTGACGCCGTTGGCGGCGCGGCTCGTGCGCAGAGCGAACTGGCTGACGCCGAACGGCTCGCCGTCGTCGTCGGGCCGCGTGCGGCCGAGGCGGATGATCTCCGTGGGGTCGACACCCATGGAGGCGGTCAGCCCGCCCAGCGCCTCGACGACCTGCCCCGCGGGGTAGGTGTCGTTTCCGGCCGGGACCGGCGTGTGGGTCGTGAAGATCGTCTTCGACCTGGCGGCCGCGATGCCGTCGGCCAGCTCGCCGCCGCGCGCGCGCGCCGCCTCGAGTGAGATGAACGCGGCGTGCCCCTCGTTGAGGTGCAGCAGGGCGGGGTCGATCCCCATCGCCGCAAGCGCCCGTACGCCGCCGACGCCGAGCAGGACGTATTGCGCCAGCCGCGCGTCGGGCTCGCCGATGTAGAGGCGCGACGTGATCCAGCTCGCCGTCAGGTCGTTCTCCGGCCGCTCGGTGTCGAGCAGGAACAGCGGCACGCGCCCGACCTCGACGCGCCAGATCTGCGCCGTTACCTCGATCCCGCGCACCGGCACCGTGATCGTCAGCGGCGCGCCGTCGTCACCGGTGACGAGCGCGGCCGGCAGGCGCTCGGGGTCGGTGTCGACCCAGTACTCGTGCTGCCAGCCGCCGGCGTCGATGCGCTGGCGGAAGTAGCCCTGGCGGTACATCAGGCCGACTGCGACGAGCGGCAGCGCGCGGTCCGAGGACTCCTTGAGGATGTCGCCCGCGAGCGCGCCGAGGCCGCCGGAGTAGACCGGCAGCGAGCGGTGGACGCCGAACTCGGCGCAGAAGTAAGCGATCGGGTGCTCCGGCGTCGCTGGCCCGGCGGCGAACGGGCGCTCGAGGTCGGCGCGCACGGTCGCCTCGAGCTGCTCGACGCGCTCGAGCAGCTGGGCGTCGGTCGCCGCGCGCGCGAGCGCCTCCAGTCCGGCCTCGCCGAGCAGGCGGACCGGGTTCTCGCCGCAGCGGTCCCAGCGCACGGGATCGATCGCGGAGAAGATGTCGTGGCCGCCGGGCGTCCACGACCAGCGGTAGTTGTAGGCGAGGCGCGCGAGTCCGGCCAGCGGCTGCGGCACGCGCGCTGCGAGCGCCTCTGCGGCGCGCAGGAGATCGTCGTGACCGGCGTTCATCGACGCGGCATGATGGCAGCGCCCGGCGCGGCCGGCGTGGCTGGCCCGTGGCAATGCGCTCGTTGCGTCACGCTTGTGCGGTGGACGGTGCCCGGACGCTCCCCGCTGAACCGGCCCGGCTGACCGGCCGCGCGTCCGGGATCGCGCTCGCGCTCGCGTCGATGACGACGATCCAGCTCGGCGCGGCGCTGTCGGAGCCGCTGTTCGACCGCGTCGGGCCGGCCGGGCTCGTCGCGCTCCGGTTGGCGCTGGCGGCGCTGGTCCTGTGGCCGTTGGCGCGCCCGCGCCTGCGCGGCCGCACGCGGGCCGACATCGGTGCGGCCGTCGCGCTCGGCGCGTGCTCCGGGCTGCTGACGCTGAGCTTCTTCGAGGCGATCGCGCGCATCCCGCTCGGCGTGGCGGTCACGATCGAGTTCCTCGGTCCGCTCGGCGTCGCGCTGGCGGGATCGCGCCACGCGCGCGACGTCGCCTGGGTGCTGCTCGCGGGCGCGGGCGTCGCGCTGCTCACGCTCGGCAACGGCGCCGGAGAGCCGCTGGAGCTCGCCGGCGTCGCGTTTGCCGCGATCGCCGCGGCCTGCTGGGCCGGCTACATCCTGCTTACGAAGCGCGTCGGCGCGCGCTGGGCCGGCGTCGAAGGGCTGTCGATCTCGCTCGGCGTCGCGGCGCTCGTCACGCTCCCGGTCGGGATCGGCGGAGCCGGCGCGGAGCTGCTCGAGCCCGGCGTCGTGCTCGCCGGCCTCGGCCTCGCGCTGCTGATCCCGCTGCTTCCGTACGTGTTCGAGCTGGTCGCGCTGCGGCGCCTCCCGACGGCGCTGTTCGGCGTGATCATGAGCCTCGAGCCGGCGATCGCGGCGCTGCTCGGGTTCCTGATCCTTGACCAGGGCCTGGCCGTCTCGGGCGCGATCGCGATCGCGATGGTGTCCGTCGCGAGCGCCGGGGCGACGCTCGGCTCTGCCCAGCCGCCGACGGCCGAGGAGCCACCGACGCACGCGGTCTAGCGACGGGACCGTCAACTGCCGCTTTGAAGGGGCGGGCCGCGTTGTCGCTGGCGGGTCGAGGCGCTCCGCGGGAACGCGTTGCGAGTTTGCGTCGCTATCCGACGCGAACTCGCAACGCGGTCCAACACGGACGCCCGCCTTGACATTTGGTGAGTGAGTGCTAACTTCGGCGTCACCATGTGCCACTCTCGCCACTATCATCGCCGCGCGGTGAGCCGTCCCGCCGAGCACGCGGAGCCGCGCGATCCGGCGCTGCGCGCGTCGGACGCCGACCGCGAATCGATCGTCGCGCAGCTCCGCGAGCACGGCGCCGCCGGCAGGCTCGACGTCGACGAGCTCGAGCAGCGCATCGGCGCCGCCTACGCCGCGCGCACTCACGGCGAGCTCGCGGCGCTGCTCGCCGACCTGCCGGCCAAGCGCCCAACCAGGGCGGTCGCGCCGCGCCGCGCCCACGACTGGACTCCGTTCCTCCAGGTGAGCGCGCTGCTGATCGCGATCTGGGCCGTCAGCGGCGCAGGCTACTTCTGGCCTGCGTGGGTGATCGTGTGGTGGGGCTTCGCGCTGGTGATGAAGTCGGGGCCGCGCCTGCTCAAGCTACGCTGAGCACTCGCACTCGACGCCTTTCGCCCGGCGCGAGCCGGCCGCCCGCGCCGGCTAGGGGAGCAGCCGGTCGACGAGCGCGTCGAACGCGCGCAGGATCCGCTCGCAGTCGAGCCCGCGGACGTGGTGCCAGTAGAAGAACGAGTCGGCCGCCAGCGGCGCGAGCAGCACGTCGGTGAGGATCTCCCAGTCGGCGTCCGGGTCGGCCTCGCGGATCAGCAGCCCGACGTGCATGCGCAGGAACGAATACGGCCCGGTGCGAAAGCGGGCGCCGGGCCCGCCGGCGTCGCCCGCCGCCACGAGATCGAAGTGGTCCAACAGCAGTGCGAGCTGCGCGCGCGCCAGCGCCTTGAGCCGCTCCTGCGGCGGCGCACCGGGGCCGAGCGGCGCCGGCCCGCGGATGATCCCCTCTTGCAGCGCGACCGTCTCCTCCTCGAGCAGCGCCAGCGCGAGCCCCGCGCGGTCGCCGAAGCGGCGGAAGAGCGTGCCCTTGCCGACTCCCGCCGCGCCCGCGATCGCGTCCATCGACACGTTCTCGACGCCGTGGCGGCGGAACAGCTCCTTCGCGGCCGAGAGGACCTTCTGCCTGTTGCGCTGGGCGTCGGCGCGCGGCCGGGGCTCAGCGTCCAGCACCGGCAGCTCGAATGGCTCTGCGGCGGTCCGTGCCATGCGACTGAGTATGGCTCAGGCCGGCTGTGCGACCTCGCGCCCGGCCTCCTCCGGCGCGCCAACGAGCTGGCCGCCGGCGCAGCGGCGCGCCGCCGTCGGCCGGCGCGGGTTGCGCAGCAGCACGCCGCCCAGCAGGCCGGCCGCGGCGAGCATGCCGCCGCCGATCATCGCGGCGAGATGGAACGTCGACACGCCGGCGTCGTGCACCGCGTCCGTGACGACCGCGCGGTCGCGGGGTGGAAGCGCCGCCGGATTCACCGGGCTGAGCGCGCGGTCGCGCGCCTGCTCCACCTGCGCCTGCGCGGCCGGCGTCAGCGTGCGTGCCGCGAGCCGGCTGTCGAGCCGGTCGGCGTAGAAGCCGGCCAGCACCGCCCCGACGGCCGCGGTCGCGAGCAGGCCCGACGTGCGCGCCACCGCGTTGTTGACGGCCGACGCGATGCCCGCGTCATGCTCGTCGGCGTCGGCAAGCACGGTCGCCGTCAGCGGCGACACGGTGACCGCCAGCCCGAGCGAGTAGAGCAGCAGCGCCGGCACGAGGTCGCCGAAGTACGACGTCGTCGCGTCGAGCCGCAACAGCGCGAAGAAGCCCGTCGCGACCAGCAGCGGCCCGAGCGTCATGAACCAGCGCGGGCCGTAGCGATCGGCGAGCGCGCCGAAGCGGCGCGACAGCAGGAACATCACGATCGTCGGCACCAGCCCGGCGGAGCCGGCCTCGAGCGCGCTGAAGCCGGCCACCTGCTGAAGGAACAGCGTCAGGAAGAACGCCTGCACCGCCATCCCGCCGTACATCGCGAACGTCTGGATGTTGGCGACCGTGAAGTTTCGCCGCCCGAACAGGTCGAGCGGCAGCATCGGCGCTGCCGCGTGGCGCTCGAACACGACGAACGCGGCGAACAGGGACACACCGGCGACGAGCGGCCCGGTCACGAGCGGGTCGCTCCAGCCCAGCACCGGCTGCTCGATCAGGCCGAACGAGATCCCCGCCAGTCCGACCGCGCACAGCAGCGCGCCGATCGTGTCGAGCCGCGGCGGCCGCTCGCCCAGATCGCGTCCGGCCGGCACGTAGCGGCGCGCGAGCACGAGCGTGATCAGCACGAGCGGCACGTTGAGCGCGAACACCCAGCGCCAGCCGGCCGAGTCGACCAGCTGGCCGCCGATCAGCGGCCCCGCGAGGTAGCCGATCCCGCCCCACGCCGTCCACGAGCCGATCGCCGCGCCGCGCTCGGACTCCGGGAAGACGGCGACGATGATGGCGAGCGACGCCGGCGTGAGCAGCGCGCCGGAGACGCCCTGCAGCGCCCGCGCGGCGACCAGCAGCTCGACGCTCGGCGCCAGCGCGCACAGCAGCGACGCGGCGCCGAAGCCGGCGACCCCGAGCGTGAACACGCGGCGCTCGCCGTAGAGGTCGGCGAGCGAGCCGGAAACGAGGATCAGCGACGACAGCGTCAGCAGGTAGGCGTTGGCGACCCACTGCTGGCCGGCGAGCCCGCCGCCGAGCTCGTTCGCGATCGTCGGCAGCGCGACGTTCACGACGGTGGCGTCGACGGCGACGACGGCCGAGCCGAGGATCGCCGAGACCAGTGCGCCGCGCTTGATGTCCATCGCCGCGGACGCTACAGGCCGGTCAGTGCGCGGCGGGCGAGAGCGGGCCCCGCGTGAGCCGTCGTGCGACCGAGACCGCGATCAGCGACAGCACGATCGCGACCACGCGGACGACGTTCTATGTGCGGCGTACCAGCCGCTTGCGCCGCCGCGCCAGGGCCGCGCGCAGGTACCGTTCGCGCCGTGCTCGCGTACGTCTTCTGGCACGTGCCCGCCGCCGGCGTCGCCGCGCCCGGCTACGAGGCGCGGCTCGCCCAGTTCCACGCCGAGCTGCGAGCCGGCGCGCCGGCCTGGCTCGGCCCGACGGCCACATTCGCGCTCGCCGCGGTGCCGTGGCTCGGCGGCGCCGCCGGCTACGAGGACTGGTACCTCGTCGACGACTTCGCGGCGCTCGGCACGCTCAACGAGGCGGCGGTGTCGGGATCGCGGCGCGCGCCGCACGACGCTGCGGCGGCCGCCGCGCGGGCTGGCGTGGCGGGGCTGATGGGCCACGTCGCCGGCCCGCCGATGCCCGCCCAGGCGGGCTGGGCGGCGTGGCTGAGCAAGCCGGCGGGGCTCGCCTACGACGCGTTCCACGCCGAGCTGGCCACCGCGCTGCCGCCGGACGCGTGCACGTGGCAGCGCCAGATGACGCTGGGGCCGGCGACCGAGTACTGCGTGCTCGCGGCGGAGGAGCCCGCGCTTCCGCGCCCCGCCGAGCATGCCTGGCCGCTGCAGATCGCCGTCGCGCCGGCCGCGGATACCTGAACATCGGCGCCGTGCTCGCGAGCGGCCGCGGCGCGATCACGCGGGAGCAGGGTCGCTGAGCCGGCGCTCGATCCAGGCGCAGAGGTCGTCGAGCACGCCCGTGCGGTCCGGCTCGCGCTCGTTGAAGACCTCGTGGCGGAGGTCGTCGTAGAAGTGCGGCTCGCCGACGCCCGGCGCCAGGCCGGCCGCGAGCTCGCGCGACCCGCGCGCGTCGACCAGTGCGTCGTCGCCGGCGACCAGCAGCAGCGTCGGCACGGCCAGGCGCCCGGCGTCGCGCCGCGCCGCCGCGCCCGCGTCGGCCAGGAAGCCGTACAGCCGCGGCGTGATCCGGTCGTGCACCAGCTCGTCGGCGCGGTAGGCGGCGACGACGGCGGCCTCGTGCGAGAGCTGCTCGAGCGGCAGGTCGTTCGGGAGCGGTCGGTCGGGGATCACGCGCCGCGCGAGGTTCAGCGCGAGCGCCCGCGGGCCGCGCACGTGCAGCCGCAGCGCCGGCGACGACAGGATCAGAGCGCGCGGCGCGACGAGCCCGCGGATCGTCGCGGCGGCCGCGATCGCGCCGCCGGCGCTGTGGCCCAGCAGCAGCGGGGCGCCGGAGTCGCCGGCCGCTCGCGCGAGGTCGGCGAAGACGAACCGCAGGTCGTCGAGCAGCGCGTCGTCGTACGGGATCGAGCCGCGGGCGCCGGCCGAGCGGCCGTGGCCGCGCAGGTCGTAGCCGCGCACCTGGAGGCCGAGCGCCGCCAGCCGCGCCGCCACGTGCTCGTAGCGCCCGCAGTGCTCGCCGAGTCCGTGGACGAGCAGGATCGAGCCGCGCCGCGCCACGCCGCCGGCCGGTTCCCAGTCGCGCACGAACGTCGCGGTCCCGTCGGGCAGCAGCAGCGGCTCGCCGGTCTCGACGGTCACGGGCCGGATCCTAGAGAGTGCCGGCCGCTCTTCCGATTAGCGGCTACGGCGACGTGATCCCCGCCCGCTCGAGCAGCGCGTCGGCGTCGCGACCGGGCGGCGCGGCGGCGCGCACGGCCGCGACGAAGTCCGCGGTCATGACGATCCCGTCGCGGTGGTCGCGCACGTACGCGCGCAGCAGGCGGTCCAAGCGGGCGCGGCCGAGACCGCGCTCGAGCGTGCGCAGCGCGCACGCTCCCCCGCCGTAGACGACGCGTGCGTAGTCGCGCCCGTGGTCGCGGGCGAAGACCTTCATCGAGTCGGTCAGCCGCGGCCGGCCGTGCGGCAGCTCGCAGCGCCCGGGCCCGCCGGCGAGCCGGTAGCCGGAGTAGGTCGCGAAGCTCTCGTCGAGCCACGGCTCGTGGTACTCGTCGTTGCCGACGATGCCGTGCCACCACTGGTGCGCGACCTCGTGCTGCAGCACGCGCGCCCGGGCCGGCGTCAGCACCAGCTCCGGGTACTCCATGCCGAGGCCGGCGCCGCGCGCGACCGCCTGCGGGCCCTCGACGATGTCGAGCTCGGAGCGCTCGTACGGGCCGAACCAGCGCGCGTACGCACGCAGGGCGCGTGCGCCGAGGCGCAGCGCACGCGCGGCGTCGCGGCGCGACTCGCGCCGGCGCCAGTGCCGCAGCGTGACGCCGCCCGCGCGCAGTCGCGTCGTCCGCAGCGGGCCGGCGACGATCGCGAAGTCGCGCGCGAACGCGCGCGTGACGCCGCCGTCGCCGGACCCGGTCGTCGCAGCGCGGATCCCGGGCGGCAGCCGCAGTCCCAGCTCCCAGTGCGCCGACAGGCTGAGGAAGCTCTCGCCGAAGAACGTATACGGCGGCAGCTGCCAGCCGCCCGCGCCGGCGACCGCGAGCAGGGGCAGCGCGTTGCCGAAGTACGCCGCGCCGGCGAACCGCCCGAAGCGGTCGGGCCGGGCGGGCGCCGTGACGTCGATCCGCAGCGCGAGCGCGGCGCGGGCGCCCGGCGCGAGCGGCTCCGGCAGGCGCACCTCGAGCGCGGTGCAGCCGGCGCGCTCGGCGCCCGCGCTGCCGCCGCCGCCGACCTCGACGTTCACGTAGCGGCGCCGGCAGCCGCCGAACGCGTTGCCCCACGTGCGCAGCCAGACGCTCGCCAGCGGCCCCGGACCGGTGTTGCGCAGCTCGATCCGCTCGCTGCCGGAGAGCGCGAAGCGGCGGGCGTCGTAGCTCAGGTCGAGCGAGTAGCGCTCCGGCTGGGGCCAGCGCTCCGCGGCCGAGGGCGCCGTGCGAGCGGGTGCGCCGGCGCCTCGCCGCGGCTCGCCTCCTCCGCCGCCGCCCGGGCAGCCGGCAAGTAGCAGTGCGAGCAGCAGCAGGGACCGGCGCATGGCGATCGAGCGTACGCTCCGCCGCGATGCGCCTCTACCGCTTCCGCCACTCCACCAACGTCGAGCGCGTCGCGCTCGCGCTCGCCTACAAGGGGCTCGCGGTCGAGTCGGTCGCCGTCGACCCCGCCGACCGCTCGCTCGTGCGCGAGGTCAGCGGGCAGGACCTGGTGCCGGTGCTCGTCGACGGCGACAGCGTGCTCGTCGACTCGACGCGGATCCTCCACCACCTCGAGCGCCGCTTCCCGGACCCGCCGCTGTTCCCGTCCGAGCCGGGCCCGCGCGCGGAGGTCGAGATCTTCGTCGATTGGTTCAACCGCGCCTGGAAGCGCGAGCCGAACCTGATCGCCGACGCGATCGAGCGCGGCCCGGGCGGCGGGCCCGACGTCGAGCGCTGGAGCGCACGGCTGCAGCGCCGGCTGGAGCTGTTCGAGGGCCTGCTGACCGGCCGCGAGCACCTGTTCGGGGAGTTCGGCGCGGCCGACTGCGCGGCGTGGCCGTTCCTCCGCTACGCCGCCGCGATCGAGCCGGACGACGACGAGCTCTTCCACCGCGTGCTGCACGAGCGCATGACGCTCGACGAGCGGCATCCGAACCTGCGCGCCTGGATCGACAGGGTCGCGCAGCGCCCGGTCGCCTAGCCGCGCGCGCCGCTGTGGGGTAACTTCGCCGGATGGAGGCGCAGTCGGCCGGGCGGCGCGCGCGAGCGCGGGCGATCGGATGGCTCATCGCGGGCGGCGCCGCGATCGTGCTCATCTGGGTCGCGCTGCCGCATCCCGAGCGTGCGCACGACGCCTATCTCGTCGTGCTCGTGGTCGCCACCTGGATGCTCGCCGCGCTGCTGCTCGGAGGACGCTTCGACCGGGCGTCGCGCAGGACCGCGATCGCCGTGATGGGCGCCGCCGCGCTGCTGATCTCCGGCGCGCTGCTCGCGATCGGCGACCCGGCGAGCGGGTTCGCACTGTTCTACGTCTGCCTGGCGCCGTATGCGTTCGCCTCCGGGCCGCGGCGCCAGGCGCTGACCTTCGCGGGGCTGATCGCGCTGCTCTACGCCGCGGTGCTCGTTGCGCTCGTCGCCGGCGAGCCCCGCAGCGTCTGGGCGGACGCGATCGTCGGGCGCTGGTTGGTCGTCGTGTGCGGCTGCGTCGCGCTCGGGCTGTTCGCGCGCCACCTCGGCGTGCTGCGGCGCGCGAGCGAGGACCGCTTCCGGCGCGGCTTCGTCGACTCGCCGATCGGGATGGCGATCATCAGCGCCGACTGGCGCTGGCTCGAGGTCAACGACACGCTGTGCGCCACGCTCGGGCGCACGCGCGAGGACCTGATCGGGCGCGCGCCGGCGGAGGTCACGCATCCCGACGACGTCGCCCAGAGCCGTGCGGTGGTCGACCGCGCCCGCGCCGGCAAGGCGCACCAGAACTTCGTCAAGCGCTACGTCCGGCCCGACGGCGAGGTCGTCTGGGCGGCGGTCGAGTCGATCTACGTCCCGAGCCGGCGCGGCGAGGGCTGGTTCTACGCGCACATCCAGGACATCACCGAGCGGCGCTCGGCGCAGGAGGCGGTCGCGCGCCAGACGCGCCAGCAGGCGGCGGTCGCGGCGCTCGGCCGCTTCGCGCTCGAGGAGCAGGACCTCGAGGCCGTGATGGACCGCGTCGCCGAGGTGGTGGCCGAGACGCTCGAGCTGGAGCTCGCGGCGGTGTTCGAGCTGACGCCACGCCGCTCCGCGCTGCGGATGGTCGCCGGCTCCGGCTGGCCCGAGGGTCAGGTCCGCCGCGCGCTCATCCCGTCAGCGCCCGAGACGGAGGGCGGTTACACGCTCGGCGAGCAGCTCCCGGTCGTCACGACCGACATCGCGAAGGAGACCCGCTTCGGCTACCGCGGCGCGCTGGTCGACGCGGGCGCGCGCGCCGGCGTCACGGTCGCGATCGCCGCGCGCGACGGCGTCTGGGGCGTGCTCGGCGCGTACTCGCGCGCGCCGCGCCAGTTCGCCGCCGACGAGGCCGAGTTCCTGCGCGCCGTCGCCAACGTGGTCTCCAGCGCCGTCGACCGCAACCTCGTCGACGCGGAGGTGCGCCACCGCGCGCTGCACGACCCGCTCACGGCGCTGCCGAACCGCGCGCTCGCCCTCGACCGCCTCGAGGGCGCGCTCGCGCGCCGGCGGCGCGACGGGCGCGCCGTCGCGGTGCTGCTTGCCGACCTCGACCAGTTCAAGCTGGTCAACGACTCGCTCGGGCATGCGGCCGGCGACGACCTGCTCGTCGCACTGGCGCCGCGGCTGCACGACGCCGTGCGGCCGTCGGACACGGTCGCCCGGCTCGGCGGCGACGAGTTCCTGGTCGTGTGCGAGCAGCTCGACGGCGCGCACGAGGCGATCCGCGTCGCCGAGCGCGTCGCGCAGGCGATCACGCAGCCGATCGTGCTCGAGACCGGCGAGCACTTCATCACGGCCAGCATCGGGATCGCCGTCGCCGACAGCGCCGAGGCGCTGCCCGACGACCTGCTGCGCGACGCCGACGCCGCGATGTACCGCGCGAAGGAGCGCGGCCGCGGCCGCTACGAGCTGTTCGATGAGGTGCTGCGCAGGCGCGTGCTGCTGCGGATGCGGACGGAGAACGAGCTGCGCCGCGGGCTCGAGCGCGGCGAGCTGCGGGTCGTCTACCAGCCCGTGGTCGAGCTCGACGGCGGCGCCGTGACGGCGGTCGAGGCGCTCGTGCGCTGGCAGCACCCGCAGCGCGGCCTGCTCGATCCCGTCGAGTTCATCCCGGTCGCCGAGGACTCCGGCCTGATCGGCGCGCTCGGCGACTGGGTGCTGGCCGCGGCGTGCCGCGACGGCGCGGCGTTCCAGCAGCGCTTCCCGCGCGCCGACCCGCTGCTGATGTGCGTCAACGCCAGCCCGCGCCAGCTCGCCAACGCCGCGTTCCCCGCGCGGGTCGCGGAGGCGATGGGCCGCCACGGCCTCGCGCCCGGCTCGCTCGCGCTCGAGATCACCGAGAACGTGCTGATGGAGGAGGCGCACGCGCCCGTGACGGTGCTGGCCTCGCTGCGTGAGTACGGCCTACGGCTGATGCTCGACGACTTCGGCACCGGCTACTCGTCGCTCGGCTACCTCAAGCGCTTCCCGCTCGACGTGCTCAAGATCGATCGCTCGTTCGTCGCGGGGCTGGGCCGCGACGAGGAGGACTCGGCGATCGTCGCGGCGATCGTGCAGATGGCGCGCGCACTCGGCCTGACGGTCGTCGCCGAGGGCGTCGAGCGGCCCGAGCAGCTCGAGCGCCTGCGCGAGCTCGGCTGCGACCGCGCGCAGGGCCGGCTGATCGCCGAGCCGATGCCGGCGGCGGACGTCGAGCGGCTGATGGGCTCGGCGACCGCGTAGCCTGCGGGCCCGATGCTGCCAGTCTTCGACGGGCACAACGACGCGCTGTCGCGGCTGGCCCGAGCCGCCGACCCGAGTTCGCGCGGAGGAGTGGACGCCGCGCTCGACGGCTTCCTGGCCGGGGACGGCGGCGGCCACCTCGACCTGCCGCGCGCGGCGCGCGGCGGGTTCGCGGGCGGCTGCTTCGCCGTCTTCACCTGCCGCCCCGACGACGGCACGTACGAGACCGGCGCCTACTTCGCGCCCGTCGAGCAGCCTCGGGCGCTCGCCGAGGCACTGGCGCAGGTCGCCCTGCTGCTGCGGCTCGAGCGCGCGTCCGGCGGCCGCGTGCGGGTCGTGCGCGCGACCGCCGACCTCGACCGCGCGGAGCTCGCGGCGGTGCTGCATCTCGAGGGCGCCGAGCCGATCGGACCAGGGCTCGCCGAGCTCGACGTGCTGCACGCGGCGGGGATGCGCTCGCTCGGGCCGGCATGGAGCCGTCCGAACGCGTTCGCGACGGGCGTCCCGTTCTCCTTCCCCGGCTCGCCCGACCAGGGCCGCGGGCTGTCCGACGTCGGCCGCGCGCTCGTGCGCGCCTGCGCGGAGCTGCGGATCCTCGTCGACGTCTCGCACCTCAACGCGCGCGGCTTCTGGGACGTCGCCGAGCTGAGCGACGCGCCGCTCGTTGCCTCGCACTCGGGCGCGCACGCGCTGTGCCCGTCGCCGCGCAACCTGACCGACGACCAGCTGCGCGCGATCGGCGAGCGCGGCGGGCTCGTCGGGATCAACTTCCACGTCGGCTTCGTGCGCGCCGACGGCGCCGAGGACGCCGACACGCCGCTGTCCGCGATCGCCGTCCACGCCGCGCACGTCGCCGAGCTGGCCGGCGTCGACGCGGTCGCGCTGGGGTCGGACTTCGACGGCGCGACGATGCCCGCCGCGCTGGGCGACGTGACCGGCCTGCCGGCGTTGCTCGCGGCGCTGCGCGCAGCGGGCTTCGGCGAGGCCGACGTCGCCAAGATCGCGTACGGGAACTGGCGCCGCGTGCTCGAGGCGACGTGGACCGGGTGAGCGTCGACACGGCGGCGCTCGCCGCCGATCTCGGCGAGCTCGTGCGGATCCCGAGCATCACCGGTCAGGAGCGCGCCGCGCTCGAGTGGCTCGCGCGCCGCGCGCGCGAGCTCGGCCTGGAGGGGCAGCTGGTCGAGCACGACCTCCAAGCGCTGCGCGCGCACCCCGATCACCCGGGCGAGGAGGCGCCGCGCAGCGCGCTGCTTACCCTCAGCGTGACGCTTCCCGGCACGCTGCCCGGCCGGCTGTGCGTCTGCGGCCACGTCGACGTCGTCGGCGCCGGGAGCGAGGCATGGCGCCACGGGCCGTGGTCGGGCGCGATCGACGACGGCTTCGTGCACGGCCGCGGATCGGTCGACATGAAGGGCGGCGTGGTCGCCGCGCTGCACGCGCTTGCGGCGCTGCGTGCGGGCGGCGCGTCGACGCCCGAGGTCGTGCTGCTGTGCGTCGCCTCCGAGGAGGACGGCGGGCTCGGCGCGTTCGCCGCGCTCGAGCGCGACGACCGGTTCGACGCGTGCCTGATCCCCGAGCCGACCGGCTTCGCGCTGATCTGCGCGCATGCGGGCGCGCTCACGTTCCGCGGCACCGTCCACGGCCGCGCAGCGCACGCCGCCGTGCGGCTGGAGGGCCGCTCGGCGATCGACCGCTACGTCGCCGTGCACGCCGCGCTCGCGGCGCACGAGCGGCGCATCAACGCCGACGTCGCGCACCCGGCGATGCGCGCGCTCGAGCTGCCGTACCCGGTCTCCGTCGGCCGCATCGCGGCCGGCGAATGGTCGAGCTCGGTGCCCGACCGGCTCGTGTTCGAGGGCCGCGTCGGCGTGCGCGTGGGCGAGGATCCCGCGGCGGCGCGCGCCGCGCTCGAGGCGGCTGTGCGCGGCGCCGACGCGGAGGAGCCGCCGGTCGAGGTCGTCTGGACCGGCGGCACGTTCGCGTCCGGCGAGACCGACCCGGCGCACCCGTGGGTGAGGCGGGTGCGCGACGCGGTCGCGGCCGAGCGCGGCAACGCGACGCTCGCCGGCGCGCCGTGGGGCGCCGACATGCGGCTGTTCTGCGCGCGCGGAATCCCCACCGTGATGGTCGGCACCTCCGGCATCGAGCTCGCGCACGCCGTCGACGAGCGCGTCCGGATCGACGAGGTCGCCGCGCTCGCGCGGATCGTCGCGGGAGCGGCTCAGCTGCCGAGCGCCACGGCGCCGGTCAGGTAGCGCTGGAGCGTCGGCCCGAGCGCCGCGACCAACGTCTCCGGCTCGGCCTCCGCGATCGCCCCGAGCCGCACCACGTAGCGCGCCATCACGAGGCCCATCAGCTGCGAGCCGGCCAGCGCGGCGCGCAGCTCGGGCTGCGGCGCGTCGATCGTGCGCGCGAGCCGGCCGAGCAGCTCGCGCTCGAGGAAGCCGCGCAGCAGCACCGCGGACGCCTCGTGGCTCGCTGCCGAGCGCACGAGCGCGAGCATCGGGCTGCGGCTGCCGGGCGACTCCCAGAAGGTCATGAACTGCCGCAGCAGCCGCTCGCCGAGCCCGTCGGTGCCGTGCTCGATCAGCCGGGCGACGATCTCGGCCGGGTTGACGGCGAGCGCCATCGCCGCGGCGAACAGCCCCTCCTTGTTGCGGAAGTGGTAGCTCACCAGCGCGACGTCGACGTCGGCGTCGGCCGCGACGTCGCGCAGCTTCGTGCCGTCGTAGCCGTGCTCGGCGAAACGCGCCCGCGCCGCCTCGAGGACGGCGGCGCGGGTGTCCTCGACGTCGGCCCGCGGGCCGCGCCGGCGCTCTGGCCGGGAGGCGGTCACGCCCGGCCGATGATCTCAGCCCCCGGGCGGGCCGCCCGCTCGGCGCGCCGGCCGGGCAGCACGAGCGCGACGAGCACGGCGGCCACCGCGCTCAGCGCGGCGGCCACCACCAGCCCCGTGCCCATCGCGCCCACGAACGCGTCGCCCGCGCTGCTCAGCAACCGCGAGCCCGCCGCGGGCGGGAGCTGGCCGGCGATCGCGCTCGCTGCGCCGATCGACTCCCCCGCGGCGTCGCGCGCCGGCGCGGGCAGGCCGCGCAGCGACGATTCGACGTCGCTCTTGTAGATCGAGTTCACGAGCGAGCCGACGATCGCGACGCCGAGCGCGCCGGCGACCATCCGGGCGACCGTGTTCGTCGCCGACGCGACGCCCGACTTCGCGGCCGGAACGGCGCCGACGACGGCGTCGGTCGCGGGCGCCATCACCCAGCCCATCGAGAGCGCGACGAAGAAGAACCACGCCAGGAGCACGAGGGCGCTCGTGTCGGGCTCCCACAGCAGCGTGCTCGCGAGCACGCCGGCGACGCCGGTCAGGCCGATCGCCACGACCCGCCCGGTGCCGATCCGCGCGACCGCCCTGCTCGACGACCCGGCGCCGATGATCAGACCGAGCGCGAGCGGGCTCATGATCGCGCCGGCCTCGATCGCCGAATAGCCGTGCGCGAACTGGAGGTACTGCGTGAGCGCGAAGATGCCGCCGAGCAGCGAGAAGAACGCCACGCTCACCGCGGCCGTGCCGACGCTGAAGCGGGCGATGCGGAAGAAGCCGAGGTCCAGCATCGGCTGCGCGGTGTGGCGCTCCCACCCGACGAACGCGGTCAGCAGCGCGACGGCGCCGGCCAGCAGGCCGAGGATCAGGGCGCTGCCCCAGCCCTGGCCGGGCGCCTCGATGATCGCGTAGACGAGCACGCTGAAGCCGGCGGTCGAGAGCGCCGCGCCGGCCAGATCGAACGAGCCGGGCTTCGGGTCGCGGCTCTCGGGCACGAGCCTGATGCCCAGCAGCACGGCGGTCAGCGCGACGGGCACGTTGACGAGGAAGACGGCGGACCAGTCGAACCACTCGATCAGGACGCCGCCGGCCAGCGGGCCGAGCCCGATCCCGATCGCCGCGAGAGCGGCCCAGATGCCGATCGCCTTGCCGCGCTCCTCTGCGGGAAAGACGTTCGCGATGATCGACAGCGTCGCCGGCATGATCAGCGCGGCGCCGATGCCCATCAGCGAGCGGATCACGATCACCTGGCCGGCGGTGTCGGCGATCAGGGCGCCCAGGCTGGCGATGCCGAAGATCGCGATGCCGGACTGCAGCGCGAGCTTGCGTCCGAGCCGGTCGCCGAGCGTGCCGAAGACGAGCAGCAGGCCGGCGAACGCGAGCAGGTAGGAGTCGACCATCCACTGCAGCGTCGACGCGGAGGCGTGGAATTCCTCCTGCAGCGTCGGCAGCGCGACGTTGAGGATCGTGTTGTCGAGCCCGATGATCACCAGGCTCAGCGAGAGCACGCCGAGCGTCTTCCAGCGGCGCGCGTGGACCTGTGGATCCGGCGTGAGCTGTTCGGTGGCGCTCACGGTGCCTCCTTCAGGGAGCATTTCAACAACGGATGAAACGCACCGTAGCGCCTTCCGGCGAAGATTTCAACTTCTGATGAATATCCTGCGCGGCTTCCCCCCTAGTAGATCGAGAAACCGCTACGTCCTACGCCCGGCCGGCTTCGCGCGCGGCCGCCTCGGCCGCCGCGAGCTGGCGCTCGACGAGGGCGAGCCCGCGGTCCCAGAAGCCGGGGTCGGCGAGGTCGATCCCGACGATCCGGCCGAGCTCCTCGGGCGGCATCGAGCCGCCGGCCGACAGCAGCTCCAGGTACGTCGGGACGAACTCCTCGCCGTGCTCCTCGTAGCGGCCGTAGACGGCGAGTGCGAGCAGCTGCCCGTAGGCGTACGCGTAGACGTAGCCGGGTGTGTTGATGAAGTGCGGGATGTACGACCACCAGCTGCGGTAGCCCTCGGTCACCTCGACGGCGTCGCCGAGCATCTCCTCCTGCGACTCGGTCCAGAGCGCGCCGATGCGGTCGAGCGACAGCTCGCCCTCCGCGCGCCGCGTCGTGTGCGCGAGGTGCTCGAAGCGGTTCATCGCGACCTGCCGGAACACGGTCGCGATCGAGCCCTCGATGCTCTCGGCCAGCAGCCCGAGCCGCGACGCCGGCGTCGGCGCCTCGTCGAGCAGGCGGCCGAACACGAGCGTCTCGCCGAACACGCTGGCGGTCTCCGCCAGCGTCAGCGGCGTCGAGAAGTGGAAGATGCCCTGGTGGCGCGCGAGCGCGGCGTGCACGCCGTGGCCCAGCTCGTGCGCCAGCGTCAGCACGTCGCGGCGGCGCGCCGTGTAGTTGAGCATCACGTACGGTGCGGCGCCCGGCACCGTGTAGGAGCAGAACGCGCCGCCGCGCTTGCCCGGGCGCACCGGGGCGTCGATGCGGCGCTCGTCGAAGAACGCGCGCGCGACATCGCCGAGCTCGGGCGCGAAGCCGGCGAACGAGTCGAGCACCAGCTCGCGTGCACGCGCCCACGGCACCGACTCGTCCTCGTCCGTGACCGCGGCCATGCGGTCGTAGTCGGCGAGCCGGTCGATGCCCAGCAGCCGCGCCTTGAGCCGGTACCAGCGGCGCGCCAGCTCGTAACGGCCGCGGACCGCCTCGATCAGGGCCTGGACCGAGGCGTCGGACGCCTCGTTGGCGAGATTGCGGCTCGCGAGCCAGTGCGGGTAGGAGCGCAGCCGGTCGTCGACCATCTTCTCCGCCAGCAGCGTGTTGAGGACGTAGCCGCGCACGCGCAGCCCGGGCTGCAGCGCCGCGGTGACCGCCTCGGCCGCCGTGCGGCGCTCGTCCCGGTCGGGCGAGAACAGGCGCGCGAGCGCGACCTCGAGCGCGACCGGCTTCCCGGCGTCGGGCAGCTCGACCTCGATCGCCGCCGTCTGCTCCTCGAACAGCCGCGTCCACGCGCTGTTGCTCGTGAGGGCCTTCTCGGCGAGGATCTTCTCCTCCGGCTCGGACAGCAGGTGTGGGCGGTAGCGGCGCGCGCTGCGCAGGTGGTGGCGGCACAAGTCGAGCCCGTCGTGGGCGAGCAGCTCCTCTGCGCGCTCGTCGTCGAGCGCGGCCCATTCGAGCTCGAAGAAGATCAGCGCCGTCTCGATCTGCGTGCCGCGCTCCTGCACGCGCTGCAGCAGCGCGCCGCGCTCGGGATCGGCCGTCGCGGTCGCGAAGCGCAGCATCGCGTAGGAGCCGGCGCGCCCGACGAGCTCCTGCACCGCGGCCAGCTCGCGCATCGCGTCGACGAGCCCGGGCCCGTCGAGCTCGGCGATCCCGCCGGCGTGCCGCGCGGCGAACGCGTCGGCGCGGCGCTGGGCCTCGTCGAGCAGCTCCTCGACGCCGGCGGTTCCCGCGCCGGCGGAGTCGAGCAGCGGGTCGAGGTCCCAGGCGACGCGCTCGACGTCGGGATCGGCGACTTCTTCTGCGGCCATGGCCGCAGAGACTACGACGCGGCCGCGCGCAGTCCGTCGAGCATGATCGTGAGGTAGCGCCGCCACGCCGTCGGGCTCAGCCGCATCACCGCGCTGGCGCCCGCCATCATCATCGGCACGTCCTCCCGGGTCGCGTCGGCCCGCATGCGCCCCTCTGCCTTGGCGCGCGCGATCAGCTCGTCGGTCGAGCGCATCAGCCCGACCTCCTCCACGATGGCGCTCTTGTCGGTCGACGCGATCGCCTCGCAGAATGCGAGGTCGGCGGCGTTGCGCTCGGCCGCGCGCCAGATCAGCTCGCAGAAGCCCTCCCACGCGTCCTCGCGCTCGAGCGCCTCGCGCGCGAAGCCCGCGATCTCCTCGAAGCGCTCGCGCACGAGCGCGTCGAGCAGCGCCTCCTTGGTCGGGAAGTGGCGGTAGACGGTGCCGACGCCGACCTTGGCGCGCCGGGCGACGTCGTCGATCTGCGCCTCGGTTCCCTTGTCGGCGAAGACGGCGCGGGCCGCCTTGAGGACGCGCTCCCGGTTGCGGCGCGCGTCGGCGCGAAGCGGCCTAGCGGCGGGAACAAGCGGGGCGGGGGAGGTCGTCACAAGGTGAGGATAGCCCCACTTGCATCCGGAACGCAAGTTCCGTATCTTGCTCAACCGAAACCGGAACTCAGATTCCAGTTCGGTCCAAAGCTTCCCTCCCCAGGAGTCCTCAGTGTCAGCTCAATCGCTCCCGCAGGACAAGAAATGGCTCGCGCTCGCGCTGCTCGCGCTGGCCCAGTTCGTCGTCGTGCTCGACGCCGCGATCATGAACGTCGCGCTGCCGTCGATCGGCACCGACCTCAAGTTCTCCCAGGACGACCTTTCGTGGGTCGTCAACGGCTACACGCTCTTCTTCGGTGGCTTCCTGCTCCTCGGCGGCCGCATGGCCGACCTGATCGGACGGCGGCGCATGTTCGTCGGCGGCCTGGTCTTGTTCGCGCTCGCCTCGCTCGCCGGTGGACTCGCGACGTCGTCCGGGATGCTGATCGCCGCACGCGCCGTGCAGGGCCTGGGCGCCGCGCTGCTCTCCCCGGCCGCGCTGTCGCTCGTGACCGTGATCTTCTCCGAGGGCGCCGAGCGCAACAGGGCGCTGGGCGTCTGGGGCGCGGTCGCCG
>Ga0126307_10000325_pt1 | contig 30997 bp, 35 predicted proteins | sample Plot28_FD_89955 | JGI IMG/M metagenome (GOLD analysis project Ga0126307, IMG submission 89955) | Serpentine soil microbial communities from UC McLaughlin Reserve, CA, USA - Plot28 | ecosystem: Environmental > Terrestrial > Soil > Grasslands | place: USA: UC McLaughlin Reserve, Lake County... | reverse complement strand
TCCGCGCCGGGCTCGAGACGCTCCTGCGCGACGACGTCGGCCGGCTCGAGCAGGTCGCGGGCCGGTCGTTCGGCTGGTTCGCGAGCTGAGGCTCAGGCTGGGATCGGCGCGCTCGCCGGCGCCGCGCGGAGCTCGCGCACGACCGTCCGCGCGATCCGCCGCGCCTCCTTGCCGTTGTTGCCGAGCATCCCCGGGCGCGGCACGTAACCGATGAAGCGCAGCCCGGGCGCGGCCGGCTGCTCCCCGACGGCGCTTGGGAGGCCACGCTCGTTGAGGACGTCGAGGTGGCCGACGAGCGACTCCAGGCCCGGCCGGTAGCCGGTCGCGCAGACGACCGCCTCGGGCTCGAGCCGGGTGCCGTCCGCGAGCACGAAGCTCGAGCCGTCGACCGATTCGACCCCGCGGACGACCTCGATCTTCCCCTCCTTGATCGCGCCGATCACCTCGCGGTCCACGATCGCGGGCGCGACGCCGAGCCTGTACATGCGCGAGAACACGCCCTCCTCCGGCACCGGCAGCCCGTATTCGGTGAGGTCGCCGAGGTCCATGCGGCGGCCGAAGCGAGCTACCGCGTCGGCGAAGCGGGGCGGGAACCGAAGGAGCGCGACGCCGATCATGTCGCCCGGAAGCCCGCCCGGGCCCTCGCGCAGGAGGATGTTGGGCGGCGTCCGGGCCGAGAGCCAGACCGCGCCGGCGCCGCCGGACGCGACGTCGTGCGCGATCTCCATCCCCGAGGAGCCGGGGCCGACGACGAGCACGCGGCGGTCGCGGAACTGCTCGGGGTTCCTGTATTCGGAGGAGTGGATGAGCGCGCCGGGGAACTCCTCGCGGCCGTTCCACTCGGGGATGAAGGGGACGTTCTCGTAGCCCGTGGCGACGATCACCTGCGCGGTGGAGACGACGCCGCTGGACGTGTCAACGGTCCACCCGTCGCCGTCGGCGCGGTCGATCCGCTCCACCTCCGTGCCGAGCTGGAGGTCGATGCCCTCCTCGCTCGCGTGGCGCTGGATGTGCTGGATGACCTCGTCGCGGCTCGGGAACATCGGCGTGCCCTTCGGCCAGCTGCGCTTGGGCAGGTGGGAGAAGGGCCGACAGGTGTTGAGGCGCAGCCGGTCATAGCGCCGCCGCCACGACGAGCCCGCCTCGTCGGCGCGCTCGATCACCAGCGGCCTCACCCCCACTTCCTTGAGCGCCAGGGCCGCCGCGATGCCGGCGGGGCCGCCGCCGACCACGACCACGGGTCGCTCCTCCATCACCGCGCCTCCAATCAGTTGCCGAGCCGAGCGATCCGACCCTATCCGCGCCTCGCTTCGGCCGTCAACTAGCGTTCCGGCCCGTGACCCTGGGACTTCCCGACGGGATCAAGGCCTGTCTGTTCGACCTCGATGGAGTGCTGACGCAGACGGCGAAAGTGCATGCGGCGGCCTGGAAGCGCATGTTCGACGACTACCTGCGCGGGCGGGCCGAGCGCGAGGGAGGTGGGTTCGAGCCGTTCGACGCTCGCGGCGACTACGACGAATACGTGGACGGAAAGCCGCGCGCCGACGGCGTCCGCTCCTTTCTCGCCTCGCGTAGGATCGAGCTGCCGGAGGGATCGGCCGACGACCCACCGAGCGCCGACACCGTCGCGGGGCTCGGGAGTCGCAAGAACGAGATTGTGCTGAAGCTGATCGACGAGCAGGGCGTCGACCCCTACGAGGGCTCGGTCCGCTACGTCCGGGCCGCGCTCGACGCCGGGCTCAGGCGGGCCGTGGTCTCCTCCAGCACCAACTGCCGCGCCGTGCTCGAGGCGGCGAAGATCATCGACCTGTTCGAGGAGATCGTCGACGGGCACGTCGCCGAGGAGCAGGGCCTCGCCGGCAAACCGGCGCCCGACACCTACCTGGCGGGCGCACTGGCGGTCGGTGTCGAGCCCGGAGCCTCCGCGGTCTACGAGGACGCGCTCGCGGGTGTCGAAGCCGGGCGCGCAGGTGACTTCGGCATCGTCGTGGGCGTTGATCGCGTCGGCCAGGCGAAGGCGCTCTTCGAGCACGGCGCGGACGTCGTGGTCGAGGACCTCGCGGAGCTGCTCGAGCGGTGATCCGGCACGGCGCCTTCCAGGTCGCGCCGTGGACGGTGCGCGAGAAGACGCTCGACCTCGATGTGCTCGCGCAGTCGGAGTCGGTGTTCGCGCTCTCCAACGGGCACATCGGCCTGCGGGCGAACCTCGACGAGGGGGAGCCGTTCGGGCTTCCCGGCACGTACCTGAACGGCTTCTACGAGGGCCGGCCACTCCCGTATGCCGAGGCGGGCTTCGGCTACCCGGAGTCGGGCCAGATGGTCGTCAACGCGACGAACGGCAAGCTGATCCGGCTCCTGGTCGAGGACGAGCCCTTCGACGTCCGCTACGGCGAGCTTCGCCGCCACGAGCGGGTGCTCGACATGCGGGCCGGGACGCTCACCCGCGACGTCGAGTGGTGCTCGCCCACCAGGCAGGTAGTGCGGGTCCGCACCATCCGCCTCGTGTCGCTCGTCCAGCGGGCGATCGCCGCGATCCTTTATGAGGTCGAGCCGGTCGATGAGCCGCTGCGCGTCGTGCTCCAGTCCGAGCTCGTGGCAAACGAGCCGCTGCCGGCGGTCAAGGGCGACCCCCGAACGGCTGCCGCAGAGGCGGATCTCGTCGGCGAGCACGCGGCAGTGCATGGGCTCCGCGCGGTGCTCGTTCACTCGACGCAGCAGAGCGGGCTGCGGATGGCGGCCGCGATGGACCACCTGGTCGAGGGGCCCGGCGACATCGATTCCGATGCCGAGGCGGACGCGGACCTCGCGCGGGCGACCGTCACCGCGCAGATCCAGCCCGGCGCGCCGCTCCGGCTCACGAAGCTCATCGCCTACGGCTGGTCCCACGAGCGCTCGATGCCGGCCGTGCGCGACCAGGTCGAAGCGGCGCTCGCCGAGGCGCGGCACACCGGCTGGGACGCGCTCTGCAAGCACCAGCGCGAGTTCCTGGACGGCTTCTGGGAGCGCGGCGACGTCGAGATCGAGGGCGAGCCCCGGCTGCAGCAGGCGCTTCGGTTCGGGATGTTCCACGTGCTCCAGGCCGGCGCCCGCAACGAGGGACGCGCGATCCCCGCCAAGGGGCTGACCGGCTCGGGATACGACGGGCATGCGTTCTGGGACACCGAGGTCTACGCGCTGCCGATGCTCACGCACGCCTTCCCGGATGCCTCGCGCGACGCGCTGCAATGGCGCCACTCGACCCTCGACCGGGCGCGCCAGCGCGCCAAGCAGCTCGGCCTCGAGGGCGCGGCGTTCCCGTGGCGGACGATCTCCGGTGAGGAGTGCTCCGGCTACTGGCCCGCGGGCACCGCCGCCTTCCACGTCAACGCCGGGATCGCGAACGCGGCCTCGCGCTATGTCAACGTCACCAAGGACGACCGCTTCGCGCGCCACTACGGCCTCGAGCTCCTGGTCGAGACGGCGCGTCTGTGGCGGTCGCTGGGCCACCACGATGCTGCGGGCAGGTTCCGCATCGACGGCGTCACGGGGCCGGACGAATACAGCGCGATAGCGGACAACAACATCTACACCAACCTCGCCGCCCAGCGGAACCTGATCGCCGCGGCCGAGACGGCCGAGCATTTTCCGAAGGAGGCCGCGAGCCTCGGTGTGGACGCGGAGGAGGCGGCGGCCTGGCGCGACGCCGCGAACGCGATGACGATCCCATTCGACGAGGCGCTCGGAGTCCACCAGCAGGCCGAGGCCTACACGCAGCACGCCACCTGGGGCTTCGACTCGACGCCGCCGGAGAACTACCCGCTCTTCCTCAACTATCCCTACTTCGACATCTACCGCAAGCAGGTCGTCAAACAGGCGGACCTCGTGCTCGCGATGGCTCTCTTTCGCAGCTCCTTCACCGAGCAGGAGCGGGCGCGCAACTTCTCCTACTACGAGGCGATCACCGTCCGCGACTCCTCCCTCTCGGCGTGTACGCAGGCCGTCATCGCCGCGCACGTCGGTCAGCTCGACCTCGCGTTCGAGTACATGATCGAGGCGGCGCTCATGGACCTCCACGACCTCGAGCACAACTCGCGCGACGGCGTCCACATGGCCTCGCTCGCCGGAGCGTGGATCGCCGCCGTCGGCGGCCTGGGCGGGCTCACCGAGTCAGGCGAGCACCTCGGGTTCGCCCCGCGGCTGCCCCAGCAGCTCAACCGGCTTCGCTTCCGGATCGCGTTTCGCGGCTCGGTGGTCGAGGTCGAGGCCACGGCGAAGCAGGCGACCTACACGCTGCAGATGGGAGCCGAGGAGCTCACGATCACGCATCACGGCGAGGAGGTCCGCCTGAAGACGGACTCGCCGACGACGAAGCAGATTCCCGCGATCAAGCCGGGGCCGCGGCCGACGCAGCCACCGGGGCGCGGGCCCCTCGGCGCCCGAGGAGCGGGCTAGCCGATGCGGGTCGCGATCGCAGCGGACGAGCGGGTCGGGATCGCCGAGCGGCTCGCAGAGGAGCTCGAGCGGCGAGGGCACCGACCGTTCGCCCATGGTGCGCTGAGCGACGAGGAGCGAGACGACTGGGCGTGGGCGAGCGAGGCCGCCGCCCGCGATGTCGCCGCCGGCCGCGCCGAGCAGGCGATCGTGTGCTGCTGGACCGGCACGGGCGCCTCGATCGCCGCCAACAAGGTAGAGGGGGTGCGGGCGGCGCTGTGTGGCGACTCCGCAACGGCCGAGGGCGCGCGCCGCTGGAACGACGCCAACGTGCTGGCGCTCAGTCTGCGCGCGACCTCGGACGCCGAGCTCACCGAGATCCTCGACGCCTGGTTCGCCGCGACGCCGTCGGACGAAGCCGAGGATCGTGCGAACGTCGAGCACCTCGCGGAGATCGAGGGCGAGCGGTGAGGCGGCTTCTCCCCGACGCCGCCGAGACAACCGTCGCCAAGCAGGTTTCGAGCCTCGACCTAGTCTCGCTGGCGCACCCTGACCGCCCCTACGTGGTGACGAACTTCGCGCTCACGCTCGATGGCCACGCGACGATGGAGGGCCGCTCCGGGCCGATCGGCTCGAAGACTGACACCGCGATGCTGGTCGGGCTGCGGACGCGGGTCGACGCGGTGATGATTGGCGCCGGCACGATGCGCGCCGAGCACTACGGGCGGGTCGTCGCCGACCAGGCGAAGCGCGAGCGACGCGAGCGCGATGGCCTCCCACACGACCCGCTGATGGTGATCGTCTCGGGGCGGCTCGACCTGCCCTGGGACGCGCCCCTGTTCACCGCCGGCTCGGGGCGGGTGCTGATCGCCACCTACTCGGAGGAGGACCCGCCCGAGACCGCGACGCCTGTCCGCCTCCTCCGCCACCGCGGTGCGGTCGACCTCGGCGCCGTGCTCGCCTGCCTGCGCAGGGAGCGGGGGGTGCGGGCGCTCCTGTGCGAGGGCGGCCCGCGGCTTCACGGCCAGCTTCTCGAGGCGCGGCTGCTCGACGAGATTTTCGTCACCCATGCTCCGAAGGTGACCGGAGGCGTCGGGCCCGGCCTGATCTCCGAGCTGCCCGAACAGGTGCATCCTGTCGAGCTCGCCTGGCTCCTTCACGAGGAGGCAACCGGCGAGCTCTTCGCGCGCTACCGGGTCGCCGGCTGAGGCTGGGCGCTGGACCACTCCCCGGTCTCGTCCGGGATCAGCCCCGCCTGCTCCGCGCCGCGCTCACCGCGGCGCAGCATTCGCAACCCGAGGATCGTGGCGCCGAGAATCGCCGACATCCCGAGGCTCACCTGGACGCTGAGGAGACCTTCGCGGGTCCAGTAGACGTCCTCGAGCTGGAGGAGCAGCGCAGCCTCGTCGAAGGTCAGGCCGATGCCGGCGCCGAACGGGAACGCGAGCAGCTCCTCGACCCGTTCGTCCCGGCTCACGAGGCCGGCGCCGCCAGCTCCGAAAGCGGTGAGGATCCCGGGGACGAAGTGATGGACGTGGCGGCCGCCGACCCGGACGTTTCCGGCCGGCCACCAGCCGCCGCGGATCCCCCACGTCGAGACCCGCACGAGCCCGAAGGCGATGGTGAACCCGGCGAGGATGTTGAAGAGGACGATCTCGCCGCGCGAGGCCTGCGAGTAGGCCTCGCGAGCGACGGTGACCGTGTCGTGGGTCGCGCTGGCCGCCGCGCCGAGTGCGTGCTCCGCCGTCTCGATCACCCCGTCGCCCTCGGCGACCTCGGGAGCGCGGCGGCGGATCATGCGCCAGAACTGGCCCGCGATCACGGTCCCGGTGGTGCCGACCGCGACCGCCGCGAGCCCCAGCGTGAGCCGATCCGCCGCCAGCCCCCTCCTGCGCCTGATCGCAGGAAGCCGCATCAGGCGACCGCAATCGGCAGTCCGACGTAGCCCAGCCCGATGATCCCGATTCTCATGACGGCGCAGTGTAGGTATCGGCAAGCTGCGCGATCAGGCGCGCATTGTCGCTTGCGGGCGACGTTGCGTCGCCGCTCGCCTTGATCGGGATCAGCAGCTTCGCGGCCACCAGCGCGGCGGCGAGCGCCGTATCGGAGTCGTCGACGAGCAGGATCGCCTCCGGTCGCTCGGCCTCGAAGCGCGCCTCGAGCTCGGTGAGCGCCCCGGCGAGTGCCGCGACCGAGCCGGCGCCGTCGCGCGGTGCGGCGCCATCGCCGCCGATCGTCGTCAGCTCCACGTTTGAAAGCCTCGCAAAATGGTCAAGGAATTGGCGTGTTAAGCCCACCTTTACGCCGAACGTGGCGGTAGCCTCTCCCCTCGTGAAGCGCCTTCTGGCACCGCTCTCGTTGGGGGTGCTCGCCGCGCGGCATCTGGCGTGGTACGTGAGTTATCAGGTCAGCGGCGAGACGCGGCCCCGGAGCTAGGTTAAGCGTTTCCTGCACGCGTCAGGCACGCCGGAGCGTGTCGAAGCCGAGTGACCCACCCGTGCGAGGATCCGGCGGTGGAGCCGCGCGAGGTCCTCCCCGACGTCTGGCGCTGGACCGCGCGCCATCCGGCCTGGCGACCGGGCGCGAAGCCCGAGAGCCCGGCGGACTGGGAGCCGGACGTGGGCTCGGTCGCACACCTCGCCGGCGCAGAGCTCGTCCTGATCGACCCGCTCGTTCCCGATGACCGGGCCGAGCTTTGGGGCTGGCTCGACGAGATCGCCTCCGGGCGCAACGTGCACGTGCTGACGACGATCAAGTGGCACCGCAGGAGCCGCGAGCTTGTGGTCGACCGCTACGGCGCAGAAACCGCACGCGCTCGCGCGGCCGTCCCGGCGGGCGTGGTGCCGCTCCCGCTGCGCGGCGCCGGCGAGACGATGTTCTGGCTCGAGCGCCCGCGCGCCCTCGTTCCTGGCGACCGGATCATGGGACGGCGGGGCGGCGGCCTGCGCGTCTGCCCGGAGTCGTGGCTCGGCTACCTCGACAGCGGAATCGGGCTCGAGGAGCTGCGCGGGGTCGTCCGCGCTGCCGTGACGGACCTTCCCGTCGAAGCGGTCCTGGTCTCGCACGGAGAACCGGTGCTGAGCGATGGCGCTGCGGCCGTCGAGCGCGCGCTACAGGTGTAGGGTCGTTGCTCGAGAGGGAGGCGCATGTGTACCGGGACACGAGGGCGTCCGCCAATGGGTCCGAGACATCGACGAGGTGCTCCTGACATCCGCTTGGAACTGCCAGAGATCCGTGACGTCGGCGATCGACTCGTTGCGATCGGTCGGCTCCGCCACGTGGCAAAGCAAGCGGAGCCGAGATCGAGTCGCCATTCGGTTGCGTGGTGGAGTGGAGAAATGGTGGTGGAGTGGAGAAATGGCGAGGCGACTCGGGTTCTGAGCTTCCTCGACCCCAACGAGGCCCTCGAAGCCGCCGGGCTCCACGAGTAGGACGAACACGATCACAGCGGCGCTTTCGATGGGTCCTGAAGGACTGGAACCTCTATCAGGCTTCGTCCGAAGCAGCGGTCCTAGCTCGCATCGCGGGTGGGGATCGCCCGTAGGACGTTGATCGCGCCCACGACCAGGATGATGATTGCCCAGACCGTCCGAATGTCACCGGTCACCATGCCGATGATCGCGACCGCGACCAAGATCAGCCCGAGCACGGTGGCTATCGCGGGCTTGTTCAGCGCCCTGGCGAGCCGTGGCAGGAGAACCACTGCCCCAGGCACCCTATAGATGGAATTCGCGATAGCCCGCTTTCCATGCAGAACGGCGTGTCTGCGCCGATCGCCGCTCGCACGCCGTTGCCCCGGGCGTCGCGCAGGGCTCCCAGGCATGTGCCGTGAGGAAAACGTCGGCTGAGCGGGCCTTCAATCGCTCGAGCAGCGGTGGCCCCCTGGCGGTCGAGGCGGTGCTGGCTCGCACGGCGATCCCGTGCTGCGGGGCGGCGGCGCAGCGCTCCAGCGCGCGCTCGAAGCTCCTTAATCCTCGACGTCGTAGCCGAGCGCCTCCGAAGCCCCGCGAGCATGACCGTCATGTCGCCGAGGCCGGAGGCGCGAGATCTCACCGCCCGACGTCAAGGAGCGGTTCGTCCACGGTCGCCAGCCGCGTGGAAGCTCGCCGGCCCCTGAGCGCCACCGACTCGCCAAGGCGCCAGCCACCGTCCTGGGGAGCAGCCGCTCGCTCGAGTGTGGCCTCCGAGGCGAGCATTCGCGACGGTTCGGCCTTGGCCAGCTCGCAGAGGCGCGCCGCCTCGTTCACCGGATCGCCGATTACCGTGTACTCGAAGCGCCCTTCGCCGCCGATGTTCCCGGCGACCGCGCGACCGGCAGAGATGCCGATCCCGAAGCTCACCTTTGGAACCTCGTCGCGGAGCCGCGCGCGCAGCTCGCGGCCGGCGGCCAGGGCGTCAGCCGCGGCGTGCTCGCGGGACAGCGGCGCTCCAAACACGCAGAGCGCGGCGTCGCCCTCGAACTTGTTCACGTGGCCGCCGTGGGTCTCAACGACGCGCACCACCACGCTGAAGAAGGCGTTCAGCAACCTGACCACCTGCGTCGGCGGCCTCTCAGACGCCAACGATGTTGAGCCGATCACGTCGATGAACAGGACCGCGATCTCTCGCTCCTCGCCATCCGCCGCGACGTCTCCGTCAAGCACGGCACGAGCCACATCACGGCCCACATGGCGACCAAAAAGGTGGCGAAGACGCTCGCGCTCAGCCAGGAGCAAGGCCGTGAGGCCGGCTGCGCCGACGAATACCTGCGTGAGCAGCAACTGCTCGTCCGGTGGTCGCCCCGAGAATGGGCCGAGGTCGTTTGCCGTGAACGTCACGGCAATTCCGGTGAGAAGCAGCGTTCCCAGCACGGCTCCTGGCTGCCAAAATCGCAGCGTCGCCCAGATCAGCGGCGGAAAGACCAGGAAGGTCAATCCGAGCGTTTGCGAGAAGGCGAACGTACCGACGCCAACCAGAAGGAGCCCGGCGAGAGCCGCCTCCAGTGACCGTCCCGGTGCTTGCCTGAATGGCCAATGGGTGGCCACGACCAAGAGCGCCGTAGCGACGACGACGTCGCCAAGCATGTCTCCCAGCCACCAGGTACGCAAGACGAACGGGAAGTCGCCGCCGTCGACCTCCCCGGCGACCAGCAGGCTGCCGACGCCGACGCTGGCGCTAATGGCAGTGCTCGCGACAGCCGCCAGGACAACCAGAGCGGCGATGTCCCGGACTCGGTCGAGCGAGGGCCGAAAGGCAGCAATGCGGTGCAGAAGCCACGCACCGGCCAGCGGTTCCAAGGTGTTCCCGAGCGTGATGCCAAGCACGGCGTACAGCGGTATCCCCGTCCAGCTGTTGGCGAGGAAGGCGCCAAGTGCCACGCCTGGCCACAGTCGATAGCCGCCGAGCACGAGCGCGGCGAGCGCGATGCCGGTTGGGGGCCAGACGGCGGAGACGCTGTCGGTCTCAAAGGCCAGTTCCAGACCGAGCTTCGCGGCGCCGTAGTACGCGCCGGCGAGGCCAGCGACCTTCGCCGCGTACATCTTCCAGTCCCTATTCATGGAGTGCCAGGCGCTCCGTGCGCCTGGCACGCCGAGTCACCTGCAGTGTTACTCCAGCGGCGCCGAGCGGCATCGGGCTTTCGCCGCATACTTGCTCCGTAGTTACTAGCGGAGGCTCGATCACTCAGCGCGGGGAAAACGCGCGCCAGCGCGGCTTCGATGGGCCGTGAAGGACTCGAACCTTCAACCTTGAGATTAAGAGTCTCCTGCTCTGCCAGTTGAGCTAACGGCCCCGGGGCGGAGATGGTAGCTAGAGGGGCTAGGGGGTTGGCGTCGTTGCGGCGGGACCTCCGCCGATGCCGCCGAAGGGGTCCTGGATCGACGAACCGCCCTGTCCGCCGCCCTGCTTGATCGCCTTCTCGATCTGCTTGTTGAGGGCCGCGCCCTGTTCGGCTGCGGCCTTCATCGCCTTCTGGACCTGCTCGCGCGAGGCCGGCTCCGACGCCTTCACCGCCTGCGCCGCAGCGGCGTCGCCCTCCTTGGCGTTGCCCGCGTAGTAGAGGTAGTTCGCGAGCGCGGCGTAGTCCGAGGCGGTCCTGCGGCGCTCGGCGACGAACCTCTGCGCCGCGGCGGCCCCGTCGGCCGCGTCCAGCGCGCCGCTCGGATCGCCGCTGCCCAGCGCCCCGCGGAAAAGGAGGTCCTGCGCCTGGAAGGCGTTCACCGCTCCATCGACGTTGACGTCCTTCGGCTTCGTGTCGAGGTAGCGGTTCCACGCGTCGACCGCGTCCTCGAGCTGGCTCTGCGCGTCGTCGCTGAACACCACGAGCCCGCTGGCAGGGTCGCTCTGGATCCCATCCTCGGCGCTCGTCGCCGACAGGTAGTGGTACTGGACGAGATCGAGCAGGGCGCGCTCGTTCTTCGGGTCCGTCTCGAGCGTGCTCTCAGCCTTGTCGAGCTGCTCGTCGTACTGCGGGCTCGAGCTCGAGCTGCTGCCGCCGCCGATGCCGAGCGCGTCGAAGATGCCGCCGCTCACGTCGCCTCCGATCCCGAAGCCGACGAAGCTGATCGCGAACAGCAGCGCAAGGCCGCCGAAGACGATCTGCACGACGCGCCGGCGCTTGCCGCTTCTGAGATCGAAGAGCATCGAGGGCGGGAGCCTAGTGATCGACGACGGCCTAGCCGGGGCCTGTCGCGGGGTGGGGCTCCTCGGCCCGCGTCTCCTGTGCCGGCTGGCCGAAACGCCGGGCGAGGAGCAGTGAGAGCTCGAAGAGGAGGTAGAGGGGCGCCATGCTGAGGAGCATCGTCACCGGGTCCGTGCCCGGCAGGAGCATCGCCACAACGGCGATCACGAGAACGGCGTAGCGACGGTTCTTGGCCAGCTGCTGGGGCGTGACTATCCCGAGCCGGGTGACGGCCAGGATCGCGACGGGGATCTGGAAGAGGAGCCCGACGCCCAGCAGCGTGGTGACGAAGAAGCCGTAGTACTCGCTCGCCCGGACCGCGATGTCGAAGTCGTCCTGGTTGAAGCCGAGCAGGAAGCTGAGGGCCGGCGGCATGATGACGAAGTACGCGAAGACGACGCCGGCCACGAACAGGAACGGCACCGTGAGCAGCAGCGGGAGCACGATCCGTTTCTCCTGCGGGCTGAAGGCCGGGAGCACGAAGGCGTAGACCTGGTAGAGGAGCACCGGCATCGCGAGCAGGATGCCGCCGTAGGCCGCGAGCTTCACGGTCGTGAAGAACGGCTCCGTGGGGCTGAACGTGAACGGCTCGATGTCGCGGGGCAGGGGCTTGTTGGCGATCTCGAGCAGGAGATCGTTCTGCCACAGGCAGAGGCCGACCGCGACGACGAGCACCGCCGCGGAGACAATGATCCGCGTGCGCAGCTCGTCGAGGTGCTCGACGAGCGTCAGGCGGTCGTCGAACTGGGCTGGCCGCAGCCTGGCCAAGGCCCCGCCTTCCGCGCCCGCCTAGGAGCGGTCCTCGGCTACGACCTTGCCCTCAACCGGCTCGGCGGCGTCCGGGGGCTGCGGCTGCGAGGCGCCCACCTCGAGCGCCGCCTTGTCCTCCTCGTCCTCCTCGGTGTTCTTGCCGGTGACCGAATCCTTGAACTCGCGCATTCCGGAGCCGAGCGCCCGACCGAGGTCGGGCAGGCGCTTCGGGCCGAAGATCACCAGCGCGATGATGAGGACGATTGCCAGCTCGAGTGGTCCAACGTTTGGCATGGGCCGAAGGGTACTCCGCTCGAGATGCGGCGTTTGTCACCGGCGCGGGAGGCCGGCCGTCTGCTCCTGGAAGTGCTTCGAGAGCATGGTCATCTGGCCCTGGTAGTTGGAGCCGACCTGCTCGCCGTAGAGCACGTCCGGCGCCGCGGCCAGGCGCTCGAAGGCGAGCTTGCAGATCGGCTGGCGGTGCTCGACCATGAACGGGACGTCGCGCGCCCTCACCTCGAGCGCCGCGCGGCTGCCGTGCTCGCGACCGGAGGGGTCGAACCCGAAGCCCGGATCGAAGAACCCGGCGTAATGGGTGCGAAGCTCGCCGGCGGTCGGGTCGTAGGCGAGCATCTCCGCGGCGTAGGCGGGCGGGATGCAGATCCCCTCGGCCGACAGCAGCAGGTAGAAGATCTCGGGTTCGAGCACGATCCGGGAGCCCTCCTCCGGATAGACCGGGTCCCAGTAGTCGCTCGCGCGGTACTTGCGGATCGAGGAGAGGTCGATCGGGAGGCTGTTCTTGCGAGCGCGGTAGCCGATCACGCGCTGGCCGTCTTCGCCGCGCAGGTCGACGCTCAAAAACAGCCCGTCCGCCAGCGATAGCTCGCCTTCGACGAGCGCCTCCGACGCGTGGTACAGCAGCGGCGTCTCCCGGTGGAGGGCCAGGAGCTCCGGGTCGTCGAGGCGGGCGTTCGCGGTGCTGACCCGGAGCTGGTTGAGCGCGAGGCCCTGGCGGACGTGGATCGCGAACGAGCGCGGCACCACCTCGAGGTAGAGGCGGCCGTGGTAGCCGGGCTGGATCTCGTCGAAGCGGTGGTTGCGGTCGGTGATCACGCGAGTGAAGACGTCGAGCCGCCCGGTCGAGCTCTTGGGGTTCGCCTTCGCCCGCCACTCCTCGGGCAGAGCGAGCTCCTCGAGCAGCGGGATCAGGTACGGGCGGTCGCGCTCGAGCGTCGCGCCGTCGCGTAGGTCGATCCGCTGGAACGCGATGTCCTCGAGCTTCTCCTCCACCCGCGATGAGCGGTCCGGTAGGAAGCTGCACCTGAGCGCCCAGGCGAACTCGCCCAGCCGCAGGTCGATGCTCGCCGGCTGGATCGCCTCGGGGTGGATCCGATAGTCGCCCGAGCTCACCCACTCCTTGGCGATCGCGTCGCGGAGCTGCTGCGAGCTGAGGACGGCGCCGCCCCCCGCGATCTGCTCGCCAGAGCGCGGCTTCTGCGAAGCGTGGAGCGTGCTCGCGGGTTGCATGTCCACACAATCATGCTGAACTCGGACAGAGCCTTCGGGGCCGCCGCGTGCGTATTGCGGATTTTCCGCCATCCGCGGGGGCAAACCCCTGGATTCGCTAAAGGCGATGAGACCGCCCGCCGATAGGCGGGACGAGATGCCGCAGCGCCGTATCGCCAATGACCCGCGACCCGGCGCGAACGTCGATGCGGCGAGCTTCGGCTCGCCGGAGCGCACCGCGGTCCGCGATCGCACCGGCCTCCTCCACGTCTGCCCGTGCTGCGACTGCGAGCTCGTCTACCCCACTGAGTGGGCCCCCGCCGCCCGCAACCGCTGGGCCGTCGAGCTGCGCTGCCCGGACTGCGAGTGGCGGGGAGGCGGCGAGTACGCCCAGGAGGTCGTCGACCGCTTGGACGAGGTCCTCGACGACGGCACCGAGCGGCTCCTCGGCGACCTCAGCCTCCTCGCCAAGGCGAACAGAGAGGAGCAGGTCGAGCGCTTCGTTCGCGCTCTGCGCGACGGGCACGTCCTCCCGGAGGACTTCTGAGCGCCACTCAGGCGTAGCGCTCGACGACGCCGTCGGCGACCAGCTCGAGGAGCTCACGCTGCGCCGGCGGAAGCGACGTCTCCGCTAGCGTCGCCTTGGCCCGCGCGACCCTGGCTCGCGCGTCGGCGCGCACCTCCGAGAGCGCTCCGGTCGCGGCGATCCGGTCGCAGACATGCTCCGCGGCGGCGCCGTCGAGCTTGCGCAGCTCGAGCGCCGCGAGCCCGCGGTCGCGCTCGCGGGCGAGGATCAGCGGCAGCGTCACGGTGCCGTCGAGGAGGTCGGTGCCGCGCGCCTTGCCGGTCCGGTCCGGCGGACCCGTGATGTCGAGAACGTCGTCGAGGAGCTGGAACGCGAGCCCGATCTCGCGGCCATAAGTGTCGAGCGCCCGTTCGTCGGACTCGCGCGGTTCGGATCCGATCACGCAGGCGCACGCGAAGAGGCGCGCCGTCTTCAGCCGGCAGCGCTCCATGTATCGCCCGGCCGAGATCGAGGTGTCGTGGGCGTCGCGGCGCTGCATCAGCTCTCCCTGGGCGAGTCCGACCGAGGCGCGCGCGAGGAGCACCACCCGCCGTTCGTCGCCCGGCGCGCCGTCCGCGAGTTCCGCGAACGCGCGCGAGAACAGCAGGTCGCCAACCGAGGTCGCGACCTCGCGCCCGGCGCGGACGAGGACCGTCGGGCGGCCACGACGAAGCGGCGCGGCATCGAGAACGTCGTCGTGGACCAGCGTCGCCATGTGGACGAGCTCGATTGCGGTCGCCGCCCGCGTCGCCCCGTCGCCGGCATCCGGCCCCGCGCAGAGCAGGACGAGCATCGGCCGCAACCGCTTGCCCCCGGCGGCGAGCGTCGCGCGCGCCTCGCCGCCCACCGGGTCCGCGGCGCCGCCGACGAGCTCGGTGAGCCGCCGCTCGACGGTCGCCATGCGTCGGGGGAGCCACGCCTCCGAGGCCTCGAGGACGCGCGTCACCGGCGGCGCGACCGAGCTGCGGTTCATCACGCGGGACGGGCGCCGGAGTGGATCGCGATGATCCCGCCGGCTAGGACCGTGTAGCGGATGCGCTCGAGCCCGGCTCGGTCCATGATCATCGCGAGGCCCTCCGGCGGCGGGAACCGCTTCACCGACTCCGGCAGGTACGTGTACGCGTCGCGGTCTCCGGCAAGCAACCCCAGCAGGGGGACGACCTGGTCGAACCAAAGGCCGAAGAAGGTCGAGAGCGGCGGCCGGCGCGGGTTCGTGATCTCGAGGATCACGAGGCGCCCCGCGGGCCGCAGCACACGAGCCATCTCGCCGATCCCGCGCTCCAGGTCTGCGAGGTTGCGGACCCCGAAGCCCACCGTGACCGCGTCGAAGGCCTCATCGTCGTACGGCAGCTCGAGCGCGTCCGCCCCCTCGAACCGCAGCCCCTCCACGCCGCGCTCCGCCTGCTTCGCGCGCGCCAGGTCGAGCATCCGCTCGGAGAAGTCGGAGCCGATCACCCGCCCTTGAGTCCCGACCCGGCCGGCCAGCTCGAAGGCGAGGTCGCCCGTCCCGCAGCAGACATCGAGCGCGGTCTCGCCCGGCTCGAGCTCCGCGCGGTCGGCGGCCCGCACGCGCCACCGATGGTGAAGTCCGGCGGTCATCGCCGTGTTCATGAGATCGTAGACGCCGGCTATGCGGTCGAACATGCCGCGGATCTGGCCCGCGAACTGCTCGTCCGAGGTGTGGGTGGACGTCACTCGCCCTGAAGCGAGGCGAGGAAGCTGACCAGGTTGTCGAACTTCTCCTGCGGCAGGCAGGAGGTCTCTGACGCGCCCGGGGAGCCGCACGGCTGGAACGGCGGCATGATCCCGGAGGGGTTGATCAGCGTCCGCTGGATCGCCGCCGCCGGGAGCTTCGCGCCGATCTCGGTCAGCTCCGGACCGGGGCCGTCGTTGCCGTTGTCGCCGAACTTGTGGCAAGCGAGACACCCGGACTGCGCCGCGACCTCCTTCCCGGCCTCGAACTGCGGCGGCACCTGGAGGTCGATCGAGGTCGGCGAGCCGGCCGCTGCGCCGAGATAGGTGAGATAGCCCATCGCGATGATGACCATGATCCCGAGGGTGGTCGCCACGGGCCGTCGCCACGGCAGCCGCTCCGGGCCGCGGTCGTAGAACGGGAGCAGGAGCAGGAGCACCATGCACAGGGTCGGGATACCGACCGTCGCGATCGGGACGAGCTCGTTCGGCTTGATCACGCGCAGGAGCTCGAAGAGGAAGAAGAAGTACCACTCCGGCCGCGGCACGTAGGTGGTCGTCGTCGGGTCCGCCTTCGGGCCCTGCTCGGCGCCGAGGACGATCGCCATCACGATGATCACGAGCGCGACCACCAGGAGCATCGCCGAGTCCTTGAACACGGCATAGGGGAAGAAGGGCTTGCCCTTCTTCTTCAGGATCTCGTATTCGCGGAGGTAGGCCTCCTTCTCGGCAGCGTTCACGACCCGCGCCCTCCGTCCTCGCGCCCGAGGGCGACGCCGTCGCCGCCGCTGGAGGCGACCGGCTCGCGGCGAAGCGACTTCGGCTGCGGGTCCGCGCGCAGCCATGGCGGCGCCGTCGTCCCCAGCTTCACCACCAGGTAGAGGTGGGCGCCGATCAACGCCACGATCGCGCCCGGCACGAGCAGCATGTGCACGGCGTAGAAGCGCGGCAGCGTGGTGCCGCCGAGCTCGGCGCCGGCGCGCAGGAAGTCCGCCAGGTATGGGCCGAGCACGGGGCCGGAGCCGGTGATGTTCATCGCCACGATCGTCGCCCAGTAGGAGCGCTGGTCGAATGGCAGCAGGTAGCCCGTCAGGCCCATCACCATGGTGAGGATGAGCAGGACGACGCCGATCACCCAGTTGAGCTCGCGCGGGTACTTGTAGGCGCCGAAGAAGAAGACCCTGCCCATGTGCAGGAAGATCACGATGATCATCACCGTCGCCCCCCACTTGTGCATGCCGCGGACGAACTCGCCCAGGAAGACGTCGTTGGTCAGGTGGGTGATCGAGTTGTAGGCCTCGGTGGAGGAGGGCACGTAGTACATCGCCAGGAAGACGCCCGTGATCGCCTGGAACGTGAAGGCGAAGAGCGTCGCCGAGCCGAGCGTGTAGAACCAGTTCGTCCCCTTCGGCACCTTGCGCAGCAGGAGCGCGGTGAGAAACGGCGAGGCTCCGGTGCGCTCGTCCACCCAGCCGACGACGTCGAGCGCGCCCTCCTTCGTGCGCTCGAGCATCACGCTGCCGCCGCCCTCGGCCTGCTCGCCGTTGGCGCCCGCGCCGTTGCGGCGCCCGGGCGTGACGTCCTCGCCGGGCTTCTTCGGCTTTCGCAGGCCTGCTGGCAGGGGAAGCTTCGGCATCTGGATCAGGGGGGCGGCGCGGTCGTGAACCGCGGCGGGTAGAGGTACTCCCAGATGCCGCCGGTGTACTCGCCTGGGTCGCGGGCGCGAACCGGCTCGAGGTCCGAGGTGACGCTGTAGCGGGGGCCGATCTCGAGGATCCCGTCCTCGGTGACCCGCGTCTGGAAGCGGTCCAGCGGGCGCACCGGTGGACCGCCGATGACCTTCCCCTCGAAGTCGTAGACACCACCGTGGCACGGGCAGATGAAGTTGCCCGCGGCGCGCACGAAGCGCACCGGGCACCCGAGGTGCGCGCAGCGGGTCGAGATCGCGATCACCTCGTCCGGGTTCTCGTCGAGGTCGGCGCTGCCGCGCCGGATGTAGACGGTCGTCTTGCCGGTGTCGCCGACGCCCTCGACGACCGTGATCACCGCCTGCCGATAGGTGTCGCTGACGAAGTCGCTGACCGGGCCGACCGCCTCCCAGGTCTCCTCGGGGCGGTCGAAGATCGGCGCCACCGCAAAGCCGACCACCGGCAGCGTGACCGCGACGACGCCGACGCCGCCGAGCGCCTGGCCGGCCAGCGCGAAGACCGTCCGGCGAGTCATCGTCTCGCCTTCGTAATACCCCGCCGGCTTCGGGTTTTCCGGATATTCCGCCGGGTTGCGCTTGTCCGCCTGCTCTGCCAAGTCAGGTGAGATGGGTCGGGCGGAAGTCTATTGAGAAAGCCGCCTCGCCAAGGCGGCCCTCGATTCCCCCCTGAGCCGCAGCCAATTCGGCCGCCCGCCACAGCTCGGCCGCCGCCTCGGGAGCCCCGGCGCGCAGGCTCGCCTTCGCCCGGTCATGCGCCTCCCCCGAACCGGTGGCGATCGCGGTCGCCGAGGCCAGCCACAGGGCCGCCGCCTCGCGCGCCGCGCGCTCGGCCGGGCGGGCGGTGTCGTGGACCTGGGCCGCGAGGCTGATCAGGTCGGAGAGCTCGCGCACCGCCTCGAGGTCGCCGAGCGCGGCGAGCCGCTCCAGGCCCAGCGCGTAGAGGTAGTCGCCCGCGAGCAGCTCCAGGTCCCGGTCGGGACCTGCGACGACCCGGCCAGAGGCGTAGTGCAGCAGGTAGCCCTCGCGCACCGACTCGACCACGAGCGCGTACTCGCCCGGAGACTGAGCGCTCCGCTCGCCGGAGGCGGCGAGGAGGCCGAGCGCGGCGGAGCCGCGCGGGTCGACGACGTGCGGGCTGATCACCGAGCGTTCGGCGCGCAGGAGCGAGGCGAGCTCAGCCAGGGCGTGCGCGGGCTCGGGCATCGGGCGCGCGAGCTTAGTGGGGCGGGGGGCGCGAGGCCGGGCTCAGTCGTCGAAACCGGAGTCGTCGGAGCCGGAGCCGCTCGAAGAGGATCCCGACCCGGAGGAGTCGTCGAAGCCCGAGTCGTCCGATCCGGGGCCCGAGGACCCGCCGCCGTCGAGCCCGCCGTGATCGTCGCCGGGCTCGGTCACGGCGTCGTCGTCAGTCGTGGTCGTGGTCGTGGTCGTGGTCGTGCCGCCTTCGGCGTCGTCGTGGCCGGTGCGCCCGCCGTGATCGTCGTGGCGCTCGCGCTCGCTCGAGCGATCCTCGCGCGCCTGGGACGGGGCCAGCCGCTCCCCGGCGCGAAGCGGCTGCGCGGAGAGCCCGATCGAGTCACCGGAGATCGCGTTCGCCAACAGGCCGATCAGCGCCGCGGCGATGATCCCGAGCAGTCCGAGCAGGGCGACGGCGAATACCGTGCGAGCGGTCATCGTTCGCTGAGGGTAGGAGGCGCGGGTAAGGCCTCGTCCAGCGGCGGGTTAAGCCTTCGCTCGGGATCATCCGCGGCGGGCAGCCGAACCTCAGCACGCAGGCCGCCCTCAGGGCGGTTGCGAAGCGCGACCGTGCCGCCCCAGCGCTCGACGAGGACCGAGACGATCGCGAGGCCGAGCCCGGTCCCGGCGCTCGTCGACCCGGCGCTGCCGCGGTGAAACCGCGCCGTCGCCCTCCTCTCCTCGCCGGGCGCGAGCCCCGGGCCCTCGTCGCGCACCGCCAGGTAGGTCTCGCGGCGGTCGGCCACGGCGCCCCACTCGATCGTGATCACCGCCCCGGCCGGTGAGTACTTGCTCGCGTTCTCGAGCAGGTTATCTAGCACGATGCCGAGGTCGTCGGCCGAAGCCCAGGCGTGGCACGAAGCGGGGCCGGCAAGCGCGATGCGCTGCTCGCGGAGCATCGTCTCGGCCTCCCAGCGCTCGGCGGCGCGGCGTGCGCAGGCGGCGAGATCCACGCGCCGCGGCTCGCCGGGCTCCTGGCCCTCCCGGGCGAGGGTCAGCAGGTTCTCGATCAAGCGCGAGAGCCGCACCACCTCCTCCTCGGCCGCCTCGAGCTCCTCGGCGACCTCCTGGTGGCGCGCGGCGTCCCCCGCCGCCTCGAGGCGGAGGCGCAGGCCGGTGAGCGGCGTGCGGAGCTGGTGGGAGGCGTTGGCGACGAAGTCGCGCTGAGCGGCGAGCGCGCTCGCCAGGCGCGCCGTCATCTCGTTGAAGGCGCGGGCGACCTCGCGCTGCTCGCGCGGCCCGAGCTCCGGCGCCCGGGCCTCCAGATCGCCGTCGGCGACACGGCGAGCGGTGGCGGCGAGCATCCGCGGCGGGCGCGCGAGGAAGATCGCGAGGACCCACGCGATCCCGAGTCCGAGCAGGAGCGCCAGGCCGCCGACCGCGATCAGGCCGAGCGCATCGCGACGGACCTCCTCGTTGACGGCCTCGACGCTCTGCGTGACCCGGACGGCGCCGGCGGTGCGGCCGCGGTCAAGGACTGGCGTCGCCGTGTAGAGGAGCTCCTCGTCGAGCAGGTCGCTCGTCCGCTCGCCCTGGGCCGGCTCGCCGGCCAGCGCTGCCGCCACCTCCGGGCGGTTCGCGTACGACGTCCCGCGCAGGCCAGGACCGGCGGAGTCGACGATCACATGCCCGCGGGCGTCCAGCAGGATCACCCGGCCCCGAAGCTCGCGCGCCGCGCGGTCGACCAGCGGCTGGAGACGCCCGGCGCCCTCGCCGAGCGCATCTCCCGCCGCCGTCGCGACGAGCTGCGCCTGGCCGGCGGCCTCCGCCTTGACCTCGGCGTCGACCCGGCGCGAGAGGTTGACGACCAGCGGGACCTCGAGCACCACGATCGCGAGGACGAGGACGTACGCGATCGCCGCGAGGATCGTCGCCCGCAGGCTCATCCCGCGCCTCATCCGAGCTCGGACGGAGCCGAGAAGCGAAAGCCGACGCCGCGGATCGTGTGCAGGAAGCGGGGGTCGTCCGGGTTGTCGCCGAGCTTCTTCCGGAGTCCGGAAACGTGGACGTCGAGCGTCTTCGTCGAGCCGAACCAGTTCATGTCCCAGACGTCCTCGATCAGCTGCTCGCGGGTGATCACCGAGCCCGCGTCGCGCATCAGGCGCTCGAGCAGGTCGAATTCCTTGCGCGAGAGATCGAGCCGGCGCCCGTCGAGGTCCACCGAACGCCGCCCCGGGTCGAGTCGCAGCTCACCGATCTCGATCGGCCGGGTCGGCTCCGCGCCGCTGTCGCCGGTCGCCGCGCGGCGCAGCACGGCGCGAACGCGCGCCACCACCTCGCGCGCGCTGAAGGGCTTCACCACGTAATCGTCGGCGCCGAGCTCGAGCCCCGCGATCCGGTCAGCCTCGTCGGATCGAGCCGTGAGCATGATCACTGGCACGTCGCTCGTCCTGCGCAGCTCGAGGCAGACGTCGAACCCGGAGCCGTCGGGCAGCATCAGGTCGAGCAGGACGAGGTCCGGCTCGAGGCGCGAGGCCTTCTCGAGCGCCTCGTGGACCGTGCCGGCCACGTGCGGGTCGAAGCCCTCGCGGCGCAGCGCGTTCGCGAGCGGCCCGACGATCGTCTCCTCGTCCTCGACGACGAGGATCTTGCGTCTCGCCATCGCCATGCACTGATCGTAGGCGGGCAGCGGCGCGGGGCGGCTGCCGGCCGCCCGCGATCGCCGCCCGTGTGAGGAGCCTCAGTCCCCACCGCCGCCTGGTCCGCTCGAGTCACCGCCATCGTCGCCCGGGCCGCCTGGGCCGCTCGACGTGCTGCCGGGACCGCTGTTGTCGTCGGCCGCATCGTCGTCGTCGTCCACGGCCGGAGCGGTCGCCACGACACCCGTGCACTCGGGGTCCGCCGCGTGCTCGGCCTCGTCGCAGGGGCCGGAGATGTCCTCGATCACGCCGTCGTCATCGTCGATCGCGTCGTCCTCGGGGTGGTCACGGCCGCGGTCGTCATCGATACCGGCGGCGTCACCGGCACAGCGCGGATCCGAGGCGTGCTCGGCCTCGTCGCAGGGGCCGGAGACGTCCTCGGCGGTCGTGGTCGTCGAGCGCAGCCCCACGTCCGGCTCGCCGGAATCCGCGAGCACGATCGTCGCGCCGCCGACCGCGAGCGCCGCCAGCGCCGTGAGCAGGAGCTTGATGAACATGATTCCTCCTCTCCGTGCGCCCTCAGGAGCGCTTGTCGTCGTTGCCGCCGCCATCGTGACCGCCGCCATCGTGGCCGGCCGCCTCGACCTGGCGCGCGAGGAGGCCGCCGTCGGTCCTCTTCGCGTCGACCTCGACGGCGAGCCCGCGATCGAGGCCGCCGAAGCCGCCTGCGATTCGCTCGAACTCGGTGCGGCGGTTGACGTCGAACTTGACGCGCTTGCCGCTCTCGGTCTTGATCCGGAACGTGTCCGCCGCCGCGCTCTTGCCGACGACCTTCCCGTCGAAGTGCTTGAGCGCCGCCTGGGCCGAGCCCGCGGCCACGAGCGAGCCGGCCACCGCGAGCGCGGCGATCGTTCTACGTGGGTTGGCGTTCATTCGCTTCTCCTTCCGTTGGGTTTCGGGAGGCAAATGGTGTCGGCCACGGGTCAGCGGACGGCAGCGATGGCCTAGCGCCGGATTCGCCTCCGGTTAGGGCTTGGTAAAGCTGGCGCGCTCAGACCGGGAGCGCCTCGGCGAACGCCTCGCCCGCGGCGGAGACCGTGCGCTCGATCGCCGCCTCGTCGTGCGCGGTGGAGACGAACCAGGCCTCGAACTGCGAGGCGGGCGGGTAGACGCCGCGGTCGAGCAGGGCGCGGGCGAAGCGGCCGTATGCATCGAGGTCGCAGGCCGAGGCGCCGGCGAAGTCGCGCACGGGCTCGGCCATAAAGAACGGGGTCACGAGCCCGGGCACGGAGACGACCTGGACGGGCCGCTCGCCCGCCGCCTCGCGCAGACCGACGGCGAGCATGGTCGTCAGCGCGCCGAGGCGCCGGTAGGCGGCGGCGTCGAGCTCGGCAAGCGTCGCGAGCCCGGCGGCCACCGCGAGCGGGTTGCCCGAGAGCGTCCCGGCCTGGTAGACGTCGCCGGCGGGAGCGACGCGGCCCATCAGCGCGCGAGATCCGCCGTAGGCTGCCGCCGGGAGGCCGCCCCCGAGCACCTTGCCCATGACGGTGAGGTCGGCGTGGACGTCGAGGAGCTCCTGGGCGCCGCCACGGGCCACACGAAAGCCGCTGATGACCTCGTCCAGGAGGAGCAGGGCGCCGTTGCGGTCCGCCGCCTCGCGCAGGAACGAAAGGAACCCGTCCTCCGGCGGGACCAGCCCCATGTTCGCCGGCAGCGGTTCGGCGAGGATCGCGGCGAGCTCGTGCTCGCCGATGGCGGCCTCGACCGCCTCGCGATCGTTCCAAGCCACGACCACGGTTTCGGCCGCCTGCGCGGCCGAAACGCCCGGACTCGCCGGGATCCCCTGCGTCGCGAGTCCCGATCCTGCGTCTGCGAGCAGGCCGTCCACGTGGCCGTGGTAGGCGCCGGCGAACTTGAGGAGCTTCTCGCGGCCGGTCGCGGCACGGGAGAGGCGCACGGCGCTCATCGTGGCCTCGGTGCCCGAGTTCACCATCCGCACCATCTGCACCGAGGCGAACCGATCCACGAGCTCGGCCGCGAGCTCGACCTCCCCCTCGGTCGGGGCTCCGTAGCTCGTCCCGCGCTCCGCCGCCTCGGAAACCGCCGCGACGACCGCCGGATGCGCGTGGCCGAGGATCAGCGGACCCCACGAACAGACCCAGTCCACGTAGCGGTGACCATCGACATCGACGAGCTCGCAGCCCTCGCCGCGCTCGACAAAAAGCGGATACGTGCGCCCGATCGAGCGCATCGCGCGGACCGGGGAGTTGACGCCACCCGGGATCAACCCGGCGGCGCGCGCGTAGAGGACCTCGGACGTGCGGGTGTCCGGCCCTACGCCTGCTCGGTTTCCCACCGGGCGTAGTCCTCGGTGAAGTAATGCAGGCGCACCTTCTTGTACTCGGTGGAGGAGTAGAGGACGGCGCGGTCGGGGCCGTGGAGGTCGTGCTCTGAGGCGATCGAGTCGAGGATCGCGTCGCATTCCTCCTTCGAGCGCCCGTGCGCCATCGTGAACACCGAGTAGGGCCAGTCCGGGTAGGTGGGGCGCTCGTAGCAGTGCGAGATCCCGCGCACGGAAGCCATCCGGGCTCCGACCTCCGGCACCCGCTCCTTGGGCACCCGCCAGACGCCCATCCCGTTGGCGGAGAAGCCGGCCCGGCGGTGGTAGAGGATCGCGGCGACGCGGCGCAGGATCTTTCGGTCGACCATCCCGCGGAGGTGGTCGAGGAGCGTCTCCGCCGTCATCCCGACGTGGGCGGCGGCCTCGTCGTACGGGCGGTCGGCGAGCGCCATCGGTCCCTGGAGCGCCCGGATCACCGCGACATCGAGCTCGTCGTAGGGCTGCGGCTCGAGCTCGCGCGGAGGGGCCGCCTCGACCGCGGCCGCGAGCGCGTCGGTGCCCTTCTCCATCTCCAGGTTCATGTTGATCTTGAACAGCGTCAGCGTCGGGAGCCGGCGGATCGACTCGGCGCCGGTCAGCCGCTGGAGGACCTCGAGGGTTTTGGAAAGACCGAGCTGCGAGTCGGGCGGCGTCGCGATCGTGAACCAGAGGTTGAACTCGTGCGTGCGCAGGTAGTTGTGGGAGACGCCGGGATGCGAGTTGATGATCCTCGCCGCGCGCTGCGGGTTCTCGGAGTCGACCTTGGCGGCGACGAGCATCGAGGAGTACCCGAGGGCTCGCGTGTCGAAGATCGGCGTGATCTCGCGGATGATCCGCTCGTCCAGGAGGCGCTGGGTGCGGCTCATCAGCTCGTCGACCGGCAGCTCGGCCTGCGAGGCGAGGCGCGCGAACGGCTCCGCGGCGAGCGGAAAGCTCGACTGGAGCAGATTCATCACGCGCTTGTCGGTCTCGTCGAGCGGGATCGCCGCGCCGTGCTTTCGCGACCGCAGCTTCGGTCGCGCGCCTACTGAAGCCAACCGGCCGCCTCCTTGCCGAAGTAGGTGAGGATCACGTCGGCGCCGGCGCGTCGGATCGCGGTCAGGCACTCGAGGGCCGCCGCCCGCTCGTCGATCCAACCGTTCTGGCCGGCCGCCTTGAGCACCGAGTACTCGCCGGAGACCTGGTAGGCCGCGATCGGCATCTCCGTCTCCTCGCGCGCGGCGCGGATCACATCGAGGTAGGGGAGCGCGGGCTTCACCATCACCATGTCCGCCCCCTCCTCGACGTCGAGGCGCACCTCGCGGATCGCCTCGCGCGAGTTCGCCGGATCCATCTGGTAGCCGCGGCGGTCGCCGAACTCCGGCGCCGATTCCGCCGCCACGCGGAACGGCCCGTAGAACGCCGAGGCGTACTTCGCCGAATAGGCGATGACCGCGGTGTCGGGGTGGCCCTCCTCGTCGAGCTGGTGGCGGATCGTGCCGACCCTGCCGTCCATCATGTCCGAGGGCGCGACGACGTCGGCACCGGCCTCCGCGTGCGAGATCGCGGTCTTCGCGAGCAGCTCGACGGTGATGTCGTTGTCGACCTCGCCATCCCGGACGAAGCCGCAGTGCCCGTGCGAGGTGTACTCGCAGAGGCACACGTCCGTGATCACGGTGAGCTCGGGGTGCGCCTCCTTGAGCGCCCGCACGGCGAGCTGCACGACGCCCTCGTCGTCATAGGCGCCAGAGCCCGTCTCGTCCTTGTCCGCCGGGATCCCGAAGAGGATCACGGCCTCGATCCCGACCGCCTGGAGCTCCGACGCCTCGGCGACGAGCTCGTTGATCGAGTAGCGCTCGATGCCGGGCATCGAGTCGACCGGCTCGCGGACGTTCTCGCCCGTAACGACGAACAGGGGCTGGACGAGGTGCCGCGGCTGAAGGTCCGTCTCGCGAACCATGTCGCGAAGCGCCTTCGTCCGCCGCAGGCGCCGCATGCGCGTGGCGGGGAAGCTCACGCCTGGGATTCTAGGGGCGCGCCATCCCTAGCCCTTGCCCCTGCCGTCGGCGAGCGCCGCGGCGACGCCGAGCCCGATGTAGATGGCGCCGCTTGCGCGCGATAGGCCACCGGGCCGCGCGAGGCGCCGCCGCAGCCCGCCCGCGGCGCTCGCCGCCGCGAGCGCGAACAGCGTGTCGCCGAGGAGCGCACACAGGTTGAAGATCAGGCCGAGGACGAGCGTCTGGAGCCACACCGGCCCGGCCGCGGGATCGATGAACTGCGGCAGGAAGGCGAGCAGGAAGACGGCGAGCTTCGGGTTGAGGGCGCCGACGGCGAGACCCTCGAGGAAGAGGCGCCGCCGCGAGCCGGCCGCTGCACCGGCCTCGGCCGCGACGCCGACCCCGGAACGAAGGGCGCGCACGCCGAGGTAGACGAGGTAGGCGGCGCCGGCGTACTTGACGATGCTGAACGCGGTCGCCGAGGAGGCGACGATCGCGGCGAGGCCAGCCGTCGCCGCCAGCACCTGGAAGAGGTTGCCGCTCTCGACGCCGAGCGTCGACACGAGCGCTCCCTGCCGACCGTGGACGACTCCCCGGGTGACGATGTAGAGCACCGCGGGGCCGGGAATCGCGACGAGCCCGGCGCAGGCGAGGGCGAAGATGAGCAGCGTGTGCGGCTCCGGCACGGGCTGAATGATCGCAGCCGGCGCGCGGTTGTCGATTGACCCCCGCCGAGCCGCGCGCTTAGCATGACCACGGGTGAAGCAGTGGGCATCGGGGAGGAAAACGACGCCATCAGGGCCGATCCTGGGGATCTCGCGTTCGACATCTCCCGGGATCTGATCTGCACCGCGAGCGACGACGGCCGCCTCAGCTCCCTCAACACCGCCTGGGAGACGACGCTCGGGTGGGGCCGCGAGGAGCTGATGTCGCGGCCCCTGGTCGAGTTCGTCCATCCGGCGGACGCCGACCGCACCCGCCTGGAGCTGGCGCGGGTCGGCGAGGGCGACCGCGAGCTGATCGCGTTCGAAAGCCGCTTCCGGACCCGCGGCGGCGAGTACCGATGGCTTCACTGGAAGGCGCGCAGCGACGGAGAGACCTGGTTCGCGGTCGCCTTCGACGTCACCGACGGCAAGCTGGCCGAGCGCGAGGTGCTCGAGGCGATCCAGGACGGCAGGCTGCTCGCCTACGGCCAGCCGATCATCGAGCCGAGCACGGGGCGGATCGTCCAGGAGGAGCTCCTCGTGAGGCTGCGGATGGACGAGGACGGGCGGGTCGCACTGCCGTCGGAGTTCCTGCCCGCGGCGGAGCGCTCCGGCGCGATCCTCGCGATCGACGAGTGGATGGTCCGCAAGGGCCTCGCGCTGGCGGAGCGGGGGCGACACGTCGAGATCAACCTCTCGGCGCGCTCGATCGCCGACGAGGAGCTCATGAACGAGCTCGCGGAGCGGGTGGCCGGGGTCGGGGTCGCGGCACGGCGCCTCGTCTTCGAGATCACGGAGACGGCCGCGCTCGAGAACCTCGAGGAGGCACAGGACCTGGCGGAGCGCCTCGGGCGGCTGGGCGCGTTGATCGCGCTCGACGACTTCGGCACCGGCTACGCCTCGCTCACCAACCTTCGCCAGCTACCCGTCCAGATCCTCAAGATCGACGCCAGCTTCGTCGCCGGAATGAGCGCGAGCGTCGAGGACCGCGCGCTCGTGCGCGGGATCGCGGCGATCGCGAAGGAGCTCGGCCTGCAGACCGTCGCCGAGGGCGTTGAGGACGTGGCGACATACGAGCTCCTGCGCGACTATCGCGTCGACCGCGCGCAGGGCTATTTGATCGGTCGCCCGATCCCCGTCTGAGCGGGCGATCAGCCCTAGCGCTCTTCCTGCGGCTGGATCACGAGCATCGGCACCCGCGAGTGGAAGAAGACGTATGCGGCCACGCTGCCGAACAGGTTCGTCGCCACGCGCCCGCGGCCGCGCGAGCCCATCACCAGGAGGTCGTGGTCGCCCGCCTTGAGCTGCTTGAGGATCCCCTCGCCGGCGTTCCCGTGCTTGTGCAGAACGGTCACCGGCAGACCGCCGGGAAGCGAGTCGACGGCGGTCCTGAGCAGCCGGTCGACCTCGCTCTCGACCTCGTGCTCGAGCGTCGGGACGTCGACACCCGCCCTGTAGGCGCCGGGCGGAACGTGCGGCGCGACCGAGATGACCGTGAGCTTCGCGTTCAGCGCCTCGGCCAGCTCGGCCCCGGCCTCCAGCGCCCGCCACGCGGTTTCGCTGCCATCGATCGCGACCAGGATGCTGCGGAAGACCATTGCCCGCTGGAGCCCCTCGCTCGGAGGTCTAGGCGAATCGTCGCAGGGCGAGGCGCGCGATGACGCCGTAGGCGACGAGCACCGCCGTCAGATGGAGGAGCGGCACGCCGACCGAGGGTCCGGCCGCGTCCAGCGCTCCCTGCATGGTGTCGCGCGCCGCGTCGAACGGAAAGAGCGCCCGCACGAACTCGATCACGTGGAAGACGGTGGCGCTCACCGTCCCCGACGGGACGAGCGAGAGAAACGCGATCGGAAGCGAGACCATGAACGCGAGCAGCGAGCTCGCGCGCACCTCGCGCGCCGAGCCGCCGATCGCGGCACCGAAGGCGGCGAATGCCGCGCCGCCGCCGAGGATCGCGCAGAGGATCAGGGGGGTCCGGCCCCAGTCGATCGAGACGAGCGCGGTGAGCGCGGCGAGGAGCAGGAGGGTCACCGCGAACGAGGCGACGATCCCGAGCGCGATCTTCTCCGCGAGGAGGCCCGTGGGGCCGACGAGCCCGCGCGTGATGCGCCCGAAGGCGTTCTCCTCGCGCTCGAGCGCGAGTGACCCCGCGACGAGGAGCACGGTCACGAACATCAGCGTCACCGTGACCGCGACCGCAATCGCGAACGTGTCGAGCTCGGCGGTGTCGCCCGCCACGACCTGCTTGTCCACGGCGATCGGCTCGGCAACGGCCCCGAGGATCGGAAGCGCGAAGTCGAGGTTCTGCCGGGCGAGCTTGGCGAACCGGATCACCCGCTCGAGCGAGGCGTGCGCGCTGCCCTCGGGCACCGCCCGGGCCACCGTGCGCAGCATCGCGCCGGCGCGCTGGAGGCCGAGGACGTCGATATCGCCGATCAGCGGGAGGCTGAAGCTGCCGCCCTCGATCAGCAGGTTCAGATAGGTCGACGCCTCGTCGGAGATCCGCTGGGAGAGGATCAGGTTCGCCTCCGTGACGAGCGCCTGGATTCGGTCGTCGACGAGGCTCGCCTTGAGCGGGTCGTCCTGGTTGACGAGCACCTCGACCCTTGGTTGCTGGGGATCGAGGCTGGCGAGCGAGTTGAGCTTGTCGAGCAGGTCGGGTGGCAGGATCAGGGCGGCGATCACCTCCCCGTCCTCGACCTTGTGTTCGGCCTCCGAGCGCGAGGAGACGTCGACGCACTCGACCCTGCTGCAGAGCTGATTGCGGGCGAGATCGCGGTCGATCGTCTCGTCGCCGCTGCCGATCGAGAAGTTCTGGTCCGACGGCACCTCGTTCAGGAAGGCCACGCGCGGCTTCGAGTTGTCCGCCGAGAGCGCGAAGCCGATCAGGACCCCGAGCGCGATCGGGTAGGCGATCAGCAGCCCGACGATCAGCGGTGAGCGCCGCAGGATCTGGAGGTCCTTGAGGAGGAGCCAGCGCACCGCAGTTGTCCGCTAGTGGCCGCGCTCGCGCAGGAAGCGCACGAACGCGGCCTCGAAGTCGCCGTTGGGTCCCGGAACCGCCCGATGAAGGTCGACGGCGGTGCCGTCGAAGACGTCCTCGCCGTCGGCCAGCACCAGGAGCCGGGTGCCGTAGCGCTCCGCCTCGAGCAGATGATGGGTCGTATAGATCACGGTCGTGCCGCCGCCGGCGAGCCCGAGCACGAACTCCCACAGCCGCTCGCGCTGGCGCGGGTCGAGGCCGGTGGAGGGCTCGTCGAGGAGGAGCACCGCCGGCGCCGTGAGCAGGCCGATAGCGATGTTCACGCGCTGCTGGTTTCCGCCCGAGAGCGTCCCCACCTGATCGTCGCGGCGGTCCGCGAGGCCGGTCTGCTCGAGCATCCGCTCGACGGCGGCGTCGACGTCGGCGACCTGCTCCAGGTGCGCGAACAGGCGCAGGTTCTCGGCCACCGTGAGGCGTCGGTAGAGCGCCGCGGACTGGGGCACCCAGCCGACCTCGCCGGGGACCGCGATCGTGCCCGAGTCCGCGTCGAGGATCCCGGCGAGGATCGAGAGCAGCGTCGTCTTGCCGGCGCCGTTTGGCCCGATCACCGCGAGGAGCTCGCCGCGTGCCGCCGCGAACGAGACGTCGCTGAGTGCGCGGCGCTCACCGAAGCTCTTGCTCAGGCCGCGCGCCTCGATCACGGCGCTCGCGCCGCTCACCTGGTTCCCGCTCACCGGCGGAAACCTACGGGACGGCTGGTGCCGGCGGATACGCTGCTCCGCGGGATGAAGGTTCTGTTCGTCGGCGACGTGGTCGGCAAGCCCGGGCGCGCCGGTCTCGCCCGCACGATGCCCGGGCTCCGCGAGCGGCTCGAGCCCGATCTCATCATCGTGAACGGCGAGAACACAGCGGGCGGCCTCGGGATCACGCGCAAGACGGGCGAGGAGCTGTTCGCGCTCGGCGCCGATGTGATCACCCTCGGCAACCACGCCTTCCGCCATCGCGACGCGTTCGATTACCTCGACACGAGCGAGCGCGTGGTGCGCCCGGCCAACTTCATGACCGGTAACCCCGGACACGGGCACGTGATCGTCGACGTCGGCGGAACTCGCCTCGCCGTGATCAACCTCATCGGCCAGGTGCAGCTGCGCGCCGCCCGTTCGCCGTTCACCGAAGCGGACGCGCTGCTCGAGCGCCTGGGCGGCGAGGCGGACGCCTTCTTCGTCGATTTCCACGCCGAGGTGACGTCGGAGAAGATCGCGATGGGATGGCACCTGGACGGCCGGGCCGCCGCCGTGGTCGGCACGCACACGCACGTGCCGACCGCCGACTCGAGGGTGCTGCCGAAGGGGACGGCGTTCATCTGCGACGTCGGCATGACCGGATCGCGGGCGAGCGTGCTCGGAGTCCGGTGGGAACAGGCGCTCGAGGGGTTCCGCACCCAGATGGCCGTCAAGTTCACGACCGCGGAGGACGACGTCTGGGTGAACGCCGTCGTGGTCGAGATCGGCGACGACGGTCTTGCGCGCTCGATCGAGCAGGTGCTCGAGCCCGCGCCCGATTAGTTGGCTGATTTCACGGCCATCTCGGCGCTGCGCTCGCCCGAGAGCGCGACGAACAGGCCGGGCAAAAACCACGGGATGTAGAGGTAGAACCAGTGGTCGACCGAGAGCTGGAGCGCGATCAGCGCCGCGGCGGAGAGGGCCCCTACCTGGACCAGGGATCGGCGCCGCGGGACGAAGGCGAGCGCGAGCGCTCCCACCGCGGTCAGCGCGAACACCACGGTCTGCAGCCACTGGATCCCGTCGACCTGGCCCCAGATGCTGAACGGCGAGGTGCGGTCGATCTGGCTC
>Ga0126307_10000324_pt1 | contig 31009 bp, 36 predicted proteins | sample Plot28_FD_89955 | JGI IMG/M metagenome (GOLD analysis project Ga0126307, IMG submission 89955) | Serpentine soil microbial communities from UC McLaughlin Reserve, CA, USA - Plot28 | ecosystem: Environmental > Terrestrial > Soil > Grasslands | place: USA: UC McLaughlin Reserve, Lake County... | reverse complement strand
GCCTCGCGCTCAAGGACAGCCCGCCCGGATTCATCCCCACCTCGATCGAGAGCTACGACGAGGGCTACGAGACCGACGCCTACCAGGGCACCGCCGACTACGGCACCGGTCAGTTCAGCGAGGCCGACTACGGCGACGGCTCCTACCAGGAGACCGAGCAGCTCTGACGCGTGGCGGCGCCGGACCCCGCGTCCGGCGCCGCCCGCCGGGGCAGCCACACTGACGAGCAGGACCCGCACCACCCGGACGACAGCACCACCACGGACGCAGCCGCGCACGGACCGCCGGCCGCCTGAGGAAGGACCGACATGCCCACCCCCACCAAGGGCCCCCGTCTCGGCGGGTCCCCCTCGCACGAGCGGCTGATGCTGGCCAACCTGGCCACCTCGCTGTTCGAGCACGGGCGGATCACGACGACCGAGACGAAGGCGAAGCGCCTGCGTCCCCTGGCCGAGAAGCTCGTCACCTTCGCCAAGCGCGGTGACCTGCACGCCCGTCGTCAGGTGATGACGACCATCCGTGACAAGGACGTCGTCCACACCCTCTTCGCCGAGATCGGTCCTCGCTACGAGAACCGGCCCGGTGGCTACACCCGCATCACCAAGGTGGGCCCGCGCAAGGGCGACAACGCCCCCATGGCGGTCATCGAGCTGGTCGAGGCCCTGACGGTGAGCCAGCAGGCCGTCGGCGAGGCCGAGCGCGCCCGCGGCACGCGGTTCGCTTCGGGTGCCGGCTCGGCCGCCGCCTCCGGTGAGGTGACGGCGGACGCGCTCGAGGACGCCGGCGACACCACTGCCGACGAGGACGTCGAGGCGACCGACGCCGAGGCGACCGACGTCGCCTCGGGCGACGAGGCCGTCGCCGCCGAGGAGCCTGCGGCCGACGACACCGAGACCGAGCCCGTCGCCGTCGACGCCGAGTCGCCCGGCGACGCCGAGGACGCGGACGGCACGAAGTGACCGACCCCCAGGACCGCGCCGGCGCCGGCGCGGCCGGGGTCCGCCCCGGCGGCGGCGACCAGGGAGCGACGCTCAGCGGCGAGACCACCGGGGCCGGCGGCGACACCTCACCGGCCGCCGTCGACGGCACCGTCGACGCCGAGGCCCAGGAGGTCGTCACCGACGTCTTCGTGCCCGACGGCGAGCGCCAGGACGACGGAGCCGTCCGCCGCGAGCCGACCGCGGAGAACGGCGTCGTCGTCGAGGGCGACAACGTCTCGCCCGAGCTGGCCGACGCCGCCGCTGCCGAGATCAACGCCGCGGAGACGCAGGACGCCGCCACCGAGAGCCTCCGGGCCCCGGGCGGCGAGGCTGCCCCCGACCCCAAGTGATCTCCTGAACGACCTGCGGCACCCGGACGAGCCCGCCACCGACACCGGTGGCGGGCTCGTCCGTCTCCGTCTGTCGGTGAGCTACGACGGCACCGCGCTGCACGGCTGGGCCCGCCAGCCCGGGCAGCGCACCGTCCAGGGGGACGTGGAGCGGGCCCTGGCCACGGTGCTGCGGACCGACGTGGACCTCACGGTGGCGGGCCGGACCGACGCCGGCGTGCACGCCACCGGTCAGGTGGCCCACTGCGACGTCCCCCGGCACGTGTGGGAGGAGCACGGGGACCGCCTGGTGCGCCGGCTGCGGGGGGTCCTGCCGCCGGACATCGCCGTCCCGGCGGTCGAGGAGGCCCACCCCGACTTCGACGCCCGGTTCAGCGCGCTGGCCCGGCACTACGTCTACCGGCTCACCGACGACCCGGCCGGCCCGCCCCCGCTGCGCCGGGCCGACACCGTCGGCTGGCCCCGCACCGTGGACGTCGACGACATGGCGGCCGCCGCCGAGCTGCTGCTCGGCGAGCACGACTTCGCCGCCTTCTGCCGCCGCCGCGAGGGCGCGACCACCGTCCGCACCCTGCGGGCGCTCGACGTCGCCCGCACCGGGAGTCTGGTCACCGTGTCGGCATCGGCCGACGCCTTCTGCCACTCGATGGTGCGCAGCCTCGTCGGCGCGCTGCTGGCCGTGGGGGAGGGGCGCCGCCCGACGGAGTGGCCGGCGACGCTGCTCGAGCGCACCGAGCGTGCCGGCGACGTGCCGGTGGCGCCTGCCGGCGGCCTGACGCTGGTCCGGGTCGACTACCCGCCCGACGACCAGATGGCGGCCCGGGCACTGGTCACCCGCGCCCGGCGCGACTGACGTCAGGTCAGTGCGGCCACGGCCTCGGCGATCGGCGTGGGCCCCTTGACCAGTTCCAGGACGACGCCGTCGCGGTCGACGTCGAGCAGCTCGGCCAGCACGGCGGCCACGTCGTCCCGCGGCACGTTGCCGGGATCGACGTGCCGGGCGAGGCTCACCCGGCCGGTGCCCGGGTGGTCGGTGAGCCGGCCGGGCCGCAGCACGGTGACCGCCAGTTCCGGCCGGGCGAGCACGTCCTCCTCGGCCGCCCGCTTGGCTCTCAGGTAGGCGGTGAAAACCTCGTCGTCCGGCGTACTGCTCCGGGGCGACACCGCCTCGACGCCCATCGAGGAGAGGAGCACGTACCGCCTCACGCCCGCTCGCTCGGCGGCGTCGGCGAGCAGGACCGCGGCACCCCGGTCGACGGTGTCCTTGCGGGGGATCCCGCTCCCCGGCCCGGCTCCGGCGGCGAACACGACCGCGTCCGCGCCGGAGACGGCGGCCGCCACGTCGTCGACCGGGGCGTACTCCAGATCCAGGATCACCGACTCCAGTCCGTCGCCGATCAGGTCCGACTCGTGGGCCGGGTTGCGGACGATGCCGACCACGGTGTCCCCGCGGGCGACGAGGAGACGGCCGAGGCGACGGGCCACCTGCCCGTGGCCGCCGGCGACGGCGATCCGCATGGTTTCCTCCCTATCCCCGCACGTCGCTGACGATCCGGCCCGGGTCGGTGAGCCCGAAGGCCCGGAAGGGTGCCTCTCCGCCGCGCATGCCGATGAGCACCTCTCTGGTGCCCTCGAAGAACCCGGTCGTCCTCGCCTCGGCGATCGGCCCGGGCGACACCCGGACCTGGTTCTGCGGCGGGTTCTCGTCCGAAGGGGTCGCGCCCGACGAGGGCGTGCTGCCCCGGGTCGTCGTGAGGGAGGGTGTGGTGCTGTCGGTCGCCTTCGGCTCCTCGTCCCCGCCGGTGCAGCCAGCCGACGGCAGGAGCGGTGCGACGACGAGGGGCGTCGCGAGACGACGGCGCTGGGTCACGGGAGCCTCTCTCCGGCGCGGAAGCGTCGAGGCTATCGCTAGGTAGTCAGTCCTCGGGTTGCTGGAAGCGTGGGATCAGCGACGGCGGCGGGAGCGGAGGTGGTGGCGGAGCCGGTGGTCGAGGGCTCGCCACCGCAGCGCGGGCGCGGGCGAGGTCGGCGGGGGTGTCGCAGTCGGTCCACGGCGGCGGCGCTCCGGGTCCGACCACGGGCCGGTACCGGACGATGTCCAGCGGGCCCATCACGCGCCGCAGGGGGGTGGGTCCGTGGGCGTCCTCCACGGCGGCGCGCAACGACGCCGTCCGCCAGACCCCGAGCAGGTACTGGTCGCGGCCGGTGTCGTCGACGACGAGGGCCCCGTCCCCGGTCAGCCGTTCGCGGAGGTCGCGGATCAGCTCCGCGGTGAGGAACGGCAGATCGCCGGCGAGCAGGGCCACGACGTCGGTCGGGACCTCCACCAGGCCCGCCCGCAGGGCGGCCACGGGGCCGCCGCCGGGCGGGTGCTCGCGCACCAGCACGACGTCGGGCGGCGCCGGCTGGGGCGGACCCACGACGACCCGGCGGGAGGCGTCGGCGACCGCGGCCAGGACGGCGGCGAGCATGGTCCGCCCGCCGACCTCGAGCTGGGGCTTGGCCTGGCCGCCCAGGCGGGCGGCCCGTCCACCGGCCAGCACCAGGGCCGTGTAGGGCGGCAGGGGGTCCACGGCGCCACCGTAGAGCGGCGGCGCGCGCCGGGACGTGGGTACCGTCCACGTCGTGGGACGAGTGACCATTGGGACGCCGGTGCTGCGGATCCGAGGTGGGCTGCGCACCACCCGGCCGGACACCGTCGCGGCCGAGGAGCCGCTGGAGATCCGATTGGCCGGGAAGCCGCTCGCCGTCACCATGCGCACGCCGGGCCACGACTTCGACCTCGTCCACGGCTTCCTCGCCACCGAGGGCGTCATCGCGGGGCACGACGACGTCGCCGGGCTGCGCTACTGCGACTCGGTGGACGCCGACGGGCGCAACACCTACAACGTGGTCGACGTCGACCTCGCCCCCGGGGTGCAGGCCCCCGACACCGCGCTCGACCGGAACTTCTACACGTCCAGTTCCTGCGGGGTCTGCGGCAAGGCCAGCATCGACGCGATCCGGACCAGGACCTCCTACGACATCACGTCCGACGGGCTCCGGCTGCCGCTGGACGTCTTGCTGGCGCTGCCCGACCGGCTGCGGGCGGCGCAGGAGGTGTTCGAGAAGACCGGTGGGCTGCACGCCGCCGGGCTGTTCACCGCGACCGGCGAGCTGGTGGCGCTGCGTGAGGACGTCGGGCGGCACAACGCCGTGGACAAGGTCATCGGCGACGCCGTCCGGGAGGGCCGGCTACCGCTGTCGGGCCACGTCCTGATGGTCAGCGGCCGGTCGAGCTTCGAGCTCACCCAGAAGGCGGCCATGGCGGGCATCTCGGTGCTCGCGGCGGTGTCGGCGCCGTCGTCCCTTGCTGTGGAGCTGGCCCGCGAGGTGGGGATCACCCTGGTCGGCTTCCTCCGGGGCGACGGCTGCAACGTCTACACCTGCACCGAGCGGATCGCCCTGCCGCAGTAGTCAGCCGTACACCAGGCAGAACGGGTGGCCGGCGGGGTCGGCGAACACCCGGAAGCCGCTCTCGTGCTCGTTCGGCAGCCGTGTCGCGCCGAGTGCGAGCACCGCCCGCTCGGCGGCGTCGACGTCGTCGACCCGGATGTCGAGGTGCTCGTGCTGGGGATGATCCGGATCCTGCCATCGCGGCGGGGTGTAGTCCGCCGCGCGCTGGAAGGCGAGCTCGCGCATCCCCTGCTCGCGGCCGATGACGACCCAGTCGCCGTCGTCCTCGTTGACCCGCATGCCGAGGATCCCGGCGTAGAAGGCCGCGAGTGCCTGTGGGTCGGGACAGTCGAGGACCGTCTTCTCCAGCCGGCCGATCAATGGTCACCTCCGCGGAGCTGGCTGACGACGTGGGGGAGCAGCGGGCCGAGCACCGCCAGGGCGTCCTTCACGCCGCCGGTGGAGCCGGGCAGGTTCACGATCAGCGTCCGCGCCGCCGTCCCCGCCAGGCCGCGGGAGAGCACCGCCGTCGGGACGCCGTTCTCAGCGCCGTACCGGCGCACCGCCTCGGCGATGCCGGGTGCCTCGCGCTCGATCACCCGAAGGGTCGCCTCCGGCGTGACGTCGGTGGGGGAGAGCCCGGTCCCGCCCGTGGTGAGGACGACGTCGAAGCCGACGTCGACGGCGGCGCGCAGCACCGCCTCCAGCTCGTCGGCGTCGTCGGGCCGCACGTGCGGGCCCTCGACGTCGAACCCGAGCTGCGCCAGCCCCTCGGCGAGCACCGTGCCGCTGCGGTCCTCGTAGACGCCCGCGTACGCCCGGTTCGAGGCGGTGAGCACCATGGCCCGCGCGTCGGCGGGGAGTCCGGAGGTCATCGGGCCCAGTCCCCGCTCTTGCCGCCCGACTTGGCCAGCAGGCGGACGTCGGTGATCGACGCCCGCGGGTCGACCGCCTTGACCATGTCGATCATCGTCAGCCCGGCGACCGCCACCGACGTCAGTGCCTCCATCTCCACGCCGGTGCGGTCGGCGGTGCGGGCGGTCGCGGTGATCTCCACGGCGTCGTCGGTGACCTCCACGTCCACGGTGACCCCGTGCAGGGCGATCGGGTGGCACAGCGGGACGAGGTCCGGCGTCCGTTTGGCCCCGGCGATGCCCGCGATCCGGGCGACGGCGACGGCGTCGCCCTTGGGGACGCCGCCGCCGCGGAGCAGCGCCACCACCTCCGGGCTGACGAGCACCCGGCCGGCCGCGGTCGCCACCCGCGTCGTCACGGGCTTCCCGCTCACGTCGACCATCCGCGCCGCGCCGGTCTCGTCGACGTGGGTGAGCCTCGGCTCGTTCACTGGAGCGCTCCTTCGATCAGCACGACGACGACCTCGGCGCCGGCGGGCAGTTCGGTCACGTCCTCGGGGACGACGACCAGGCAGTTGGCCCGGGCCAGGTGCGCGACCAGGTGCGAGCCGGGGCCGCCGACCTGGGAGACCTCGCCGCCGTCGTAGCGGCCGCGCAGGAACTGGCGCTTGCCGGCAGGGGAGCGCAGCGGCCCGGTCAGCCGGGCCGGCACCCGCAGCCGGTCGGGGTGCGTGTAGCCGAGCGCGCGGCGCAGCGCGGGCCGGACGAACACCTCGAAGGAGACGAAGGCGCTCACCGGGTTGCCCGGCAGCGTCACCACCGGGACACCGTCGACCGTGCCGGATCCCTGCGGGCCGCCCGGCTGCATGGCGACCTTGCCGAACTCGACGGTGCCCAGGGTGCCGAAGGCGTCCTTGACGACCTCGTAGGCGCCGGCGCTGACCCCGCCACTGGTGATCAGCAGGTCCGCTCCCTCCAGTTCGGCGCGGACCGTGCTCAGGAACTGGTCGACGTCGTCGGGGACGAAGTGCAACCTGCGTGCCGCGCCGCCGGCGTCCTCTACCGCGGCCACCAGCAGCGCGGAGTTCGACTCGTAGATCTGACCGGGCCGCAGCGGCCGTCCCGGTGCCACGAGCTCGCTGCCGGTCGACAGGACGAGCACCTGCGGGCGGCGCCGCACCGGGAGCGTCTCCAGCCCCACGGCGGCGGCGAGGCCGAGCTGGGCCGCGCCGAGCGGCGTGCCGGCGGTGAGCGCGACGGCCCCCTCGGCGATGTCCTCACCGGCGGCACGCAGGTGCGTGCCGGCCGCGGGGACCTCGCGGATCTCGACGACGTCGGTACCCCGGTCGGTCAGCTCCACCGGCACGACGACGTCGGCGCCGGCCGGGAGCGGGGCGCCGGTCATGATCCGCTGCACGGTGCCCGGCGCGAGCGGGACGACGTCGGTGCGCCCGGCCGGGATGTCGTCGGCCACGGGGAGCCGGACGGGGGACTCCGCGGCTGTGGACACCTCCGCCCACCGCGCGGCGTAGCCGTCCATGGCGGAGTTGTCGAAGCCGGGGAGGGCGACCGCCGCGGCGACGTCCCGCGCTAGGACCCGGCCGTGCGCCTCGGCCAGGGCGACGTCCTCCTCAGGGAGGGGCGGCAGCAGCGCGGTCACCACGGCCTGGTGTTCCTCGACGGTGCGCACCGGCCCATCCTGGCCGATCGGGCCGACACCGCCGACTTGTAGGGTCCGCGCGACGAAGCGGAGAACGGAGGGCGCGTGGCCGAGATCGACCGAATGCTCGAGGCGAACGAGGACTGGGCGCGGCGGTTCCCCGGCAGCAAGCCGGTGCGGCCCGCGCGCCAGGTGGCGGTCGTGGCCTGCATGGACTCGCGCATGCCCCTGTTCCAGATGCTGGGGCTGGAGGTCGGCGACGCCCACGTGATCCGCAACGCCGGCGGCGTGATCACCGAGGACACCATCCGCTCGCTCACCATCTCCCAGCACGTCCTGGGCACCCGCGAGATCCTCCTGGTGCACCACACGGAGTGCGGGCTGCAGGCCACCGACGACGTGACCTTCGCCGACACCGTCGAGCAGGCCACCGGACGGCGTCCACCGTGGGCGGCGCGGGCCTTCACCGACGTCGACGACGACGTTCGCGAGTCGATCCGGCTGATCCAGGAGAGCCCGTACCTGCTCTCCCGCGACGTCCGGGGCACCGTCTACGACGTCGGAACCGGGCGGCTGCGCGAAATAACGGACCCCGCTGCCCCCCACCACTCGCAAGCTCGCGGCGGGCCCCTGCAGCAGGGCCAGGAATCGGGGGCGTAGTTGCCGCTGGTATCGTGGACGGCTGGCGCGCGCAAGCCGGCTGGTGCCCGCGTGTCGCACCGTCTCCCGTTCTCGGTGAGGCGAATCCACCAGCCTTCCCGACGACGACGGAGGACACGAGCGCCGTGCGCACGTACTCACCCAAGCCCGGTCAGGTCGACCGCGCCTGGCATGTCATCGACGCCACCGACGTGGTGCTCGGCCGACTCGCCAGTCAGACCGCGATCCTGCTCCGCGGCAAGCACAAGCCCCAGTACGCCCCGCACCTCGACGTCGGCGACTTCGTCGTCATCGTCAACGCCGGCAAGGTCGCCCTGACCGGCTCGAAGCGGGAGAACAAGGTCGCCTACCGGCACTCCGGTCACCCGGGCGGCCTCAAGACCATCAACGTGGGCGACCAGCTGCGCACCCACCCCGACCGCGTCATCGAGCGCGCGATCAAGGGGATGCTGCCGCACAACAGCCTCGGCCGGCAGATGCTCTCCAAGCTCAAGGTCTACGCAGGCCCGGAGCACCCCCACGCTGCGCAGCAGCCCCAGACCTTCGAGATCAAGCAGGTGGCCCAGTGACCAGCGCCGTGACCGACGCCGACGGGCGTCCCATCCAGACCGTCGGCCGCCGCAAGGAGGCGATCGTCCGCGTCCGCCTGCTGCCCGGCACCGGCCAGTTCAAGCTCAACGGCCGCACCCTCGAGGAGTACTTCCCGAACAAGGTGCACCAGCAGCTCATCCGTGAGCCGTTCGTGACCCTCGAGAAGGCCGAGCAGTACGACGTCGTCGGTCTGCTCAAGGGCGGCGGCGTCACCGGTCAGGCCGGCGCCCTGCGCCTGGCCATCGCCCGCGCCCTCATCGAGGTCGAGGCGGACGACCGCCCGGCTCTCAAGAAGGCCGGCTTCCTCACCCGGGACGCGCGGGTCAAGGAGCGCAAGAAGTACGGGCTCAAGAAGGCCCGCAAGGCTCCCCAGTACTCCAAGCGCTGACACCGGCTCGTTGGGTCGGCTCTTCGGGACCGACGGCGTGCGAGGTCTGGCGAACGCCGACCTCACGCCGGAACTGGCCCTCTCGGTGGCGCGTGCCGCCGCCGGTGTGCTCGCCGACCGCGACGGGACCTCGCGTCCCGTCGCGGTCGTCGGCCGTGACCCCCGCGCCAGCGGGGAGATGCTCGAGGCCGCCGTCGTGGCCGGGCTGTCCAGCGCCGGCGCGGAGGTGCTCCGGGTGGGCGTCCTGCCCACGCCCGCGCTGGCGTACCTGACGGGTTCGACCGGCGCGGACCTCGGGATCATGATCTCGGCGAGCCACAACCCGATGCCCGACAACGGCATCAAGCTGTTCAGCCGTGGCGGCCACAAGCTGCCCGACGCGGTCGAGGCGGCGATCGAGCGCACCGTCGTCAGCGGCGCGTCGGCCGCCCACCGGCCGACCGGGGCCGGGATCGGCCGGGTCCGCGACCTCGAGGACGCCGCCGAGGACTACGCCCGCCACGTGCTCTCCACCGTCGACCAGCCCCTGACCGGCCTCTCCCTGGTCGTCGACTGCGCGCACGGCGCCGCGGCCGCCGTCGGCCCCGGCATCTACCGCCGGGCCGGTGCCACGGTGCACGCGATCGGGGACGCCCCCGACGGCTGGAACATCAACGACGGCATCGGCTCGACGCACCTGGACCCGCTGATCGCGGCGGTCCGCGAGCGGGGCGCCGACCTCGGCCTGGCCCACGACGGCGACGCCGACCGCTGCCTGGCGGTCACCGCCGACGGCCAGGTCATCGACGGGGACGCGATCCTCGCCGTGTGTGCGCTGGCTCTGCACGAGCGCGGTGCCCTCAAGGACGACACCGTCGTGGCGACGGTCATGAGCAACCTCGGTTTCCACCACACGATGCGCGACGCGGGCATCGCGGTGCACACGACGGCGGTGGGTGACCGCTACGTGCTCGAGGCCCTCCGCGCCGGGGGGCTGAGCCTGGGCGGGGAGCAGAGCGGGCACCTCGTCTTCCTCGACCACGCCACCACCGGCGACGGCCTGCTGACCGGTCTGGCGCTGCTCTCGCGCATGCGGGCCACGGGCGCCTCGCTGGGCGAGCTCGCCTCCGTGCTGCAGCGGTTGCCGCAGGTGCTGATCAACGTGCCGGTGACCGACCGGCTGGCCGTCGTCGAGAACGACGAGGTGGCCGAGGCGGTAAACGCCGTCGAGGAGGAACTCGGCGACACCGGCCGGGTCCTGCTGCGCCCGTCCGGCACCGAGCAGCTGGTGCGCGTGATGGTGGAGGCGCCGACCCAGGAGCAGGCCGACGAGGTCGCCGCCCGCCTGGCCCAGGTCGTGTCCGAGGTCGGGTAGAGCCGGCACCAGCGTCGCGAGGAGTGGGGCCCGGAGGGTCCCGCGAGGAGCGACTGACCGGCTCAGCGCAGCCGGGGGATGGCTCCTGGCCGCGGTGTCGCCCGGAGGGCGACGGTGTTGTCGCCGGAGGGCGACGGTGTCGTTGCTGGGTACTCTCGGTGCCATGTGCGGCATCGTGGGTTACGTCGGTCCGCAGGACGCCCGGGACGTCGTCCTGGACGGTCTGCGCCGGCTCGAGTACCGGGGCTACGACTCGGCGGGCATCGCGGTCGTCGCCGACGGGCAGCTCGCGTCCGCGAAGAAGGCCGGCAAGCTGGCCAACCTGGAGAAGGCGCTCGCCGACCGGCCGCTGCCGGCCGCCACCCTCGGCATCGGCCACACCCGCTGGGCCACCCACGGCGGCCCGACCGACCGCAACGCGCATCCGCACCTGTCCGCGGACGGATCGGTCGCGGTCATCCACAACGGGATCATCGAGAACTTCGCCGCCCTCCGCGCGGAGTGCGAGGCCGGCGGGATCGAGTTCACCTCCGAGACCGACACCGAGGTGGCCGCGCACCTCCTGGCGGCGGCCTACGCCACGCTCCCGGAGGGTGAGGGGCGCCTGGCCGAGGCGATGCGCCTGGTCTGCCGACGGCTCGAGGGCGCGTTCACCCTGGTGGCCACCTCCGCCGCCGAGCCGGACACCCTCGTCGCCGCCCGCCGCAGCAGCCCCCTGGTCGTCGGCATCGGAGAGACAGTCGAGGGTACTGCTGAGTATTTCTTGGGCTCCGACGTCGCGGCCTTCATCGCGCACACCCGCGAGGCCCGCGAGCTCGGCCAGGACCAGGTCGTCGAGATCCACCGCGACCGCGGCGTCACCGTCACCGACTTCTCCGGCACCGTCGTCGAGCCCAACGCCTACACCGTCGACTGGGACGCCGCCGCCGCCGAGAAGGGCGGCTACGACTGGTTCATGCTGAAGGAGATCGCCGAGCAGCCGCAGGCGGTCGCCGACACCCTCCTCGGGCGGCTCGGCCGGCACGGCGGGCTGATGCTGGACGAGGTGCGGCTCTCGGACCAGGAGCTCCGCGACGTCGACAAGATCTTCGTCGTCGCCTGCGGCACGGCCTACCACGCCGGCCTGATCGCCAAGTACGCCATCGAGCACTGGACGCGCATCCCGGTCGAGGTGGAGCTGGCCAGCGAGTTCCGCTACCGCGACCCGGTCCTCGACCGCTCCACGCTGGTCGTCGTCATCAGCCAGAGCGGCGAGACGATGGACACGCTGATGGCCCTGCGGCACGCCAAGGAGCAGAAGGCCCGCGTCCTGGCCATCTGCAACGCCAACGGGTCGACGATCCCGCGCGAGTCCGACGCCGTGCTCTACACGCACGCCGGGCCGGAGGTGGCGGTCGCCTCCACGAAGGGTTTCCTCACCCAGCTCGTCGCCTGCTACCTGGTCGGCCTGTTCCTGGCCCAGGTCCGCGGGGTCAAGTACGAGGACGAGGTGTCGGCGATCGTCGCCGACCTGCGCCGGCTGCCCGAGGCGGTCGCCACGGTCCTCTCCGGGATGGAGCCGGTGCGCGAGCTGGCCCGCTCGCTCGCCGACGCCAACACGATCCTGTTCCTCGGCCGGCACGTGGGCTTCCCCGTTGCGCTCGAGGGGGCGCTCAAGCTCAAGGAGCTCGCCTACATCCACGCCGAGGGCTTCGCGGCCGGCGAGCTCAAGCACGGGTCGATCGCGGTCATCGACCAGGGAACCCCGGTGATCGTGGTCGTGCCGTCGCCGCGCGGCCGCGAGTCGCTGCACGGCAAGGTCGTGTCCAACATCCAGGAGGTCCGCGCCCGCGGCGCACGCACGATCGTGATCGCCGAGGACGGCGACGAGGAGGTCGTGCCCTACGCCGACCACCTGATCCGCGTGCCCCGGACGCCGACGCTGCTCGCGCCGGTGGTCACCACGGTGCCGCTGCAGGTATTCGCCTGCGAGATCGCCGACACCCGGGGTCTGGACGTCGACCAGCCGCGCAACCTGGCCAAGAGCGTCACCGTCGAGTAGAAGGACCCCGCGTCCCCCCATCCCTCGCAAGCTCGGGCGCACACCAACGCCGACCGCGCCTTCTGCGTCGTCGTCGCGCTGAACCTCGACGACGACGGCGTGTGGCGGGAGTGCGAGTGGAGCAGCGCCCCCGTCGCCGGTGCGGGACGGGTGCACGACGTCGCCTACGAGTGCGCGCGCGACGAGCACGGGTGGTGGCTCCGGCTCGAGGAGGCAGACCCCGCCGTCGGCACGGCACACTGACCGGCGTGATCATCGGGGTCGGGATCGACGTCGTGCCGGTCGAGCGCTTCGCGGAGTCGCTCACCCGCACACCGGGGCTGCGCGACCGGCTGTTCACGGACGCCGAGCAGCGCACCCCCTCGGGCAGCGCGCGCACGGGGGAGTCCCTGGCCGCGCGGTTCGCCGCCAAGGAGGCGCTGGCCAAGGCCCTGGGCGCGCCGGGCGACCTGCACTGGCACGACGCCGAGGTCATGGTCGGTGAGCACGGGCGGCCGCACCTGGAGGTGCGCGGCACGGTCGCCGGCCGCGCCGCCCAGCTCGGGGTCACGTCGTGGCACATCTCGCTGAGCCACGACGGCGGCGTCGCGTCCGCGGTCGTGGTCGCCGAGGGCGTGCCACGAGGGAGCGGCGGGTGATCGGCCTGTTCACCCCGGCGGAGGTCCGCGCGGCGGAGGAGCCGCTGCTGGGCGCGCTGCCCGACGGCGCGCTCATGCAGCGGGCGGCGACCGGGCTGGCCACCGTCTGCCTCCGGTTGCTGGGGTCAGCCTACGGGCGCCGGGTGGCCCTGCTCGTCGGCACCGGCGACAACGGGGGCGACGCGCTGTTCGCGGGGGCGCAGCTGGCCCGTCGCGGTGCCCGGGTGACCGCCGTCCTGCTCGACCTGGGCAGGGTGCACGCGGTCGGCCTCGCCGCCCTGCGCCGGGACGGCGGCCGGGTTCTCGCGGCCGATTCCGCTGAGGTCGCCGCCGCGGTGACCCGCGCCGACCTGGTGCTCGACGGCATCCTCGGCATCGGTGGGCGGGGCGGGCTCCGGCCGGACGCCGAGAAACTGGCCCGGCTGGCCGCCGAGGGCGCCGGCGTGACCGTCGCCGTCGACCTTCCGAGCGGCGTCGACGCCGGCACCGGTGCGGTGGAGGGCGCGGCCTTCGCGGCCATGCACACGGTGACCTTCGGCGCCGTCAAGCTCGGCCTGGTCGTCGGTGAGGGGCGTGGCCACGCGGGCCAGGTGCACCTCGTCGACATCGGCCTGGGCGAGTTCCTTCCGCGGCCGACCGCGCTCCAGCTGTCCGACGCGGACGCGGCCGCCCGGCTGGAGCCCCCGTCGGCCGGGGACGACAAGTACTCGCAGGGCGTGGTCGGCGTCGTCGCCGGATCGTCGACCTACCCGGGAGCGGCCGTCCTCTGCACGGGTGCGGCGCTGCGTACCCGGCCCGGACTCGTGCGCTACGCCGGCACGGCGGCCGACCGGGTGCGCGCCGCCTGGCCGGAGGCGATCGTGACCGACGGCCCTCCGTCGGACGCCGGACGCGTGCAGGCCTGGGTGGTCGGCCCCGGCGGGGGGACCGACGACGCCGCCCGCAGCGTGCTCGCGGAGGTGCTCGCCACCGACCTGCCCGCCGTGGTGGACGCCGACGGGCTCACGCTCCTCGCCCGCGAGCCGGCCCTCGTCCGGGAGCGGCGCGCAGCCACGGTCCTCACGCCGCACGACCGCGAGTTCGCCCGGTTCGGCGCGGAGGTGGGTCGCGACCGGGTCGGTGCCGCCCGCCGGCTGGCCGCCGATCTCGGCTGCGTCGTCCTGCTCAAGGGCGACGCGACCGTCGTCGCCGACGCCGACGGGACCGCCTACCTCAACGGCACCGGGACGCCGTGGCTGGCGACGGCCGGCACCGGCGACGTCCTCTCGGGCATCATCGGCTCCCTGCTCGCGACCGGCCTGCCCGCGGTCGACGCGGCGGCCGTCGCGGCCCACCTGCACGGGCGAACCGGGCAGCTGGCCGCCGAGCGCGGACCGCTGCTCGCCGGTGACCTCGTCCGCCGCCTCCCTGACGCGGTCGGCCGGGTGTGCGGGGTTCCGGCGCGCCGCCTGGGAGACTCGGAGCCGTGACGAGCCCAGCGCCCCGCGCGGAGATCGTGGTCGACCTCGACGCCATCGCCGCCAACACCGCGGTGCTGCGCGAGCACGTCGGGCGGCCGCTGATGGCCGTCGTGAAGGCCGACGGGTACGGCCACGGGCTGGTCCCGGCCGCCCGCGCGGTCCTCGCCGGCGGCGCGGACATGCTCGGTGTCGCCGTCCTCGACGAGGCGCTCGCGCTGCGTGCCGCGGGTGTCACCGCGCCGCTGCTCTCGTGGCTGCACGGGCCGGGCACCGACTACGCCGCCGCGCTGACCGCCGACGTCGAGGTCTCGGTGAACGCCGGGTGGGCGCTGGAGGAAGTGGTCGCGGCGGCCCGGGCGACCGGCCGCCCGGCCCGGCTGCACCTGTTCGTCGACACCGGACTGTCGCGCGAGGGCGCGACGACCGCCGACTGGCCTGGCGTGGTCGCCGCCGCCGCCCGCGCGCAGGCCGACGGCGACCTCGCCGTCGTCGGGGTGTGGAGCCACATGGCCTACGCCGACGCGCCCACGCACCCGACGATCGGCGCCCAGGTCCGGGTCTTCGAGGAGGCGGTGACGATCGCCCGCGACGCCGGGCTCACCGGTGCGCGCCTGCACCTGGCCAACTCCGCGGCCACCGTCGCGCTGCCCGAGACCTGGTACGACATGGTGCGGCCCGGCGTCGCGCTCTACGGCCTCGATCCGCTCGGCGGGAACCCGGCCGACCATGGGCTGCGCCCGGCGATGACCGTCCGCGCGCCCATCGCCCTCACCAAGCGGGTGCCGGCCGGCGTGGGGGTCTCGTACGGGCACACCTACTTCCCGGAGCGGGAGACGACGCTGGCCCTGGTGCCGGTCGGCTACGCCGACGGGGTGCCGCGGGCCGGTGGCAACCGGGCGCCCGTCCTCGCCGGTGGGCAGCAGCGCGTCATCGCCGGGCGGGTGTGCATGGACCAGTTCGTCCTGGACGTCGGGGACGCCGCGGTGGCGCCCGGCGACGAGGTCGTGCTGTGGGGCCCCGGTGACCGGGGCGAGCCGACGGCGCAGCAGTGGGCCGACGCCCTCGATACCATCCACTACGAGCTGGTCACCCGCATCGGCGGACGGTTCGCCCGCCGCTACGTCGGCTCGGCCGGGGCGGTCTGATGGCACGCCGGCCGAAGAAGGCCGCGCCGGGCGCGAAGCCGGTGGCGCACCCGCACCGGAAGGCGGGGATCGTCGGGACCGTCGTCGGCCTGGCCGCCGCCGGGACCGCCGTCGGTGTCGCCGTCAGGCGGATCGCCGCGCGCCGCGTGGCGGCCGACCGGCAGCCGCTGTCCGAGCTGCGCCCCGGACTCACCGCGGCGGAGCTGCGCGAGGACGACCCGCTCGGCCTCGCCGCCCGGCCGGCGGACCGGACGGCGCTGGTGCAGGCCGACGACGGGGTGCTGCTGGCGGTCGAGGAGATCGGCCCGAAGGACGCCCCGCTGACCGTCGTCTTCGTGCACGGCTACACGCTGTCGATGGCGTCGTGGACCTTCCAGCGGCGAACGCTCGCCGCGGAGCTGGCCACCGCCAACGGGCACCGCCCCGATGCCCGGCTGGTCTTCTACGACCACCGCGGGCACGGCGCGTCCGGCCGGGGTGCGTCCGAGAGGTCGACCATCGAGCAGCTGGCGCACGACCTGGAGGCCGTGCTGGACGCCCGGGTGCCGCAGGGTCCGGTCGTGCTGGTCGGCCACTCGATGGGCGGCATGACGATCATGGGGCTGGCCTCGCGGCGGCCGGACCTCTTCGGCGAGAAGGTCGTCGCCGCGGCCCTGCTGTCGACCTCGAGCGGCAACCTGGCCGACCTGAGCTTCGGGCTGCCGGAGCTGCTGACCCGCGTCCGGGCGGCCGTCTTCCCGATCGCCGCGTGGACCATGCGCCGTCGTCCGGCGTTCGCCGAGCGAACTCGGCGGGTCGCCGCCGACGTCGTCTCGGTCGTCACCCACTCGCTGTCGTTCGCCTCCGCCGACATCGACCCCGCGCTCGGGCACTACGTCGACGCGATGATCGCCGGGACGCCGGTGGACGTGATCGCGGAGTTCTATCCCGCGCTGGCGGGCCTGGACGAGACAGGGTCGCTAGAGCCGTTGCGGAGCGTCCCGACGCTGGTTCTCACCGGGGACCAGGACAAGCTCATTCCGCGGGAGCACAGCGACCTGATCGTGCAGCGGTTGCCGGAGGCCGAGTACGTCGTCGTGCCGGAGGCGGGCCACATGGTGCAGCTCGAGAAGCCGGACGAGGTGAGCCGCGCGCTCACCGCCCTGCTCCGGAAGGCCGGTGCCGCCACCCCCGCTCGGCGCTAGAGGCCGCCGCCGTCGAACCCGGCGTCGAGGACGACCGCCGCACCGCCCGTGACGATGCCCCGGTTCCGAAGGGCGGCGGCCTGCGGGTCGCTGTGCGCGAGCTCCCGCCGGGACCGGCGCGACCCGGGGTCGACGACGGCCGGAGCCGGCGGCTCGAAGATCGAGGCGCGCAGCTGTGCGTCGGTCATCCCTTCGCGGCCGTGCCGGGCGACCAGGAGGGCGCTGCTCCCGTCGAGCGCCGGGCCCAGCGAGAAGCCGTCCGCGCGGAGCGCCCGCCGTCCGGCAGCCGTCCGCAGCGGTGGCCGGTCCCCACCGCGCAGGCGCCGGCTCCACCGGCGGACCAGGCGCGCGGCGGTGAGCCGCCGGTCCACGGCGAGGATCCGCTCGTCACCGACGAGGCGCCAGCGGATCATGTCGACGGAGCGGTGCCCCTTGGTGCCGACGGCGTCGAGAACGGCCGCCTCGATGGAATGCCGGCGGGAGGGCTCGGCGACGGCCAGCTGCCCCGGCGAGTCGACCCGGATGCGCCCGGTCTCCACCAGGGCGACCAGCGCCGTGTCGACGAGCCGTGGCTCGCCTCCGGCCAGGTAGGCGATCTCGTACAGATCGAGCGCAGGTGCGGTCACGAGTGGTCCTTCCGGCATCGGGGAGAACGGACGGGCTAGCCGCGGCCGCCCAGGTCGTCGAAGGATCCCTCGAGGCCGATGGGCGCGCCGGGGGTTCCCACCGCACGGGCGCGGTAGGCGGCCAGGTGAGGATCGCTGTGGTCGATGTCGTGGCGGGACGGCCGCCTCGTCGGTGTTCCCAACGTGGTCACCGGCAGGTCGAAGATCTCGCTGCGCAGCCGGCTGTCCGTCATCGCCTCCCGGCCGCCCAGCGCGACCCGTACTACATCGGGATCGGCGAGGGCCGGCCCGTGCCCGACTCCACGAAGCATGCGGTGCCCGGCGCGAGTGGGAGCGAGCCCCCGACGGTGGCCGTGCAGGACATTGGTGGCGGCACCGAGCCGGCCCAGCAATCCGGCTCTGTGAAGGCGCCGGCCGATGTCGAGCAGCCGGTCGTCGTCGGCCAGGCGCCAGCAGATGGTGTCCACCGACCGGTGCCCGATGGGCGGGCAGGCGTCGAGGACGGCCGCCTCGACCGGGTGCCGTCGCGACAGGTCGACGGCGGCCAGCCGACCGGGCGAGTGCACCCGCAGCCGGCCGCCGAGCACCAGCGCGACGATCGCCGTCTCGACCGTCCGGTTCGGACCACCGGCGAGGAAGGCGATGTCGTAGACGTCGAGGTCGGGAGCTGTCATGGCCCGGTCCTTCCGGCGCGTCCTGTCGGAGCGGGCCCACGGTCCCACCCGCCGGAGCTGGGCGGAAGAGTCCTCGGGTCGCGCCGTTAGGGTGGCCGGCGTGGCCGACCTCCGACCGCCCCGGCTGGGCGCTGCGGCCGACGAGGTCGCCGCGGTCGCCGCCGCCGCACCCGACTGGGACTCGCTGGCCGCGGTGGCCCGCTCCTGCGTCGCCTGCCCTGAACTGGCCGCGGTCCGGCAGCACGTCGTCGTCGGCGACGTGCCGGTCTCCGGGCGTTCGCTCGTCGCGTTCGTCGGCGAGGCCCCGGGCGCGACCGAGGACGAGACCGGCCGGCCGTTCGTCGGGAGGTCCGGCGCGCTGCTGGACCTGCTGCTGGCGGAGGCCGGGCTCGACCGCGCCGACTGCGCCATCCTCAACGTGGTGAAGTGCCGGCCGCCGGCCAACCGCACGCCCAAGGCGCCCGAGGTGGCCCGCTGCAGCGGCTGGCTGCGCCGCCAACTGGAGCTGCTGGACCCGCCGGTGGTCGTCGCCCTCGGCCTGTCCGCGGCCAAGTGGTTCCTCGGACCGCGGACCGTGTTGGCCGCGGTGCGCGGCCGGCCGCACGACATCGGGGGCCGGGCGGTCTGGGCGACCTACCACCCGTCGGCCGCCATCCGCTTCGGCCCGAACGGCGCCCCGCGGGCCGGTCTGCTGGCCGATCTGACGGCCGTCGCGGGGAGCGTCCGGTGAAGCGGGAGCACCTCCTGCCGCGGCCGGAGGACACCCATTCGCTGGGCCGCGCGCTCGCCGAGCTGCTGCGGGCGGGCGATCTGGTCGTGCTGGTCGGCCCGCTGGGCGCGGGGAAGACGGCGCTCACGCAGGGGATCGGGGCCGGGCTCGGCGTCCGGGACCTGGTCACCTCGCCGACGTTCGTGATCGCCCGGGTGCACCGCGACGGCCGGGTGCCGCTGGTGCACGTGGACGCCTACCGGCTGGGGAGCGTGGCCGACGTCGACGACCTCGACCTCGACGCCGCGACCGGTGACTCGGTGACCGTCGTGGAGTGGGGGCAGGGCCTGGTCGAGCAGCTCGCCGACGAGCACCTCGAGGTGCGCCTGGACCGTCGCGACGACGACGTCCGCACCGCCGTCCTGGTACCGCACGGTCCCGGCTGGGCGGAGCGGCTCCGGCGGCATCAGTAACGTTGTCCGACGTGCTCGTCCTCGCTCTCGACACCGCCACCCCGACGCTGATCGCGGGGCTGGCGGAGTGGTCGCGGCACGGCGAGACGGAGGTGCTGGCCGAGCGCGCCGTCCCCTCGGGCACCCGGCACGCCGAGCTGCTGACCCCGGCGATCGCCGGGGTGCTCGCGGACGCGGGCCTGACCATGGGGCAGCTGGATGCGGTCGTCACGGGGCTGGGGCCTGGGCCCTTCACGGGCCTCCGGGTCGGCGTCGTCACCGCCGCCGCGCTGGCGGACGCCCGCGGGCTCCCCGTGATCGGCGTCTGCTCGCTCGACGCGATCGGCTCCGGGGCGCGGACGGTGGTCACCGACGCCCGCCGCAAGGAGATCTACTGGGCCACCTACGGCCCCGACGGCAGCCGCCTCACCGGCCCGTCGGTCGACAAGCCGGCCGACGTGGACCTGCCCGAGCCCGTGGTCGGCGACCCGGCCCTCGCCGCCGACCGGCTGGGCCGGCCGCTGGTCGCCGCCGAGGTGACGACGGCGGGACTGCTGCGTGCGGCCGCACGGCAGCTGGCCGACCCGTCCTCGGTGGCGCCGCTGGTCCCGCTCTACCTGCGCCGTCCCGACGCCACCCCGCCGGCGGCGATCAAGGCGGTGTCGCAAGCATGACGGTGACGCTGCGCCCGATGACGGTGGACGACCTGCCCGCCGTCATGGTGCTGGAGGAGGAGCTCTTCGCCCCCGACACCTGGACCCTCGCGATGTACCGCGACGAGCTGTCCCGCCCGGAGACCCGCTACTACCTGGTGGCCGAGTTCGACGTCGACGGAGACGGGGTGACCGGCGCCCCGCCGGTGATGGTCGGCTACGGCGGCCTCATCGCGTACGACGACGAGGCGCACGTGGCAACGCTCGGGGTCACCGCGGACCTGCAGGGCGAGGGCATCGGATCGCTGCTGCTGGACGCGCTGCTCGCCGAGGCCGACAAGCGGAGCCCGGTCGTGCTCCTGGAGGTCAAGGCCGACAACGCGGCGGCCCAGCACCTGTACCGGAAGCGCGGGTTCGTCGAGATCGGCCGGCGCCGCGGCTACTACCAGCCGAGCGGCGCCGACGCGGTGATCATGAAGCGCAAGCGGGTGCGCGCCCTGAGTCGCTCGGGGGTCGGCCGTGCCTGATCAGCCGCTGGTCCTCGGCTTCGAGACCTCCTGCGACGAGACCGGCGTCGGCCTGGTGCGCGGGCACACGCTGCTCGCCGACGCCCTGGCGACGTCGGTGGCCGAGCACGAGCGGTTCGGCGGCGTGGTGCCCGAGATCGCCTCGCGCGCCCACCTCGAGGCGATGGTGCCCACGGTGCACCGCGCCCTGGCCGACGCCGGGGTGACCGCCGGCGACGTCGACGCCGTGGCGGTCACCTCCGGGCCGGGCCTGACGGGTGCGCTCCTGGTGGGAGTCGCCGCGGCCAAGGCGTACGCGCTCGCGCTCGACGTGCCGCTCTACGGGGTCAATCACCTGGCCGCCCACGTCGCCGTCGACGAGCTGCAGCACGGCCCGCTGGCCGAGCCCTCGATCGCCCTGCTCGTCTCCGGGGGGCACAGCTCCCTGCTGCTCGTCCCCGACCTCGCCCGCGACGTCGAGTCGCTCGGCCGCACGGTGGACGACGCGGCGGGGGAGGCGTTCGACAAGGTGGCCCGCGTGCTGGGACTGCCGTTCCCCGGCGGGCCGCCGATCGACAAGGCGGCCCGGGACGGCGACCCGTCGGCGATCGGTTTTCCCCGCGGCCTCACCGGGCCGCGCGACGCCCCCTACGACTTCTCGTTCTCCGGCCTGAAGACCGCCGTGGCCCGCTGGATCGAGGCGCGCGAGCGGTCCGGGGAGCCGGTGCCGGTCGCCGACGTGGCTGCGTCGTTCCAGGAGGCGGTGGCCGACGTCCTGACGGCGAAGGCGGTGCGGGCCTGCCGCGACCACGGCGTCGACCACCTGGTGCTGGGCGGGGGCGTGGCCGCGAACTCGCGACTCCGGGCGCTGGCGGAGGAGCGGTGCGCCGCGGCCGGGATCGTCCTCCGGGTGCCGAGCCCGAAGCTGTGCACCGACAACGGCGCCATGGTGGCCGCGCTCGGGTCCCGGCTGGTGGCCGCCGGCGTCGCGCCGTCGGCCCCCGACCTCGGGGCGGACAGCTCGCTGCCCATCGACACGGTGAGCCGCTGAACGACGATCGGGCGACGCGGCCCCGTCCAGAGGCTCATCCCGAGCTTGCGAGGGCAGAGGCCCCGTCCAGGGCACCGCCGCGAGCGTGCGAGCGGTGGGGAGGACGGGGTCCTTTCGGGGGTCCTTCTTCAGGGGATGACGGGCGCGGGCTCCCCGGGGTCGATGGTGACCACGGGGTCCATCGTGTGCGGTTCGAAGCTCTCCAGCGATGCCCGGATGCGGGCCACGCCGTCGCGGAAGACGGCCGAGCCGCGCCATGACTCGATCTCCGCCAGAGACCGCCAGGGCCCGTAGCTGATGAACAGGTTCGGCCGGTCACGGTCGTGCAGGAGCATCGCCGTCGCAGAGGGGAAGTCCGCCGTGGTGTTATTCGCCATCTCGCGCCAGGCCGCGACGAAGTCGTCCTCGGCTCCGGGGCGCACCGTCCAGATTCCGAGCGTGTAGACCGCCATGTCAGCACCTCGTGGAGTGCGGGAGGGAGAGCCTAGTGGCGGAGGGCCCGGGTCGGAGGTCCCGCGGGCACGGATAGGTGCCGCGGGCACGGATCAGGAAGGGGGCACGCAGACCAGCACGGTGGGGGCCCTGGCGACGCGGGTGACCACGACGACGGCGGAGGCGCTTCCGGGGCCTCTCAGCTGCCTGGCGAGCGCCTCCGGCTCGATCGGTGAGCCCCGCTTCTTCACCACGACCCGGCCTACGCCGCGGGCGCGCAGCAGTGCCTTCAGCTTCTTGAGGTTGAACGGCAGCACCTCGGTGATGCGGTAGGAGCTGACCCAGGGGGAGTCCGCCGGGGCATCAGAGGTCAGGTAGGCGATCGTGGGGTCGACCAGCGTGGCGCCGAGATCCGCCGCGACGAGGGAGACCAGGCCGGAGCGGATCACCGCGGGGTCCGGCTCGTGCAGCCAGCCGCGCACGGGTGCCGCGTCGGCCGGCCCGGGATCGGCGTCCGCGGTCAGCTCGTGCACGGCGCCGTCCCGCACGACGGTCGCGCGCCGCCACGTCGCCGACGGCCCGCGGCCCCACAGCAGCGCCTCCACGATCGAGCCACCGACCGAGACCCACTCCGCCTCGATGCCCTCGGGCACCCGCGCGTGGTCGAGGCCCGGCGCGACCTTCACCACCGACGTCGGCACCCGGTCCAGCAGCGCGGTGACCGTCGACCAGGGCGGCGACCAGCGGTCGGGGTCCAGCTGACGACGCCCGCCCGCACGCCGGGCGGGGTCGAGGACGGCCGCGGCGCAGCCGGCGACCTCGCCGCCGCGGGCCGCGTCCACCAGCTCGACGACGTCGCCGGCTGCCACCCACACGTCGTCGGCGACGCCGAGGGCGGCGGCGTTCGCGGCGGTGAGCTCGCGGGCCACCGGATCCCGGTCGATGGCCAGCACGCGGGCTCCCGCGCGGGCCAGGGCGACGGTGTCGGTGCCGGCGGCGCAGCCGAGGTCGGCGGCGGAGTCCGCGCCCCCGGCCAGCAGCCGGCCCGCGCGCCGGGCAGCCAGCTCGGGCCGGCCGGCCTGCTCGAGGGTGTCGGCGGTCAGCAGCAGTCGGTCGGCGTCGGCGCCGAAGACCGGTCGCGCGCGGGCCCGCAGGCGGGCCAGCTCCCATGCCGGGCCGGCGTGCGCGGCACCGACCTCGGCCCGGAGCCGGTCGAGACCCGGCAGGAGGTCGAGGCCCTCCGCCTGCAGCCGGACCGCGAGGCCCACCGCTGCTGCGCCCTCCGGGCCGGCCAGCCACCGCAGCTGCGCGAGGACCTCCTCCTCGGGCGGCTGGTCGGGCACGGGGACAGCCTCGCGCACCGCCTGCTCACCGGGGTGGGGGACCCGGTTGAGCGGCTGGCACTCTCATGGGTAGAGTGCCAATCGACACGGGCTGGCGCCCGACCCCCGCGACGGCGGGTGCCCGGATCCCGTGCCACAGCATCAGCACCATCCACCAGCCCGTCCGACACCGAAGGGGGCGTCACCGACGTGACGACCGCTACCAAGGTCAGCATCAAGCCGCTGGAGGACCGGGTCGTGGTCCAGGCCAACGAGGCCGAGACCACCACCGCCTCCGGCCTGGTCATCCCGGACACCGCCAAGGAGAAGCCGCAGGAGGGCACGGTCATCGCCGTGGGCCCCGGGCGCATCGACGACAACGGCAACCGCGTTCCGCTCGACGTGAACGTGGGCGACGTCGTCATCTACTCGAAGTACGGCGGCACCGAGGTCAAGTACGGCGGCGAGGAGTACCTCGTCCTCTCCGCCCGCGACCTGCTCGCCGTCGTGGAGAAGTAGAAGGACCACCCTTCCCCCCACGCCTCGCAAGCTCGGCGCGGGCCCCTGAAGGGTGGCCGTTCCATCGGCTCACCTGACCGCCCCGGCGACCCGAACACCGGGTCCCGGGGCGGTCGTCGTCTCACCCTGAAGTCCCTCTGAGAGGTCCGGCATGGCCAAGATCATCAAGTTCAACGAGGACGCCCGGCGCTCCCTCGAGCGCGGCGTCGACAAGCTCGCCGACGCGGTCAAGGTGACGCTCGGCCCGCGCGGCCGCAACGTCGTCATCGACAAGAAGTTCGGCGCGCCGACCATCACCAACGACGGCGTCACCATCGCCCGCGAGATCGACCTCGACGACCCGTACGAGAACCTAGGCGCCCAGCTGGCGAAGAACGTCGCCACCAAGACCAACGACGTCGCCGGTGACGGCACCACCACCGCCACCGTGCTCGCCCAGGCGCTGGTCCACGAGGGCATGCGCAACGTCGCCGCCGGCGCCAACCCGATGGCGCTCGGCCGGGGCATGCGGGCCGCCGTCGAGGCCGTGCAGGAGGCGCTCGACAAGGCGGCCACCCCCGTCTCCGAGCGCTCGGCCATCGCCGAGGTCGCCACGATCTCCGCGCAGGACGCCGAGGTCGGCGACCTGATCGGCGAGGCGTTCGAGCGGGTCGGCAAGGACGGTGTGATCACCGTCGAGGAGAGCAACACGATGTCCACCGACCTGGACGTCACCGAGGGCGTCCAGTTCGACAAGGGCTACCTGTCGCCGTACTTCGTCACCGACCCGGAGTCGATGGAGGCCGTCCTCGACGACGCCCTGGTGCTGCTGGTCAGCGGCAAGGTGAGCGCCCTGGCCGACCTGCTCCCACTGCTGGAGAAGGTGCTGTCGACCGGTGGCCGGCCGCTGCTGGTCGTCGCCGAGGACGTCGAGGGCGAGGCGCTGTCCACCCTCGTCGTCAACTCCATCCGCAAGACGATCAAGGTCGTCGCGGTGAAGTCGCCGTACTTCGGTGACCGGCGCAAGGCGTTCATGACCGACCTCGCCGTCGTCACCGGCGGCCAGGTGGTCAGCGAGGACGTCGGCCTCTCCCTGGACTCCGTCGGGGCCGAGGTGCTCGGCACCGCCCGCCGGGTGACGGTCGACAAGGAGACGACGACGATCGTCGACGGCGGCGGCACCTCGGAGGCGATCGGCGACCGCGTCGCCCAGATCCGCCGCGAGATCGAGAACACCGACTCCGACTGGGACCGCGAGAAGCTGCAGGAGCGGCTGGCCAAGCTGGCCGGCGGCATCGGCGTCATCCGGGTCGGCGCGGCCACCGAGGTCGAGCTCAAGGAGCGCAAGCACCGCATCGAGGACGCCATCTCGGCCACCCGCGCGGCGGTCGAGGAGGGCGTCATCCCCGGCGGCGGTTCCGCCCTCGTGCACAGCTCCTCGGCGATCGACGGCCTGTCGCTGGAGGGTGACGAGCTCACCGGCGCCCGCGCCGTCCGCTCGGCGCTCGATGCCCCGCTGGCCCGCATCGCGGAGAACGCCGGCTTCGAGGGTCGGGTCGTCGTGAGCAAGGTGCGCGAGCTGGGCGTCGGCAACGGCTTCAACGCCGAGACCGGCGAGTTCGGCGACCTGGCCGCGCAGGGTGTCATCGACCCGGTCAAGGTCACCAAGGCCGCGCTGGGCAACGCGGCCTCGATCGCGGCGATGGTGCTCACGACCGACTCCGCCGTGGTGGAGAAGCCCGAGGAGGAGGAGCACTCGCACGGCAACGGGCACCACACCCACGGCCACTCGCACGGCGGTCACGGCCACAGCCACTGAACGTGTGCGCCCACGCCCCGTTTCCGACCACGGAACGGGGCGTGGGCGCACACAATTGCGTTCCGAGAACGTGCAAGGGCCCGGTCCAGAGTTCTGGACCGGGCCCTCTCGGCGTATGTGGGGGAGTCAGACCCCGGCGGCGACGGCGGCGGGCTCGGCCGCGATGAGCCGGGCGCGCTCCTCCTCGCTCATGCCGCCCCATACCCCGTAGGGCTCACGAACCGACAGCGCATGCTTCAGGCAGGCGTCGATGACCGGGCAGCGGGCGCACACGGCCTTGGCCGCCGCCTGCCGCCGCGCACGGGCCGGGCCCCGCTCACCATCGGGGTGGAAGAAGAGGGACGTGTTCTCGCCACGGCAGCTGCCATGGAGCTGCCAGTCCCAGACCTCGGCGACGGGCGTCGGCAGTCTGCGGATGTCGGCCATGTCTCCTCCAGAGCTCAGAGCGCCGGTGGGGGCTGTCCGGCTGCAAGGGGCCGGTGCCCGACGCCCCACATGGTCAAACACGGCGTGATCGCAACTTTTCGGGCGAAATTCCTGCGATCTGCCCCTGACCTGCTCCTCACCCCCCGGGGTGAGGGCGGGTGTTGTAGCCCGAACGTGTCGATCAAGGTGGTTCCAGGTCGTGCCGAATCCGGGAGGGGGAGAAACCCGGATCCGCGCCGCGACCAGCGCAGAGGTGAGGGTTCCCCGGGTGGGGAGCCCCCACCCGAGCGCAAACCGATCGGGGATTCCCCGGTCGGTTCGGACCTGGTGGCTCGTTGCACCGGGGGGAGCGAGGAGCGAGCCGTGATCGACGACAGGATGCGTGGGCCGGGCAACGGCACCACGACCGTGTGGGTGTACGACGAGCGCCGGCGGGTCCGTGACGACGTGGCGTCCCGCCTCGTTGCGCTGCCCTTCGTCGGCCGTGTCGAGGTGGTGGGTGACGCCGCCTCGCTGATGTCCCGGCTGGCCACCCGCATGCCCGACGTGCTCATCGTCGGCACCCAGCGCGCCGTGGACACCGGCCTGAGCGCCGCCACGCAGGCGCTGCGGGCCTACCCGGGGCTGCCGGTCCTCGTGCTCGGTGCGCCCGACGACGCCGAGAGCGTGCGGGCCGCCGTCGCGTTCGGCGCCCGCGGCTACCTGCGCTGGGACGCCAGCCCCATCGAGATGGGTCTCGGCCTGTCCCGGGTCGGGCTGCGTGCCGACGGCGGTCGCATCCCGCAGCAGGTCTCGGCCGGCCAGGGTGTGCCCGCCTGGAGCGGCGCCGCGCCGCTGAACGGCTCCGCCCCGACCACGGTCCGGGCCGCCGTGCGGGAGACCACCCCGGCGGTCAGCCTGTCGATGCGCGAGATGCAGGTGCTCACCGGCATGAGCCAGGGCAAGAGCAACGCCCAGATCGGCCGCGAGCTCTACCTGTCCGAGGACACGATCAAGACCCACGCCCGGAGGCTGTTCCGCAAGCTGGGCGCGAAGGACCGTGCCGAGGCCGTCGCGACGGGCTTCCGCCGCGGCATCATGACCTGAGTCCAACTGCACAAGATCAGCACTGACTGAGGGGGCCCTCCGATCATCGGAGGGCCCCCTCAGTCAGTGCTGATCATGAAACCGAGCGTTCAGTCGTCGCGGGCGACGATCCGTGGGCCACGGTGTGCGCGGGTGGGCAGCTTCCGACGGGATTTCTGCCCATCTGCGCACAACGTCGAGGACGGAGTTCAGTCGTCGCGGGCGTGCTTCCCGCCCGACCCGCGACCGGGCTCGTCCCGCTCGGCGGCAGCGGCCACCCCGTCGGCGTAGCCGCTGGCGTAGTCCCAGCTCACGTAGTCGTCCGGGTCGGGGTCGAAGGGCGGCTCGTGGCGTCCGGTCTGGCCCTCGTCGAGCAGCTGGCGGAGGTTGGCCTGCATCAGCGCCCAGTCGACGTGGTGCTCCTCGTCGCAGTCGGGGCAGTCGACCACGATGCCCTTGATGCCGGTCGGCTCGAGCAGGGTGCGGAACACCTCGAGCTCGGCCAGGTCGTCGAGGACACCGGCCCGCTCCTCCATCGTCAGCGGGGGCTGCCCGCCGGGTTCGGGGGGCCCGAAGTCGGGTCCGGAGGCGTCGTCGAACGGAGTCACGCCCTCCACGGTAACGGCCGGACGGGCAAACATCGCCCGCGCGGCACCGCCGCCTACGATCGAGGCCGGTCTTCCTGCGCCCGGCGACGCACAGTGCCTCCGGCGGGCGGGCGCCGACCACGAGCCCGACCGATCAGCCGAAGGGTGCCGCGCACATGCAGCCCGACTTTGTCCCCGAGCTCCCGCCGAAGTTCGCCCCCCTCGGGCTGACCTACGACGACGTCCTCCTCATCCCGGGGGCCTCGGACGTCGTCCCCGCCGAGGTGGACACCAGCAGCCGGCTGACCCGCCGCATCCGGCTGGCCGTGCCGCTGGTCTCCAGCGCCATGGACACCGTCACCGAGGCGCGCATGGCCATCGCGATGGCCCGCGCCGGCGGGATCGGCGTCCTGCACCGCAACCTCGCCGCCGAGGAGCAGGCCGGCCAGGCCGATCTGGTCAAGCGCTCCGAGGCCGGCATGGTCACCAATCCGGTCACCTGCTCGCCGGACAACACCCTCGCCGAGGTCGACGCCCTGTCCGGCCGCTACCGCATCTCTGGCGCCCCCGTGGTGGACGCCGACGGCGTGCTCGTCGGCATGGTCACCAACCGCGACATGCGCTTCGAGACCGATCAGAACCGGCTCGTCCGCGACGTCATGACGCCGATGCCGCTGGTCACCGCGCCGGTCGGCGTGGAGCCCGACACCGCCCTCGGGCTGCTCCGCCAGCACAAGATCGAGAAGCTGCCGCTGGTCGACGCAGGTGGCCGGCTGCGCGGCCTGATCTCGGTCAAGGACTTCGTCAAGCGCGACCAGTACCCCGACGCCACCAAGGACGCCGACGGGCGCCTCGTCGTCGGCGCCGCCCTCGGCGTGGGCGAGGACGCCTACAAGCGCGCCGGTCTGCTGGTCGAGGCCGGTGTGGACGTGCTCGTCGTCGACACGGCGCACGGCCACCAGCGCGCGGTGCTGGACATGGTCGCCCGGGTCAAGAAGGACTTCGGCGGCGAGAACGGGATCGAGGTCGTCGGCGGCAACGTCGCCACCCGCGCCGGGGCGCAGGCGCTGATCGACGCCGGGGTGGACGCGGTGAAAGTCGGCGTCGGTCCGGGTTCCATCTGCACGACCCGGGTCGTGGCCGGCGTCGGCGTCCCCCAGATCAGCGCGATCTACGAGGCCTGGCTGGCCGCCGGTCCCGCCGACGTGCCCGTCATCGCCGATGGCGGTCTGCAGTACTCGGGCGACATCGGCAAGGCCCTGGTCGCCGGCGCCGACACCGTGATGATCGGCGGCCTGTTCGCCGGCGTCGAGGAGGCACCCGGAGAGCTGGTCTTCGTCAACGGCAAGCAGTACAAGACCTACCGCGGCATGGGGTCGCTCGGCGCGATGCAGAAGCGCGGCAACCAGTCGTTCAGCCGCGACCGCTACTTCGCCGACGACGTCCTCTCCGACGACAAGCTCGTCCCCGAGGGCATCGAGGGACAGGTGCCCTACCGCGGGGCGCTGTCGGGCGTCGTCCACCAGTTGGTCGGGGGCCTGCGGGCGTCGATGGGGTACGCCGGCGCGGCCAGCGTCGCGGAGCTCAAGGAGCGCGGCCAGCTGACCCGCATCACGTCCGCCGGTCTGGTCGAGAGCCACCCCCATGACATCCAGATGACCGTCGAAGCCCCGAACTACCGAGGCCGGTGAAGCACATGAGCGCACGCGACACCGTCGAGATCGGGCTGAACCGCTTCGCCCGCCGCGGCTACGACCTCGACGAGGTCTCGATCGTCCCATCGCGTCGCACTCGCGACGTCGACGACTGCTCGACCCACTGGCAGATCGACGCCTTCCGGTTCGACATCCCGCTGGTCACCAGCCCGTCGGACGCCGTCATGAGCCCGGCCACGGCGATCGCGGTCGGCGAGGCCGGCGGTCTCGGCGTGCTGAACGCCGAGGGCCTGTGGGCGCGCTACGAGGACCCGCTGCCGGTCTACCGGAAGCTGCGCGAGGCGGCCGGCTCCGCGGCCCCGCCGGTCTCCCTGCTGCAGCAGGTCTACTGCGAGCCGGTGAAGCCCGACCTCGTCGCGGCCCGGATCAAGGAGATGCGCGAGGCGGGCGTGACGACGGCCGTCCGGGTCTCGCCGCAGCACACCCTGCAGCTGGCGCCCACCGCGCTGTCCGCGGGCGTCGACCTGCTCGTCATCCAGGGCACGATCGTCTCCGCCGAGCACGTGACGACCCAGGGCGACGCGCTCAACCTCAAGGAGTTCATCGCCGACCTCGACGTCCCGGTCATCGTGGGCGGCGCGGCGAACTACCAGACCGCGCTGCACCTCATGCGCACCGGCGCGGCCGGCGTGATCGTCGGCGTCGGTGCCGACAGCTTCTCCACCGGGGACGCCGTCATGGGCGTGCGCGTGCCGCTGGCCAGCGCCATAGCCGACGCGGCGGCCGCCCGCCGCGACTACCTGGACGAGACCGGCGGCCGGTACGTGCACGTCATCGCCAACGGCCGGATCGAGACGAGCGGCGCCATCGCGCGCGCCCTGGCCTGCGGCGCCGACGCCGTCCAACTCGGGGAGCCGCTGCGGATCGCGGCCGAGGTGCCCGGCGCCGGCATCTGGTGGGACTCCGTCGCCGCGCACCCGCGCCTGCCCCGCGGTGGGACGTCGGCGCCCGTGCCGCCGGCCGGCTCACTCCAGCAGGTGCTGCTCGGCCCCGCGGAGACCTCCGACGGCCGCACCAACCTGTTCGGGGCGCTCCGCCGCACGATGGCCAAGACCGGCTACCGCGACCTCAAGGAGTTCCAGCGGGTGGATCTCGTGATCGGCGGTCGGGCGGACTGATGGACTTCCCGACCGTCCTCGTCGTCGACTTCGGCGCCCAGTACGCGCAGCTGATCGCCCGGCGCATCCGCGAGGCCGGCGTCTACTCGGAGATCGTGCCGAGCGACGTCCCGGCCGAGGAGATCGTCGCCCGCAAGCCCGCCGCGATCGTGCTCTCCGGGGGACCGTCCAGCGTCTACGCGCCGGGGGCGCCGCAGATCGACCCGGCGCTGTTCGAGGCCGGCGTCCCGGCGTTCGGCATCTGCTACGGCTTCCAGGCCATGGCGCAGAGCCTGGGCGGCTCGGTAGCGCACACCGGCGACCGCGAGTACGGGGGGACGCCGCTCACCGTGACGACGCAGGCCCGGCTGTTCGGGTCACTGCCGGTCGAGCAGAACGTCTGGATGAGCCACGGGGACGCCGTCAGCGAGGCGCCGCCCGGGTTCACCGTCACCGCCACCTCCACCGGTGCGCCGGTCGCCGCGTTCGAGGACGTCGACCGCAAGCTCGCCGGCGTGCAGTTCCATCCCGAGGTGCGGCACACCGCACACGGGCAGACGGTGCTCGAGCACTTCCTGTTCGACATCGCCGGCCTCGAGCCGACCTGGACGATGGCCAACGTCGTCGAGGAGCAGGT
>Ga0126307_10000323_pt1 | contig 31145 bp, 31 predicted proteins | sample Plot28_FD_89955 | JGI IMG/M metagenome (GOLD analysis project Ga0126307, IMG submission 89955) | Serpentine soil microbial communities from UC McLaughlin Reserve, CA, USA - Plot28 | ecosystem: Environmental > Terrestrial > Soil > Grasslands | place: USA: UC McLaughlin Reserve, Lake County... | reverse complement strand
CGCGAGGACGACCGCGGCGACGAGATAGGCGGCCGCGAGGACGAGGCGGGTGCGGAAGCTCACGGCTCGAGCTCGTCCGCGGACGAAAATCGGAAACCGACTCCGCGGACGGTGTGGATGTAGCGCGGCGCGGCGGGATCGTCGCCGAGCTTCTTGCGCAACGAGCTCACGTGGACGTCCAGCGTTTTCGTCGAGCCGAACCAGTTCGCATCCCAGACCTCCGCGACGAGGTCGTCCCGTTTCACCAGCCGGCCGGCGCTCTCGAGGAGGACGCGCAGGAGCTCGAACTCCTTCACCGTGAGATCGACTGGCTCGCCGTCGCGGGTGACCGTGCGCGTGTCGAGGTTCATGGCCAGGTCGCTGCGCGTGACGACTCCGCCGGACGGGCCCGTGGGCTCGGCCGTGCTCCGCCTGAGAACGGCGCGCATGCGGGCGACCAGCTCGGCCGCGCTGAACGGCTTCGTGACGTAGTCGTCCGCGCCGAGCTCGAGGCCGAGCACGCGGTCCATCTCCTCCCCGCGCGCGCTCACCATCACGACCGGCGTGCGCGATGCCTGGCGGATTTCGCGGAGCACGTCGCGCCCGTCGCCGTCGGGCAGCATGACGTCGAGGAGAACGATGTCCGGGGCCTGTGCCGAGAAGGCCTCGAGGCCGCCCGCGGCCGTCTCGGCCAGGTGGACGTCGAAGCCCTCGCGCCGCAGCGCGTCCGCGAGAGGTTCCGCAATCGGGCACTCGTCCTCGATCACCAGGACTTTCTTCCTGCTCACCATGGCCACGCTCACAATACGGACGTAACGGGCGGTCGGCTTTTCACCCAGGTCGCCCACCGCGGGCTCTAGAATCGAACCGGTGATCCCGCGCTACTCACGCCCGGCCATGCAGCACATCTGGTCGGACGAGGGCAAGCTCGCCCGCTGGCTCGAGGTCGAGCTGGCCGCGCTCGAGGGCTGGAGCGAGATCGGAGCGGTTCCGGCCGACGCGGTCGGGCGCATCCGCGAGCGGGCGGCTCCGCCGACACCCGAGCGCGTCGCCGAGATCGAGGAGCGGACGCACCACGACCTCGCTGCGTTCGTGGATGCCGTCGCCGAAGAGCTCGGGGACGACGGGCGCTGGTTCCACTTCGGCCTGACATCCTCCGATGTGCTCGACACGGCACTCGCCCTGCAGGCTCGCGAGGCTTGCCTGCTCGTCCTCGTCGGGCTCCAGAGCGCCTTCGCGGCGGTCGCTCGCCGCGCCGAGGAGCATCGCGGCACCGTGATGGTCGGGCGAACTCACGGCGTCCACGCCGAGCCGATCACCTTCGGCGCCAAGCTCGCCGGCTGCGCCTTCGAGCTCGAGCGCGACAGCGACCGGATCGAGCGCGCACTGGCCGGAATCAGCATCGGGAAGATCTCAGGAGCGGTCGGGATCTATGGCGGCGGCGACCCCGAGGTCGAGCGGGTCGCCTGCGCCCGCCTCGGACTCATGCCCGAACCGGTCTCCACACAGGTGGTTCCGCGCGACCGGCACGCCGAGCTCCTGTCGGCGCTGGCCGTTTGCGCCGCGTCGGTCGAGCGCTTCGCCACCGAGATCCGCCACCTCGCGCGCACCGAGGTGCGTGAGGTTCAGGAGCCCTTCGGGAGAGGCCAGAAGGGCTCGTCCGCGATGCCGCACAAGCGAAACCCCATCGTTTCGGAGCGGCTCTGCGGCCTGGCACGCGTCGTGCGCGCAGCCGCGACGGTCGGGCTCGAGAACGTCGCGCTCTGGCACGAACGGGACATCTCGCACTCGAGCGCCGAGCGCGTCGTCCTCCCCGACGCCTTCCTCGCACTCGACTACATGCTCGACCGCTTCACCTGGCTCGTCGACGGGCTCGTCGTCGACCCGCAGCGGATGCGCGCCAACCTCGACTCCTCGCACGGCCTCGTCTTCAGCCAGCGCGTTCTCCTTTCGCTCGTCGAGTCCGGCCTCTCCCGCGACGAGGCCTACCGGCTCGTCCAGCGGAGCGCACTCCGCGCGTGGGACGAAGGGGTCGACCTGCGGGCCCTGCTGGAAGAGGATCCCGAGCTGACTCTGCCCCCGGAGGCACTCGACGCCGCCTTCGACCTAGACGACGCCCTCAAGCACGTCGACGTCGTCTTCGACCGACTGTCCGCCCTCATGACCCGCAAGGAGGAACCCATACATGCCTGAGGCTGCCGTCCACGTCGCGAGCGGCAAGGTTCGCGAGATCTTCGAGCTCGGCTCCGAGCGCCTGCTGCTCGTCGCCAGCGACCGCATCTCGACCTTCGACGTCGTGCTCCCGACCGAGATTCCGGACAAGGGCCGCGTGCTCACCGGACTCTCCGGCTTCTGGTTCGCGCGGACGCGTGCGATCGTCCCAAACCACCTGCTCGCGCTGCGGCCCGACGGCCGCTCGACCGAGGCGAAGCGCCTGCAGATGCTCCCGATCGAGTGCGTCGTCCGCGGGTACCTCGCCGGCTCGGGGTGGAAGGACTACTGCGCGACCGGCGCGACATCGGGCCACGAGCTTCCGGCCGGCCTGAGTGAGTCGGACCGGCTGCCCGCTCCGATCTTCACGCCCGCGACGAAGGCTCAGACCGGGCATGACGAGAACATCGACCACGCCCGCGCGGCCGAGCTCGTCGGCGAGGAGCGCCTGGCGCAGGTAGAGCGAATCGTTCTCGAGCTCTACCGGCACGCGTCCGAGTACGCCGGCGAGCGGGGCGTGATCATCGCCGACACCAAGTTCGAGCTCGGTTTCGACGAGAACGGCGAGATCGTCCTCGGTGACGAGGCTCTGACGCCGGACTCCTCCCGCTTCTGGCCGGCGGACGTCTACACGCCCGGCGGGCCGCAGCCCTCATTCGACAAGCAGTACGTTCGCGACTACTGTGAGCGGCTCGGCTGGGACAAGACCGCTCCCGGCCCCGAGCTTCCCGAGGAGGTCGTCGCCGAGACGCGTGCCCGCTACGTCGAGGCTTTCGAGCGCCTCACCGGCCTCTCCTTCGAGGACTACCTCGCCGACCCGGAGATTGTCCTCCGATGAGGGCGACCGTCCTCGTTCGGCCGAAGGCAGGGATCCTCGACCCCCAGGGAGCGGCGGTGGAAAGCTCGCTGCGCCAGCTCGGGTTCCCGGTCGGCGAAGCGCGCGTCGGACGCGTGATTGACCTGGACGTCGACGCCGCCACCGCCGACGAGGCACGAGGCGAGATCGAACGCATGTGCGAGCGCTTGCTCGCGAACCCCTTGATCGAGAGCTACGAGATCGAGGTCGCCGGATGAGCGAGGTCGTCCCGCGCATCGCAGTGCTCGTCTTCCCGGGGTCGAACGACGACCGCGACGCGGCGTGGGCGCTCACTGCGCTCGGCGCCGACGCACGCCTCATCTGGCACGCCGAAGAAGCGCTGCCCGAGGTGGACGCCGTTGTCCTCCCCGGCGGGTTCTCGTACGGCGACTATCTGCGCTGCGGCGCGATCGCCCGCTTTTCGCCCGCGATGCCGGCGGTGACCGCGTTCGCGGCGGAGGGCGGTCTCGTCCTCGGGATCTGCAACGGCTTCCAGATCCTCTGCGAGGCCGGCCTCCTTCCGGGGGTCCTTCGCCCCAACGCGTCGCTCGAGTTCGTCTGCGCGGACGTACCCCTGCGGGTCGAGCGCACTGACACGCCGTTTACCTCCAGGTGTGAGCCAGGACAGGAGCTGGTGATCCCCGTGAAGCACGGGGAGGGCTGCTACCACGCACCGGCCGACCTGGACGACGAACAGATCATCCTCCGCTACACGCGGGGCGCGAACCCCAATGGCTCGGAACGCGATATCGCAGGCATCGTCAACCCTGACGGGAACGTCCTCGGCCTGATGCCGCACCCCGAGCACGCGGTGGACCCCCTGCTCGGATCGGGGGACGGCGCGCTCGTGCTCGCGTCGCTGGTGGATGCCGCTCGAGAGCGGCTCTATGCGAGGGCCTAGGCAGCCATCCCGAGCGCTCCTTGGATCGTTGGATGTTCGGCAAGCGCTGCGCGGAAGCGCTCGAGGTCACGGCCGCGGAGGGTGACGGGTCCTCTCCGAGCTGTGCCGTCGGTCGAGTAGGCGAAGCGGACGAGCTCGTTCCCCTTCTCGTCCACCAGAAGCTGGACGATCGTCGCGAAGCGGCGGTCGCCCGTGCGCTGCTGCACGGTGAACTCCTCCAGGACCTCTGCCTGCCCCCAGGGTGTCGTCGCTTTCGCCATGACCCGAGGCTAGACGGAAAAAACGCACGGGAGACGCGCGAGGTGTGCCGGCTTTGCGAAGCCTCTGCGCCGAGAGGCCCTAACGAGGCTCAGGCTTCGCGCAACCGCGGGTCGAGCATGTGGTGGGCGATGTCAACGAGCAGGTTCAGGCAGATGATCATCACGGCGAGGACGATCGTCACGCCCATGACCACCGTGTAGTCGCGAGCGATCACCGACGCGACGAAGTACTTCGAAATGCCGGGGATGGCGAAGATGTTCTCGACGATGAACGAGCCCGTGACCATCGCGCCGAACATCGGCCCGGCGACGATGATCAGGGGCAGCAACGAGTTCTTGAGCGCGTGGACGCCGACGATGCGCCTCCGCGACAGGCCCTTTGCCCGGGCCATCCGTACGTAGTCGCTCTCCAGGGTCTCGAGCAGAGTGCCGCGCAAGAGCCGTGCGAAGTAGGCCATCGGCACGAGGCTCAGGGTGAGGGTCGGCAGCACCTTATTCTGCCAGCTGTCGTCCCAGCCAGAGGTCGGGAGCAGGGCGAGCTTCACCGAAACGTAGTAGATGAGCAGCGTGGCGACGAGAAAGCTGGGCAGCGAGATGCCGAGCCCCGTGAGGACGCGGACGGCATAGTCGAAGACCGAGCCCGGTCGCAGCGCGGCCAGGATTCCCACCGGGATCCCGATGAGGATCGCCCACGCAAACGCCAGCAGCACGAGCTGGACCGAGCGCGGCGCCATCTCCTTGATGATGTCGGTCACGCGCATGTATCGAAACGACAGCGAGGGTCCGAAGTCGAGTGTCACGACGCCCTTCAGATAATTGCCGTACTGCTGGTACCAGGGCAGGTCGAGCCCGTACTTCTCGCGCTGGTTACGGCGGATCGCCGGAGGCTGCGGATCCCCGTACTTCACCCATCCCGCATTCGAGAGCCCGAGCAGCGGCCCGTGCCGGAACGGATCGCCGCCGATTGACCTCATCATGAAGAACACGATCGTGAGAACAACCCAGAGGATGGGGATCGTCCACAACAATCGGCGCAGGATGAAGCCAGCCACAGACTGAGCTTGCCCCATTCGTGAGCATCACCACCACTTTGATTTCTTGCCGCGAGCATAAGCGCTCCTTAGGCTCGTGGAGCGGACGCTGAGCCGCAGGCGAAAACCCTTTCGCTCCCGAGAAGGGCACTCGTGCGCGGGGCGAAGACCGCGCTTCGCCACACATCTCGGGGGAGGCCCGTGCCGATCGGGACGCGCTCCGGATCCGGTGCTTCGGGGGTGGGACCAACATGCACACGTTCCGGGCAGCGCGTGTGGTCCGCCAGGGCACGGCGCTCGCCAACCCCTCCCTCTCCCGAGAGTCTCGCCGACCGCAGGTTCGGTGACTGGACGATTTCCACCCAGGCGATGAACCTGCTGGAGCAGGAGATCCGGGCAAGCGCGCCCCGCCGCGTGCGCGAGTTCGGAAGCGGGCTCAGCACCGCCTGCCTCGCGCGCTACATGGCGGAGAACGCGCCCGGCTCGATCCTTTGCGCACGCAAACCGTGACGGGCTGGCCAAGGTCGACGTTCGCACCTGAGGAGCTTGCGCTCGAAGCGTTCCGCCTCGGAGCCAGCCATTTCAGCCGCGCTCGATCAGCTCGACCCGGTAGCGCATGTGCGTAAATTCATGCCCGCTCGATCAATTCGACCCGGTAGCCGTCGAGAAACAGTACGTTTGTAAGTTGATCTGATTTGATCCTTCAGGCGCTGCTGTCCTCGATCAATTCGACCCGATAGTCGTCTGGAAGCGCGAACTTGTCGTGTGCAGCCCGTTTTAGCAAGCCTCCCCAGCGATCAAGCTCGCCAATAGCGGCGCGTGAAGAGCACGACGACCGGAATCAGCTCCAACCGGCCCAGCCACATCAGCACGATCATGATCACTTTGGAAAGGTCGCTGAAAGGCTCGAACGAGCCCATCGGGCCCGCGAACCCGAATCCCGGTCCGACGTTCCCGATCGTCGTCGCGACGGCCGACATGGCCTCGAACGGGGTCACTTCTACCCCTGCTCGCGCGGATTCGATCGTGATGCCGATCGTTCCAAGGGCGAAGAGCCCGAGGTAGAGCAGCACGAAGAAGCTGAGCGCTCTCAGCGTCGGCTCGTCCACGACCCGCTGGTTGAAGCGGACCGGCCGAACGATCTCGGGATGAATGGTTTGATCGAGCTCGCGACGCATTAACCTCGTGAGCATGAGGTGGCGGACGACCTTGATCGAGCCGGCCGTCGAGAGCGCCATCCCCCCGACGAACATGGCCACGACGAGGAGCACGGACGTCAGCGCCGTCCAGCGTGTGAAGTCAGCGTTCGCGTAGCCCGTCGTAGTTGTCATCGAGACCGTCTGGAACACGGCCTTTCCAAAGGCTTCCCTGCCGTCGAACAGGTCGTTTGCCCACAGAGAGGCAAAGATGACAAGCGACGTGACGATGAGGACGGCGCCGTAGGTTCGAAACTCCTCGTCGCGCAAAAAATTCATACGCCGGCGGGCAACCCCGTACAGGAGGACGAAGTTCGTTCCCGCCAGGAACATGAAGGCGACGATTGTCCATTGAGACGCCGAGCCGAACGCCTCGATCGAGCGCGCCCGTGTCGAGAACCCACCGGTCGGCATCGTGGTGAAGGCGTGCCCGACGGCATCGAAGAGATTCATCTCGGGGTCGACCCCCGTCCAGCCGAGGAAGGCGAGAATGGAGGCCTCGAGTGCCGTGAGACCGATGTAGAGGACCCACATGAGGCGCGCGGTCTCCCGAATCGAGCTCGTCAACGTTTGGAACTCGTGCCCGGGCGCCTCCGAGGCGAAGAGCTGCCGCCCGCCGACGCGAAGGCGCGGGAGCACGGCGATGGCGAGCACGATGATTCCCATGCCGCCGATCCACTGGGAGAACTGGCGCCACATCGCGAGCGAGTGGTTCAGCGCGCCGATGTCCGTGAGGGTGCTCGCCCCGGTCGTGGTCAATCCGCTCATCGCCTCGAAGAAAGCGTCGAGGGGGGCGTCGAGCTGCTGCTCGCTCGACAGGATGTACGGCAGCGCGACCAGGGCCGCTCCGAGAAACCAGGTGACGGCCACGACGAGGAAACCCTCTCGCGGTCCGACCCGCTCCTTGCCCCGCGTGAGGAACTCGAGACCCGCGCCTAGAGCGAACGAGACGGCACCACCGATCACGAACGGCCAGACGGGTTCGCTGTAGCCGAGGGCGACAGCGGCCGGCAGGACGAACGCGAGGCTGAGGTACTTGACGAGCGCGCCGATTAGGTTCACGGACGCGCCGAGATCGACCCCGATCGTTAAGCGTGCCTCGCCTGGCTCACGCGGTCTCCGATGCCATCGCTGTCGAACCACGAGCCTGACGTTAGAGACGCGCTCGGCGCTCGGGGTCATGACCGCGAATCGAGGATCGCGTGGCGCTAGGCTCACACGGCATGAAGGTCATAGTCGTCGGGGCGGGACAAGTTGGCTCAACGGTCATTGAGGCACTCCACGGCGAGCACGAGCTGACGCTGATCGATGTCGACGCGACACGGCTGAACACGTTCGCCCACCGCTACGACATCGCCACGGTCGAGGGGAACAGCGCCAGCCGCCGCACGCTCCGCCAAGCGAACGTCGAGGAGACCGACCTGCTAATCGCCTGCACGTCCCGCGACGAGGTGAACATCGTCTCTTCGATGTTCGCGAAGAAGCTCTCGCCCTCGACCACGACGATCGTGCGGACGACGAACGTCGAGTACCTCGAGATCTGGCGCGAGCGAGAGCTCGAGATCGACTTCATGGTCTCCTCGGAGCAGGAGGTGGCCAACGCAGTCACACGAATCATCGGCATTCCAGCCGCGCGCCAGACCGACGTCTTCGCAGACGGGAAGGTGCAGGTCGTCGAGTTCGATGTGCCGGCGGACAGTTCCGACGGTCCAGTCATTGGGAAGGAGCTTCGGGAAGCCGAGATCCCGGCGGACTCGAAGGTGGCAGCCGTCATCCGCGGCAGTCGTGTCATCGTGCCGCGCGGAGACTCGTCCATCCTTCCAGGCGACCGGGTCGTGTTGATCGGCTCTCCCCGAGCAGCGCGCGAGTGGAGTCAGATGCTGAGTGGCATCCGCCGCGGCGTCGAGAACGTCGTCATCTTCGGAGCCGGCCAAACGGGCTTCGCCGTCGCCGAGTCTCTCCTGGCCGAAGGAATCGACGTGCGTCTGGTCGAGTGGAGGGCCGACCGCGCCCGCGAGGTGGCCGAGGCGCTTCCCAAGGCGCGCGTCTTCCATGCAACGGGCACGGATGCGGACTTTCTCGAGCGCGAACGGATCGGACGGGCCGCGGCTGGAATCTTCGCCATGCCCGACGACGCGAAGAATCTCTATGCGGCGACGCTCGCGCGGGTGCACGGACTGAGGCTGACGATCGCGCTCGTCCACGAACCCGGCTCCGAGGAAGTCTTCGAGCGCACGGGAATCGACGTGACGATCAACCCGCGCACCGTGACCGCCGAGGAGATGGTCCGGTTCGCACACGACCCCCGTATCCGCCAGCTCGCGATGCTCGAGCGCGACCGTTTCGAAGTACTCGACATCACCGTCCGGGCGGAAAGCCGGCTCTGCGGGACGCCGTTTCGCGAACTCCCGATCACCGGCTCGCTCATCGGGGCCATCATCCGTGACGACACCGCGGTCTTTCCGCACGGCAATGACATGCTCGAGCCCGGCGACCGTGCGATCATCTTCACCGAGTCGTCCCGGGTCCGCGAAGTTGAGGACGCCCTATAGCGTTCGTGCAAGCGCGTGCTCAGCTCCGCTCGTCTCCATGTCGATCTGGGGGCGAAGCGGTCGAGAGGGGTCGAAACGCTCATCCCCACCTCGCGAAGACGAGCGGGCGCCTCTTCGCCGTGCTCCTGCGTGTGACGGGTGTAGCCCCGGACATCGCGATCAGGAAGGTCCGGATCCCGGCTTCCGAGGTGGGTAGGAGAGGGTCTTCGAATCAAGGCCGCAAACGCCCGTTTCGACGAACCGGGCAGCACATGTGCTTGCCGTTCTCGCGGGTCAACCACACGAAGAGCCAAGGGCCCGGGCGCCGGGCATGACCCACGAATCGCCCCTCTGACGGTCGCTCGATCAGCCGCTGCATTCGATGAGCCCGACCCTGTAGGGATCGGGGGAAGCGCGTGGCCGCGAATTCATCCGCGCTCGATGAGCTCGACCCGGTAGCCGCCTGGAAACGCGAACTTGTCGAGTGCAGCACGGTTAGCAGCTCCCCTGCGGTCACGCCTGCTCGCGGCCGCATCGACCTCCCAACGGGCTTGGCACCTCCGCAGGGCTACGTCTACCACTGCCACATCGTCGAGCACGAGGACGACGAGATGATGCGACCCTTCCGCGTCGTGAGCTGAGACGGCGGGTAAGGCGGCAGCGCGAAGAGCCGGGCGCCACACCGCCGAGCTCATCGAGCACCGAGGCGCTCAACCCGCTCTCGAGCGGCCTTCGGCTCCCACCGATTCGTGGTCGATTTGCTCGAGTCGGCTGAGCCGAGCGTCGACAGCCCCGAGCAGCGCGATGATCTCGTCCTCCTTCGACTCGAGCGCGTGCTCCTCCACTTCCACTTCCTGGAGGATCAGAATTGAGGCGACGACTGCGGTGACGACCGCGAAAAGGGCAGCACCCGAGAACATGAGTAGGAATCCGACTCCTCGGCCGGCAGCAGAATTGGGGGGCGAAATCCCCGTAGCCGATGGTCGTGACCGTCGCCCCCGCCCAGCAGATGCCGCTGAACGGCGAGTCGAATTCCTCTGGTTCCACGAGCCACACCGCAAGCCCTGCGCTCGAGACGAGGGCCGCCGTGACCGCGGCCGCACCCCACAGCGCCTTCTGCGCCATCAGCCGGGGAAAAAAAGAGAAAATGAGTGCCATGCGTGTCGGACTCCACTTCGATTCCATCGACTCACTCGCATCTTGGAATCCGAGAGCGCCCCGATTCCCTGTGCGGATTAGTACATCTCCGGAGGGCATGCGAGATCAGCTCACGTAACCGGCCCGAACATGCCGGCGGCGGGCCGAATCAACCGGACTCGATCAGCTCGACCCTGTAGCCGTCCGGGAAGCGCGTGCGCGCAAATTCATCCGCGCTCAATGAGCTCGACCCTGTAGCTGTCTAGGAGGCGTACGTTTATAAGTTGATGTCTCAGGCGCCGGGCTCCTCGATCAGTTCAACCCGATAGCCGTCTGGTAAGAAAAGGTTGTCGAGCCCACAAGTGGCCCGGCGCGATCGCTGACAGCTCTGGAATCAGAGACTCCCGCGTCGTACGCTTGGCATCTTGCCTGGCGATGCGGCCCAGACCTCCGTCCATCGGACGGAACCACTGGACGACTCCGACATAAGGACGTTCCTGATCGCCGACGTCCGTGGGTACACGCGGTTCACCCAGGAACGAGGAGACGAGGCGGCGGGCGCCCTCGCCGGGCAGTTCGCCGACCTAGCGCGCGGCGTCGTCGCCGATCACGACGGCCATGTGCTCGAGTTCCGGGGTGACGAAGCGCTTTGCGTCTTCCGCTCGGCCCGCCGGGCCCTGCGGGCCGCGGTCGGCCTCCAGGTGCGCTTCCGCGCTCCGGCGGGCGACGGGTCCACGTTTCCCCTCGGGATCGGCATCGGGCTCGCGGCGGGTGAGGCTGTGCCGATCGAAGGCGGATTCAGAGGGGCCTCTCTCAACCTGGCCGCACGACTCTGCGCGCTCGCGAAGCCAGGCGAGATCCTCGCGAGCGAGACGGTCGTCGGGCTTGCCGGCCAACTCGACGGCGTCCGCATCGTGCCAAGGCGCTCTGTCCGCTTGAAGGGCATCGATCGTCCGGTCCGCTTGCTCGAGATCGCGTCAGAGACGCCGCTCCCCCCGCTTCCGGAACCGCACGCGCGACGGCGGCGTATCGATCGACGATGGCTGGTCCTCGGAGCGATAGGTGCGTTCGCAGTTTTGGCCGGTCTTCTGACGCTTGGGCTTACTCGGGCGACCGCGGACCGCGGGCTCTCGGCGCTCACGCCGAATTCGCTTGGCGTCGTCGACCCGTCCGACGGGCGCATCACCAGCGAGATTGCACTCGAGGCTCGCCCGAGCGCGGTTGCCGAAGGCGACGGCTCGCTCTGGGTCGCGAACGCCGCTGACAGCACCGTCACGCGCATCGACCCTAGTACGCGCGCCAGCACAACCATTCCCGTGGGCCCGGGACCGACCGCGCTGACCTTCTACGAAGGGGCAGTCTGGGTCGCCAACAACCAGGGAAGAACGGTTTCGCGCGTCGATGCAGCGACGAACAAGGTCGTCCAGGAGATCACCGTCGGGAACGGGCCACGAGCGATCGCCGGCGGCGCAGGTCGCGTCTGGGTTGCGAACGGAGTCGACGGCACGGTTTCGAGCATCGACCCCCAGAGCGGCAACACGACGAAGCCGATCACGGTCGGGGCGGATCCGAGCGGTCTCGCCGTGCTCGGTGGCAGCCTCTGGGTGGCGAGCGAGGCGACCGGGACGGTTGTTCGGCTGAACCCTTCGGGGGACATCGTCGAACCAGTCGCAGTCGGAAATGCGCCGAGCGCAATCGCGACCGACGGAGAGGGTCTTTGGGTCGCGAACGCTCAGGACGCGACCGTGTCCAGAATCAATCCGAGTCGCGGCAGTGTCACCGACGTCGTGCGGGAGGAAAGAATCCCCGGGCACTTGCCTTCGGGGAAGGCGCGCTGTGGGTGGCGAACGTCGACGACGGCACTCTGACCAAGGTCGACGTACAGAGCCGAAGAGCGGTGCAAACGATCGAGCTGACGAGCAGCCCGATCGGCATCGCCTTTGCGGACGGGTCCGTCTGGCCGACTGCCGTGGCGACGCCGGTAAGCCATCGGGGCGGAGTCCTTCGTGTCGCGTTGAGCGGCCTTTCGGACTGCGAGTGTCTCGACCCCAAGGTCTCCTGGGACAATGGCGCTTGGCAGCTGATGGCGAACGTCTACGACGGGCTCGTCGGCTACAAACGCGTTGCTGGCGCGCTGGGCCGGTCTCTCGTGCCGGACCTCGCGCGGACCGTCCCGACCCCCACCGACGGGGGAAAGACGTACTCGTTCCAGCTGCGGCCAGGGGTTCGCTTCTCGAACGGCCGGGTCGTCCGGGCGAGCGACGTCCTGTACTCCTTCGAACGCCTCTACACGGCTGGATACCGCTACAACCAGATCCCCTACTACGGGGGGATCGTCGGCGCGGAAGCGTGTGCGGGGGATCCGAGCTCGTGCGATCTCTCGGGCGGAATCGAGGCGGACGACACGACGGGCACCGTGACCATCCACCTGACCCAGCCGGATGGTGATTTCCTCTACAAGTTGGCCCTGCCGTTTGCCGCAATCGTTTCGGCGGAGAGCCCGCCTGCGAAGGACTCCGGACTCAACGTCGCCGGCACCGGACCGTACAAGCTGGCCCAGTACGACGGGAACGGCGTTCGGCTCGTCCGCAACCCCCACTTCCAGCCGTGGTCGCTCCAAGCTCAGCCGGCCGGTTATCCGGACGAGATCACGGCGATCCTTGGTCTATCCCCCGACGAGCAGCTCTCGGCCGTCATGAACGGCAAGGCCGATTACACGAGCGAGCTTCCACCCGAACGGATCGCCGATCTTTCGACCCGCTATCCCGGGCAATTCCACAGCGATTCGATGACCGGCGTCTATTTCGTCTCACTGAACTCGGCCGAGGCGCCCTTCGACGACGTTCGCGCTCGTCAGGCACTGAACTATGCGGTCGATCGGCGCCGCGTCGTGGAGCTCATGGGCGGCCCTGCGATGTCCCAGATCACCTGTCAGTTCCTGCCGCCGAACTTCCCGGGCTACGAGCCGCATTGCCCCTACACGTTCGATCCAAATCCGGCCGGAACGTGGACGGCGCCCGACATCGCCCGGGCACGCCGACTCGTCTCCGCGTCCGGCACGAAGGGGATGCGAGTGGAGATGTTCGTGAAGCAGGACTGGGCAAAGGTCGGTCGGTACCTTGCGAGCGTGCTCGACGAGATCGGCTACGACGGCTCGTTGACGGTTTTCACGGACGACGAGAGGTACTTCGACGCCATCTACGCGAAGCATCGCTATCAGGCGGCGATGAGCGGCTGGGTCGGGGACACGGGTCCGGCCAACTTCCTGCAGGTGAACTTCGGCTGCCCCGCCGCGGAGAACACCTCCAAATTCTGCGATCCGAGGATCAGCGCTCTGATAGACCGGGCGGTGGACGCGCAGAGCGCGGAGAACGCCGTCAGTCTCGCCCCCTGGGCCGAGGCGGATCGTGCGCTCACCACCGTGGCGCCCGTCGTCCCGCTCTTCAACCCGCGCCGGACGGTTCTCCTCTCGACGCGAACCGGTAATTTCCAGTCACACCCCGAGTACGGAGCGCTCCTGGATCAGTTGTGGGTCCGCTGAGCCGGCAGCCCGCCGCGAAGACGACTCGGGGCGGCGCGGCTCGGCTGGCGCCTTCGATCAGCCGCGCTCGATTAATTCAATCCTGTAGCGGTCTAGGAAGCGTACGGTGGTAAGTTGATGATTCAGGCGCCCTGGCCCTCGGCGGCCCCGTCGACCACCTCGGACTGTAGGTTCGCGTCCGTGGCCTGCTCAGGGGCCACGGCGGACGGGAACCGCACATCCGCCGCGCTCGCGACTTCCTCGACCCGCGTCGTGATTTCACGGATGTCGGCGAGGAGGCGACCGCGCTCTTCCTGAATCATGTCTGCATCGGCGCGAAGCTCATGCACCCGTGCCTCAGCCTCTGCACGCGACGCGGTGACCTCCGCCTGGCAGCGCTCGCGCTCTTTCGCAGCTTCCGCCCGCGCCCGCGCCACGGTGGCCTCCGCCTCCCCCTGTGAGCGGGCGAGGATGTCTTCCGCCGCGGTCTTCGCTTTGGCGACGATCTCCTCTGCCTCCTCGTTCGCGCGGGCGATTGTTCCTTCTGCGTCATGGCGCGCCGCGGTCGTGATCTCTTCGGCCGTCAACCCCGCCTGTTCGAGGAGGGCTCTTGTCTGCTCGCCCACCTGTTCAAGCGCGCGCTTCACCGCTGCCTCTGGTGAGCGCCTCAGCTCGAGCTCAGCGACGACCTGCTCGACGCGGTTCGCGTAGGCATCGACGGCGGCGCGGTCGTAGCCGCGAACCGACACGGGGAAGGTGGCCTTTCCGATTTCCTCGGCCGGGTCTCGCCACTCCGTCATCTTCTCCTCTGGAATGGAGGACGCAGTCGGCTCGCTCGCGGGCTCAGAGGGCTGGTCGCTCGGCACTGCTCGAGTATGCCTCGCACTAATGAAATTTGTCGCTGCGTGTTGTGTTCGCATCACGCTCCTCGCCATCTTCGTCGACGAAGTGCGCAACGGTTTCGTCCAGTCGCGTGGCGATGGCGCGAATGCCCGCGAGTACGTCACGGCGCTGGCCCCAGATCACATTCGTATCGATGCGAAGTGCCCGCAGCCGTGCCTCTGCTTCTTTGCGCATGACCTCGATCTCGTGCTCGGCGTGCGCGAGTCGGCGTGCTGCCTCCGTCACTGCGTCTGCCAGGATCCGCTCGGCCTCAGCTCCTGCCCTTGCGCAATGTTCGTCGGCCTCGACCTTTGCCCGCTCCGCTTCATCGCCGGCAGTGACGACGAGATCGACCGCTTTCGCCCCGGCCGCCGAGGTGATCTGCTTCGCCTCTCGCCCGGCCGCAGCAACGAGCTCGGCCGCCGCCTCCCGGGCGTCTCGCAAGATGTCGCTTCGCTGTTCCTCCGCCCGCTCGAAGGCGCGCTCGAGCACAGTCTCTGGCGAACGCGTCGCCTCGAGCTCGGCGATGAGGCGGTTCACGCGGGTGACGTAGACATCGACCGCCCGGCGCTCGTAGCCGCGACCGACAGTCGGGAAGGCGACCGTCCGGAGGTCTTGGGGGACGCGCGGCGGTTCCCTCACGCTTGCCCCCTATTCTCGCGCGGGCAGGTCTGGGGCCTCCGAGTCGCGACCATCAGCCGCACGCGGGAACCCTACCCGCCGACTGGCCGGCACGTGGGAAGCCTGATCCCAGCGGCTCGAGCAGGCGGGAAACACGCTTTGGTGGCCCAGGCGCATCCTCAGACGAGCGGCCGTTCGTAGCCGCCTGCGACCTCCGCGACGAGTAGCCAAACGACGCTCTTCCTCACCCCGAAAAGGGAAATCCTCGTCTCACCCTTTCGCTGCAATCAAGCCCTCTCGGCCCTGAGGAGCGGTCGCAAGGATCGCCTCAATTTCACGCGTCGCGCTGGTCAATCAGTTCAACCCGATAAGCCGTCCGGGAAGTCGCGTGCACGCAAAATTCATCCCCGCTCAACAAGTTCAACACGGTAGCCGTCCGGGTCGCGGACAAAACAGATGCGCGAGCCGCCCTCACGAACTGTGTACGGAGGCCGCTCCGGCGCGATGCCCTTCTTTTCCAACTGGCCGAGTGCTTCGTCGAGGTCGTCGACCGTCACGGCTATGTGTCCGTAGCCGGTGCCAATTTCGTATCCGGCCTCGGGTGTCTCAAAGTTGTACGTAAGCTCGAGCTCTGGGCCGTCCCGGCCCGGGACGCCGAGAAAATAGTTGACGGCTTCGTCGCGGATCGGGAGCTCGCGCCGTTTCTGGAAGCCGAGTGCCTCGTAAAAGGCGATCGACGCGTCCGGGTCAGTGACGCGGTAGCAGGTGTGGATCAGCTCCACGTGCCGAGCGTACTACGAACGACTCCTGACGCGAGAAGAATTGGCGGCTCCCAACGTAGCGTCACCGGCTCTCGCCCTCTTCGCAAGAACAGCGAGCGCCTACACGGTAAGGAAGGGCTCGACGGTGCGAGTCCGTCAGAGGGCTTGCCGAACCCGCCGCAGATGGCGGGTGCGGGCGCTCCTCCTCAGCGGTGCTCAGCCAACCTTCCTACGTGTCGAGCTCGGTGGCGGGCACGGTGAGACGTCGACCGTATCCGAGGAGGCGCTCTGGTGGCCGCCAGGCAAGATCGTTGGCCACTACCTGAGCCCCTTCCTCGCCAGCCTCGGCATCGCCGAGGTTCATGATGAGGACGAGGACGTCCTCCGCGTCGAGATCGATGCGGCCACTGCGCATGAGCTCGCCGACTCGTAGGCGCAATCCGTACTAGCCCGAGGAGCAAGACGGCGTTTTCCCCGACGACGCCCGTACGCGCTGGCGCCACCCTATAGACGAAGCGAAAGGAGCACACTGTGAAGACGGAATTCGCAGCGGAAACGCCCGTCAGCCTCGTCATGACGAGAGATTTCCTCACCGCCGAGCCGTGGGACACGCTCGGCGAAACGGCTGAAAGAATGACCCAGTCGGCCTACGGCTCGGCGCTCGTGATCGACGCAGGGCAACTCGTTGGCATCCTTACCTCACGCGACCTCGTGCGTGCAATGGCGGGTCGGACACACTCGAGCGAGGCGCGCGTGCGCGAGTGGATGACGTCGAACCCGCGCGTTGCTCGTCCCGAGACAGCCGCCGAGGAGGCCGGACTAATCATGGTCGAACAGGGCTGCCATCACCTGCCGGTCGTGGACGAGAACGGCCGGCCACTCGGCCTCGTGGGAATGCGGGCCGTCGTCTCCGAGACATTCGAGCCGGTCCTCGATTAGACCTCAGAGGCCACTGGCTTCGTCACCGGAGTCGGCGAAAGCAGTACGGCTCGCGACGAGCGTCAGAGCCCTATCCGGCACACGCCCGGGGTCGCCTACCGCGGCCAGAGCTGATTCATGCTGTCGAGCGGGCCTATCGGAAACCTGTAGCTGCTCGAGCTCGTAGGAGTCGACGCCGAAGCTGTACGTGAGCTGCAGGCGGTCGCCGTCCGCGGGCAGGCCCATGAAGATGTTGATCGCCTCGTCGCGAATCGGAAGCTCGCGGCGCTTCTCGAACCCGAGCGCCTCTTAGAACGTGACCGAGCGGCCGGGGTCGGTGATTCGGTAGCAGGTGTGGATCAATTCCATGGCGCGAGCCTAACGCACGCAGCCTGCTCGCCCGGCCGCCGGCAAAGAACCGTCCACGCCCGCCCTGCGTATGCGTGGGCAAACCTCGAGGGAAGGGAGACGGGATGAAGAGGCTCTTCGCAATCCTGGCCGCGGTCGTCGTCTTGGCCGCAATCGGAGTGACGGCAGCGATCTCGAGCGGGGACGGGCGCACAGTCCTCAAGTTCGACACGATGGCGCCGGTGGTGCCGCCCTACACGGGCGCGACAAACCCGATCCGGGGCGTGCACGGCGGTGGGGTGCCGTGGAAGCTCGAGTCCGCGCAGGGGAGGCTGCGCGCCGACGGACGCCTCGACATCGAGGTAGAGGGCCTCGTGCTCGTCTCCACGGGCGCGAACCCATCGCCGACGTTCAAGGGAGTCGTGAGCTGCCTCTCCTCCAATGCCGCGGGCGAGCCGACGACAGTAAACGTGGCCACGGATCCGGTGCCGGCGACGATGACCGGAAACGCCGAGATCGACGCGAAGGTGGCGCTGCCGTCTCCGTGCTTCGCCCCGATCGTCTTCGTGACGTCGGGCGGCGGCAACTGGTTCGCGGTCACCGGCCGCTGAGCGGCTGAGACCGCCTATGCGCGTGGGGTCGCCGGGGCGGGCTCGTCCCGGCGACCCCGCACGACCTTGAAGACGCCGGAGCCGAGCGCCACCCCGGCGAGGATGAGCACGAGGCCGAGCGCCGCGTTCAGGTGGACCTGCTCGTCGAGGAGCGTGACGCCGTAAAAGAGCGCCATCGGCGGCAGGAGATAGGTAACGAGCGACGTGCGCGACGAGCCGTACGTGTTCAGCATCCGATAGAGGACGAGCGTGGCGAACGCGGTGCCGATGAGGCCGAGAGCCGCGACGGACGCGAGTGCCTTCCAGCCTGGCATCTGGTCGGGAAGCTGGAACAGCGAGACCGGGATCAGCAGGATCATTCCCCAGAAGGTGGTCGTGGCGGCCACGACGAGCGGCTCGGTGCTCCCGAACCGCGCCGGCGCGTAGAGGTTTGCGCACGCATAGGAGAACGAGGCGATGACCACGGCGAGCGTGCCGGCGATGGCCCACCAACCGCCGTCGGGATTGAGCCCGGTGAGGACGCCGACGCCGACGAGCCCGAGGATGACCCCGAAGAGACGCATGCCGGTCACGCGCTCGCTCGGGCGGAAGCGAATGGCGAGGAGCGCGACGAAGATCGGCACCGTCGAGTTCGCGATCGCGGCCACGCCTGAGTCCACGTGCTTCTCGCCCCAGGCGATGAGCGTGAACGGGATGGCCATGTTGATGAGGCCGAGCAGCAGGCCCCCGCCCCCGGTGCCACGGATCGCCGAGACCGCGCCGCGAAAGCCAGAGGCGTAGGCGAGCACGGGAAAGAGCGCGGCGAAGGCGAGGATCAGCCGCAGGCACATCATCGGAGCGGGCTCGAGGTCCTCGACGGCGACCTTGATGAAGAGGTAGGACGCGCCCCAGGAGGCGGCCAGGATCCCGAGCATGAGGACATAGCCGCGCATGCTTAGAACCTAAACGACGAAGATCCCTCCTCGCCTTCCGCTCGACTCGATATGGTTGGCGAGGCCTCTTGAGCTCCGTTGCTCACCGCCCATTGCATCGCGCGCTCGGCCTCACGGACGGGGAGTTCGACCGTATTGAGACACTGCTCGCGCGCGGGCCGAACGACTTCGAGCTCGCCGTCTTCTCGCTTCTCTGGTCGGAGCACTGCGGCTACAAGCACTCGGCGCTCCTGCTCAAGCGCTTCCCCACGGAAGGCGCGGGAGTACTGCAGGGGCCGGGCGAGAACGCGGGCGTCGTCGACCTCGGCGAGGGCGAGGCAGTCGCGTTCAAGGTCGAGAGCCACAACCACCCGTCTGCGGTCGAGCCCTTCCAGGGCGCGGCGACGGGGGTCGGTGGGATCCTCCGCGACATCGTCGCCATGGGCGCCCGCCCGATCGCGCTCCTCGACGGCCTGCGCTTCGGCAAGCCGGGCTTCGAGTTCGGCCGCGCGGTCGGCGGCATCGGCCACTACGGGAACTGCGTCGGCGTCCCCACCGTCGGCGGCGACACGGTCTTCGACGACGCCTACGCGTCGAACCCGCTCGTCAATGCGATGTGCATCGGGCTCCTCCCGACCGACCGCGTGACGCGCGCCGAGGCCGGCGGTGCCGGGAACCACGTCATCCTCTTCGGCGCGACCACGGGGCGGGACGGGATTGGCGGCGCGAGCGTCCTCGCGAGCCAGGAGCTTTCCGACGAGGACGAGGACAAGCGCCCGTCCGTCCAGGTCGGCGATCCGTTCACGGGCAAGAAGCTCATCGAGGCGAGTCTCGCGCTCGTCGAGGGCGGCCTCGTCCAGTCGCTGCAAGACCTCGGAGCGGCGGGCCTCGCGTCCTCCCTCTCCGAGATGGCGAGGGGCGGCGTCGGCCTCGACGTCCACCTCGACCGCGTGCCCCTTCGCGAGGCCGACATGGAGCCCGTCGAGATCATGATTTCGGAAAGCCAGGAGCGGATGGTCTGCGTCACGGACCAGCCGGATGCGGTCGCGGCTGTCTGCGCCCGCTGGGAGCTCGAGGTTGCCGATATCGGCGTCGTCACGGCCTCCGGGGCTCTGCGCATGTTCTGGGACGACGAGGTCGTCGGCGAGATCCCGGCTGAGCTCCTCACGGAGGAGACGCCGCGCTACCGGGTCGCAACGCGGCCGCGCACGCTGCAGGCGCCGATCTCTCACCGCCCGATCAAGCCCGAGCCCGCCGAGCTCGTCGATCTGCTCCGGACGCCGGGTCTGAGGAGCCGTGTCTCGGTCTACCGCCGCTACGACCAGCTTGTCGGGTCGCGGACGGTTCGCCGACCCGGGCTCGACGCGGCCGTGCTGCGGCTGCGCCCCTCCCACCGCGGGCTCGCGGTCTCCCTGGACGGCTCGGGGAGGATCGCGTCGCTCGATCCGCAGACCGGCGGGATGCTCGCGGTGCTCGAGGCGGCCCGCAACGTCGCGTGCGCCGGCGGGAAGCCGCTCGCGCTCACCGACTGCCTCAACTTCGGCAACCCCGAAAAGCCGGAGATCGCCTGGGAGCTGACCGAGGCGATCGAGGGCATGTCGCTCGCCTGCGAGGCGCTCGGCATCCCCGTGGTCTCCGGCAACGTCTCGCTCTACAACGAGACGGACGGCACGGCGATCCACCCCACCCCGGTCGTCGGCTGCGTCGGGCTCGTTCCCGACGTACGGCTCGTCCCCGCGGGCTGGCGGGAGGGCGATGCGATCTACGTGGTCGGCGCACCGGAGCTCGCGCTCGACGGCTCCGAGTACCAGGCGCGCTTCCTCGGCGGCCCGGCCGGCCGGCCTCCGCGCCCCCACCTTGGCGCCGAGGCGGCGCTCGTCCGCTTCCTCTGGCGCGCGGCCCCGACGCTCACCGCCTCCCACGACGTCTCCGAAGGAGGGCTGGCGATCGCGCTCGCCGAGCTCGCGCTCTGGTCGGGGACCGGCGCACGGATCGAGCTCGAGGACGACGCCGTCGTCTGGTTCGGGGAGGGTGGAGGCCAGGCGGTCGTGGCCTGCCGAGGCGACGACGAATCCGCGCTCGAGGGCATGCCCTACCGCCGCATCGGCGAGGCGGGCGGCTCGAAGATCTTCGGCGTCGAGCTCGAAGACCTCGCTCGAGCAGGTGACTACGCCTGATGTGCGGGATCTTCGGCATCCACGCTCCCGACCGCGACGTCGCGCGCCTCACGTACTTCGGGCTCTTCGCTCTGCAGCACCGCGGCCAGGAGTCCGCCGGGATCGCGGTCTCGGACGAGGGCCGCGTCACCGCTCTTCGCGACATGGGCCTCGTCACCCAGGTCTTCAGCGAGCAGAAGCTCCGCGGGCTCACCGGCCAGGTCGCGGTCGGCCACGCGCGCTACTCCACCACCGGCTCCACACACTGGGCAAACGCACAGCCGATCATCCAGCAGGGCCGGGCGCGAACCGTGGCTCTTGGCCACAACGGCAACCTCACGAACACGAGCGAGCTCCGGGCCGGGCTGCTCGCCGAGGGCGCGCGCCTGCGCTCGACCTCCGACACCGAGGTGATCGCGGCGCTGATCGCCCGCGACGAGCGGCCGCTCGAGGAGGCCGTTGCCGGCGCGATGGGCAAGATCGAGGGCGCGTTCGCCGCCGTCCTCCTCGCCGAGGGGAAGCTCGTCGGCTTCCGCGACCCGCAGGGGATTCGCCCGCTCGTCCTCGGGAGGCTCGAGGACGACTGGCTCCTTGCCTCCGAGACCTGCGCCTTCGACCTCCTCGGCGCCGAGATGGAGCGGGAGCTCGCTCCGGGCGAGATGGTCGTCGTGGACGAGAACGGGTATGAGGCGCGCCAGGCCGTCGCGCCGGACGGCGCGGGCTCCCTCTGCATCTTCGAGTTCATCTACTTCGCCCGGCCCGACACGAAGCTTCGCGGCGTCGAGCTCCACGGAGCCCGCGTGCGGATGGGCGAGCAGCTGGCCGTCGAGGCGCCGGCCGAGGCCGACCTGGTCATGGCCGTCCCTGACTCCGGCACGCCGGCGGCGATCGGCTTCGCGCGCGCAAGCGGGATCCCCTTCGCCGAGGGCCTGATCAAGAACCGCTACGTCGGGCGCACGTTCATCCAGCCCGACCAGGCGCTCCGTGAGCACGGGATCAAGACGAAGTTCAACCCGCTCGCCGAGGTTTCGGGGAAACGCGTCGTGGTCGTGGACGACTCGATTGTTCGCGGCACGACGACGCGCAAGATCGTCGCGATGCTCTTCGAGGAGGGCGCGCTCGAGGTCCACCTGCGTATCTCCTCCCCGCCCATCGTCTCGCCGTGCTTCTATGGGATCGACATGGCCGACGAGGACGAGCTGATCGCCGGCAACCGCTCGGTCGAGGAAGTGCGGGAGCAGCTCGGCGCGACGAGCCTCGCCTACCTCTCCCTGGAAGGCCTGCAGGATTCGACCCGCAGGCCCGAGGGCACGTTCTGCCGCGCCTGCCTGACGAGGGAGTACCCGACGCGGATCCCGGATGACTTGAAGCTGGCAAAGCTTCGCTTCGAGGGTCAGGCCGCCGCGGGCTCCGAGCGGAGCCTGGCGAACCCGACGAAGACGAACATGCTGGCCGCCAGCGGTACGAGCCCCAAAGCCCCGTAGCCGAACGCCTCGGCGACTCCCCCGCCGATGGCCGGCCCCACGAGGTAGCCGACCGCCCAGATCTGCGACCAGACGACCATCGCCAGCAAGATGCGGTCGACTCCGATTGATTCCAGGAGGACGCCGAGGGAGCCCGCCTCGCCCGCCCCGACGCCGAGCCCGAACACGACCGCGACGACGACCCAGAGGCCGATCATCTCCGTGGCCCCGCCGAGGGCGATCGAGAACGTCATGAGCACTGTCGCCACGGCGAGTATGGGCCTCGGCGCCTGGCGGCCGGCGAGCGCGGCCGCTCCCGAGGAGATGAGCGCAGCGAGGACGTAGAGCGCCGCGATCTCGGCCTGGCTCAGGTGCTCGGCGAAGTGGAGCGGCATCGGGCCGTCGAACGTCCCGAGGGTCAGCGCCACCATGAGGATCCCTGCCGAGGCAAGCCAGAAGCCCGGAGTTCTGAGCGCGGCCCGGTCCGAGCCGAACTTGGCCGTGTTCTTGGGAGCGCCGATCCCCACGAGAGCCAGGGTCAGCACCGTCACGAGCACGAGGTGGATGGCGAACGGCGCGCTGATGCCTCCGATTCCGCCGATCGCCGGGCCCGCGATCGCGCCGAGCCCGTAGGCGGCCAGGATCCCCGTCAGCCGCTTGTACTCCTCGCCGGGATACCGCTCGATGATCGCGAACGCCGTCCCGATCCAGAGGCCGCCCGCGCCGATCCCCTGCACGAGCCTGGCCGGGAAGTAGACGCCGAGACTCTCGCCGAAGACGAAGCCGAGGTCGCCGACGATCACGAGGGCGAGCGAGACGAACAGAACCGCGAGGGCGTGCCGTCGCTGCAGCACGCGAGCGGCGAGCGGGTAGCCGACCATCTGGCCCACGGCGAAGGACGCGACCAGGGCGCCCATGAGCCCCGGCCCGGCGCCGGTCGCATCCCCGATCTCGGGAACGACGGGCGCAATGATGCTGTAGCCCGCGGAGTCGAGCGCCGCGAGCGCGAAGAGGACGGCGAACGGCAAGGACTAGTGGACCACTAACTAGTCGAGGCTGCCGACGTCGAGCACGACCGTCCTCAGGTCGGTCATGTCGAGCATCGTGTACCGCCCGCCGATGCGCCCCCAGCCGGTGCGCGTGCCGGCGGCGCCGCCGAACGGCTCGTGCGCCTCCCAGTAGTCGGTCGAGTCGTTGACGACGACGTTGCCGACGCGCAGGTTGTCGAGGTAGCGGAATGCGCGCTGGAGGCTCGACGTGTAGACGGCCGCCTGGAGGCCGAGGTGCGAGTCGTTCGCAACGGCGAGCGCTTCATCATCGTCCGCGACACCGATGATCGGGACGATCGGCCCGAACGTCTCGTCGCGGTTGATGAGCGTGTCGGTGCCGACGCGGTCGATCACGGTCGGCTGGTAGTAGAGGCTCGTCGGCCGGCCTTCGTCCCGCGAGCCGCCGACGACCACCTCGGCGCCTTTGGAGACAGCGTCCTCGAGATGAGCGTCCATCTTCTGCGCGGTCGGCTCGTTGTTCATCGGGCCGACGAGGGTCTCGTCGTCGAAAGGGTCGCCGAGCTTCCAGCCCTCGGCCTCCTTCACGACCGCGGCGAGGAAGTCCTCGTGGACGCGCTCGTCGACGAGGACGCGCTCGGTGGCGCAGCAGACCTGGCCGGCGCAGAAGAAGCCGCCGAAGACCGCGCCCTTCGCGGCGGCCTCGAGGTCGGCGTCGGCACAGACGACCACGGGCCCGTTACCACTCGCCTCGATCAGGGAGCGCTTGAGCCCCGCGGCGCGGACGATCTTCTCCGCGGTCGTGTGCGAGCCGACGAACCCGACGCAGTCCACGTTCTCGTCCTGGATGAGCCGCTCGCCCACCTTGCCGTCGCCGTAGACGACGTTCACGACACCTTCGGGGAGCCCGGCATCGGCCATGATCTGCATGAAGTTCGCCATGGCGATCGGCGTCCACTCGGAGGGCTTCATGACGATCGCGTTCCCCGCAGCGATTCCGGGAGCGATCAGCTCGACCGGGATCAGCGTCGGGAAGTTCCACGGGGTGATGCCCGCGTAGACACCGTTCGGCTTGCGGAAGGTGAGGATGCGCTTGTTCACGTCCTGCGAGGGGATGACGGCGGTCTCCATCCGCTTCACGTCCTCGGCGGCGATGCGGAAGTTCTCCGCGGTCTCCTCGATGTCGGGGATGGCCTCGGCCGTGTAGGGCTTGCCCTGCTCGAGCGAGAGCTCGCGTGCGAAGTCCTCCTTGCGCTCCTCGATCAGGTCGGCGATGGCGTGGCAGACCTTCGCGCGGTCCCACGCGGAGAGCGCCGCCCACTTCGGCTGGGCCTCGCGCGCCGCTTTCGCGGCCCGCTTAACGTCTTCCTCGCTCGCGTTCGGCGCGTCGGCGAGCTTCTCGCCCGTCACCGGGGAGACGATCTCCCGCGCCTCGTCTCCCGTCGCCTCGACCCAGTCGCCGGCGACGAAGTTCTGCAGCCTCTTTACAGCCGTTGCCATGTCACGCTCCCACTTTCGTGTTGACGCGGTCCCACGCCTCGTCCAGCACTTGGCGCAGAACGCCCACCATCTCGTCGAACTCCTCCGGCCCGGCGACGAGCGGCGGCGCGAATTGCGCGCACGTCTCGCCGCGGTCGTCGAAGCGCATGTAGACCCCGAGCTCGCGCGTGCGCGGGAGCAAGAACGTCTTGATCAGGTCGTCGCGATCGGCGGGGGTGAACGTCTCCTTCGTCTCCTTGTCTTTCACGAGCTCGAGGGAGTAGAAGTAGCCGTCGCCGCGCACGTCGCCGACCATTGGGTGCTCCTCAAGCAGCACTTCGCAGCGCTCGCGTAGCTCCGGTCCGAGAGCCTGCGAGCGCCCGATCAGGTCCTCCTGCTCGAAGACCTCGAGGTTCGCGAGCGCGATCGCGCAGGAGAGCGGATGGCCGCCGAAGGTGATCCCGTGCGTGAACGCCGTCTTCTTCTCCGCGAAGAAGGGCTCGATCGTGCGCTCGTTGGCGATGAGGGCACCGAGCGGCGCGTACGCCGAGGTGATCCCCTTGGCCACGGTCATCATGTCGGGTTCGATCCCGTAGCGGTTCGACCCGAACCAGTCGCCGACGCGGCCGAAGCCGCAGATGACCTCGTCGGCCACGAGCAGGAGCCCGTGCTCGTCGCAGATCTCGCGGACGCGCTCGAAGTAGCCCTCGGGCGGAGTGATCGAGCCGGCCGAGTTCTGGACGGGCTCGAGGATGACCGCCGCGACGGTCTCCGGCCCCTCGTTCTGCACGATGGCGTCGATCTCGTCGGCGCACTGGAGGTTGCAGCGCGACTCCTCCGAGCAGTAGGGGCAGCGGTAGCGGTACGGCATCGGCGCGCGCAGGCAGCCGGGCACGAGGGGCTCGAATTGGGAGCGGAGCGCCGGGCTCCCGTTGATCGAGAGCGCGCCCATGGTCGTCCCGTGGTAGGCGCTGCGGCGCGTGACGAACTTGTAGCGGGTCGGCTCGCCGCGCAGCCGGTGGTACTGCCGCGCGACCTTGAGCGCGGTCTCGATCGCCTCCGAGCCCCCGCCCACAAAGAAGATGCGGCCGACGTCGATCGGCACGAGCTCCGTGATCTTCTCGGCGAGCTCGAGTGCAGGCGGCGTCGCAAAGCCGACCCAGTTGGTGAAGAACGGAAGCTGGTCGAGCTGCTTCTGCGCGGCCTCGGTGATTCCGGGCCAGGGGCCGTAGCCGATGTTGACGCAGTAGAGGGCCGAGAGCGCGTCGAGATAGCGGTTGCCCTCGTTGTCCCAGATGTAGCACCACTCGCCGCGCTCGATCACGAGCTGCGGCGCGCCTGCCGCGGTGAAATGCCCCCAAAGGCGGTCCGTCGGCGTTGTCGTCAATTCGTGCTCCTTCCGTTGCGGGCGGCGAGGGCCTGCTTGGCCTTCACGGCCAGCCAGAGCTCCATGCGCTGCTGAGGGTCGTCGGGATGGCGCCCCGTCTGCTCGCGCAGGCGGTCCATCCGGTAGCGAAGGGTGTGGCGGTGGACGCCGAGCTCGTCGGCAGCGTCGCTCCAGCGGCAACCGGCGTCGAGCAGAGCGGTGAGGGACTCGATCAGCCAGGTGTTCGACGAGGCCGGGCCGAGCACGCGGTCGACGAATGCCTCGAGCGCGGCGTCGGGAAGGCTGAGCAGAAGCTCGAGGGAGCCCAGGTCCTGGTAGGAGGCGACCTCGCCGGTCCCGGCGTCGAGCGCGGCGCGCGCTTCGAGAAGGCTGCGGCCGAGGCCCCGGCCCTGGGAAGGGCGGCCGATGCCGACTCTCGCCATCGGCTCCGCCTCGACGACGCGGCGGGCGAGGCTCATGACGTCCTGCTCGCTGTCGGCGCCGACGAGGAAGGCCGCGCGGTCGCGACGCGCGGTGGACAGATACGGCACGCTGCCGCGCTCGAGCTCCTCGGCGACTTCGTCGCGCAGGCGCTCGCTGGAGAGGCCATTGCGCGGAACAGCGAGGAGCGCCGCGTACTCGCGGTCGGACTCGAGCCCGAAGGCGGCCATTCGCCGCGCCGCCTCCCGGTCGTCGAGGCGGTCGTCCTCGAGGTCCTCGAGGAGGTCACCGGCCAGACGCAGCTCGGCTGCGCTCACCGCGCGCGTGCGCGAGAGCTCGAACGCGAGCGCCGACTGCCCGTGGTGGAGGACGAGGCGGTCGTACTCGCCGAAGTCGCCGCCTTCCCGGGCCGCCTTGAGAGTGACCATCTCGCCCGGAGAGACGACCGGCAGCTCGAGAGCGTTCTCGAAGCCGAGCCGGTTCCGCGCGTGCCGCTCGGCGACGACGCGGCCGTTCTCTTCGACGAGCGCGAGGCTGCAGCCGAGGTGGTTGCAGACGACGGCGAGAAGGGCCTGCAGGCCGCGACCTTCGAGGACCGCGGCGGCCAGCCTTTCGTGTACCTCGAGCGCCCGGGTCATCTGCTCGAGCTGCTCGCTCGCGAGGTGCGTCACGGCCGCCTTCGTGATCGCAACGAACGGGATCTCGTACGGCACCGCGAGAACCGGGAAGGCGAGCTTGTTCGCCTCCTCGACGATCGGCGCCGGTACGTCCGGGAAGCCGAAGCCCACGCCGAACCCAAGCCCCGCGAGCCCGTGCTTGGCGAGCCGCTTCACGTAGGCGCGCTGCGTCGTCGCCATCTCGCCCACCCCGAGCCCGGTGGTGAGGAGGAACTCCCCGCCCTCGAGGAACTGCGTCGGGTCGGCCAGCTCGGAGACGTGCAGCCAGCTGACCTCGTTTCGAAGGCCTTCCGCGCCGGCGGCGACGGCCAGGCCGAGGTCGGGGAGCTCCGCGATCTCCTGGACGGTCAGCACGCGATCTTTGCGATCTTTCGACGCACGGGCCAAGACGGTACGCTGTTCGGCGCCTTCGAGCAACAAGGAGCGCGCGTCTCTTGGACGCGCGGGCCAGAGCGCGTCTTCTTGAACCGTGCCTGGGCACTCTGGGACGGCGCTCGCAAGGGAGGCAAGCGAGCAGGTCCGAGACAGTACGAGTGGTACGGCGAGGGACTGCGAGCAGGATCCCGCCGCGAGTCGATTTAGACGCGAAGCGTTGAAGCCGGGCTTTGCTCGGCGAAAGCCACCGCCGCCCAGAGCGCCCAGGGCCGGCCGCGTCGGCCGGCCCGGGAGAGTCCTAGTGGCCTTCCAAGACCTTGCCGGCCTTTGCGATCCCGCGGGAGATCATGTACGCGGCCGCAAGGAAGACCGTCGCAGTCGTGAACTCGGGCCAGTCGACCCGGTCGGACGCCACGGTGATGATGAAGACCACCGCCCAGACGAGCAGGAAGACGACGAGCTCGCCGTTGGGAGCGGCCACTGTCGGCATCCCGTAGTACGGCTGCCCGTAGCCCTGGGTCGGAGGCGGAGGTGGTGGAGTGCTTTGCGTCATGGTCGCCCGTTCCCCACGAGGCGGCTGATTCCTCCGCGCCGAGTACGATGGAGCCGCCGGTGCACCTGTTCCACTACCACCTCGTGACGAGCAAGGTCCGGCTGCTCGAGGCCCGGTATCTCGGCAAGCTCGGCTTCGAGCTCATCGGCCGCTACGGCTGGCGGGGCGAGAGCTCGTACTGGTTCGAGCCCGGGACGTCCTGGGAGGAGCTCGACAGGATCGGCTTCCGCTTGCGGCTCGTGGAGGTCGGGCGCGGGGCCGTCAACGTCGTTCTCCAACCCGGTCACTGGGACGTCCCGCGCGTGGACCACCTGGGCATCGCCCTCGGCGAGGAGGACTACGAGACCGTCCTCGATCGAGCCCGCGATCTCGGCCTGAAAATTCAGGATCACCCCGGGAAGCGCACCTTCGTCACCACCGAGGCCGGCTACAGGCTCGAGGTGCACCCACCGCGCGACTGGGTGGACGATGCGCTCGCGCAGGCGGACGAGTTCCAGATCGGCGAGCTCCACCTGCGCGCCCACGATCCCGAGGAGAAAGCGGTCGCCCTCTCCGAGATCCTCCTCCTCGAGCGCGAGGGTACGAGCGTGCACCTCGGCGAGAGCATCGTGCGCTTCCTCCCGGCCGGGCCCGAGGGCCGCCCCGAGCTCGTGGCCGAGGTGCTGGCATGAGCTCCTACGAGGCGGCGGGTGTGTCGCTGGGGAAAGCAGAGGAGGTCGTCGAGCGGCTGCGCGTCGCCGTCTCCTCCACCGGCGGATCCCTGGGCGGCTTTGCGGGCCTCCACCCGCTGGACGACGAGCGCCTCCTGGCCGCAACGATGGACGGGGTCGGGACGAAGCTCATCCTCTCCCGCCGCGCCGGCCGGCTCTTCGACGCAGGCGTCGACCTCGCCGCCCACTGCGTGAACGACGTCATCACGACCGGCGCCCACCCGCTCTTCTTCCTGGACTACGTCGCCTCCGGCTCCCTCGACCTCGAGGAGGTCGCCGAGCTCGTGGAGGGCGCCGCATCCGTCTGCTGTGAGGCAGGGTGTGCGATCCTCGGCGGCGAGAGCGCGGAGCTTCCCGGGATTTACCGCGATGACGAGCTCGACTTCGCCGGCGCCTGCATCGGGCTCGTCAAGCGCGCCGACCTCGTCGACGGCTCGCACTGCGAGGCCGGGGACGTCGTCCTCGGCCTTCCATCCTCGGGCCTGCACGCCAACGGCTTCACCCTCGTCCGCACCCTAATCGGGGACGGGGACTTCGACGCCGACCTCTTGCTCCCGCCAACGCGGCTCTACCTTGAGGACGTGCGGCGCCTGCGCGCCCAGGCCGACGTCCGCGCCCTCGCCCACATCACCGGGGGCGGGATCATGGGCAATCTCCCGCGCGTCCTTCCGGCGGGCATGCGCGCCGAGATCGACTGGAGCTCCTGGGAGCGCCCGCCCGTTTACGCCTGGCTCGACGAGCAAGGCGTGTCAGAGGACGAGCAGCGCCGCGTCTTCAACCTCGGCATCGGGATGTGCGCCGTCGTCCCCGAGGCCGACGCGGGCACAGGGCTCGTCATCGGCCGGCTCGCGTGATCGGCGTCCTCGTCTCGGGTGCGGGCACGAACCTGCAGGCGCTGCTCGACGCCCGGCTGCCGGTCTCCGCGGTCGCCTCGAACACGGCGGGAGTGCAGGCACTCGAGCGCGCCAAGTGCGCTTCCGTCCCGGCGGCCGCGTTCCCGCTCCAGGATTACGCCGATCGCGAGACTCGCGACGAGGCGATGGCCAACTGGCTCGCCGAGCACGGCGTCGAGCTCGCCGTCTGCGCCGGCTACATGCAACTCCTCACGCCCGGTTTCCTTGCACGCTTCCGGTGCATCAACGTCCACCCGTCGCTCTTACCGGCCTTTCCCGGCCTCGACGCGGTCGGTCAGGCGCTCGCGGCCGGAGCGCAGGAGACCGGCGTCACGGTCCACTTCCTGGACGAAGGCGTGGACAGCGGTCCGGTCATCGCGCAGGAGCGAGTCGCAATCGAGCCGGGCGACACCGCCCAGACCCTTTACGCGCGCATCCGGGCGGTCGAGCACCGGCTGCTGCCCGACGCGGTCAGCCTCTATCTGGCTGGCGCAATAAGGTCCTAGGCCAATGGCCGTCCGGCGAGCGCTCATCTCCGTCTTCGACAAGACGGGCCTCGACCGATTCGCCACCGGCCTCGCAGAGCTGGGCGTCGAGCTCGTCGCGAGCGGGGGAACCGCCGCGTACATCTCCGAGCTCGGCCTCTCGGTCAAGCCCGTAGACGCGCTCACGGACGTGCCCGAGATGCTCGGCGGGCGCGTCAAGACGCTCCATCCGAGGATCCACGGCGCGATCCTCGCGCGGCGGGACGTGAAGGCCGACATGGAGGCGCTCGAGGAGCACGGCATCGAGCCGTTCGACCTCGTGTGCGTCAACCTCTACCCCTTCGCGCAGGTCGCCAGCCGGAAGGACGTGCGCGAGGAGGAGGCCGTCGAGATGATCGACATCGGCGGGCCGGCCATGCTCCGCGCCGCGGCGAAGAACTTCGAGCACGTCGCGCCGGTCTGCTCGATCGAACGTTACGAGGCGCTTCTACTCGAGATCCAGGCGACCGGCGAGATCGACGCGGAAACGCGACGCGAGCTCGCCGCCGAGGCTTTCGCACACACGGCCGCTTATGAAGCATCGATCGCCACCTGGTTCGGCGACCGGGAGACGTTCCCGCCCAAGCTGATCGTCGCGCTCGAGCGCCAGCGTGAGCTTTCCTACGGCGAGAACCCGCACCAGAGAGCTGCGTACTACGTCGAGAGCGGCGCCCGGCGCGACCTCCTCTCGCGCGTCGAGCAGGTCTCCGGCAAGGAGCTCTCCTTCAACAACCTGGGCGACCTGGACGCGGCCCGCGGGGTCCTGGGCGAGTTCGAGCTCCCGACCTGCGTGGTCGTGAAGCACGGGAACCCGTGCGGGGTCGGCG
>Ga0126307_10000322_pt1 | contig 31152 bp, 34 predicted proteins | sample Plot28_FD_89955 | JGI IMG/M metagenome (GOLD analysis project Ga0126307, IMG submission 89955) | Serpentine soil microbial communities from UC McLaughlin Reserve, CA, USA - Plot28 | ecosystem: Environmental > Terrestrial > Soil > Grasslands | place: USA: UC McLaughlin Reserve, Lake County... | reverse complement strand
GTGAAGACGAACGTCTTCATGACGGCCTTCGAGACGTCGCGCATCAGTGCCTCCGCGACGCGTTCGGCGTCCCGCACAGCGCCGAGGCGCTCGAAGCGCGCCGCGGCCGCCTCGAGCTCCCAGACGGCGGCCTCCTCGTCCCCACCGGCGCGTAGGGCCAGCCCGCGCTGTTCCCTGGCACGTGCGGAGTCGTAGCTCGCGCCCGTGGCCTCCCAGAAGGTGCGAGCGTTGCGGAAGCACGTCTCGGCTCCGTCGGCATCGTCCCGCGCGAGCGCGACCTTCCCGTGCGCGTAGGCGGCGGCAGCCTTCAGCGCCGACGTGTCGAAGTTCCTGGCAGCCGTGTCAAGCTCGTCCGCGAGGCTCTCGGCGCTCTCGAGGTCCCCGGCGGCAACGGCGATGTCGACTCCGGCTGGGAGGAACGTCGTGCGCGCGGCGAGGCCCATCGTCTGGTCGGCAAGGACGCGGCGGAGCGAGGTCCACGCGCCCTGCGCATCCCCGCGCGCGAGGCGGAGGAGCGAGTGCCCCGGCTCGGGCGTGTGGCCGTGCTCGTCCGCCTCCCGGAAGGCTTGCTCGGCCTGCGCGAGCTCGCCGAGCCGGAGGCGCGTCTCGCCGAGCTCGTAGAACGCCGCACCGGCGATCCGCGGGCACCAGGTCCGCAACTGCTCTCCCGCCTGGCCCGCGAGCTCCTGGGCCTCGTTGAAGCGGCCCTTGAAGCGCATGACCTCCGCGTAGTTCACGCGGCACATCCCGGGGAAGGCGGACATGGAGTTCGAGTCGCAGAACTGGGAGGCGCGGTCTGTCCACTGCGCGGCGCTGTCGAAGTCGGACACTTCGCGGCAGGCTCCGATCGTGTTGCAGTAGACGACGAGGGTCGAATACGCGTCGAGCTCGCCTCCGAGGGCCGCCGCGCTCGCCTCGTCGAGGAGCAACTTGCCCTCGCCGACCTCGCCCTTCTCGAGGAGAGCCGCGCCCTGGCGCTGTATGCCGCGGATCTCGAGGCTCCGGTCCGAGAAGCGCTTGCCGATCTTCTCGGCCGTCTTTCCCTGGCGAAACGCTTCGTCGTAGTCGTGCTCGCCGAGTGCGACGAGCGACCGCTGCAGCGCCCAGTAGCCGTGCTCGGGAGCCTCCTCGGTCTCGTCGAGATGCCGCTTGGCCCGTGAAAGCCAGCCGCTCGCCACCGAGGCCTGGAGCTGGGCGCCGTAGTCGTGGGCGAGGACCGTGGCGATGTACGCGGCGCGCGCCAGGTTGCCGGCCTCGACGTAGCCCTTGTAGGCGCGCTCGGTGGCGTCCATGTACTCGGCGAAGAGGCCGCCCCAGAGGGCTGACTCGGCCAGGAGCTCGAGATCTTCCGGCGCGAGCCCGCCCGAGGTGTCCGCTTCCCTGAGCAGTGGGTAAGCGGACTCCCAGTCGCGCCGACGAACCGCATCGCGGCCTGCTTCAAGGGGGGATTCGAGGACCTGGCTCATGCTCGGCGTCCTTTGCAAGATGCTACAAACTTCGGCCGACCGCAACGCACTGCCCGCGCATAGACCCCGCCTAGAATCACGGCATGGAGCCGCTGTACAAGCCCGACGGCGTCGAAGAACGCTGGCAGGAGAGGTGGGAGGCCGAAGGCCTCTACGAGGCGCACGCCGAGCGCGGCGGCCCCACGTTCGTGATCGCCCACCCGCCGCCGAACGTGACCGGGGAGCTGCACATGGGCCACGCGCTCCAGCTCGCCCTCGCCGACACGCTCGTCCGCATGAAGCGCATGCAGGGCTTCAACACGCTCTTCCAGCCTGGCTACGATCACGCGGGCATCTCGACCCAGAACGCAGTCGAGAAGGACCTCGCGCGCGAGGGCAAGACCCGGCACGATCTCGGCCGCGAGGCCTTCGAGGCACGCGTCTGGGAATGGCTCCGTCTCTACGGGCGCACGATCATGACCCAGTTCCGACGCATCGGCGCCTCGCTCGACTACCGCCGCGAGCGCTTCACGATGGACGACGACTACGTCCGCGCGGTCATGCGCTTCTTCGTCCACCTGTACGAGAAGGGCTGGATCTACCGCGACAACCGCATCATCAACTGGTGCCCGTTCCACGAGACGTCGCTCTCCGATCTCGAGCTCGTCCACGTGGACGTCGACGACGCGCTCTCCTACATCACGTATCCGTTCGTGGACGGGGAAGGCGGCGTGACTATCGCGACCGCGCGGCCCGGCACTATCCCGGGCGACGTCGCGGTCGCTGTCCATCCCGGCGACGAGCGCTACCCGAACGCGGTCGGACGCGAGGTCATCGTCCCGTACGTCGAGCGGCACGTGCCAGTGATCGCCGACGACGAGGTCGACCCCGAGTTCGGAACGGGTGCGCTCAAGGTGACTCCGGCGCACGACCCGCTCGACTTCGCAATCGGCCGGCGGCACGAGCTTCCGGAGCCGACGGTCATCGCTCCCGACGGACGCATGAACGAGGAGGCAGGCGACCTCGCCGGCCTGACGCAGGACGAGGCAGGCGAGCGGATCATCGCGTGGTCGAAGGAGCGCGGGCTCCTCGAGAAGCGCGAGAGCTACCGGCACTCGGTCGCACGCTGCGAGCGCTGCGAGTCCCGCATCGAGCCGCTCATTTCACTGCAGTGGTGGTGTTCGATGGAGGAGCTGAAGAAGCCCGCCCTCGCCGCGCTCGAGGAGCGGAAGGTCGTCTACCACCCCGAGTCCCAGCACCGCTTCGCAACCGACTCGCTCGAGAACGCTCCCGACTGGAACATCTCCCGCCAGCTCTGGTGGGGCCATCAGCTTCCGGTCTGGTACTGTCCGGACGGCCACGAGGTCGTTGCCGAGACCGAGCCCGAGGCGTGCGCGGAGTGCGGCTCGACGGAGCTCCGCCGCGAGGACGACGTCCTCGACACCTGGTTCTCGTCCAATCTTTGGCCGTTTGCAACTCTCGGCTGGCCGGACGACACGCTCGACTTGCAAACGTATTACCCCGGGGACCTGAACACGACCGCGCGGGAAATCATCCGCCTGTGGGAGAACCGGATGATCTTCTCCGGCCTCGAGATCATGGGCGACGTCCCTTTCACGGACGTGATCATTCACTCGACGGTTCTGGCCCCCGACGGGCGGCGAATGTCGAAGAGCCTCGGCACCGGTATCGATCCGCTCGACATCATTGCTGAGCACGGCGCCGACGCGACGCGTTACGGGCTCATGAAGATGTCCTCCACCCAGGACGTGCGCTTCTCGTACGGCGCTGTCGAGGAGGGGGGCAAGCTCGCCAACAAGCTCTGGAACGCATCCCGGCTTCTGCTGAACGCAGAAGCCGGCGAGGTCGGGCTTCGCCCGAAAACCGTGGAAGAGCGCTGGATTCTCGCTCGCATCGACGCAACGAGACTCACGTTCGAGGAATCCCTCGCGGCGTTCGACTTCTCGCACGCCGTGCAGTTGCTCTACCGGCTCACATTCGACGACTTCTGTGACTGGTACGCCGAGGCCATCAAGCCGCGCCTCTACGACCGCGACGAAGATGCGGCGGCGACCGCCCTTGCCGCCCTGGATCGGCTTCTCCGGCTGCTGCACCCGGTCATGCCTCATGTGACCGAGGAGATCTGGTCGAATCTGCCCGGCCGCGAGTCGAGGCTTATCGTCGCGGCCTGGCCGGAGACTGACGACCGCTTCGCCTCCGACCTCGGCGCGCTCGACCGGGTGCAGGAGGCGGCGGGGATCTTCCGGCGAAGCGGCGTTCTCGTCGAGCTCGAGGGCGACGAGCAGCGCATCTTCTCTGCCGTGGTCAAGCCGGAGCGCCTGCACGCGAACGGCAACGAGGAGGCCGAGCGCGAGCGGCTCCGCAAGGAGATCGCCCGCGCGGAGGGGATGCTGGCGAACGAGCGCTTCGTCGCCAACGCACCGGACGACGTCGTCGCCGGCGAACGCGAGAAGCTCGAGCGGTACCGACGCGAGCTCGATGCTCTCGGTGGCTGACAACCTTTCCTGGATCGAGGCGCTCTCGCCGTGGCCGGAGGAATTCGGCCTCGGGCGGATGCGGCGGCTGCTCGCGGAGCTCGGCCATCCGCAGGACGAGTTCCAGGCCGTTCACGTAGTCGGTACGAATGGCAAGACGACGACCACCCGGATGTGTGCGGCCCTGCTCGCGCCCGAGAACAAGGCGGTCGGGGCGTACACGTCCCCGCACGTGACCGGCTGGGCGGAGCGCATCCAGGTGAACGGGGAGCCGATCGACATGGAAGCGGCGCTCGGCCGCGTGCGCCCGGCCGCCGAGGCCGTGGGCGCCACGCAGTTCGAGGTGCTGACCGCTGCCGCGCTCGCCGAGTTTCGCGCGGCGGGAGTGGATGCGGCCGTCGTTGAGGCGGGCCTCGGCGGGAGGCTCGACGCGACCAACGTGCTCGACGCGCCAGTCGTCGTCCTCACGAATGTCGACCTCGAGCACACCGACGTCCTCGGCGAGACGCGCGAGGAGATCGCGCGCGAGAAGCTGGCCGTGATCCGCCCCGGCGCGACGGCCGTGCTCGGAGAGCCGGAATGGGAGAGTCTTGCGCGAGAGGCCGGAGCCGCGGCCGTGGTGGTGACGGGAAGGAGCAACCTCGCGCTCGCAGTCGCGGCCGCGGAGTCGTTCCTCGGCAAGCAGGTCGATCCTGCGCCCGCGGAGGAAGCGATGGTGCCCGGCCGGCTGGAGCGAGTGGGGGAGGCACCGCTCGAGATCTGGGACGGCGCGCACAATCTCGCCGGCCTCGGCTACGTGCTCGCGCGCCTCCCCGCCCGCCGCTACGTCGTCGTGGCCTCGATCCTCGCCGACAAGGACGTCGACGGGATGCTCGCCGCGCTCTCGGCGCTCGGGCCCACGTTCGTCGCGACGCAGTCGACGAACACGCGCGCCCTGCCAGCCGACGAGCTGGCCGCGAGGGCCGGGCGGTTCTTCGCTCGCGTGCGGGCCGTGGAGGGCCCGGCGGAGGCCGTCGAGCAGGCGCGTGCGCTGGCGGGCGGAGACGGCGCGGTCCTCGTCACCGGATCCCTCTATCTGCTCGCCGATCTGGCCACCGTCCGACCGCAGGCTCCCGTACCATGAGCAGCGTTGGAGAGCGGCTCAGCGTCTTCGTGCTCGCCGCATTCGTCCTCGTGGCGATCGTGGCGCTCTCGTTTGGCGCCGGGTGGCTGGTAGGAAAGATTCTCTTGTGACGGCGATGCAACTTCTGGCTCAGACGACGACCGACTCGAACGACCTCTTCGGAGGCTTCAAGGATTTCTTCGACTCCGACGTCTGGCTCGTCGTCCGCAACGTCTTTTTCTTCTTCCTCGTCGTGTTCTGGCTCGCGTCGGCCTTCTGGGTCTACAAGGACGCGCGGCGGCGCATCGATGACCCGTGGCTCCTTGCGATGGCCGTAGCGCTCGGGATCTTCCCGCCCTTCCTCGGGCCGCTTCTCTACATGTTCTTCCGCCCGCCCGAGTACCTCGAGGAGGTGCGGGAGCGCGAGCTCGAGATCAAGGCGATGGAGGAGTCGCTGGGGACCGCCGAGCGCTGCCCGGTCTGTCGCGCGGTCGTCGAGCCGACCTTCCTCGCCTGTCCGGTCTGCACGACGAAGCTGAAAGAAGCGTGCCGACGGTGCAAGGCGCCGCTCGAGCCATTGTGGCAGGTGTGCCCGTACTGCGAAACGCCCGTCGAGTCACCCAGAGCAGTCGAAAATCTCTAGGCTGACTCGGCGGTGGCCGAGCAGACTCTCGTTCTCATCAAACCCGATGCGATGCAGCGCCGCCTTGCCGGCGAGATCCTCGCTCGCTTCGAGGGCCGGGGACTGACCGTGCGGGCCGCCAAGCTCGTTCAGGTGGACCGCGACCTCGCCGGACAGCACTATGCCGAGCACGCCGAGAAGCCCTTCTTCGGGGAGCTCGTCGAGTTCATCACGTCGTCACCGACGCTCGCGCTCGTCCTCGAGGGCGAGGGTGCGATCAAGGTCGTCCGGACGACGATGGGAGTGACGAACCCGGTCGAAGCCGCCCCCGGGACGATTCGCGGCGACCTCGCGCTCGCCATGCCCGACAACCTGGTGCACGGCTCGGACTCGCCCGAGTCCGCCGAGCGCGAGATCGGGCTCTGGTTCACCGCCGCAGACCTTGTCTGACTCCGAGCAGAACCGCGCGTTTTGGGACCGTCACTCCGACTCCTACCAGGAGACGCACCGGGAGCACATCGGCCGCCCTGAGCCCCGCTGGGGGATGTGGCAGGTACCGGAGAGCGAGCTGCGAGTTCTCGGTGGAATGGCCGGGAAGGACATTCTCGAGCTCGGCTGCGGCGCGGCTCAGTGGTCGATCCTCCTCGCCGGCCTCGGCGCCTGCCCGATCGGCCTCGACAACTCGGCGCGTCAGCTGGAGCACGCGCGGGAGGCGCTTGCCGTCGCAGGGCTCGACTTCCCGCTCGTGCACGCACCCGCCGAGGCTGTCCCGCTCCCCGATGCAAGTTTCGACATCGTCTTCGCCGACCATGGCGCGAACCGCTTCGCCGACCCCTATGCCTGGGTGCCCGAGGCGGCGCGTCTCCTGAGACGGGGCGGCCTCCTCGCTTTCAGCGGATCGACCCCGTTCGAGGTCATGTGCTGGAACGAGCCGGCCGAACGGATGGAGGCCGAGCTTCATCTCGACTATTTCGGCATGCACCGGATCGAAGACGCGGACGGGCCTGTGCAGTTCGAGCTTCCCTACGGCGAGTGGATCCGGCTCTTCCGGGCAAGCGGCTTCGAGATCGAGGAGCTGCGGGAGATCAAGCCGCCACCCGGCGCCGTGTCCACGTACCGGACCGTCGAAGAGACGGAGTGGGCGCGGAAATGGCCCATGGAGCAGATCTGGATCGTCCGCAGAGAAGCATGAGCCACGTCGAACGCAACCGGAACGTCTGGACGGAGTTCGCGCCCGAGTTCGCCGAGTGGGCGCCAGGCGCGTGGGCGGACGAGTTCGAGTGGGGCGTCTGGCACGTCCCCGAGTCGGAGCTCGGCGCCCTCCCCGACGTGGCCGGGATGGACACGATCGAGCTCGGGTGCGGCACGGCATACATCTCCTCATGGCTCGCGCGGCGGGGCGCCCGGCCGGTCGGGGTCGACATCACGCCGGCCCAGCTCGAGACCGCTCGGCGCATGCAGGCCGAGTTCGGCCTGGAGTTTCCGCTGCTCGAGGCAAGCGCCGAGGACGTGCCGCTCCGGGATGAGAGCTTCGACCTCGCGATCTCCGAGTACGGCGCGTCCATCTGGGCCGATCCGTACCGCTGGATCCCGGAGGCAGCGCGCCTCCTCAGGCCGGGCGGCCACCTGGTCTTCCTCGTGAACGGGACGATCATGATCCTCTGCTCACCCGACGAGGAGCTGCCGGCCGGACGCGAGCTCTTGCGCCCGTACTTCGGGATGGACCGCTTCGTCTGGGACGACACCGGCGGCGTTGAGTTCCACCTCGGCTACGGTGACTGGATCCGCCTCCTGCGGGAGAACGGCTTCCAGGTCGAGAATCTGATCGAAATCCAGGCGCCGCCGGAGGGTGAGCCGCACCGCTATCCCGGGCTGCCCGACCGCGAGTGGTCGCGCCGCTGGCCCTCCGAGGAGATCTGGGTCGCCCGGAAGCGCGCGTGAGCGTTCCGCCTGCACCCCCGCTCCTTCTCGCCTCGACCTCACCCCAGCGGCGGGCGATCCTCGAGCAGCTCGGGATCCCGTTCGAGCTGGCGACGCCAGACTACGAGGAGCACGACCCGCCCGCCGCGGATGTCGTCGCCCTCGTGCGCGAGCACGCCGCCGGGAAGGCGCGTTCGGTCGGCGAACCGGACGAGCGGCCCATCATGGGGGTCGACACCGCAGTCCACCTCGACGGCCGCGTCTATGGGAAACCCACCGGGCCAGGGGAAGCGGAGGAGATGCTGAACGCGCTCGCGGCCCATACGCACGACGTCGTCTCCGGTCTTTGCCTCCGCACGCCGGGCTGGGAAGTCGTCGAGCACGAGATCACCCGGGTCACGTTTCGTCCCCTTACTCCTCGCGACCTGGCCACCTACGTGGCCGCCGGAGAGTGGGAGGGACGGGCTGGCGCGTACGCGATCCAGGGTCTCGGCGCCGCGCTCGTGGAGCGTGTCGAAGGGGACTACCTGAACGTCGTCGGGCTTCCGGCTGCGCTCCTCGTCCGGCTTCTCTCCGAACGGTTTGCAGGCGTTTATGGCTTCGGATAGCTGCGGCACTCAACTACACTTGTCCGTTCGATGAGCCTTTGGGGCTACCTCAGCGGATTCGGCGGGCGCGAGATGGCGGTGGATCTCGGCACCGCCAACACGCTCGTCTACGTGCGCGGGCGCGGCATCGTGCTCTCCGAGCCCTCGGTCGTCGCCATCGACCAGCGAAGCGGCGAGGTGCACGCCGTCGGGATCGAGGCGAAGCGCATGCTCGGCCGCACACCGGGGACGATCTCCGCGATCCGGCCGCTGAAGGACGGGGTCATCGCCGACTTCGACGTGACCGAGCAGATGCTCCGCCACTTCATCCAGAAGGTGCATCACAACCGTTTCGCGCATCCGCGCGTCGTCGTCTGCGTCCCGAGCGGCGTCACCGGTGTCGAGAAGCGCGCGGTCGAGGAAGCGACGCTCTCCGCCGGCGCGCGCCAGGCCTACCTCATCGAGGAGCCGATGGCGGCCGCGATCGGCGCGGGCCTGCCCGTGTCGGAGCCGACCGGGAACATGATCGTGGACATCGGCGGCGGCACGACCGAGGTCGCGGTCATCTCGCTCGGGGGCATCGTCGTCTCCCAGTCGATCCGCGTCGGCGGCGACGAGATGGACGAGGCGATCATGAGTCACATCAAGAAGGAGTACAAGCTTCTGATCGGCCAGCAGACCGCGGAGGAGCTGAAGCTCGAGATTGGCTCCGCCTGGGAGCTGCCCGAGGAGGTACAGGCCGAGGTGCGCGGACGCGACATGCTCACCGGCCTCCCGAAGACGATCGTGATCACCTCCGAGGAGGTGCGCCGCGCGCTCGACGAGCCCGTCGGCCAGATCCTCGATGCGATCAAGTCCACGCTCGACAAGACGCCGCCCGAGCTCGCCGCGGACATCATGGACCGCGGCATCGTCCTCGCCGGCGGTGGCTCCCTCCTGACGGGCATCGAGGAGCGCCTCCGCGAGGAGACGCAGATGCCGGTCCAGCTGGCCGAGTCGCCGCTCACGTGCGTCGCTGTGGGGTCGGGCCGGAGCCTCGAGGAGTTCGAGGTCATCCATCGCGCTGCGAAGGCCCGAAACCGCAACGGCCGCCGCCGCTAGACAACCGGCCTCTCGCTCCGAACAAGGCTCTAAACTGTTGGCTCCCGTGCCTCGGCAACGAACAGCACGGCTTCCCGTCCTGGACGCGCACGTCCGACGGTCGGAAGGCTCCTTTCCTCGCACGAGTCGTGCCCTCAGGGCTCGGCTGGTCGCCGTTGCCCTCGTGCTCGTCTCGATCGCGCTCGTGACGGTCTACTTCCGCGAGTCCGAAGGCGGGACGCTGCACGGTGCCCAGCGCATCGGCGTCTCCGTCGCCATGCCATTCGAGGTCGCCGGAGAGCGCGTCGCGCGGCCGTTCAAGGACGCCTACGGCTGGGCTGCCGATCTCCTCGGCGCGAAGTCCGAGAACGAGAAGCTGAAGGATGAGATCGAGGCTCTCCGCAGCGAGAGGATCGCGAACGAGACCGCCGCCCAGGAGAACGCACACCTCAAGGAGCTTCTCGGCTACATCGACGGCCCCCGCTTCCCGGAGGACTACAGCAGCGTCGTCACACGTGTGGTCGCACGGCCTCCGACCGCGTACGACCAGGAGATCTTGATCGCCGCGGGCACGTCCGACGGCATCCAGCAGAACGACCCGGTCGTGACGAAGGACGGGCTCGTCGGGCTCGTCACCGACGTCACTTCCGACGGAGCGAAGGTCACGCTTCTGACCGACCAATCGAGCGCTGTCTCCGCGATGGTGCTCGAGAGCGGCGCGGCGGGCATCGTCCGCCACGGGCCGAGCGATCCGTCCGCGCTCGTCCTCGACCGCGTGGGCAAGGACGCGCTCGTCGAGGACGGCGACCTCGTCATCACGGCAGGCTGGCAGAGCGGGCAGCTCGAGTCGCTCTACCCGCGGGGGATTCCGATCGGCACGGTCGAGTCCGTCGGGCAGCAGGACGTCGACCTCTACAAGCGGATCCAGATCGCGCCCCTCGTGAATTTCGACTCGCTCTCCGACGTCATCGTCCTCATCCCGATGGCCCGCCCGAAGTGACGCTCGACGCGCTCAAGGCCGGCGCGCTCCTTCTGTTCGCGGCCCTCGTCCAGGTCTCGATCACGTCCAACATCGAGGTCGCGTCGGGACACCCGGACGTCCTCCTCGTGCTCGTGATCGCCATCGCGCTCCTGCGCGGGCCCTCCTTCGGCGCAGCCGCGGGCTTCTGGGCCGGGCTCGTCCTCGACGTCGTCTCCTTCCAGACGCTCGGGCTCACGTCACTCCTTCTCACACTCGCCGGCTACTTCGCCGGGCGCCTGGGCGAGGTGACGAAGAAGTCCTCCGCGCACCCCGCGCTTCTCGCCGTGACCATCGGGACGATCGGCGTGGGGCTCGGATCGGCGGTGCTGCACTTCATGCTTGGGGAGACGGTCTCGGCCTCGGAGTTCTTCGTCGGCATGCTGCTCCCAACCCTCGCGCTCAACCTGCTCCTCGCCTACCCGCTCTACGGGCTTTGCCGCAGGATCTTGCCGGTCACCCCGCGCGAACGGAGGCGGGTGATCCCGGTTGTCTAGCCCGAGCGCCAACCTTCCTGGCGGCTTTCTGCCGCCCGATCCCAGGGTCGAGGAGCCCTACCGCGTCACCCCGCAAGCCGCGATCCGGATCGCCATTCTCGGCGTCGTCGCAGTGACGATCTTCTGCGCGCTCTTCTTCCGGCTCTGGGCGCTTCAGGTCATCTCCGGAGAACGCTACCTCGAGGTGGCGAAGAACAACCAGGTGCGCACGTTTCGCGCGCCGGCTCCCCGAGGCTCGATCCTCGACCGAAACGGCGAGGTGCTCGTCTCCAACAGGCCGGGCACGGCGGTGCAGCTCTGGCCGGCCGCATTCGACCAGGCGACTCCCGAGGCGCAGGCCTTCGTCGTGCGCCGGCTCGCCACGCTCCTCCAGATCCCGGAACGCGAGATCCGGTCCGACATCGCCGCCCGCGAGGGCGACCTCCTGACGCCGATCACGATCAAGGAGAACGTCGAGGAGGACAAGATCAACTACCTCCTCGAGCACCAGAACGACTTCCCCGGCGTCCAAATCAACCAGACCTACCAGCGCCACTATGACCAGGGTGGGATCGCGGCGCAGACCCTCGGCTACGTGAGCGAAATCTCCCAGCAGCAGCTCGATGCGGCAAAGGGCAAGGGCTATACGGCCGGCGACCGCATCGGCCAGACAGGGGTGGAGGCGACCTACGACACCTATCTCCGTGGCCTGCCGGGGATCGGGCGCGTCTTCGTCGACGCACTCGGCCGCGTGACGAGCGCGCGCCAGTTCCAGCAGCTTCCCGAGGCCGGCGACAACGTGCGCCTCACGATCGACGCGGAGCTCCAGAAGACCGCGGAGGAGGCGCTCGCGTACGGCATCAGGCTCGCCCACGACGACGGCAAGTGGGCAGCCGACGGCGGTGCGCTCGTCGCCATGGATCCCAACTCGGGGGAGATCCTCGCGCTCGCCTCGAACCCCACCTTCGACCCGAGCATCTACACAGGGCGGGTCAACAAGAACGATCTGAACGAGCTCGCGGACACGAGCGCCAACCACCCGACGCTCGACCGCGCGGTCTCAGGCCTCTATCCGCCCGGCTCGACGTTCAAGCCTGTGACCGCGCTCGCGGCGCTCGAGACCGGAATTCTCTCGCCGACCGAGCTCATCCAGTGCACGCCGAAGGAGATCGTCGACGGCCAGACCTTTACGAACTGGGACCCTTACTCGAACGAGCCGATGACCCTCACCACCGCGCTCGCCGCGTCCTGCGACACCTACTTCTACCAAGTGGCTCTCCGCTTCTACCTCCGCACGGACTCCCCGCTGCAGAAGTGGGCGCGGACGATGGGTTTCGGCGCCTCGACCGGCGTCGACATCGGCCCCGAGGCCACCGGCCGTATCCCGACACCCGCCTGGCGCCGCCATTACTTCAAGACGGAGATCGACAAGATCTGGACGTCGGGCGACTCGGTCCAGCTCGGCATCGGCCAGGGTGACGTGCTCGTCACGCCGCTGCAGATGACCCGCTTCTACGCGATGCTGGCGAACGGCGGCAAGCTCGTGGAGCCACACATCGTCCAGTCGGTCGAGGAGCCCGCGACTCCGGGCCAGCCACCCGTCGTCCTCCGCCCGTACTCCCCGAAGCCGGCCAAAAACGTCGGCCTCAACCCGAACAACATCCGCATCGTGCAGGAAGGGCTCTACGACGCGACCCACGCGAACTACGGGACGTCGGCCGGCATCTTCGGCTCCTTCCCGATCCCGATCGTGGGCAAGACGGGAACCGCGGAGAAGTACGTGCGCCTGCCCAACTACCAGGGACTGCAGGACCAGGCCTGGTGGTGCGGCTACGGCCCCTATGACAAGCCGACCCTGGCCGTCTGCGCCATGATCGAGAACGGCGGGCACGGTGGAGTCGTCGCGGCACCCGTGGCGCTCCAGGTCTTCCAGAAGTTCTTCGACGTCGACCCGAGCTCCTACAGCGCGGTGGTGAACAACTCAGACTGATGGCCACCATCGCTCGCGAAACCCGCGCGGCACGGGCGCACGTCGGCTCCGAGGTCGGCGCCTACCTCCGCCACCTCGACTACCTCCTGATCGCCGCCGTCGCAGGCGTGGTCACGTACGGCATCTGGGTCCTGACCGCGGTGACCCGGAACGACGTGCCCGGCGACCCGAACTACTTCGTCTCGCGCCAGGAGGTCTACATCGCAGTCGGCGCGGTCATCGCCGCGGCCACGGTGGCGGTGAGCCCGGAGCTCTACCGCCGCTACGCGAAGGCTCTGTACGTGGTGGCCGTCGCGCTCCTGCTTCTGGTGCTCGTGATCGGGGACGACGTGCGGGGGTCGAAGCGGTGGATCGAGCTCGGCTCCTTCCGCTTCCAGCCGTCTGAGGTCGGCAAGGTGTTCCTCATCCTCTTCCTCGCTGCGTTCGTGGCGAACCGCGTGCGGAGCGACTCGCCGTGGAAGACCGTGTGGGGCGCCGTCGGGCTTGCGGCGCTGCCGATGATGCTCGTCTTCAAGGAGCCGGACTTCGGCTCGACGCTGATCTACGGGTCGGCCCTTCTGGCGGTGCTGTTCTTCGGCGGCGTGCCGTGGAAGCACCTGGCGAGCCTTGCGATCGTGACGGCTTTCATCGCGCTCTCCGTTCTGTGGTTCCTGCCCGCTGCCGGAGTGGAGGTCCTGGACGCGTACCAGAAGGACAGGTTGATTGGGTTCGTGAACCCGGACATCGACCCGAGCGGTACGACCTACAACGTCAACCAGTCGATCACGGCAGTCGGCTCGGGCGGGATCGACGGGCGCGGCGTCGCGGGCGCGAGCCAGACGAACATGAACTACCTGCCAGAGCACAACACCGACTTCATCTTTTCGTCGCTCGCCGAGCAGCGCGGCTTCCTCGGCGCGGCGATCCTGCTCCTCCTCTATGCGTTCATCGCCTGGCGGGGGATCAAGATCGTCGCCGTCGCGCCAAGCCTGTACACCTCGGCGGTCGCAGGGGCGATCGTCTTCTCGTTCCTCTTCCAGATCTTCGTCAACGTGGGAATGACCATCGGGATCGCGCCCGTCACCGGGATTCCGCTCCCCTTCGTCAGCTTCGGAGGAAGCTCGATGATCACGACCATGCTGATGATCGGGATCCTCGAGTCGATCTACGTGCGCGGCCGCCTCGCGGGCCGCAGGTAGTTTCTCGCCATGCGACGCCTCCCGCTTCACCCTGCCGCTGTCTACGGCGTGGTCAAGGAGATCAAGGCCGCAGCCGAGGACCTCTCACCGCTCGTCGTGGCCGGCGCCGAAGGGCCTGCGATAGAGTTCCTCGCCGCTCTCGGCGAGGGCGGCGACCCGAGCGCGCTTCGCGATCTCTCCGGCCGGGAGGTGACGAAGTACGACCTGCAGGGCGCCGCGCTTCTCGTGTACGTCGTCGCGGGCGAGAAGCCGACAGCCGAGGACGAGCAGGCCTTGAAGCTCGCCGACCGAAACGACGTCGACGCCGTCTGCGTCCTCGTGGGCGCGAAGTCGCAGCCGCTCGACATCGCCTACGTGCCGGCGACGAGAGTCGTGGCCGTCCCGCCGGGAAAGCCGATGCCAATCGACCGCATCGCCGAGCTCGTTGCCTCCATCGCGGACGAGACGGGCTACGGGCTGGCCGCGCGGCTGCCGGTCCTCCGTGAGCCCGTCGTCGAGGCGATCGTGCGCCACTTCGCACGCCAGAACGGCGTTCTCGGCGCTGCGATCTTCATTCCAGGTGCCGACTTCCCGGTGCTGACGCTGAATCAGCTGCGAATGGCCTTCCGCATCGCTGCGGCGCATGGAGAACAGATCGACCGTGAGCGCATCCCGGAGCTCCTCGCCGTGGTCGGCGCGGGCCTCGGCTTCCGCACGGTCGCCCGCGAGGCGCTCGGCTTCGTCCCTGGCCTCGGCTGGGCGATCAAGGGCGGCATCGCCTACGCCGGCACGAAGGCGCTCGGGAAGGCCGCGGCGACCTATTTCGAGCAGGGTGGCGCACATGCGCTCGCGCGGGCGGCCGATGCCGTCCGGTCCAGGTCCTAGCCTTCTCGCCCATGAGCACCGAGCAGCTGTTGCCCGTTCACGAGGCACTGGCAATCGAGGAGGCCGACGCCTGGTTCGAGTACCTGGAGGTCACCAGGGCCGAGATCGGGTCCGGTCGCTATCACGAGATCGAGCCGTGGGCCTGGGCTCGACTCAGCCAGCGCGTGCGGGCCGTCAAGCGAAAGCAAACCGAGCTTCGTCCCGCCGCCGCGTAGCAGGGCCGGCGAGGGCGCCTGCTACCCTTAACGGGTACGCGCAGGGAGAACCGAGCCCAGATCGGGCGAGCGGGATTCCGCGCTCACGACAAATGAGATTTGTGGCGGACACGCTGACCTCGCCCGCGCCGAAACGCGCGGGTAGCGGCGTGCGCCCGAAAGGAGATTTACATCGTGCGATTGTTTCGCAAGAAGACGAGCAGCGAGGAGGTGGCGCCCACCGAGGCGGCCGCTCCCGAGGTGCTCGAGGAAGCCTCGCCGTCCCAGGCGGACGGACAGGCTGACAAGCCCAAGCCGCGCAGGCGCCGCGGGACCCGCGGCGGCCGAGGCCGCGGCGGCAAGAAGAAGGTAGACGCCGCCGAGGGGGGCGCGAAGACCGAGTCGAAGGCCGAGGCGAAAGCCGAGCCCAGGCCGCGCCAGCCCCGGCAGAAGAAGAAGGACGGGGAGGACGCGAAGCCGCGCCGCAGGCGCACACAGACGCCGAAGCGGTCGACCCTTCCGAAGGTCAAGAAGGAGATCTTCGTCTCGGTCGAGGTGACCGAACAGCGGGTCGCGGTGCTCGAGGACGACATCGTTGTCGAGGTCTATCTCGGCCGGCCCTCGCACCGCTCGGTGGCGGGCAACGTCTACAAGGGCATCATCGACAACGTCCTTCCCGGCATGGAGGCGTCCTTCGTCGACATCGGGCTCGAGAAGAACGGGTTCCTCTACGTGGACGAGATCGTCGTCCCCGAGCTCGAGGGCAAGCAGCGCCACGGCCGGCGCATCCAGGAGCTGGTCGAGCGGGGGCAGGAGGTGCTCGTCCAGGCGGTCAAGGACCCCATGGGCACGAAGGGCGCCCGGCTGACCACCGAGATCTCGCTCCCGGGCCGGTTCCTCGTCTTCGTCCCGTACGGGGACGGCATCGGCGTCTCGCGCCGCCTCGAGGACGAGGAGCGCGAGCGGCTCAAGGTCATCTGCAAGGGCCTCGACCTTCCCGACGGCGGCCTCATCGTCCGCACAGCCGCCGAGAGTGCCTCGAAGGAGGAGCTCGAAGGCGACCTCGCTCTCCTGCAGAAGCTGTGGTCGACCATTCAGGGTCGCGCCAAGCGCGCCGAGGCTCCTTCGCTCGTCTACCAGGAATCCGAGCTGCCGCTCCGGATCATCCGCGACCTTTTCATCCGCGACTTCGAGCGCGTGGTCGTCGACCACGACCGCACGTACAGGCGCATCGTCGGCTACCTCAAGCGGACGTCGCCCGAGCTCGCGGCACGCGTCGAGCATTACAAGGGCAAGGAGCCGCTCATGGAGCGGTACGGCGTCGACGAGGCGGTGCGCTCGACGCTCAGCCGGCGGGTCGACCTTCCCTCCGGCGGTTACCTGATCTTCGACTACGCCGAGGCGTTCACCGTCATCGACGTCAACACGGGGCGCTTCGTCGGCTCTCGCGGACGTTCGAGCGGTGCTCGGCTCGAGGACACGATCACGAAGAACAACCTCGAGGCGGTCCACGAGGTCGTCCGCCAGCTGCGGCTCCGGGACATCGGCGGGATCATCGTCATCGACTTCATCGACATGGCGAACCCCAAGAACCGCAAGCTGGTTGAGGAAGCGCTGGAGCAGGAGCTCGCTCGCGACCGGACGAAGACCTACGTCGTCGAGATCTCACCGCTCGGCCTCGTCGAGATGACGCGCCAGAACGTCACCGACGGGCCCCGCGAGATCCTCACGAACGTCTGCGCCACCTGCAAGGGCGACGGCGTCGTGGTGTCGATGGAGACTCACGCCGTCGACGCGGAACGGCGCATCCGCAGGTTGATCGCCGGCTCGAGGAGCAAGGCGTTCCACATCGAGCTGAACTCACAGGTCGCGGCGACGCTTATCGGCCCCGGCGCGGAGCGCCTCGCCGAGCTCGAGAAGGAGACCGGCCGCAGCCTCGCGGTGAAGGGCCGCCAGCGCGCGCCGCACGACCACTTCGTCGTCCTCGAGGAGGGCTCGCCGGACAAGGTCGAAGACAAGGCGCTTCCCGTCGAGCGTGGGCAGGAACTGGAGGTCAAGCTCGAGGAGGCGCACCAGCACTCCGACACCGACGCGATCGCACGGGTGGACGGCTACGTCGTGACGGTGAAGGACGCTGCGGGCCGCGTCGGGGAGACGGTGCCGATCAGGATCGAGACCGTCGCGAAGACGACCGCCCGTGCCGTCATCACCGACGGCGAGAGCAACGGCGACGATCCGACGAAGGAGAAGCCGAGGAAGAAGACACGTCGCGGCACGCGCGGGGGCCGCGGACGGAAGAAGAAGACGGAAGTCATCGCAAAGACCGACGCGGGTGAGGAACCGGCGCAGGAGCCCGAAGAGGCGCCCGCTGCCGAAGCGTCCGCTGCCGAGACTCCCTCCGAGAACGGGGAGGAGCCGAAGCCGAAGAAGAAGACGCGGCGCGGGACGCGCGGAGGGCGCGGACGCAAGCGCAAGCCGGTAGAATCCTCACCTGAAGCGGGCCAAGAGAGCCCGCTCCCTTGACGTTATGGCCACGAAAACAGACAGCTACGCGATCATCTCCCTCGGTGGAAAGCAGTACCGCGTCCGCGAGGGCGAGCGGCTGCTCGTCGAACGTCTGCCCCACGACGAGGGCAAGACGTTCCATCCCGACCTCATCATGCTCGGGGGTGATGGGGAGCCGAAGCTCGGCGACGCGCTCAAGGGCGCCCAGGTGACCGCGAAGGTCGCGGCACACGTGCTCGGCAAGAAGGTGATCGTCGGCAAGCACCGCCGCCGCACCGGGTATCGCCGCCGCAACGGCCACCGCAGCCGCCTGTCGCAGATCGAGATTCAGTCGATTGGCAAGAAGGCGACGCGCTCCACTGCGGCGAAGAAGACCGCCGGCACGACCACGAAGAAGGAAGAGAGCTAGGCATGGCCCACAAAAAAGGACTCGGCTCCTCGAAGAACGGCCGCGACTCCCAATCCAAGCGACTCGGAGTCAAGATCTTCGACGGCCAGGACATCAAGGCGGGGATGATCGTCGTCCGCCAGCGCGGCACGCGCTTTCGCTCCGGACCGGGGACAGGCCTCGGCCGCGACCACACGATCTTCGCGACGCGCGACGGCAAGGTCGCGTTCCAGACGAACGGCTCCGGCCGCATCGTCACCGTCGCCTAGACACCTTCAGAGGCACTGATGTTCCACGATCGCGCCCGCATCGAGGTGCGGGGCGGCCGTGGCGGCGACGGCTCGCTGAGCTTCCGGCGCGAAAAGTATGTGCCGAGGGGCGGCCCCGACGGCGGTGACGGCGGAAACGGCGGCGACGTCGTCCTCGTCGCCGACCCCGACCGACGCGACCTCTCCTTCTTCCAGCGCAAGCGCCGCTTCGAGGGCGGACGCGGCATCCACGGGCAGGGCAAGAACAAACATGGAGCCGACGGCGAGACCGTCGAGCTCAGGGTGCCCGTGGGGACGCAGGTGCTGGACGAGGAAGGGGGTCTCCTCGTCGACCTCGCACATCCCGGAGCGCGCGCGGTCGTGGCACGGGGCGGCCCGGGAGGCGCCGGCAACCGCCGCTTCGCCCGGCCGACGCAGCAGGCTCCGCGCATAGCCGAGGTCGGCTGGCCCGGCGAGCAGTCGACCATCGAGCTGCGCCTGAAGCTCCTCGCGGACGCGGCGCTGCTCGGGTTCCCGAACGCCGGCAAGTCGTCGCTCCTTCGCCGCATCTCGAACGCGAAGCCGAAGGTGGCGGACTACCCGTTCACGACGATCGCGCCGGTGCTCGGGACCGTCGATTCGCCGGACGGCCGCCAGCTCACGGTCGCAGACGTGCCGGGGCTCCTCGAAGGCGCGCATGAGGGGGTCGGGCTCGGGGACGAGTTCCTGGCCCATCTGGAGCGCGCGCGGCTCCTCCTCCACGTCGTCGACGCGACGGAGGAGGCAGCTGAGCGGTTCGCGACGATCGACCGGGAGCTGCACGGCTACGGGGCCGGCCTCGACGAGCGCCCGCAGATCGTCGTCCTGAACAAGGTCGATCTCCTCGACGAGGCGCCAAGCTTCGAGACGGACGAGCCGCGGGTGCTGGCCGTGCTTCCCTTGTCGGCGGCGACGGGAGCCGGGGTCGAGGAGCTCAAGCGCACACTCTTCGAGCTTGTGCCCGACGCGCCGCCCGAGCCCAGCGCCGTCGGAGAAGTTGCGGACTTCCTCGTCTACCGGCCGCGGCCCGAGCGCAGGCGCCCGTTCCGCCTGTTCCGAGTCGACGGCGGCTACCGGGTGCGCGGTCAGGCGACCGAGGACGAGCTCCGTGCCGCCGGGGTCAAGCCGGGGGACGCGGTGGAGTTCGAATGACAGGTCTCTTCGGCGGTGCGTTCGACCCGCCGCACAACGGCCACGTCGCGCTTGCCGAGAGCGCACTCGACCACCTCGGCCTCGAGCGCCTACTGGCGCTCGTCGTCGTCGACCCCGGTCACCGGGACGTCGTGCTCGACTTCCCGACCCGCTTTCGGCTCGCCGAGCTCGCCTTCGGAGGACTTCCACGGACGGAAGTCGTGGCGGAGGAGCACCGCTACACCGTCGACGCCGTCCGCGGCGGACGCTTTGGAGACGCCGTCTTCCTCGTCGGTGCCGACGAGTTCGCGAGCTTTCTCTCCTGGAAGGATCCGAACGGTGTGCTCGAGGAGGTGCGGCTAGGCGTAGCGACCCGGCCGGGCTTCCCGCCCGAGGCGCTTTCGCCCGTTCTCCAGGCCCTCGAGCAGCCCGGCCGCGTCGCGTTCTTCGACATTCCTGAGCTGCCGATCTCCGGGACGGCGATCCGCGCGCGTGCGGCTCGAGGCGAGCCGGTGGACGAGCTCGTGCCGCCGGCGGTGGCCGCCCAGATCGACCGGCTCTGCCTTTACCGGTGATACCCTTGGCAGGTCGTAATCGAGGAGTTTCTGACCCGCTGACGTCGCTCGAACAAGCTCGCCGAATCGCTCAGCTCGCCCAGGAGAAGCTGGCGAGGGATGTGGTCATCCTCGACATGCGCCCGGTGTGCAGCTACACCGACTACTTCGTGCTGGCCACCGGCGGAAACTCCCGCCAGGCCAAGGCGATCTACGACGAGGTGCACGAGCGCCTGAAGAAGGAAGCCAAGCTCTCACCCCGGAACGTGCACGGGGGGAGTGAGGCGAAGTGGATCCTCGCGGACTACCTCGACGTGGTCTTGCATGTCTTCACGCCCGAGGCGCGCGACTTCTACCGGCTCGAGGATCTCTGGGGCGACGTGCCGTCGGTGGAGCTCGCGGCGGCCAACTAGGCCAGCCAGAGCACGAGCAGCACGATCCCCGCAAGGACGAGCGCGTAGATCCAGAACGCGTGGGCTCCCCAGAGGAAGGCCTCCCACTTACGGCGCTCCCGGCGCTTCTCGGCGTCGCCGGTCTCCTCGACGACAGGGCTGTAGTCGCTCTTCTGGGTCACACGTTGTCGGTCCCCGGCTCCGCGAGGAGACAAACGCCCCTCCGCTAAACTGCGCTGCGCGGGGCCATAGCTCAGTTGGGAGAGCGTCTGGCTGGCAGCCAGAAGGTCACGGGTTCGAGTCCCGTTGGCTCCACTTCCCGCCCTACCCACACCGCGGCGAGGCGTTCAGCTACGGTGGCCCGATGAGCCAAGCAACTCTGCACACCAATCACGGCGCGATCGAACTCGAGCTGTTCGAGGAGGACGCGCCCAAGACCGTCGACAACTTTGTGAAGCTCTCGAAAGAAGGTTTCTACGACGGGATCACCTTCCACCGCGTCATCCCGGACTTCATGATCCAGGGCGGCTGCCCTCGCGGAGACGGGACGGGCGGCCCCGGCTACCAGTTCGAGGACGAGGCCAACGAGCACCGGGTCACGCGCGGCGCCCTCGCGATGGCAAACAGCGGCCCGGACACGAACGGGAGCCAGTTCTTCATCGTCACCACCGAGGCGGCGCCGTGGCTGGACGGGAAGCACACCGTCTTCGGCCGGGTGGCCTCCGGGATGGAGGTCGTCGACGAGATCTCCGGCGTCGACCGCGACGGCAGCGACCGTCCCCGCGAGCCGGTCACGATCGACCGCGTCGAGCTCTCCTAGGAGGGTTGACGAGCCCCCGTAAGCGCGGCCGTGATGAGCGTTAGAAGGTCTAACGAACCTGCTCGGTTGGAGTGAGTACAGTCGCGGTATGTCAAGACAAGCACTCGGTAACGCAGTAGAAGGCGGTTTGTTTCTCATCGCCGCCATCTATGGCTTCACCCAAGACGATTCCGGCATCGGCGTGGTCTTCGTGATTTTCGCAGCGGTTTTCTTAGGCCTTGCTTTTTCAGGCACGAAGACGCAGCAACGCTGAGCCAGTCCTAGCGCCGCGTTAGGCGGCTCCGTACGCTGCAAGGTCTATGTGTCAGAGTCAGACCGTCATGGCGCGTGCGATCCGACGCTCGTTCATCTCAGTGCTCCCGCCGGCAGTTCCGCGACCGGACGATCGAGAAGATCAAGCACTCCGTTCCAGCGTCCCGTGCGCTCGAGTGCCCGTACGGTCCGGCGTAAAGGCGAGCGGCTAGGGCCAGACGGCCGACACGCTGTCGAGGTCGAGCGCACCACCGTCGTGGCATTCGGACGAGCGGTAGTCGGCCGGCGCTGTGATCGCGCGGTCGGCGAGCGCGAGCCGTGCGAGGCGCTGGGCGTCGGCAGGATCGGCGCCGAGGCTCTCCGCGACGAACGCGGTCCGCTGCAAGCCGTAACAGTCGGCTGCCGCCTCGTCCCGGACTCCTGCAAGGTGCGATGACTCGTGCGCGAGCACGTGGAGTGCCCGGGCCACCTTGGCTTGCTCGCTCTCGCCCGTCTTGCCCTCGGCGAAGCGGCCGAGCTCTGAGCACGTCTCCTCGTCGAGGTCGGTGAAGTCCGCCGGCTGCCCCTGCTCGTCGAAGAACACGGTGCCCGCATGGGCGGAGACTTCGGCGAGGCGCGAGAGGAGGCCAGGGCAATGGACGTCGACGTCGCGGCCCGCGATCTCACTTGCGATGGCCGCGAGCCGGTGTTCGTTCGAGCGCTGCTCCTGCTGGACGGCGACGACGAACAGAAGCGGGATCGCGAGCGCGACCAGGAGAGGGGCATAGGGCCGCACCCGGCCTGTATCGGCCGGGACGCTCGCTCAGGAAACCCTCAGTCGAGCTCGCGTCGGAGGACGGACGCGACCGCCTGCAGCGCGACGCGCGTCTCGTGCACCTCCGGCTCCCGCGTCGTCGCGCGCTGGAGCGCGAGCCCGGGGAGTAGGAGCAGGCGTGCGCCTCGGCGGCTGGACTCCTGCACCGCGCGCCAGAGCTCCATGGTGAGGGCAAGCGAGAGCACGGTCACCACTGCGGGCGTCCAGAGCGCCGCCTGAAACGGCCAGATCCGCTCCGCCACGACGGTGACGGGGAGGACGAGGGCGGCGAAGTTCGTCCCGCAGCGAGGCGAGAAGCGCGAGGGCATCGCCGTGCCCGCCCAGGTCGATTCGAGGGAGCGCTGCTCCACCGCTGCGATCGCCCGGTGCTCGGCCCCGTGGAGGTTCAGCGTTCTCCCGCGGAAGATCCACAGAATGAGGCCGACGGTGACGGCTGCCCAGCCGATCAGAGCGTACGTCGAAGGAAGAAAGACGAACGCGAACGGAGCGAAGATCGCGAGCAGAAGAATCCTGCGCTCGCCCTTCTTCGCCACTCCGCTTCTGCGAAAGAGAGGCGCGACCGACATGGCCAGGCGCGCCAGTCCGCGTGCGAGCGGAACCCGGGCGAGCGATGCCGGAGTCGACGGCATCCTGCCTTCGATGAGCTTCCCGTCACGGCGGGCGAATGCCCAGAAGCGCTCGCTGACGATGACGACGCCGTCGGGACGGGCCATGCCGCCGAGCCGGGGGAGGGATTGGCGCGTATCGGCACGCCGAAGGATCTCGGGCGAGTACATCTACACACCGTGCCCGAACGAGGGCCGCCCGGCAAGGGCCAGGCGGCCTGTTCTACAAGCTTCGAGGTCCTACTACCAGTAACCGCGCGAGAAGAAGCCCAGCAGCGCGAGAACCAGAATGACGATGAGGACGATCCAAAGAACGCTCAACGAACCTCCTTTCGCCGCTGAGTTTCCCCGGCCGTCGGTCCCTGGGAAACATCGTATACCTTTCCATCGCCGAGCTCGAAGACCGCGAAGTCCCGGCCCATGACCGGGAGGGAGACGTTGTAGACCGGCACGGCGCCGACGAAGCCCTCGTACGTGCCGGCGTGGCCGTGGCCGTGGAGGACGATGTCCGGCAGGTGGTCGGCGATCGGACGGCCGAGCCGGTCGCTGCCGAGAAACGCCCAGATCCCGGGCGGCTCGCCTTCGATCGTGGACGAGGTCGGCGCGTAGTGGAGAAGCACGATGCGGACCGGGCAGTCGGCGACTGCCTCGAGCCCGCGGTCGAGCGCCTCGACCTCGTCCGTGGTCTCCGCATAGACCGCCCGCATGATCGGCTCGCCGAAGTCGGTCAGCGTCGAGTCCGGGAAGCCGCCCACGAAGCCCTTGGTGCCGACCACACCGACCTTCGTGACCCCGCAGTCCAGCACCGTCCAGCTCCGGTCGAGCACGACGATGCCGGAAGCGGAGAGGACGTCGACGATCTCGTCGGCCCGGTTCGCGTGCCAGTCGTGGTTGCCGAGGACGGTGACGACCGGGATCTCCAGGCCGCGGCAGGCGTCGGCGAGCACCTCCGCTTGCTCGGGCTCCCCGAAGGTGGTCAGGTCGCCGGCGACGAGGATCGCGTCGACCTGGCCGGCGATACCCGTGAAACCGTCGGCCACCGCAGCCCGGTTCTGCTCGCTGCAATGGATGTCGCCCGCCGCGGCGACCCGGATGGTCTCCCGTTTCGTCATCCGGGCCAGGAGGGTACCCGCATCGTGCCAATGTCCAACGAGAGCCTCCCAGCCATGCTCGCAACCCTGAAGCGCTCGGCCGGCGCGCTACGCGAGGCCGGGATTCCGTTCATGCTCGGGGGCGGGCTTGCGTGCTGGGTGCGCGGAGGCCCGGAGTCTGACCACGACCTGGACCTGATGGTGAAGCCCGAGGACGCGGAGCAGGCGCTCGCGACCCTCGCAGCGATCGGCATGCGCCCGGAGAAGCCCTCCGAGGGTTGGCTCTACAAGGCCTTCGACGGGGACGTCATGGTGGACATCATCTTCTCGCCGGTCGGCGTCGCGATCACGGACGAGGTGCTCGGCCGGGCCGAGATGCTCGAGGTCGAGGCGCAGCCGATGCTGGTCATGACGCTGGAGGACGTGCTCGTCACGAAGCTGCTCGCCCTTGACGAGAACTCACTCGACTACAAGGCGGTGCTGCAGATCGCGCGCAGCCTCCGCGAGCAGATCGAATGGGAGGACGTGCGTGCGCGCACGGCCGGCTCGGCCTACGCGGCAGCCTTCTTCACGCTCGTGGAAGAGCTCGGCGTCGCCGTGACGTCGCGGAACGCCGGGTAGACCGGCCGCGATCGCCGCGCACCGTCGGGGAGCCTCTCGGGGAAGCCGGCGGCGATCGCCTCGCCCGCCTGGCGCCACAGGTGGCGAATCTCGTCGCCGACCAGCTCGGCCGCCCGTTTGTATCCACGGCCTGACTTCGGCATCGTGCCGAGATCGATCGGCTCTCCCCAGACGACCGCGCACGGCATGCGGTTCTTTCGCGACCAACCGAATGAGTAGACGCCGCATGGCACGATGGGGACCTCCTCCTGGAGTGCGATCATCATGGCCCCCGGGAGCACGTCGCCCGGATAGCCGAATCTCTGCCGTGTTCCCTCGACGAAGACGCCGACCATGTGGCCTTCGCGGGCGACCTGGCGCGCGAGCCGAAGCGACTCGCGGTCGCCTTCGCCGCGTCGCACCGGGAACACACCTGTCCACGTGAGGACGTCCCCGACGACGGGCATCTCCACGAGCTCGGCCTTCGCCATGAAGTAGAGCGTCCGCGGCGAAAGAGAGCCAACCAGTGGCGGGTCGATCGCCGACAGGTGGTTTGCCGCCGCGACGCCGCCGCCCGAGGCGGGCACGCGTTCGAGGCCGTAGCCGTATGAGGGCGCGAGCCACATCGTCGTCGGAGCGACGAGGCGGCGGGCCCATGGCCACATCCTCTCGGGGTCGCTTCCCCATAGCTTCGAGACGAGTCTGCCGGGGGCGGACACCCACGCGAGTCTAGCGCTAGTCTCGTGGGACGCTGATGGACAGGTATGACCCGCAGGCGATCGAGGCCAGGTGGCAGGCCGAATGGGAGCGCGAAGGCGCTTTCGTCGTCCCGAACCCGTCTCCCGAGGATGCGCCCCGCGAGCACACGTACGTGCTCGAGATGCTCCCGTACCCGTCGGGCGAGCTGCACATGGGCCACGTGCTCAACTACACGCTCGGCGACGTCGTCGCGCACATCCGCCGTCGCCGTGGCTTCACGGTGCTCAGGCCGATCGGCTACGACGCCTTCGGGCTTCCGGCCGAGAACGCCGCCATCCGCGAGGGGAAGCATCCGCGCGACGTGACCAACCGGAACATCGCCGCAATCCGGGAGCAGATGAAGCGCCTTGGGTGGTCGATCGACTGGAGCCGTGAGCTCTCGACCGCCGAGCCCGACTACTACCACTGGACGCAGTGGCTCTTCCTCAAGTTCTTCGAGGCGGGCCTCGCCTACCGCAAGGGCGCGATCGTGAACTGGTGCCCGAACGACCAGACCGTGCTCGCGAACGAGCAGGTGATCGACGGGCACTGCGAGCGTTGCGGCTGGGAGGTCGAGGCGCGCACGCTCGAGCAGTGGTTCTTCCGCATCACCGCGTACGCCGACCGGCTCCTCGACGACATGGAGACGCTCGAGTCCTGGCCGGAGCGCGTCCTCACGATGCAGCGCAACTGGATCGGGCGCTCGGAAGGGGCGGAGGTCATCTTTCGGATCGAGGAGCTCGACATCGACATCCCCGTCTTCACGACGCGCCCCGACACGCTCTTCGGCGCCACATTCTTCGTCCTCTCGCCCGAGCATCCCCTCGTCGAACAACTGGCGAAAGGGACTCCGCACGAGGAGGAGGTCATGGACTACGTGCGCCATGCCGCAGGCCGCCCGGTCGCGGAGCGCGCCGACCCCGAGAACGAGAAGAGCGGGGTCTCCACCGGGCGGTTCATCACGAATCCGGTGAACGACAACCGGCTTCCGATCTGGGTCTCCGACTACGTCCTCATGGAGTACGGCACCGGCGCGATCATGGCCGTGCCCGCCCACGACGAGCGGGATTACGCGTTCGCCGAGCGCTTCGAACTCCCGATCAAGACGGTCATCGCCCCGGCCGACGGCGAGGTGTCGGAGGACGAGGCGTTCGTCCCGCACTCCGACGACGAGGTGCTCGTCGACTCGGCGCAGTTCTCCTCGATGACGAGCCCCGACGCGAAGAAGGCGATCGTCGAGTGGCTCGAGTCCCGCGAGCGCGGTCGGCCGGCGGTCAGCTTCCGGCTGCGCGACTGGCTGCTCTCCCGCCAGCGCTACTGGGGCTGCCCGATTCCGATTCTCTACTGCGAAGAGTGCGGCCTCGTTCCCGTGCCCGAGGACGACCTGCCGGTCCTCCTCCCCGAGGTCGAGGAGTACGTGCCGAAGGGGCGCTCACCGCTCGCGGCCGCCGAGGACTGGGTGGCGACGACCTGCCCCAAGTGCGGCGGCCCCGCCCGCCGCGAGACGGACACCATGGACACCTTCGTCGACTCCTCCTGGTACTTCCTCCGCTACTGCGACCCCCAAAACGACGAGGCGCCGTTCGACCCCGGAATGGTCGACTACTGGCTGCCCGTCAACCAGTACATCGGCGGGATCGAACACGCGATCCTGCACCTCCTCTACGCGCGCTTCTTCACGAAGGTCATGTACGACCTCGGCATCGTCGGCTTCCAGGAGCCGTTCGCGCGGCTCTTCAACCAGGGGATGCTCCATTATCGCGGCGCGAAGATGTCCAAGTCGAAAGGGAACGTCGTCGCGCCGGACGAAATGGTCGAGCGGTACGGCGCCGAGGCGGTCCGCCTCTACGTCCTCTACATGGGCCCGGCCGAGGACGACAAGGAGTGGCAGGACGCGGGCATCGAAGGCATGTTCCGCTTCCTCGGCCGTCTCTGGCGACTCGGGCTGGAGGTCGCGGAGGCAGGCCCGACCGAGGGTGAGCCCGGGGGCCCGCTCGTCCGCAGGGCGCACGAGACGATCGCCAAGGTCTCCGACGACATCGAGCGCCGCTTCCAGTTCAACACCCCGATCGCCGCGGTCATCGAGCTCGTGAACGACACATACGTGGCGAAGGAAGACCCGGAGCAGGCCGCCGCTGTGCGCTTCGCGACGGAGACCGCCGTCAGCCTGATCCAGCCCTACGTGCCGCACATCGCCGAGGAACTGTGGCAGCGCCTGGGCCACGAGCGGCTCTGGAGCACCGCGTGGCCCGAGGCCGACCCTGCCCTGCTCGAGCGCGAGACCTTCGAGCTCGTCGTCCAGGTGAACGGCCGCGTGCGCGGCCGGGTCGAGGTGCCGGCCGGGCTGGAGGACGACGAGCTCGTCGCGCGCGCCAAGGAGCTCCCGCGCGTCGCTGCGCACCTTGACGGCAAAGAGGTGAAGAACGCCATCGTCGTTCCCGGACGGCTCGTGAACCTGGTCGTCTAGCCGCAGCGGCATGGTGGGGTCGTCGTCTAGCTCCTCGCCTATGGTGAGGACGTGTTGCTCGTGGACGTCCTCGTCGTGCTCTGGGTCGCGCTCTTCGCGCTCCAGGGCGCGTATCGCGGGCTCGTAGCGCAGGCACTCTCCCTCGTCGGGCTCGCCATCGGCGCGCTCGCGGGGTCGTGGATCGCGCCGAAGCTTCTCTCCGAAGGATCCTCGTGGGTCTCGATCGCGAGCCTCGTCGGGGCGATCGTAGGGGCCGCCTTGCTGGGGGCCGCGAGCGCGACGCTGGCCGAATCGCCTCGCCGTTTTCTCGCCTTCCGGCCGGGCCTGCGCGCGGCCGATTCCCTGGGCGGTGCGATCATCGGCGGGGCTCTGGGTCTCGCGCTCGCCTGGCTGATCGCAGTCGTCGCCGTGCAGCAGCCGAGCCTGGGCTTCCGCCAGGACGTGCGGGGGTCCACGATCTTGCCGCGGCTCATGCGGGCGGTCCCGCCCGACCGCGTCCTTCAGGCGCTTGCCCGCTTCGACCCGTTCCCGGAGCTGACGCTTGCGGGGGGGCGCCTGCCACCCCCCGACCCGAGCGTGCTCCAGACGCCCGGCGCGAAGGCGGCGTCGAACAGCGTCGTGAAGATCTACGGCACCGCCTGCGGGCTCGGGATCCAGGGCTCCGGCTGGGTCGTCCGCCGCGACCTCGTCGCGACGAACGCGCACGTGATCGCCGGCGAGCACGACACGAACATCGTCGCACCGAACGGGCAGTCGCTCTCCGCGCGAGTGGTGAACGTGGACACGCAGAACGACGTGGCCATGCTGCGCGTGGACGGCCTGCGGACCGCTCCGCTGGCGATCACGGGTAGCGGCGAGTATCCGCGGCCCGTCGTGATCCTCGGCTACCCGCGCGACGGGGCCCTGGTCGGCGTCGCGGCGACTGCGGGCGCGCCGAGGACGGTAATCGCCCCGAACGCCTACGGGCGGCATGTCGGGCCGCGCAGCGTCGTCCCTCTCCGCGGTCAGGTGGAGCCGGGGGAAAGCGGGGGGCCGGTCGTCGACGCCCGGGGCGGGGTCGTGGCCATGATCTTCGGCGGCTCGAAGAACGGCGGGAACGGGTTCGCGGTGCCGGTGTCCGTGGTGGGGGATGCTCTGGCGAAGGCGGCGCAGCCGGTCTCCTCCGGCCCCTGTATCGACTAGGGCACACACCGACACGAGCTCGGCTCGCTGCGTCTCACCCACGCGCGCTTTCGGGGCGCACGATCCGGACAGGCGCCTTCTCGCCTGTCTCTTTCTCCTGGCCGTATGCGTCTGCCCGGCTCCGGCCGCCGGTGGCTCCTTCGTACGGGGGTCGCTCGAGGACGTCGGAATCCCCTTCTGGTGCGACTGGGGCTACGACTGGGATGAGCGCTGCTTTCGCGACAACACCGTCCGGCTTCCGGTCGGCGGCGTCGACGACAAGGTGTGGCGTGGGGCGATCCGGTTCCCACTCGATGAGCTGCCCGCCGGCGCCCGCGTGACGAGTGCCCGGCTCGAACTCTACCTCGACAGGCCGTGCGTCGCGCCGCGTCGCAAGGTCGGTCCCTGCCCGAACGGGGCGTACACCGTGGACGCGCACGCGATTCTCAGCCTGAGTTGGACGAACGAGCGCGAGGTCGACTTCGACCCCGTCGCGACGGCTTCGACCACCGTTTCGACGGATGTAGCCGCTTGGACCTTCTGGGACCTCACCGGCCTCGTCTCCGACTGGGCCGCCGGAGCCGCGCCCAACCGCGGCATTCTCCTGAAGCTTGCGGAAGAGGAGGAGGCCTTCGGCGTGAGCGGCCCGTATTTCCCCTCGGGCTCTTTCGGGGCAACAGCTCTCCGCCCGCGGCTCGTCGTCTCCTACACCGGTCCCACCACCGGGCTCTCGCCCTAGGCCCGCGGTGCAGCTTCCCGACATCTCCCGCCGACGGGCGCTCGCCTACGTGCTCGCGCTCCTGGCCGTTCTCTTCCTGGCAGGCCGGGTGGCGCTCAAGGACGAGAGCCCGGCGCCCGCCGCGGCGCCCGTGAACCTGCGAGCCGAGGCGCCACCTGCCCGGAAGGTGGTCGTACACGTGGTCGGCCAGGTCTACAAGCCCGGTCTCTACAGCCTGCCCGACGGCAGCCGGGTCGACGACGCCATCAAGCGAGCGGGAGGGTCAAGGCCGAGGGCTGCCCTCGCGCTCGTGAACCTGGCCGCGCCCGTCGCCGATGGCCAGCAGGTCGTCGTACCGTCGAACCGGGAGGCGGCGCAGGCGCTCGCAGGAGGGCCCGTGGCCGGAGGGGCGGGCGGTCGCGTCCACCTGAACTCTGCGACGCTCGACCAGCTCGACGAGCTGCCCGGCATCGGGCCCGTCACCGGCCAGAAGATCCTCGACTACCGCTCCGAGCATGGCGCGTTCGGCTCGGTGGAAGAGCTCGACGCCGTTCCGGGCATCGGCCCCGCGACCCTGGACGAGCTTCGGGACCTCGTGGACCTGTGAGGCCGCCACGCGAATCCCGGCGCCTCACCTTCTCGCCGCCGCGCTGTGCGTCGGTCTTGGAAGTTCTCTCGCCGTGCGGGCATCGTCCTCGTTCTTTGGTGCGGTGGCGGTCGCGCTCGCCGCCTGCGCCCTGGGAGAGCGCCGAATCCGTGTCCTAGCTCTGGCAGCAGCACTCCTCGTCGCCGGCCTGTGGTGGGGCAGCGTCCGCCTGGACGCCCTCGACCACAGCGAGCTTCGCTCGGAGATCGGCCGGGCGGCCCCGCGCTGCTCGAGGTGACCGGCCCGAGCAGGCGAAGCCCGTTCGAGGTTCGCGTGCCCGTGCGCGTGCTGCGCTTCGATGGCGAGAGCCCGGGCGAGCGAGCACGGCTCGACCTTCCGGCGGGGCGCGCGCCGCCGCAGGGCGCCCTCCTGAGCGCGATCGTCGAGGTCGGGGAGCCGCGGCCCGAGGAGGAAGGGTTCGACGAGGCTGGCTATCTCCGGCGCCAGGGCGTCCATGTCATCCTGACCGCGAGCACGTTCACCGTCGTCGGCCGGCGCGGAGGGCTGGGCGGGATCGCCGACCGGGTCCGCGGCGCGATCGCGCGCTCGCTGGCCCCGGGTGTGAGCGGGGAGCGGCGCGCCGATCATCGCCGCGGTCGTCCTCGGCGAGGACGAAGGGCTGAGCCCGGGCCTTCGGGATCAGTTCCGCGCATCGGGCCTCTACCACCTGCTGAGGGAGTTCGAATTGTCCTAGCAGGTGGTGCCTAGACGCGCGGCCGGGCGACAACTCGGACGCAGCCGTCCGTCGGGACGGTCGCTAGGAGTGGAACGAGCGCATAGGAGACGGCGCAAGCCGAACTAGGGCATCTCGTAAGGACTCTGACAGTGGACGCGGGCAAGGTCGAAGAAGACCGGCGCACCACGCGAGTCCAGGGGCCTGGGCGACACAGATCCGATGGGTAAGGTGAACGACGAGATGGACGTGCGAGCAAATAGCGGGTCCTCAGAGCTAGACCCCCTAGGGCTCCTACAGGGGAGAGTGTGCACTGCCCCTAGAACAGCGCCAGTTCGC
>Ga0126307_10000321_pt1 | contig 31160 bp, 28 predicted proteins | sample Plot28_FD_89955 | JGI IMG/M metagenome (GOLD analysis project Ga0126307, IMG submission 89955) | Serpentine soil microbial communities from UC McLaughlin Reserve, CA, USA - Plot28 | ecosystem: Environmental > Terrestrial > Soil > Grasslands | place: USA: UC McLaughlin Reserve, Lake County... | reverse complement strand
TCACCTCATAGCCGTCGAACGCGAGGGCGCGCTCCACGGCATGCCGCACCGCCGGTTCGTCGTCCACGACGAGGATGCGCATCGCGGGGCAGGGTGGCGGGCGAATCTAAGAGGTTTGTTAATGGTCAGGGCGGCGCCCGGCCCAGCGGAAGTCAGCGGCGCCGCAGGCGGTCGAGCGGCCGTCCTACGAGGCAAGCCAACCTCCAGCGCCTCGAGCCCGTGACCAGCCGAAGCTGCTTTTCCGCATCCGCCGCGCGAAGCTCGGCGTCGTGCAACTTCGCCTGCAGCTCCTGAACGCGGCGTCCCCACGCTATCGACTGTGATCGCGCGTCGTGCTCGCGACGAACCAGCCGCGCCATCTCCTCAACGGCGGAGGCCGCGTTGGGAGCCCCGGGCTCGAGCTCTCGGAGCAGCTGTACGAGCTGCTCGGCATGGACCAGCGCCTGATGGTTCTTCCGGACGAGCTCCCGGTTCAGGGGTCCCATCTCCGCGGAGTAGCGACGAAGCTCGCGCACGAGCCGATCACGGTCGAATGTGGCGTCCGTGGCCATCCCGCTGAAGCCGTCGGCCTCCAGCACGGGGTAGCTGTCCGGGGTCACCCAGCCGTCTCCGCCCACGTGGTCGAACACGAATGCCGCGCGGCCCATAGCCATTCCCTCGAGCACCGAGCGCCCGTAGCCGATGACCACGTCCGCGGCGGCGATCGCGTCCTCGGGCGTCCCGCTGGGCGCGCCGTAGGAGCCGACCTGCCGGCAGGCGACGCCGAGCTCGGCACACGCGCGCTCGACGAGCTCGCGCCGCGCGCCGACGAGGTTGTTCCCGAGCAGGAGCGCCTCACGGGGAGGCTCGCGAAGCGAGCCGACGTCCTGGAACTGGAGCAGGTCGAGGGGCTGATTTAGCCGCTCGACGCGCGAGGGAGCCAGCGCCAGCTGCGCGATTCGCCGCTGCACGCGGTCGTTCATGACGACGACCGCGTCCACGACCCCGGCTACGTGCGGCGGCCTGTTCACCTCGAGGTCCGGTCCGTGAGCCACGATCAGCCGGAGTGCCGCAGGAAGCCGCTCCGACAGCTCGAGCGCAGTCACCGCGTCGTTTGCGATCAGCGCATCGACGTCGCCCGGAAGGGCTAGCGGCGAGCCGCATAGGCGCAGGCCTCGCTCCAGCGCAACGTCGGCCGCCGTGCCGAGCTCGTGGCCGTAGAGAGTGACGCGATGGCCGAGCCGCTCGAGTGCGACCGCGATCGTCAGCGCGTAACTCTGCATGCCGCCCATCCCGGCGAGGTGGAATGCGCTCACGACGATCTCCATGCCCGCACCACCCTAGTCCGACCGGAGTGGCCGCCCGGTTGCTAGCGTCCGTGCGCCCTTGAGCATTACCGCCTCCCAGCCGGGGGAACGGCGTGCCGGCGGCCCCTCCGCGACGCCCGCCGTTTCCGTTCAGGGCGTGAGCAAGAGCTTTCGCCTTCCTCACCAGCGCTTCTCGACTCTGAAGGAGCGCGTGCTGCACCCACTCGCGTTTCGAGACTACGACGAGCTACGGGCGCTCCGCGACGTGAGCTTCGAGGTCCGCCCGGGCGAGTTCTTTGGCGTGGTCGGCCGCAACGGCAGCGGCAAGAGCACGCTGCTCAAGTGCCTGGCGGGGATCTACGGGATCGACTCGGGGCAGATCTCGGTGAACGGTCGCCTCTCGCCCTTCATCGAGCTTGGCGTGGGCTTCAACCCCGACCTCACGGCGCGCGACAACGTCATCATCAACGCGACCATGCTCGGCCTCTCGCGGCGCGAAGCCCGCGAGCGCTTCGACGAGGTGATCGCCTTCGCCGAGCTCGAGGAGTTCGTGGACCTCAAGTTGAAGAACTACTCCTCGGGCATGAGCGTGCGGCTCGGGTTCTCCGTCGCCGTGCAGGTCGACGCGGAGATCCTGCTCGTGGACGAGGTGCTGGCCGTGGGGGACGCGTCCTTCCAGAGCAAGTGCTTCGGGGAGTTCGAGCGCATGAAGCGCGAGGGTCGAACGATCCTGTTCGTGACCCACGACATGGGCGCGATCGAGCGCTTCTGCGACCGCGCGCTCCTGCTCGAGTCGGGCGACCTGGTTGACATCGGCGCGCCCGAGGAGATCGCGAGGCACTACGCGGAGGTGAACTTCGGTCGCGGTCCCGCCGGGGCGCGCCCGCCCGAGGCGGCGAGACCGGAAGTGCTAATCACGTCGGCCTGGTGCGAGGACGAAGCCGGCGAGCGGGTGGTCTCGCTCGCCCAGGGACGCTCTTGCACCGCCTGCTTCGAGGTCGAGTTCGAGCGCGCCATCGAGAGCCCGCTGTTCACGCTCACCTTTCGGAACGACGTGCGCCACATCATCTTCCGCGCCACGAGCTCGAAGCACGGGCGCATGGACGACTACGCCGCCGGTAACCGCGTCGTCGTCCGCTTCAGCTTCCCGAACTGGCTCGGCCCGAGCCGTTACACGCTCACGCCCGCGGTGGCTGACAGCGAGAGGCGCGAGCTGGGCCGGGCGGACGACCTTGCGAGCCTCGTCGTCGACGCCGCCTACTCGACCGGCAGCGTCGTGGACATACCCACGGAGCTCGAGCTGAGGCGCGCTTGAACGCTCAGCCAACAACGGCGTCGTACCGCGGTCCCGCCGCTGTCGGCGACGACCTCCGGCGCTTCTGGAGCCTGACCGCCACGCTCGCCGTCACCGACTTCAAGCTGCGTTTCTTCGGGTCTGCGCTCGGCTATATGTGGTCGCTGCTGCGCCCGCTCCTGCTGTTCGGCGTCCTGTACTTCGTCTTCACCGAGATCGTGAAGTTCGGCGAGGGGGTTGCCCACTACCCGGTGTACCTGCTCAGCTCGATCGTCCTCTTCTCCTTCTTCGCGGAGACGACAACCCGCGGCGTGACGTCGCTCGTGGAGCGCGAGAACCTGCTTCGCAAGGTTCGCTTCCCGCGGCTCGTCATCCCGCTCTCGGTTGCGCTTCACGCGCTCTTCAACTTGGGGCTGAACCTCATCGTCGTCTTCGGCTTCATCTTGGCTTCTGGGATCGAGCCGACGCTCGACTGGCTCCAGGTTCCGCTGCTCCTGATCGTGCTCGTGATGTTGGCGACCGGCGTCACGATGCTGCTCTCGGCCCTCTACATCCGCTTCCGCGACATGCAGCCGATCTGGGAGGTGGCCACGCAACTGCTCTTCTACGGCTCTCCGGTGATCTACGTGATCGCGACGGTGCCGGAGTCGGTGCGCCAGCTGATGATGTTCAATCCGATCGCGATCGTGCTCACGCAGTGGCGCCACGCGGTGATCGATCAGTCCGCCCCAACCGCGATCACGGAGCTCGGCGGCTGGGAGCTGCTGCCCATCCCCTGCGCTATCGTCGCCACGATCTTCGCCCTCGGGTTCTGGGTTTTCGCCCGAGAGACGCCGTTGATAGCGGAGAACCTCTGAGACATGGCCGTCGAGCACCAGTCCACGGGCGAGGACATGGACGCCCTCCGTGCGCGCGTCGAAGCGCTCGAGCGCGAGCTCGAGGAGCGTACTGTGCGGGCGAACGCGGCCGTCGCGAGGGCGCAGGACCAGACCTACTGGCTCGAGCGCTGGCACCTCGACCTCAACGCGCTCATGCGGCGACGGGGCGCGAGCGAGGCGCGCGCCGCGGTCCGCGGTGTCCGCTCGGCCTACCGGTTCATGCACGACCTGCGCCGCCGGGCACGCGAGCAGCTCGATTCGATTCCGCTACGGATGCAGGCGACGCGACGCATCGTCGCGGAGGAGCGGGCGCGCGCAGAGGCCACTACCGAGCTCCGCTTCGAGCGCGCGATTTCGCCGGACCCGCTCGCCGCGTCACCCGTAACCGACCTGCTGTACGACAGGCTCGAGCCCGGTGACGTTGCCGAGGTCGAGCGGAGCCTGCAACCCGCCGAGGCGTCCCATTGGGAAGCTGCGGCGGGCGCCGAGCGCCGACGGCTTGTCCTCGCATACGCGGCCCTCTACGGCATCCGCCCGGCGCTGGAGCGGACCGGATTGTCTGATGCAATGCCCGATCCGTCGGTCCACGCGATGACGCGCGGCGCGCGGTCGGCGGGCGGCTCGACGTACTACGCCGATCTTGTGGTCGATGCGGTACAGGAGGTTGGTGCCGCGCCCTCGCCCGGGCAGTCGGTGCTCGACTTTGGCTGCTCATCGGGACGGGTAGTGCGCGTCCTCGCGGCGGCGTTCCCGGAGGTCGAATGGCACGGCTGCGATCCGCAGCGCGACGCGATCGAATGGGCCGCAAACCATCTCGCCGGGATCACGTTCGCACGCAGCTCTGAGGTGCCGCCACTCGCGTATCCGGACGAGCTCTTCAGCATCGTCATAGCGATCTCGATCTGGAGTCACTTCGAAGCGGAGCGGGCGCTCGCGTGGCTCGACGAGATGCGGCGCGTGCTCGAGCCCGGCGGACGACTCCTGCTGACGACCCACGGCGAAGCGACTCTGGCCCACGCTGAGCGTGCGGGGACGCGCGAACCCGAGCAACTCGCGGAGATCCGCGGCGCCCTCTACAGGGACGGCCATTGGTTCACCGTCGAGTTCGGCGAGGCCGGCGACCACGGGATCCTCGACCCGGGGTGGGGCACGGCGTTCCTGACGCCGGAGTGGATGGCGACACGGACGACGCCGGCCTGGCGCGTGGCGCTGTACCGACCGGGGCGGGTGAAGGACAACCAGGACCTTTACGTGCTCGAGCGCAGGTAAACGGCCTTGCCCTCAGTCTCCGTCGTCATCCCCGTCAAGAACGGTGGTGAACTCCTCGGTCGCGTGGTCGCGGGCGTGCGGACTCAGGGCGACGTCGAGCTGATTGTGATCGACTCGAGCTCACATGACGGCTCGCAGGATCGTGCCCGCGCTGCGGGGGCGGAGCTGATCGAGATTGCGCCGGAGCAATTCGGACACGGCAGGACGCGCAACCTCGGTGCCGAGCGCGCCTCTGGCGACCTGATCTGCTTCCTCACACAGGACGCCGTCCCGGAACCCGGCTGGCTCGCGGCCTACCTCGAGGCGTTCGCGCTCGACGCGCGGGTGGGCGCGGCGTACGGGCCGCATCTCCCGCAGCGCGGCACGAGCCCGATGATCGCTCGGGAGCTGACTGAGTTCTTCGCGGGCTTCTCGCCGAATGGATCGCCGGTGATCCAACGGCATGGCGACCCGACCTTCCTCTCGAACGTGAATGCGTGCTACGCGCGGCGGTGTTGGGAGGAGATCCGCTTCGCGGACATCGACTATGCGGAGGACCAGGCGTTCGGCCGGGCGATGCTCGAGCGTGGCTGGGTCAAGGTCTTTCACCCTGGTGCGGCTGTCCGCCACGCGCACGACTACGGCCCAGTTGAGTTCGCGCGCCGGTACTTCGACGAGTTCCGCGGGCTGCGCGAGACGATCGGGCACGTGCACCAGCTCTCGCCGCGCAGCGTGCTCGGCACGGCTCGCCGCCAGCTCGTCGGCGATCGCCGCTGGATGGCCGAGCAAGGCTACGGACCTCTCGAAAGCCTGCGCTGGTCGGGCCGCTCGGCGGTTCACCACGCGACCCGCGAGCTGTTCGCCGGGCTCGGCTCGCGTGCACACCGCATGCCGGCTGTCGTGCAGCGCCGGATCTCGCTCGAGGGCCGCGCGAGCGCCGCCCCGGCGCCTGCCGGCGAGCCCGATCCGCTGCCGCGCGGACGTCAGGTCGAGGGTCAGCGCTCGGTGCCCGCGTGGAGCGAGATACTGCGGCTCAGCCGGGATGGCGCGGCGTCGCTCCTCGAGCCCGTGCCGGGGATGGCGGAGCGGGAGAGTCTTCACGTGGCGGTCGTGATTCCGCCGTTCGCGCGCGGCAGCGGGGGTCACGCTTCGATCTTCCAGCTCGTTCTCTGGCTCGAGCGCTTGGGACACACCTGCACGCTCTGGGTGCACGACGCGCTCGGACGCCACGCGCACGAGCGTCCTGCGGTCATCCGGCGTCGCATCGTCGAGGAGTTCAGCCCGGTCCGGGCGCCCGTCTTCAAGGAGTTCGACGAGTGGTACGGCGCCGACGTGGTGATCGCCACGAGCTGGGAGACGACGTTCCCGGTGATGCTCTTGAGCGACTGCCGGGCACGCGCGTACCTGGTGCATGACCACGAGCCGGAGTTCTTCGCCACCTCGGCAGAGAGCGTCTGGGCTGAGCAGAGCTATCGGCTCGATCTGTATCCCATCTCGGCGAGTACGTGGCTGCGCGACCTGCTGCGGGAGCTCTATGGCCGCGACGGATCGTGGTTTCGCTTCGGGGTCGACCAGGGCGTGTACAGGCCTCGGCGGGTCGAGCGCCGGCGCGACACGATCATCTTCTACGGACGCGACCTCACCCCACGGCGCGCCGTGCCGCTCGGGATGCTCGCGCTTCACGAGCTCTCCCGGCGGCGCGGCCGTGACCTGCGAGTCGTTGTCTTCGGCGTCGGGCGCCCACCGGAGGCGACCTTCCCCTTCGAGTTCCTGGGCGTGGTCAGCCCGGAGGTGCTCGCCTGGCACTACTCCGCGGCGACCGTCGGGCTCTGCCTGTCGCTCACGAACTACTCGCTGATCCCGCAGGAGATGATGGCGTGCGGGCTCCCGTGCGTCGACCTCTCGGGTCGGAGTGCGGAGACGGCGTTCGGGAGCGACGGGCCGGTCGAGCTGACCGAGGCCGATCCCGTAGCGCTTGCGGACTCGCTCGACGCGCTGCTCGACGACGCCGCTCGCTGGCGGGCGCGTTCGGAGGCGGGGCTCGCCTTCGTGGAGGGAGCGACCTGGGAGCGCGCCGCGCGCCAGGTGGAGACGGGCTTGCGGGCCGCGCTCAGCGAACGCGGGCTGGCGGCCGCTCCTGCGCCGGAGCGCTCGCGGTAGCCGGAGCGCCGGACGGCGCGTCGCCGTCGGCGCGCAGCGCGGCTCTCAAGCCTGCGCCGAGGAGCACCGGGACCGCGGCAAAGAGCAAGGCTGCGAGCAGCCAGAACGTCCACGCTCCGACCCAGGCGGGCTTGAATACGGCCGCGTGATCGAAGATGTCAGGGAGGAGCGCGAGTAGCGAGCGCGGTTCATCGCGGAGGAAGACCATCGTCGCGTCGGTCTCGGTTCGCGACCCGTCGATCCAGAGCGCACCCACCGCCGCCAGCGACGGCCCCCCGTAAAGCGCGACCTTTCGATGCCCGGTGTTCTCGACGCAGACGGCCACGCGCCCGCGGTCTACCTCTCCGACGACGATGTCCGGCCGGCTGACGTCGGGATAGCCACCGCCGAGGCGCCCCTGCGCGAGCTCGCGGCCTCCGAGCGTCCTGACCGAGACAGCGAGCGGCTGACCCGCCCGACCGTATGTGCCGATCTGCAGCTGCACGCGGTCAAACGGCTCAGAGACCCAGACCGGGCGCTGGCACGCCTCACTGTCGGGCCGCAGCTCTACAGGCACCCCTGGGAGCACTCCAAGCGTGAACGCAAGCCGGCGCTCGTCGGTGGCTGCCACGGCGGCAAGTGCCGCGAGCCCGGCGCAGGCGACGAGCGCGAACGCGATCAGCGCGCTCTTACGCATAGAAGCGCGCCGCGACGACCGCGAGCGAGGCGGCTTGGAGGATGAACAGACCACCGAGCGCGGCGCCGGCCACGGCGGGGCGCGCACGCACGGGAAGGAGAGTGAGGGCCGCCGCGGCGGCCGCACCCAGGATCGGCAGGACCGGCAGCAGGTAGCGGCCCTGGTTGAAGCTTGTCGCGTCGTACACGATTGAGCGGTACTCGACCCAGTGGAGGCCGGCGAGCAGCGTGAGCGTGACCACGGCCATGAATGCGGCCACGGCCAGCTCCGCGGGGCGTCGCCGGCGAACCAGCACGACGGCGCCCGCCAGCAGAACCGCGGCCGTCAGAAGCCCGAGCAGCACGTACAGCGGCTCCGGAAAGCGCACCTCGAGCCAGCCGAATGCACCCCAGCCCGTCTCCACCCAGACGTCGAACACCGGCAGTCGCTCGATCGGCGGTATGCCGGTCTGGAACGGCAGCTTCGGCAGGTAGAACTGCCAAAGGTAGTTCACGAGGCTCACGTCGACGGCCGGCCCGGCGTCCGCGCCTCCGCCGCCGGCGACGGCGTTCACCGCCGCGCGATCGAGCGAGCGGGACAGCACAAGCCATGCCAGCACGGGCAGCCCGAGTGCCGCGGCGGAGGCCACGGCGGGTAGGCGGAAGCGACCGAGCCGCGGCCGCTCCCTCGAGAGGGCAACTGCGAATACCGTCACGACCCCGGGCACGAGCGCGTAGCTGGTCGCCTTGGTGAGGATGGCGAGCGCCGTCACGGACGCCAGGGCCACGCCCGCGGGCAGAGTGAGCTCGCGGATGAGGATTCGCGCCCCGAGCCAGAACGCGAGTGCCCACGTGGCCATCAGTGCGGCGTCCGGGTTGATCGAGGAGGCGATGAACAGCTCCATCGGCTGCAGCCCGACTGCGGCCGCGCCCACGAGCTGGAGGAGGCGCCGGCGACCGGTCAGCTCGCCGATCAATAGCCAGGTTGCCGCCACGGCCACCAGCAGCAGCAAGACCGAGAAGAGGCGCATGGCGTACCAGCGGTCGACCACGTCCCCGCCGGCCAGGCGGTACGGAATCGCCTGCAGGAGGTAGTAGGCGGGCGGGTTCGTGCGGGCGGCATTGGCGCCGCTGAACTCGTCCGCGTGCCCGCCCCGGCGGCGGGCGGAGCGCGGCAGGCGAGCCTGCAGGCGGTCCCAGTCGGCCTCCGCCAGCGCGCTCCACTCGGTGCGCGAGTCGAGCAGCTGCGCCGTCTGGAACGAGCGTGCCCGCTCAGCCACCAGCCGGTGCTCGCTCGTATAGGTGGGGCCGGGCTTCTCGTCCGGTAGCCGGAAGTCCTCAGCCAGCACCTGCGCGTAGCCGAAGTGGGCGTCCTCGTCGGGGCTCTGCGCGAGCGGCACGAGCAGCGCCCAGGCGACGCCGAGGATCGCCACCACCCCGAGCAGCAGCGCCAGTGCTGGCGGGACGGCCCCGCCGGTGCGGACGGCGCGCATTGGGGGCACGTTAGCCAGGCGGTGAGGCGACGGCATCGGTCGGGGCGGCCTCGAGCGAGTGCTGAAGCCGCTCGAGCACCCTCACCACCCGTACACCCCCGGCGCCGTCAGAGCGGGGAGGCTGCCCGTCGAGCACGCGCTCGATGAAGTGCCTGCACTCGATCCGAAGCGGCTCGTCGTTCGGCACCTGGGGAGACCAGACGTCACCCGAGCGCGCGATGTACTCGCCGTAGCCCTGGTACTGCTGGTCGAAGCCCTTGTCGTAGACCGTCAGCTTCTGCTCGAGCGCCATGTCGTCGAACGTGGCCATGCGCTTGGAGCCGACGACGGTGAAGCGACGCTCCTTGTGCGGATCGAGCCACGACAGATGCAGGTGGGCCGCCAGGCCGGACGGGAAGCGCAGGTAACAGAACACCACGTCCTCGACGCCCGGGCGCATGTAGGACTCGCCGTGCGCATGGCACTCGACCGGCTCCTCGCCGACGAGGCGCAGTACGACCGACACGTCGTGCGCTCCGAGCGACCAGAGGGCGTTCTCGTCTGCGCGCAGCTTTCCGAGATTGAGCCGGTTGCCGTAGATGTAATGGACGTCGCCGAGGTGCCCCTCGTCGACGAGCTCCTTGAGGCGCTCGAGTCCGGGGTGGTATTCGAGCAGGTGACCCACCATCAGCGTGCGTCCGGCCGCGCGGGCCGCCTCCACGACCTCTTCAGCGTCGGCCACGGACTGAGCAAGCGGTTTCTCGACGAAGCAGTGCTTGCCCGCCGCGAGCACGCGGCGCGCAAGGCTCGCATGCGTAGGCACCGGGGTGGCGAGCGCGACCGCGTCGATGGATGAGTCCGCCAGGATCTCCTCGACGTCGTCTGTGGCACGTGCGCCCGGGAAGCGTCCGCTCATCCCGTCAAGCCGATCGGCCAACCCGTCGCAGACCGAGGCGAGCTCGGCGCCGGGCAGAGAGTCGAAGTTCCGTGCGAGGTTCGGGCCCCAGTATCCGAGCCCGACGACAGCAATCCGGAGCCGGGCACTCACGGGGAGGCGAGGCTAACAGCCGTGGCGCACGCTTCGACCACGCCGAGGATCTCCTGTTCACCGAGATCGGTCCCCATCGGAAGCGCGAGGTTCGAGCGCGCGATCTCGTCTGTCGCGGGAAGGTCACGATCGGCGAAGCGCAGCATCGGGACCTGCCGGTGGACCGGTGTCGCGTAATACCGGCGAGCCGCGATGCCGACGTCAGCGAGGGCCGACGCGAGCGCGTCGCTCTCCGCCGTTCGAACCACGTACAGGTGGTACGCGTGCTCGGCCCCGGGAGTCGGAACCGGCAGCCGGACGAACTCACCGAGACCCGCCCGTTCGTATTGCGAAGCCACGTTCCGTCGCGCCGCGTTCCAGCCGTCGAGCTCCGGCAGGAGCACGCCAAGTACGGCGGCCTGGATGGCGTCGAGACGCGAGTTGTAGCCGACCTCCGAGTAGGTGTGCTTGTCACGGGAGCCGTGGAAGCGGAGCAGGCGTGCCCACTCCGCAATCTCCCCGGAATCCGTGGCGATCGCGCCGCCATCGCCGAGGCAGGGCAGATTTTTCGAGGGGAAGAAGCTGAAGGTGGCCGCGTCGCCGAGCGCGCCGGCCCTGACGCCGTGGAGCGAGCCCCCCGCTGCCTGCGCGGCGTCCTCGATCACCGGCAGGCCCAGCTCGCGGAGCTCGCGGACCGGGGCGATGTTCCCGAACACATGAACCGGGACGATCGCCTTGCTCGCGCGCCCGAGATGGGGCCGCACGGTTTCGGGCGTGATGCAAAGCGTGGCGAGATCCACGTCGCAGAAGACAGGAGTCGCCCCCGCGTTCACGATCGCCTCGGCGGTCGCGTAGAAGGTCAGGGAGGGACAGATGACCTCGTCGCCCTCGCCCACTCCGGAAGCGCGGAGCGCGATCGTCAGGGCATCGGTTCCGTTGCCCACCCCTACGACATGCCGGACGCCGAGATACGCCGCGAAGTCACGCTCGAAAGCCTCCACCTCCGGCCCGAGGATGTAGCGACCCGACCGGACTACGCCGGCGATCCGCTGTCCGAGCCGGTCGTGGTAGCGCTCGAGACTCGTCGCGAAGAGTGGAACCCGCACCGCGGCGACACACTAGTGGGTGGTGGCGACGCCGCAGCCGGGCTGCGCCGCCGCTCGGCGGACGGCCTCTACGACCAAGTCCTGCTGCGACTCGGTCATGTGGCCGAACAGCGGTAGCGTCACGGCCCGGCGAGAGAAGGCATCCGTCATCGGCAGGTCGGGAGCGCCGTCCGCATAGATGGAGAAGGAATGGACGGGTGGGTAGTGGAGGCTGGTCTGCACGCCTTCGCGCCCCAAAGCCGAGCGGAAGCCGTCGCGATCGATCGACTCGTCGAGGAGCACGGTGAACAGGTGGTGCGCGCAGCGGGCGTCGTGTGCCGGTGGCAGTGCTGCGGTCACGCCTTCGACGTCGCTCAGGAGCGCGCGGTAGCGCGCATCGATCTCGGCGCGGCGTGCGTTTTCTGAGTCGAGCCGGTGGAGCCGATGGCGGGCCAGGACCGCGCGCGGCTCGTCTATTCGATAGTTGAACCCGAGCGCTACCACGTCATAGCTGGCGGCGTGCCCCTGATGACGCTCCCACGTGAGCGTGGTCATGCCGTGCGAACGAAGTAGCCGGGCACGCTCGGCAAGCTCGTCGTCGTCCGTGACGAGCGCACCCCCCTCGCCGACAGCGAGGTTCTTGTTGGAGAAGAAGCTGAACGCGCCCGCGGCCCCGAACGTCCCGAGGTGGCGCCCGGAGGCGCGCGCCCCGATGGCGTGCGCGGCATCCTCGAGCAGGGTCAGCCCGCGGGCGCCGGCGAGCTCGGCGAGCTCAGGAGTCTCGCCGGGATGGCCGCCGTAGGTCATCGTCATGATGGCCGCCGTTTGCGGGCCAAGCGCGGCTTCGGCGGCAGCGGCGGAGAGCCAGGGCCGGTCGAGGGCGGCGATGTCGGCGAACACCGGGCGGGCGCCGGTGTAGACGATCGCATTCACCGTGGCCACGAACGTCAGCGACGGCACCACGACCTCGTCGCCGGGCCCGAGGCCAGCGGCTTGGCAGATCAGGTGCAGGGCGGCGGTGCCGTTCGCGGCGGCGAGAGCATGGCGGGCTCCCACGTAAGCGGCGAGCTCCGCTTCGAGCCGTTCGGTCTCCGGCCCCATACTCAGCCAGCCCGACCGGTACACGTTCGACACCGCCTGGATGTCCTCCTCGGGAACCACCACGTCCGCCAGCGGGACCTTCCAGTCGGCCATGCGTCAATACTCTCCCGGATCGTGGGTATCGAGGGTCGTCTCGTATTGGTCACGGGCGCGGGCGGGTTCATCGGCGGTCACCTGGCCGCCAGGCTCGTCTCAGCAGGCGCTCGCGTGCGCGGCTTCGTCCGCTACAACTCGCGCAACGAGCGCGGCACACTGGACTGGCTCGAGCCCGATGTGGCGGCGGAGATCGAGGTGGTGCTCGGCGAGCTCCGCGACATCGAGTCGGTCACGAACGCCATGTCCGGGGTCGAGGTGGTCTTCCACCTCGGAGCGCAGATCGCGATCCCATACTCGTACGTCAATCCGCGTGACTTCATGGAGGTCAACGCGCTCGGATCGCTCAATGTGGCCCACGCCGCGCTCGCCGCGGGCGTCGAACGGCTTGTGCACGCGTCGACGAGCGAGGTCTACGGGACCGCTCAGAGCGTTCCCATCACCGAGGCCCACCCGCTGGAGCCCCAGTCCCCCTATGCGGCCAGCAAGGTGGCGGCGGACAAGGTGATGGACGCCTTCCACCGCTCCTACGAGCTGCCCGTGACCATCGTCAGGCCGTTCAACACCTACGGCCCGCACCAGTCCGCGCGCGCGGTGATACCGACCATCGTCTCGCAGGCACTGGCGGGCGACGTGGTGCGCCTCGGCTCGCTCCATCCCCGTCGTGACCTCACCTACGTCACGGACACCGCCGACGGCTTCGCGGCCGCCGCAGGGGCTTCGGGCGCCGTGGGACGAACCATGCAGCTCGGAACTGGCGAGGAGGTTTCCGTCGCGCAGCTCGTCGAGGAAGTGGGCGTACTGCTCGGTCGTGAGCTCACGGTTGAGCAGAGCGCTGAGCGGGTGCGTCCCGAGGCCAGCGAGGTCGACCTCCTCGTATCCGACCCCTCCATGGCTCGCGAACTGACTGGCTGGTCGCCGAAGGTGGGCCTACGGGAGGGGCTCTCCTCGACGATCGAGTGGATCGAGCGGCACGCGGACCGCTACCGGGTCGACCACTACGTCATATGAGGGCGGTGATCCTGGCGGGCGGCCTGGGCACCCGTCTGCGCCCTTACACAACCATCCTCCCGAAGCCGCTCGTGCCGCTGGGTGACCGCCCGATCCTCGAGCACATTCTGAGGAGGCTCTCGTCCTGCGGGATCACGGACATCGACCTCTGCGTCGGTCACCTCGGCGAGCTGATCCAGGTGTACTTCAGCCAGGTGGCCCTGCCCGACGGCGTCGAGCTGCGCTGGCACTGGGAGGACGAGCCGCTTGGGACGGCGGGGGCGCTGGGGCTCGTACCCGGCCTCGACGAGACCTTCATCGCGATGAACGGCGACATCCTCACCACGCTCGACTACGGGCAGCTGATCGAGCACCATCGCCGCGCGGACGCGGCGTTGACGATCGCCACCCACGGCAAGCGGGTCGACATCGACCTGGGGGTTATCGAGAGCCACGACGGCGTGATCACCGGCTACCGCGAGAAGCCGACGCTCAACTACGACGTGAGCATGGGCATTTACGTCTACGAACCTCGGGCGCTGGACCACCTGGGCGACGGAGCGTGCCACTTCCCCGACCTCGTCCTCCGCCTTATCGAGGCGGGCGAACGAGTGGCCGCGTTCCCGTCCGAGGCGGAGTGGTACGACATCGGGACGTTTGCCGAGTACGAGCGCGCGGTCAAGGAGCTCGAGCGGCGGCCGGAGCTGTTCCGCGCATGATCTATGTGCGGACGGCGGTCCTAGCCAGCCTCTTCATCGCTGCCACAGCAGCGTTTGTCGCGCCGTCGTCGCTCGCCGCCTACAGCAGGAGTGGGCCGTACCTCGATTACGGATTCCAACCGAGGCTGCCGAACCCCGTGATCCGCCTCGGCCGTGAGGGCGTCCCCGAGGTCCGCTATTCCGACGGCTGGCACCGGAACCCGGTAACGGTCGCGGAGTGGGGCCTCCGCCACCACGCCTACTTCCTTGTGTCGCGGCGGTCTCGGGACGCAAGGCGGATGCGGCGGGCCGCGGACTGGCTGGTCCGCAACCAACGCAGGGGCGTCTGGCACTACGACTTCTCGTTCACGCTCGCCGGCATCGGCGATACGTTGCGGCCGCCGTGGATCTCAGCGATGGCGCAGGGCCAGGCGATGTCGCTGCTCACCAGGGCCTACCGCATCACTGGACGTGCCGCGTACCTGCGCGCAGCGAAGCGCGCATTGACGCCGTTCAGGCATACGGTCGCGGGCGGCGGCGTCGTGCGGGACCTTCGCGGCAGCCCGTTCTACGAGGAGTACCCCACGCGCCGCCCTTCGTATGTCTTGAACGGGTTCATGTTCACCCTCCTGGGGCTGTACGACCTGGCACCGTGGTCGCGCCGGGCCGCGACGCTGTACGACCGCGGGCGCGTAACGCTTGCCAAGGCAGTTGCCCTGTACGACGCGGGAACCACGACCTACTACCACCTCGGGCATATCACGGTCGGACCCGAAGCTGCCTTCCTGGCCGACCGCGGCTACAACCGGCTGCACGTGCTCCTGCTGGACGCCCTCGACTGGGTCCGCCCGAATCTGACCTTCCGCCAATGGCGCGACCGCTTCGCGAGCTATGGCTGAGCGCCGCCTCCTCGGCCGGTGAACCGAAGCCCGTAGAGCGCCCGCTCCACCCGCGCCGGAAGCGGCCGGGGACCCCAGTAAAGGCGATGAGCGAGTCGGCCGGCGAGTCCCATGGGGCTCTCGCTCGCCATCCGACGGGCATCGGCGTAGAGCCCTGCGTGCTTGATACGCAGGGCGCGACGGCTGGAGTGGTACCTCCGCCGATCCACCGACTGCTTGGCGCCGGCGTGCCGGCGGTACTCGAGCGTCACGGCGTCGACCTGCCGCCCCCGCCACCCGTGCGCCAGGGCGTTGATCCAGAGCTCCCAGTCCTCGTAGTGCTCGAACGCCGGATCGAACCCACCCGTGTCCTCCATGACCTGGCGCCGCATCAGTGCGCTGAGCCCGATGGTGTGACGGTGCAAGAGCGCGTAAGGGTCGTAGGGCGGGAAGCGCATTACGCCGTGCCAGTCGCCGAAGAAGCTCATAAAGCCGTAGCTGAAGCCGAGGGCGGGATCGGCGTCGAGTGCGGCCCGCATGGCGCTCATGGCGGGCCGCGTCAGCCGGTCGTCCGCGTCGAGGACCAGCACGTACGGCGTCGTCGCGCGGGCAAGGCCGGCGTTCCTCGCCGCACATACCCCGCGGTTGGGCTGCCGGACGACCTCGACCTCATCCGGCAGCGCGGCCAGGGCGGCGGGGGTGCGGCCGTCGTTCGACCCGTCGTCCACGACGATGATCTGAGGCGGTCCGCCGTCTTGATCGAGCACGCTCTGCACGGCTTCGGGCAGGAACTGTCCGTAGTTGAAGCAAGCCACCACCACCGTCACGTCTCGGTTGCGATTCATCGCAATGAAGAGGAATACCATCGCCGCCGTGCACGCCTCGGCGAGTCCCTCGGAGGGCGCCGGTCGCTCAGTGCTGCTGATCGCCCACCTATCCCCTCCGTCCACGATGTCCGCGGCCCGCCGAGTTGCGGGGCTCGCCAAGTACCTCTCGCGCCTGGGCTACCGGGTCACGGTGCTCACGTCGATGCTGTCTGGGAGCGGGCCGGTCGAGGGAGCGCATCGGGTCGTCCGGACACGGGACCTGATGACGAGCCGCCTGAACTGGCGGCGTGGAAGCTTCCAGTCGCTGTCCGGGCAGGTCGGGGTCGCGTACGAGAGCCGGCCCAGTCGAGTGGCCTCGGTGATCGTGCCGGACGTCGAGCTGATCGGGTGGCTGCCGTTCGCCCTTTTTCGCGCCCTCGGGCTGGCGGCGTCCGCGGATTGCGTCATCACCAGCTCGCCGCCCCGGTCCGTCCACCTGGCCGGGCTCGCCTCCCGGGCGCGGGCTGTCCCGTGGATCGCCGACTTTCGCGACGGCTGGCGGTTCGACGACGCCAGACCGGGGTATCCAGCCGCGGCCCAGGACCAGCTCGACGCGCTGCTCGAACGCACGCTCGTCAGGCGGGCCGACGCCGTGACCGCGGTGTCCGCTCCGATCGCCGAAGACCTGCGGGAGCGCCTCGGTGTCGACGCCGAGACGATTACGAACGGCTTCGATCCCGACGAGCTCGGAACGACAGATCTCGATGGGTGGCAGCCGCCGGTCGCCCCTGACCGTCACTCACTGGTCTACACGGGGAGCCTCGCCTACGCGGGGCGGACGCCGGAGCCGCTGCTCGCCGGCATCCGGCAGCTGCGCCGGGACGCGCCTGAGCTGGCCGAGCGGCTTGAGGTCGTTTTCGCCGGCCCCCTGTCGGGAGCGGAGCGAGAGGCGATCGAGCAGGACGATCTCGACGGAATTACTCGCGCGCTGGGGAGCCTCCCGCGCGAGCGGGCGCTCGCCCTGCAGAGCGCGGCGGACAGCTTGCTGCTGATCGCGGACGACCGGCGCACGAGCATGGCCACCGGCAAGCTCTACGAATACTTGGCGGCCGCTAAGCCGATTCTCGTGTTGGGAGTGGGCACGGCGGCGGCGCGGACCGTTAGCGAAGCCGGCGCCGGAATCGTGGTGTCGAGCGACGACCCCGTCCGAATCGCTGGGGCGCTCCGCGAGCTGCTGGACGCGGCCGCGACCAGGGCGGATGCCTCGGCCGTGCAGCGCTTCTCGTATGCCGAACTGGCCCGCGACATGGCGGCGGTCGTCGAGCGGGTGTGCGAGAGCCGAAGTCGCGCCGGCGGCAAAGCGCTCGAGGCGTGACCGAGGACCGACCGCCGGGCGAGGCGACCAGGCGTGTGGTGGCGGTGGCGGGCGACCGCTCCAGGACCGCGGTCGTCGCGGCGGCACTGAATGGCGCCGGCTACGAGGCGAGCGCGGGGATCCGCAGCGTGCTGATCGGCCTGTTTCGAACGCGCCAGCGGCCGTATGCGGCCGTGACCTGCGCGCCGCCCGCGCGGGGTCACGCCGCCGGCCTGGCACTCCGCCGGCTAGGGGTTCCATGGGTCGCAGACCAGGGCGAGCCGACCAGCTCCGATGCACGCGGGCGCCTCGTCTCCCGCATGCTGCGCTCCGCCGACGTGGTCACGACGGCGCGCGAAGACGTGATGAGCGCGCTGCATGAGCGGGTGCTCGCGCACCCGGTGCTGGTGGGAGAGGGCGGCGAGGGGTTGGAGGCCGCGATCGACACGGCGGCCATCTGGCGCCGGCCGCAGCGCGACCTGCGGGTGCTCGTCATCGGCCCGACCAACTCACCGCACGTCGAGGATTTCGTCCGCGCACTACGGCGCGCCGGCGTCGAGGTGGTAGTTGGCGGGCTACCGTGGGGAGGCGGGCTCGGGCCTTCCACGCTTCCGGCCGAGGGCGTCCTTATATCGTCGACGACCTGGCCCGCCTTCCTCTGGATTCGGCGGCTGCGCCGCGAGCTGCGCCCGACCGTCGTGCACACGCACTGGCTTCCAAACGGGGTACTGGCGCGGCTGGGCGGCGCGAAACCGCTCGTCGCGACGGCCTGGGGATCCGACGTCTACCTCGCATCAAGGCGCCGGCGGGCCGCCTACCGCTGGCTCCTTCCGCGAACCGACATGGTGCTCGCGGACTCCAACGAGTTGCTCAGAGCGGTACGCGCGCTCGGCGCGCGTGCAACCCACTCGCGAGCCTTCAGCTGGGGAGTCGACCTCTCGACCTTCTCTCCGCCCGCATCCCCGCGTGCGGAGCTACGCCGCTCGCTCGGGCTCCAACCCGGTCCTGTGATCCTGAGTCTGCGGGGCTTCAAGCCGATCTACAACCCAGATGTGGTGATCGCGGCTTTCGAGCGCCTGGCGGAGCGGGACCCGGAGCTTCAACTCGTCATGAAGCACAACAGCGTCGAGCCGGTCGAGCTGCCACGCCTCCGTTTTCCGGACAGGGTCCGCGTCGTGGGCCCCACCGACCGAGACGTGCTGGCCGATTGGATGCGCGCCGCGAGCGTCTGCGTGTCGTTGGCCAGCTCCGACTCGTCGCCGCGCTCGATCTGGGAGGCGATGGCATGCCGCTGTGCCTGCGTCGTATCCGACCTGCCATGGGCTCACGAGGAGCTCGAGCCGGGAAAGCACACACTCCTGACTCCCATCGACGCGGATGCCGCGGCGGGTGTACTTGGTCGAGTGCTCGGCGACAAAGCCCTTGCCGACGCGCTCGGATCCGCCGGACGTGCGCTCGTAGAGGAGCGGCACGACCGCGACGCTGAGATGCAGCGCGTGATCGAGCTCTACCGCGAGGTGACGGGTGGCTAAGCGAGCGGCCGCGCCGGCACGCCACCAACCGTCGCGCCCGCCGGTACCGACTTGGTCACTACTGCCCCGGCCGCCACGACGGCGCGCCCCCCGATCTCGCAGCCGGGCAGGATTGTGGCGTTCGCCCCTATGTAACTCGCCTCGCCGATCACGGTGTCGGCCACCTCCCGAGGAAGCCATTCGCTGAGCGGGCTCGCGCCCACGTCGGTATGGGTCAGGAGCGTGACGCCCATCGAGACCGTCGCGTGCGTGGCGACCGTGATTCGGCCCGCGAGGTCGAGCGTGGCGAGCCGCCCGATATGTGCATGATCACCGATCGCGAGGTTGGAGTAGTCGCTTGACGCGTTGTGCAGCACCAGCGGTCCGTGCACGACGACGTCCACCCCCACATCAGCCCCGTAGTTCCGCAACAGTCCTTCGACCCGATAGGCGGTGAGCAGCCGCTCGTTCACCGCGTCGATCCCTCGCCGAGAGTATTGCGAGGCGAGCCGGACTCTTTCCATCCGCTTGCGCAGCTGAGCGACGGGCACTAGCAGTGATTCGCGTCGACGCGCAGCCATCCGGGCCGAATCATCCCTGAGCGGTCCGGCGACGCGTTCGCCGAAGGCGGAGGTGTGCGCGCAGCGCCTCAATCGCCTCCGGGTAGTTGCGCAGATCCGCGCGCGTGGGGATCAGGGCGCGACCGAGCGGGACGCCGACGACCCGGCGGAAGAACACCGCGGCGATCACCGTCGTGGCGAGGTATGACGCCGAAGAGGCGGCCGCGGCGCCCCACTCGTGGAACGATGGGATCAGAACGAGATAGAGAGCCACCGAGATCACGACGACGATGAGGCTCGTGTAGAGGTTGTAGCGCGGCGCGCCTCGTCCGGCGACGACGCTCCCGAGCACTTTCCCAACCCCCAACGCCAGAACGCCTGGAAGCAGGATGAACCCGAGCGCCACGGTCTGGTTGAACTCGGAGCCGTAGATGAGCGGGACGACGGCGATCAGGAGGCCGACCATCACACCAGCCGGAACCAGCAGCAGGACGCTGTGGCGCGTGCCCCGTAACACTGCTTGGTCGCTCTCGTCCTGCGCAAGCCGGCCCTCTACGGCGGCCGCGTCGAGGCTCGCCGTGCGTGGGAACAGGACCATCTGCAGGCCGTGAGGAAGGACCCAGGCCAGGCCGGTGAGCGTGACGGCGACGGAGTAGAGCCCGACGTCCGCGGTGGTCGCGAATCCGCCGAGCAGGATGAGGTCGAAGCGGTAGTTGACCTGCTGGAGAACGTTCGCGACCCACGTCTGGAGACCGAAACGCAGCGCCCTGCGCATCGAGTCCGGTTGCGACGGCGAGCTGTCGCCGGCGCTGCGACGCTGCCGGGAGCGGCCGAGCCAAGCGCCCAGCGCTGCGCATACGACACCGGACGCGGCCAGGCCGATCACCGCCCCACGCACGTGGAACGCGAGAGCGAGTCCGCCACCGACCAAAAGCAGTATCAGCGCATTCGCGGTTTGCAGGGCGGCGTACGCCTCGTACCGGTCGGCCCCGAGTACGATCGACGACGCGAACTGCCAGGCGAGGAAGGCCGGCGTCGCTAGCAGCGGGACGAGCACCACCTCGCTGTCGACGCCGCTGAAGACGGAGTCGCGGGTGAGCGCGAAGAATGCGAGGCCTGCGCCGGCACCAACGGCACCGGCGAGCGCGGCGAAGCGGTAGCTCTCATGGACCGCGTGCCCACTCGACCATCCGCGGTGGCTGACCTCGTAGGTGAGCCCCGCGCTCAACCCGAGGCTGGTGATCAGCACGATCATGTTCAGCACCGTGTTGACGAGCGCAAAGCTGCCGTTGGCTTCAGGGCCGACGGCACGCGCGAGCACGATGCTGAGCGCTCCGGCCGCGATGAGAGGCACCACGTCCGCGATGACGGCGAGCGTCGCGCCCGCCGCCAGGTGCCTCGGTTGAGGCGTGCTCCCGGTTCCCTCCGGCTCGCCCACGCCGGGCTGACCGTAGCGGAGCTGTACCGACGACCGGCTCGGCTGCCGACGGGCGCTGTGGTATGCCTCGACGCGGTGGAGCGACGAATTCAGCGGGAGGCCGAGCGAATAGAGGACGCCTACCGTGACCGCGATCGCGAGCTCGGCGCGTGCCCGAGCGGATGGGCGGAGCCGGAGTACCGCCTCAACATGCACGAGCTCGAGGCGTCACTGCTCGAGGAGTTGGTCGCCGAAGGCCTGGACCCGTCCGGGCGGTCGGTGCTGGAGGTGGGCTGCGGCACTGGATACTTCCTGAGGCGGTTTCTGGAGTTCGGAGCTCGTCACGCGGCGGGCATCGACCTCTCGGCCGATCGCATCGCGCGTGCACGGGAGCTCGGACCGGGTCTCGACCTTGTCGTGGGCGATGGATCGCGGCTGCCCTGGCCGGATGAGTCCTTCGAGCTCGTCTCGCAGTTCACGTGCCTCAGTTCAGTGCTGGATGTGCACGTGCGCGAGGCGATCGCCTCCGAAATGTGGCGGGTACTGGCGCCTGGCGGTGCGGTGGTGTCTTACGACGTACGTCCCACGCCGCGGGCGATACGCGCCTTCCGCATGCTCGTGGCGGTTCGCCCGCGCAATGCCTCGGCCGCGGTGGGTACGCCGACCGCGCCGGTGTCGAGGGAGGAGCTGCGCAGCTGGTTCCCCGCGGCCGAGCTACGGTGGCGGTCGGTGGGTCTCGAACCCGAGATCGCGCGACTGGCGCCCACCAGGCGGACCGCCCAGGCCGCGGCCTTGATTCCCGCGCTCCGAGTCCATGCCCTCGCGATCCTCCGCAAGGTCGCGTCAAGCCGGCCTGGTTAGCGCAGGCGACCCTATTCCGACCGGGTGCCGCTCGCCACGCGGGCGAGCGGACGGTATCGCGCGACGAGGCGCCGCGGACCCGATGTCGGCGACGGCGAGTCGCTGCGCAGCGCATAGACCGTCATCACGTTGCCGACACCAAGAAGCGTGCCTAGCGCGCGACCGAAGGGCGAGGCGAGACGCCCGCGCGTGGCGACCACACCGTCGTAGACGATCCGGCGGAGGCGGAAGCCGGCCTTCGCGAGGAGGAGGTCGATCGTGCGCGGCGAGAAGAAGAAAACGTGATAGGGCGGGTCCATGAGGTTCCAATCCCTGAGCCCCCGCCGCGCCAGCGGTCCACGGACGTCGCCGGTCGAGAGCGCGAGCAAGGTACCGGGACGAGAGAGCGTTGCGACCTGACGAAGAGCTGCGAGCGGGTCGGACAGGTGCTCGATCGTGTTCCACATCGCGACCGCGTCGAACTGCTCACCCTCAAGGCCGACCTCCGTGATGTCGCCGGTGAGCACGCGTACGCCAAACGTGGTCCGGGCGTACTCCGAGGCAAACGGGGAAATCTCCACCCCGGTGACCTCGTAATGCCGCGACGCGGGCTGGAGGAAGAAGCCCGCTGCAGAGCCAACCTCTAGGAGGCGTCCCTTTGGAACCATGCGCGCGAGCACGTCGGCCGCGCGTGCCCCGCTCTGCATCCTCACCTCGCGTTGCGCGAGGTAGTCCTGAAGGAGCTCCTCCTCGGTGAAGTAGCGCTCGTCGTAGATCGCCTCGAGCTCCTCGCGAGCCAGCTCAACGTCCATCTGAATCAGGCCGCAGCGGACGCAGCGCGCGATCGGGTACCCGTCCTTCTCAAACAGCCGCACCCGCTCCGGGCTGCCGCACAACCCGCATCGCTCTCGTCGCCTCCCCGGCACGCCGGCGCGCCAGCCTAGCCCGCCGCGTCGTCCAGAACGCCCGCGAGCCGGCCCGCCAGCGCTCTACGGGAGAAGCGCTCGAGCGTGCGCTCCCGAGTCCCGCTGACCTCGTCCAGGCGGCGATTTTGCCAGCGCTGATAGAGGTCCAGCAGCGCCCGCTCGACGGCGGCGCTGTCGTCAGGCGGGGCGCATGCGCCGGCTCCCCATTCGGCCACCAGCTTGTGGGCCAGGTTGTCCGTGCGCGCCACGCAGAGGATCGGACGCTCACTGCTCAGGTACTCGTAGAGCTTTCCGGACGGCGCTCGGCTCGCGGCGGCCACGTACAGCAACAAGGCTGTCGCACGGCGCATCTCGGCGAGCGCGTCGCGGTGGCTCACGTATCCACTGAACGTCACGTCGATCGGGAGATCGAGCGCGCCGTCGGGCAGGAACACGTTGCCGACGACGCGCAACTCGAGCCGGTCGGGATCGAGCCGGCCGTCCTGCACCAGGCGCCGAAGCGCCATCAGCACAGGCGCGCAATCCTGGTCGCCGTAGAGCGTCCCGACATGGGTCAGGCGAAACCGCTCGCCGTGCGACCGAGCGCTCTGCAGGCCCTCGAGATCGTCGGCATCAACGCCGTTGGGGATCGTCACGCGGTCGTTGGTGCCGGTGATCTCGAAGTAGTCGTCCACCACTACGACCCGTGCCCGGGCCGCAACCGCCCGCTCGCACCGTCGGCTGAGCCGCTGGAGCCACGACGGAATGCTGCGCAGCTGTGGATTGGCAGCCCACTCGTCGCGGAAGTCGGCCACCCACGGCACGCCCGTCAGGCGATGGAGCGCCAGCCCGGCGAGATGAGCGGAGTAAGGGGCCGACGTGGTGTAGAGGACGTCTGGACGCGAACGCCTGATCTCGCGGAGGGCGAGCGCCAGGGCGGCGGGCAGCCAGCCCTGGGAGAGGTCGGGCCACGAAACCAGCGGTCTGGCGCGGTCCTGCCCGAGCTTGGTGAGGGCCATTGCCATGTAGGGAGTGACGGGAAGCTCGGGCGCTCGCAGCACCCTCACGCCGCTCGGCACCTCGGCGAGAAGGGCGGTATCGCGCGCCGGATACGGGGTTCGGCCCACCGTCACCACCATCGGGTCCCAGCCGTACTCCGGCAGGTACTTCACGAACTTCAGCGTTCGCTGGACTCCAGCCCCGCCGAGCGGCGGGAAGAAGTACGCGAGCATAAGGACCCGGCGCCGTTCGGCCACTCACTTCGCCGCCACGGGGCTCCGTGGCAGCGCTCCGCTCGGGTTCGGAGCGGCGCCGCCGGCAACGCGGCCGTACAGGTGGCTCAGCTTGTCCATCTCGGCGTCACGGTCATGATGGGCCTCGACCAGGGCGCGCGCTCGAGCGCGCACGCGGTCGGCGAGCTCGGGCGCGGTCAAGACCTGGCGAAGGGCGGAGGCGATGTCCGCCGCTTGCGGCGCTACGAGCAAGGCGTCACGGCCGTCTTCGATCAGCTCGCGCGTCCACCGCAGGTCGGAGAGGATGCAGGGACAGCCACAGGCCATGGCTTCCCAGACGGACCTCGGAGAGCTGTCCGAGCTCGGCACCGATACACAGGCATCGGCCGCCTGGAAGTAGGCCGCCATGCGGTGATATGGCACGTGTCCCACAAGGCGCACGCCGCCCGGCAGTACGCGGCCCCCGAGCTCCGGCTCGGCGACGCCCATGTGTTTGAGCAGCAGCACGGCGCTTGGCATCTCGCTCCGGAGCTCGTCGAATGCGTCGAGAATCGCCCCCGCGTTGTAGACGGGCGAGAGGCCACGAGGGCTGATGATCGTGGGGCTGTCCGGTAGGTCCACCATGCGCTTCGCTTCCGTCCGGTCAGCGGGCGGCGCGAACACCTTGAGATCGACGCCCCAGCGCATGACGTAGGTCCGCTGACGGTCGGCGCCGAGCTGGATCAGGCGTTCGACCATGTCGCCCGAGTCGGCCATGGCGACGTCGGCGCGGCGGAGTGTGTAGCGGGACTGCCACAGGCGACGCCGGTCGGCCCCGTGCACGTCCGAGCCCCAGGCCATCGCGACCAGGGGGCGGGCACGGACGAGGGCCGCCATGAACGCCATGCCGGGCAGCCAGTTGGCGTGCACGACGTCGGGGCGGACCTGCCGCACGACCCGGCGCACGGCGGCGACGTTGCGGCCGCGAATCTCGTGCGCGCGAAGTCCCGCTGCCGGCAGGGCGCAGGGCGGCAAACGCGACGAGATGTCGCCCGCGACGGCGACCTCGTGGCCGCGCTCGCGCATAGCCACAGCCAGATGCTCGATGTGTGGGCTGTTCAGCGTTCCGAGCAACAACAGGCGCGGCTGATGCGACGGGGCGGGCGCGGTGCCGGACACCCGTGGCAGCGTAGTCAAGAGCCCCGGCCACCGAGCTCGAGGAGACCCAGCGCAACGCGCCAGTAGCCCCTCAACAACGCGGCGACCGCAGGCGAGCGGGCGGGCGCCCCGAGGTACGACGAGCTGAGGTCGGCGGTCAGGCTGCCGGCCAGCTCCGCCGATCGAACGGCTCGGGTGCTCTGCGTGGCGCGCCGTTCTCGAGTGAGGCGGGGGAGCGCTCTGAGCAAATCCGCCCAAGCCAGGAGCTTCTGTCTCCCCCAACCGGATCGGACGGCGGCGGCGAGAACGACGAACTCCGTGACGGCGAGAGCGGGCGCGACCGCGGCAAGAAGCGCGGCGGGATAGGTGCGGATCAAGGTCGCCCAGCGGTTCCGCTCGAGCAGTCGCCACTTGAGCTCCCCCTTGGCGAACTCGTAGGCGTGATCCACCCGCGCGCCGGGCTCGATTCCGACGCGCTGGCCGGCGAGCCGCAACCGCAACGACAGATCGACGTCCTCGCAGTACATGAAGAAGTCCGGGGCGAAGCCACCGGTCTCGTCCCATACGGCCCGCGGCACCGCCAGGCACGCGCCCGAGGCGAAGGCCACCTCGTGCGGCTCCTCCACGATCGCGCTCACCGACAGGCCTGCCTCACCCGCCCACGCGATCCCCGTGAAGTGGATCACGCCGCCACTTGTGTTCACGACGCGGCCGCCCTCGGCGGTGACGAGCCCCATCCAAGCCGCCCAGTCCCGACTCTCCGACAGTGGCGCCGCAATGGCCTCCCGAAAGCCCCGGGAGGGCATCGCGTCCTGGTTCAGAAAGACGAGCAGATCGCCGGTCGCCCGCGCGGCGCCCGCGTTCGCAGCCGCGGCGAAGCCCTGGTTTTCGGCGCTGCGCACCACATCGGCTTGGGCTATAGCCCCGGCGACCGCATCCGCCGTGCCGTCGGTCGAAGCGTTGTCGACCACGATCAGCTCGTCGCCATCACGGAGCTGCTCAGCGATGGCGCGAATGACCCGCCGCGACTCGTCGCGCGACTCGTATGTGACGACTACCAGCGAGACCCGGGGCGTTGCCATGCGCCGCGTCCGGCAATATACGGGCCGCAGTGCGCAACTTCCGAGCGCAAAGGGGCTTTACGCAACGCATGCATTCGGACGCCTCCATGCTCGCAGTTGTGCCCGCCTACAACGAGGCGGCCACCGTTGGGCGCGTCGTCGCCGGACTCCGCCGGAGCGTGCCTGGGTTCGACGTGCTCGTCGTGGACGACGGCTCCACGGACGCTACAGGTACGGTGGCCGAGCGCGCGGGCGCGCAGGTGCTTCGGCTGCCGTTCAACCTCGGAATCGGCGGCGCGGTGCAGGCAGGTTTCGCCTACGCGCGGGAGAACGGATACGACTACATGGTGCAGGTCGACGGCGATGGCCAGCACAAGCCCGAGGAGATCCCGAAGCTCATCGCGGCGATGACGGACGATCCCGCGCTCGACATGGTCTGTGGCTCACGCTTTCTGTCCGCCGAGCGCGGCTACCCGGCGCCGATCAGCCGGCGCACCGGGATCCACATCTTTGCGTTCCTGCTGTCGCGCATCATCAGGCAGCGCGTGAGCGACCCGACCTCTGGATTCCGGCTTTACAACCGGCGCGCAATCGGCCTCTTCGCACGCGACTATCCACACGACTACCCGGAGGTCGAGGCAGTGCTGATGGTGCACTATCACCGCCTTCGCATGTCGGAGGTACCGGTCGAGATGCTGCTGCGCGGCGGAGGGGTTTCCTCGATCCGCTCAGGGAAGTCGGTCTACTACATGATCAAGGTGCTGCTCGCCATCTTCGTCGGACTCGCGCGCGCACGGCCCGTGCCCGAGCCCGGCGACCGGGCACCGGTCGCGGCTTCTCAAGGGATCTGATGGAACTCCGAATCCAGCTCCTCTCGATCCTCGCGAGCGGGTTCCTCCTGATCGTGGTTCTCGAGCTCGTGCGCCGGCGCGCATTCCTCGAGCGCTACGCGATCCTGTGGCTGTTCAGCGCGCTCGTGCTGCTCGCGCTGTCGGTCTGGAGGGACGGGCTCGAGGACATCGCCAGCCTCGTCGGGATCGCCTACCCGCCGAACGCCCTGTTCCTGATCGCGTTCGGGTTCGTCCTGATCCTGCTGCTTCATTTCTCGCTCGCCGTGTCGAAGCTATCCGACCAGACCAAGGTCCTCGCCCAGAAGGTCGCGCTGCTCGAGCATCGCCAGGCGGCGACCGAGCGCCGCGCACGCTCGCGCGCCGGTCGGGAGAGCGAGCGCGAGCTCGAGCCCATCGGCCGGGAACGCTGATGTCGAGCGTCGCCGTGATCGGGCTCGGCCGGGTCGGGCTCCCGCTCGCGCTCTCGTTCGCCGACCGCGGCTTCGAGGTGATCGGTATCGAGCGCGAGCCATCGGTGCTTGCGTCGATCGGCGACGGACGCATGCCGTTCGCCGAGACGGGCACCCAGGAGCTGCTCGAGCGCGTTCTTGCGGGAGGCGGGCTGCGTCTGGATCCGCACGCGCACACAGCCGCCGAGGCCGACCACATCGTGCTGACCCTCGGCACTCCGGCGCACATGCACATCGAAATCGACGTCTCGCAGATCCGCCTCGTCGTCGACGATCTGCTCCCCGTGCTGCGCGAGGGGCACTCGATCGTGCTTCGTTCGACCGTCGCGCCCGGCACCACCGAGTGGGTCGCGGGCTACATCGAGCAGCGGCGAGGCTTCCGCGTCGGCGAGGACCTGTTCGTCTCACACGTCCCCGAACGGATCGCCGAGAACCACTTCCTCGAGGAGATCGCCACCCTGCCGTGCATCATCGGCGGCGTCGGCGAGGCCTCGACCGACCGCGCGGCTGAGCTGTTCGAGGTCTTCGGCAGCGAGATCGTGCGCACCTCGCCGGCACAGGCCGAGCTCGCGAAGATCTGGACGAACATCCTGCGCTACACCCAGTTCGCGCTGCCGAACCTGCTGATGATGAATTGCGAGCAGCACGGGGCCAACGTCTTCGAGGTGATCGACCTGATCAACCACGATTACCCGCGAGGCGGCATGGCGCTCCCCGGGCTGACGGCCGGCACATGCCTGCGAAAGGACTTCGCGTTCTCCGAGGAGCGCTCGAGCGCGCCCGGGATGCTGCTCGCGGTGTCACGGGTCCACGAGACCGTCCCGCTGTTCCTGGTCGAGGGCCTCAAGCAGCGGTTGGGCGGTTCGTTGCGCGACCAGCGCGTCGCCGTGCTCGGCCTCACCTTCAAGCGGAACTCCGACGATGTGCGTGATTCCCTGTCGCACAAGCTCATCCGCCTGCTGGAGCGCGAGCTCGCGCAGGTGGTGGCCCACGATCCGCACGTTCCCGACTCGGAGCCGCTCGACGCCGCGCTGGCGGGCGCGGATGCCGTGATCGTTGCCACGAACCACGCGGAGTTCGAGTCGCTCGTCGATCAGCTGTCCCCGGCCTGCATGCTGGTCGACCCCTGGAACGTGACCGGGGCGGGCCAGGTGTTCGCGGATGCCGGCAAGCTCACTCCTCGATCTGGGCCAGGCCGGGTTGTCTCTAGCTCGGACGGCGGCGAGGCAGCCGTCTGAGCGTCAGGCAGCAGGCACGAGCTCGCGCAGCCACAGCTCTGCGTTGAGCGCCCTCCAGATCGCGTCCAGATTGCGCCAGCGCCCGGCGGCGAGGTCGCCCTCTATCGCCCTCAGGTGGAGTAGGTGGCGCGTGCGAGCCGCCGGGTCGAGCAGCACGTCACGGAAGCGCTCCAGGAACGACGGCTCGTGGAACCAGTGTTTTTGGGGGGTCTCGAATCCGATCTTGTCGCGCCGGGCGAGAACCGAGCTCGGCACGACGCCGCGCATCGCGGCACGGAGAATCCACTTCGGGTGGCCGGGTCGGTAGACCTGCTCGGGCGGCAGCGACAGGGCGTATTCGGCAACTCGCCGGTCGAGAAACGGCAGACGCACCTCGCGGCCGTGGGCCATGCTCGAGCGGTCGGCGTAGCGCAGAAGCGCCGGAAGCGTCCCGACGAAGGCGTCGCGCAGGAGCGCCCTCGTGAGCGGCGTGCCCGCGCCGTCCACGGGGTCCGCCGGGGGCGCGCCTGCGACGGAAAGCGCCGCGGCTCCGACGTACGGGCTCTTGACGAGCCGCCGGTAGCCGCGTGCAGCCGCGCCCGGCATCGCGTCGTACCAGAGCGAGTATGCGGCGGGCGCAACGAGCGACGCGTCGCGGACGAGTGCGCCGGCGGCCGCGCGCCATGGATACGAGCGGATTGCCGGACCCCATAGATGTCGATACCCGCCGAGGAGCTCGTCGGCCCCCTGACCATCCAGCAGCACCGTTACGCCGGCCTCCCTGGCGATGCGGTTCACGCTCCACTGCGCGTAGACGCTCGACGAGCGAACCGGCTCCTCGTGGTCGCGAACCAGGCGGGGAAGGTCGCTGAGCAGATCTCCCGCCGTCGGTTCGACCACGTGGTGGCAGGCGACCCCCGCGGCGCGCGAGACCTCGTCGGCGTAGACCCACTCGTCGCGTTCGAAGTTCGGGAAACGGGCCGTGAACGCGTGCCGGCTGTGCTCAACGGCGAGCTGGGCTGCGAGCATGACCGTGGCCGACGAGTCGATGCCGCCGCTGAGGGAGGTCCCAACCGGCACATCGCTTCGAAGCCTCAGTCGCACCGAGTCGAGCAGCAACTCGCGCAACCCCGCGGCCGCCTCGGCCTGGTTCGCAGGAGGCTCGACGGGGGAGGGCCACCAGTAGCGCTCGACCTCCACGGCGCCGTCCGCCAGGCGCAGCACGTGGGCCCCGGGGAGCCGCTCGACGCCGCTGAAGAAACTCGCTCGCAGCGCCGGCATCTCGCCGTAGGCGAGGTAGCCGGCGAGAGCAGATTCGTCGGCTGCCGCCTGCAGCGCCGGGTCACGCAGGAGCGCCCGGATGTCCGACGCGAACGCGAGCCGGCGGCCAAGCCGGATGTAGTAGAGCGGCTTCTCACCAAACGGGTCGGTCGCGAGCGTGAGCCGACGGCGCGCGGCGTCCCAGACCGCGAACGCGAACATTCCGTTAACGCGGTCGAGCGCGGATTCACCCCACTCCTGCCACGCGTGCAGAAGCACCTCGCCGTCGCCCTCGGTCTCGAAGTAGTGGCCGAGCGCAGCTAGCTGGTCGCGCAGCTCGCGGTAGTTGTAGATCTCGCCGTTGAAGACGAGGTGTAGGTCCTGCAGGTGCAGCGGCTGATTCGAGCGCTCGTGCAGGTCGATGATCGCGAGCCGGCGAAAGGAAAGACCGGCCTGCGCGTCGCTCCATATGCCCGAGCCGTCGGGACCGCGGTGAACCATGGCGTCGGCCATCGCCTCGAGCAGCGCTCGGTCGGGTGCCTCACCTGCGGTGCCGGCGATACCGCACATCGTCGGTCAGGGTACGCACCGCTAACCTGCGCGCGCCATGACGACCGTGTCGATCCTGATGCCGGTATTCAACGAGCGGCAGACGATCGAGCAAGCCGTCCGTGAGACGCTCGCCGCAGAGCTGCCCGCCGACGACGTCCAGCTCGTGATCGTCGACGACGGCTCAACCGACGGCACGCGCGACGTCCTGTCGTCGATGAAGCTGTCGGACGGCGTCGAGCTCGTTCTGCACGAGCGCAACCGCGGCAAGGGCGCCGCGCTCCGCACCGGGCTCGAGCAGGCGCGGGGCGACTACACGGCCATCATGGACGCCGACCTCGAATACGATCCCACGGACCTCGCTCGGGTGCTCGCGCCCGTCGTGTCCGGCCAGGCGCACGTCGCGTACGGTGTCCGGGGGTTCGAATCTCACTCCTCGTACAGCTTCTGGTACGTCGTCGGCAACAAGCTCGTGACGCTGGCCGCAAGCGTGCTCTTCGACCGCTGGCTTGCGGACATCATGACCTGTCACAAGGCGATGGCAACCGCTGCGTGGCGGTCACTCGAGCTGCGGTCGAACGGTTTCGCGATCGAACCGGAGATCACCGGCCGCGTGCTCGCGTCCGGCTACCAGATCTACGAGGTGCCCATTCGCTACCGCGCGCGCACCCGCCAGGAGGGCAAGAAGCTCACAGCGGCGGACGGCCTCCGGTCGATCGCGATGCTGGTCAAATGCCGAATCGAGGCGGGGAGGGTGCGCCGCCGCGCCTCCAGTCCGAAAGCGGGCCACCCAACCCAGGCGCTCGATCGCGAGGCGCGCTAGGCGCCCCCGCCGACTTGTAGCGGTGCCGTTCGGTGTAGCTTGCGCGGCCGCATGAATCGCGTGCTCGTCACCGGTGGCGCCGGAACGATCGGTCGGGCGGTCGTCCGCCGCCTCGTGCGCGACCCCGACTGGGAGGTGCGCGTCTCCGACCAGCGCGACGCGCCGAGCTGGATGCGCGAGGCGTGCGGGGTCCACACCGGCGACCTGCGCGTGCTCGATGAGGCGCGGACCGCCGCGGACGGCTGCACCCACGTGATTCATCTGGCGGCGATCGTGGGCGGCATCGGGAACTTCCACAAGCTCCCGCACACCCTCACTGAGGTG